>ERZ857998.671-NODE-671-length-45434-cov-43.349281_pt1 | contig 45434 bp, 35 predicted proteins | sample MGYA00519954_ERZ857998 | MGnify/ENA primary metagenome ERZ857998 (study PRJEB31778, sample SAMEA3449424) | human gut metagenome | biome: human gut; feature: human-associated habitat; material: faeces | place: United Kingdom | collected 2010/2012 ...
ACCAAGCCCACAACGGACTTTCACCGTCAAGTTGTTGCCCATGCTGGGCACACTAATATAAAAAGTCCTAACTATTTAAGCTAGGACTTTTCTAAAATCTTATAGTAATTCACCATATCTATTAATAAATTTCTTCTTTAAAACTACTATTAAAGACATATATAAAATTATAATTATGCTTAAACATATAAAATATACTAAAGGCATTGCTACCATTTCTAATGTTTTTCCAAAAGTAGTATAAGGTATAACTGTTCCTACTATTATTCCTAATGTAGTTAATGATGTTAGTTGCCATGATGCTCTACTATTAATAACTGGAGTTTCTTCAGTTCTAATCATATGAATTACAAGAGTTTGAGACCATAATGATTCAACAAACCAACCTGCATGGAATAGTCCTATAAATCCAAGTTGTTGTATTTCATTTAAGCTATGATATTGTCCTCCAAATACAAATGGACAAATAAAGAAATACATTAATATAAATGTTATAATATCAAATAATGAACTAGTAGGTCCCATCCAAAACATAAATTTACTAATAGAACTTGCATCCCAAGTACGTGGTTCTTTTAAATATTCTTCATCAACATTATCCCATGGAATTGTAATACATGAAAAATCATAAATTAAATTTAACATTAATAACTGAATTGGTAGCATTGGTATAAATGGTAGGAATATACTTGCTATTAATACAGACAATATATTTCCAAAGTTTGAGCTAGCTGTCATCTTAATATATTTAATTATATTTCCATAAATTTTTCTTCCTTCTATTACACCATATTCTAATACCATCAAATCTTTTTCTAGTAATATTATATTTGCTGATTCTTTTGCAATATCCACAGCAGTATCTACTGATATTCCAACATCGGCTTCATTCATTGCTGCTGCATCATTTATTCCATCTCCCATAAAGCCTACAGTATGTCCATTAGCTTTAAGGGCTGCAACAACTTTTGTCTTTTGATTAGGTGAAAGCTTAGCAAATACATTAGTTTCTTCAACAGCTTCTCTTAATAATTCATCATCCATCTCTTCTATATCTGAACTTAATAATAAATTATTAACTTTAATTCCAACTTGTTTACAAACAGCTGCTGTAACCTTATCATTATCTCCAGTTAAAATTTTTACATTAACACCATAATCATTTAATGCATTAATTGCACTAGAAGTACTTTCCTTTGGTGGATCTAGAAATGCTAATAATCCAATTAACACCATATCCTTTTCATCATTAATAGAAAGTTCATTAACTCTTGGTGGATTATTTTTTTGTGATATTCCTAAAATCCTCATGCCTTGTCCATTATAGTCTGAAACTCTACTTAAAATTTCTTTTCTAACTTCTTCTGTAATAGGTGTTATTTCCCCATAATATTCTACATGAGTAGATACTTCTAACATTTCTTCAATTGCACCTTTTGTAATAAGTTGAGTCTTCCCTTCTTTATTTTCAACTACAACACTCATACGACGGCGACTAAAATCAAAAGGAATTTCATCTACTTTCTTATAATCTCTCCAAAGTTCTATCATATTACTTTCATTAGCATGATCAATTATTGCAATATCCATTAAATTTTTAAGTCCAGTTTGATGATAGCTGTTAAGAAAAGCATGACGTAGAACTCTATTATCTTCTTTTCCATGAACATTTAATGAATATTCCAAAACTACTTTATCTTGAGTAATAGTTCCAGTTTTATCTGTGCAAAGAACATCCATAGCTCCAAAGTTTTGTATTGCACTTAAATCTTTAACTATTACTTTTTTCTTAGACATAGAAACTGCACCTTTAGCAAGATTAGCTGATACTATCATAGGTAACATTTCTGGGGTTAGTCCTACTGCTACTGATACTGCAAATAGAAATGCTTCCATCCAGTCTCCCTTAGTAAATCCATTCATAAATAGTACTATTGGAACCATAACTAACATAAGTCTAATTAATACCAAGGATACTGAATTTACCCCTTTTTCAAAATTTGTATCTTCTTTTTTACCTGATAAATCCTTTGCTATAGAACCAAATATTGTGTCGTCCCCAACATTAATTGCTATTGCTATAGCTGAACCGCTAATAACATTGCTCCCCATAAATGCTAAGTTTTCTAAATCTAGTGGATTCTTACAATCAGTTAATAATAAATCTGATATCTTTTCAACAGGTTCACTTTCACCTGTAAGTGATGATTGGCTTATAAATAAGTCTCTAGCCTTTAATATTCTAACATCAGCTGGTATCATATCTCCTGCTGCAAGATGAATTATATCTCCAACTACTATCTCATTTATTGGAATTTCTTTTACACCTTTCATCCTTCTAGCTACACTAATTGTAGTTTCCACCATTTCCCCTAGTTTTTCAGCAGCTTTATTGGATTTTGTTTCTTGCACAAAACGTAAAATTCCACTAATTAAAACCATTGAAGTAACTATAATAACTGAAGTTCCATCTTTTTCACTTGGTTCTGCCATTATAATGTCTGTTACAAAAGATATTATAGCTAATATTAATAAAATTATTGTAAAGGGATTTATAAAGGCTTCTACTAATCTCTTTATTATAGAATCACCTTTTTTATGAGTAATTTCATTTTTCCCGTACTCTTCCCTCATAAACTCTACTTTACTTTCTTCATAACCTTGATAGCTTGTATTATACTTCTTTAAAATATCTTTTACTTTTAGTTTTGATGCTACTATCAAGTTATTAGCTAATCCATTCTTTCTTACTTCCTCTGTAATTACTCTTTTAAATAATCTCTTTTTCATAGTCTTACCTCCTATTTTTTTAATAAATCTAGATGTAAGACATAGATCCAAAAGAAGTATTATAATAAATATTTAATTTTAACTTGTAAGAGGAATAGAATCCTCTCTAATAAATAATCTTATAATTTGCCCTAAAGGATCTATAATCTTACTACTGGCTTCATCCATTCCTCTTCACCTCCTAAAATTAAACTTTATAAAATGGATGTAGAAAAAATAAAAAAACCTTACCACAGATATATGGTAAGGTGAGTAAACTTATAAGTATATTATATTAAAATAATATAAATAATAAAGTTTGCACAAAATATAAAGTAAATTAATTTACTTTATTATCGTTCAAGCTTCAGTATCACAAGGCAATGAAATTGCATTAGTCTATGCCTTGGTTTCGACATAAACTGCTGACCTTCTCATAGTGTCTCCACTATTTTGCGGCAGCAACCCGTATCCTTGTGGTAACCTCACCTACCGATTTTTTATTTTCCATTACATTTACATCTTATTCATTATATCAAAAATTGTCAACCCTTTTAAAATTTATTTCTCAAGATTGTTATATCTATTTAAAAATGTTAAAATAATCCTTAATAATAACTTTATTTATAATATATTATTCTAATTTGAGGTGATACTATATGAATAAGAAAAAAGCTGTATTAATATCTACAGGTGTTTTGGGAGTGCTATCTGCTGGTGCATTAAGCCTAATCGGGAATTATTTTTATAATTTAGCATTAAACCCTAAAAGTTCAAAGGAAGTTATTTTTGGTACTCCAGAAGAGGCAAGTTCAACTAGTGGAGAGGTAGTAAATGAAACAATACAGTGGTTATTGAATATCTCAAATTATTCTGATGTTTATATTGAATCTTTTGATAAACTAAAACTTCATGGATATATGATATTAAATGAAAATTCAACTGATAATTGGGTAATTACAGTTCATGGATATACTGGTAAAGGACTTCAAATGAGTAGTTATGCTAAAAAGTTTTACGATATGGGATATAACATACTAATTCCAGATTTACGAGGACATGGCGAAAGTGAAGGAAATTACATTGGAATGGGCTGGTATGATAGACTTGATATTTTAAAATGGATAAATTTAATTATTGAAGGAAATGAAAATTCTAAAATAATCCTTCATGGTATTTCTATGGGAGCTGCAACAGTATCTATGGTTTCTGGTGAAGTACTTCCTAATAATGTAAAAGCTATAATAGCTGATTGTGGTTATACATCTGTTTGGGAACAATTTTCTCATCAACTAAAGGCTATATATTCATTACCTAACTTTCCTGTAATGAATGCTTCTTCCTTAATTGCAAGATTTAAGACTGGATATGGTCTAAAAGAAGCTTCTGCTTTAAAGCAAGTTAAGAAATCTAAAACTCCTATACTATTTATACATGGAGATAAAGATGATTTTGTTCCTTATAGAATGATGGATGAACTATATAATGCAGCTAATTGTGAAAAAGAAAAATTAACAATACACGGGGCTGGACATGCTAAGTCATCAAAAGTAGACCCTGATTTATATTGGTCAACTATAGAAAACTTTATAAATAAATACATCAGTTAAAGTAAGAAGTAAAAGTGAAGAGTTTTGATAAATTAATATCTTTTATTCATAAAATGTATTATAATTAATAAAAATATATTTTTAGGAGGTATTTATGGAAACTTATGCTATAACTTTTTATTTGAATGAAGATAGTCATACATGTGGATGTGAAGAACATGACCATGATCATGAGCATCATCACCATCATCGAGATGACTACGATATAGTAGGAACTATAAAATCTCTTGGAGCATGGGCTAATTTTATGCCTGATAGTTATTTAGTTAAAACTACCTCTTCTGCAAAAGAAATTGCTGAAAAGATACAAGCTTTCTTAGAAACTGGTGATTTGCTTTTTGTAACTAAGGTTGATAAAGAGAATGTAGCCTCATTAACTCCTGGAGTTGTTGATTGGATTAACTCTTAATTCAAAGAAATATTTATTTTAGAAGAGTATAGCTGTTAATATTGCTATACTTTTTTATATTAATCTAAGTAGAATTATTATAAAAAATTATTCAAAATTTTTCATTATATAACTTATCCCCTAAAATTCTATTCCTTACTTTGTATAGTTAAATTTTCCTTATATGAAAACTTAAATAAATTAACTTATAATAAGTAAAAAAGGAGTGATTTTTTTGGTAGATGCATTAGTTATATTTTTATTACAATTAGTTTATGTTCCACTTCTAACTTTAAGAACTACCTTTGTGGTTAAAGGTAAAAAATTTCAAGCATCACTATTTGCTTTTTTAGAAGCAATTATTTACATAGTAAGCTTAGGTATAGTATTTTCTGACTTAAAGAACTTTTTAAATATAGGTACTTATATACTTGGTTATGGAATAGGAGTATATGTTGGTGGAAGAATTGAAGAGAAACTAGCAATTGGATATAGATCTATTCACGTTAATTTAATACGAAATAATGAAGAACTTGTTAATAAGCTAAGAGAATTAAAATTTGGTGTAACAAGCTATGAAGGTGAAGGCATAAATAAGGAAAAAAGATATAAACTTGAAATAGTTTCTCATAGAAGTAGAGAAACTGAAGTTATTTCTTTAATTCAATCTTTTGAAAAAAATGCTTTTATTGTTTCTTATGAACCTACTCAATTTAAAGGTGGTTATATTACAAAACAACTAAAAAAATTTTAATAATCAAAAGAGTCATAAATAATATCATTTTATGACTCTTTTTAAAGTTCTAAATTATCTCGGCTTATTATTACTGCAATAAAAGCAAATAATGTAGCTAAAAATGATTTATAGCTAGATATTACTTCTTTATTATTAAAATCATTTTTATGTTTACACTTATTCTCTTGTAATATAGTATAGTTTAAAATTAAAAACATTCCTGTTGTAATTAAAAACATAGTATTGGTTATTATGGGAAATTTAGTTGTATCTATAAAATTTTCTTTACAATTTGTATTAAATAATTCATCTAATATTTGTGCTTTTAAACTATGCACATAATACAAATTTAAAATTGTTGCAATAACTATTATAGTTACTAAATCTATGCTTAAATTTATAGTCCCTAGTTCCTCAAATAGCTCTTGTCTATTAGGTGTTTCAGTGGTACTCCCCTCTTCTACTTCTTCTATAATAGGTTCTCTTTCTCTTTTTGATGTTGTCTTTGAATCTTTCTTTTTTTCTATTCTTCTTCCACCGAAAACATCTGCTGCTCCTCTTCCCTTTTTTTTTCTATATTTCTTCTTATACAATAATACCCCACCTTAAAGACATAACTATATTATAAGCTATGCACTTCTTATTGGTGAGGTACTATTTTAGTATATTTAATTTACTTCTGCCTTATCAGCAAATTGGCTATTATAAAGATTTTCATAAAAGCCACCTTGCTTCATTAGCTCTTCATGTGTTCCTTGCTCTATTATATTTCCATCATTTATTACTAAAATTAAATCTGCACTTCTTATAGTTGAAAGCCTATGAGCAATTACAAAACTTGTTCTATTTTTCATAATATTCCTCATTGCTTTTTGAAGTAATAATTCTAATCTTGTATCTACAGAGCTTGTTGCTTCATCAAGAATTAATATAGCTGGATCTTTAAGAATAGCTCTAGCGATAGTTAAAAGTTGTTTTTCACCTTGAGATATATTAGAAGCCTCTTCATTTAAGAACATATTATATCCATCTGGTAGAGTTTTTATAAAGTGGTGTACATTTGCAATTTTTGCAGCTTCAATTATTTCTTCTTTAGTTGCTCCAAATCTACCATATTCTATATTATCATAGATAGTTCCATTAAATAGCCAAGTATCTTGAAGAACCATACCAAACATTTCTCTTAAATCTTCACGTTTCATATCTCTTATATCAACTCCATCAATCTTAATGGATCCACCTTTAATCTCGTAAAATCTCATTAAAAGATTAATTAGAGTTGTTTTTCCAGCTCCAGTAGGTCCAACAATAGCTACCATTTGACCGCTTTTCACTTCAGCACTTAAATCTTCTATAAGTATCTTATCATCACTATATCCAAACCTTACATGCTCAAAACTTACATTTCCATTAGGATTTTCAATTTTTATAGCATTATCTGAATCTCTTATTTCTTCTTCTTCATCTAAAAATTCAAAAACTCTATGTGCTGCTGCAAAAGCTGATTGTATTGCAGATGATAATTGAGTTACTTGAGATAATGGTTGATTTATTTGCCATATATAACGTATAAAAGCTTGTAAATTACCTACAGTAATTCCTCCAGAAATTGCTGCTATTGCACCTGTTATACCTACAAGAGCTATTCCTAAATAACTAACAAGACTTACTAAAGGCGACATAATACTTGATATAAATTGAGCTCTAAACCCCATTGAACGTAGTTCTTCATTAGCTTCCATAAAGTCCTTTAAGGCATCTTTTTCTTTACCATATAGTTTTATCTCATTAAATCCTGTATACAATTCTTGTACTCTTCCATTAAGCTTACCTAAAGCCTCTTGTTGCTTGTTAAATAAATTTTGTGATTTATTAACTATTATTTTTGTTATTATTAAACTTAAAGGAATAATTAAAGTAGCTAAAAGTGCTAACTTTATATTAATTGAATACATCATTATAAGTGCTAATCCTATTGATAAAATAGCATTTATTACTTGAACAAAACTTTGTTGCAATGCATTTGATATTGTATCAACATCATTAGTAATCCTACTTAGTACATCTCCATAACTATGAGAATCAAAATATCTTATAGGAAGTTTACTTATTTTACTTTTAACTGCCTTTCTAATATCCATCATAGTATTTTGAATAGCATTTGTTAATAAAAAGCTTGCTATAAAAGTAGAACCTGCACTACTTAAATATACAAAAAACAATATAATTAGAACTTTTACAATATAATTAAAATTAACAGAAGCTCCTGTAACACCTTTTATAATTTCTGAGAAATCTTTAGTTAATCTTGTAATTATTAAACCTTCTGTTCTTGGTGCAATTGCTGTAAATACTGCTGCTGAAATTATAAACAATATTGCTCCAAAGAAAGACCACTTATATTTACTAACAAAAGGAGAAATCTTTTTTACTACTACTTTAAATTTATTCATTATGCTAACTCCTCCTCTGTAAGTTGTGATGCAGCTATTTCATGGTATATATCACAAGTTTTTAAAAGTTCCTTATGCTTTCCAATACCAACTACTTCTCCTTCATTTAAAACTATAATTTTATCTGCATCCATAATTGATCCTATTCTTTGAGCTACTATTAATACAATTGAATCCTTTGTTTCAGCCTTAAGTCTTTTTCTTAATATAGCATCAGTTTTAAAATCAAGAGCTGAAAAGCTATCATCAAATATGTATATTTCTGGTTTTCTAACAATTGCTCTAGCAATAGATAATCTTTGCTTTTGTCCTCCAGATACATTAGACCCACCTTCACTAATTTCCTCTTCAAACTTTTTTGGCTTACGTGAAATAAAATCATAAGCTTGAGCAACCTTAGCTGAATACTCTACTTCTCCAGTTTTTGCATTTTTCTTACCAAATCTTATATTACTTGCTATACTTCCTGTAAATAAAAGTGTCTTTTGAGGAATAAAGCCTATCTTTTTACGCAATGCACTTAAATCATAATCCCTTACATCAACACCATCTATTTTTATGCTACCTTCTGTAACATCATAAAATCTTGGTATTAAATTTATTAATGTACTTTTCCCACTACCAGTACTTCCTATAAAAGCAATAGTTTCACCTTTTTTACCTTTAAAAGAAATATTCTTAAGTACTGCTTCTTCTCCATTAGGATAAGTAAAGGATACATTATCAAATTCAATTATTCCTTTAATATCTGTTTCTTTAACTCCATTATGAGGACTTTTAATTATTGGATCCTCATTTAAAATTTCAGTAATTCTATTTGCTGAAACTTGTGCTCTTGGATACATTACAAATACCATAGAGAATAACATTATGGAAAACATGGCATGGAAAAGATATTCAATAAATGCAACTAATTGCCCAACTTGAAGTGATCCTGAATTTATCATTTTACTAGATATCCAAAATATAACTATAATAGCTATATTAAGCAAAAAGAAAAACATTGGCTGTGAAATTGCCATAAGCTTGTTTAACTTTTTTGATACCTCTGCATAAAGTTCGTTAGTTTCTTCAAACCTTTCATCTTCATGTTTATCATTACCAAAAGCCCTTATTACCCTTATACCTGTTAAATTTTCTCTTGATATTCTATTTAGCTTATCTAATCTCTTTTGTAATGTTTCAGATAAAGGTTCAGAAGTCCTTGCTATTATAAATACACCTATTATTATAATTGGTATTACTGCTGCTAAAATTAGTGATAATGATGAACTAGTTCTTAGTATCATTATTAAACTAACAAAAAACATTACAGGTGTAAGTAATGCTGTTCTTAGTAGTGTATTTGTAAATTGTAATATTACAAAGGCATCATTAGTAGTTCTAGTTATCATTGAAGATACCCCAAACTTATCATATTCTGTATGGGAAAACTCTTGAGCCTTTTTAAAAATATCATTTCTCATATCTCTAGTAATTCCTGTTGATATCTTTGAAGAACAATATCCAAGAAGTATGGTTCCAAGAACTCCTATTATTGAAATAATTACTATTATTATCCCCATTCTTTTTATGTAATTAATATCATTATTAATTATTCCAATATCTATTACCTTTGCCATAATGGTTGGTATTCCAAGTTCTACTAAAGCAAAACCAAATACCGATATAATATTTAAGGCAAGTATGAATTTATAATTCTTAATATATTTTAGTATTAATTTCATTACTGCTATTTACTTCCTTTCTTAAAGTTTTAGACATAAATAAAAATGAAACACTCGCTAAATATTAGTATTTCATCTTTTTATAATATCCATTCTAATTTTCACAATATTTTATCATAAATAGAGATAAAATTCCATAATATTAAACATTAAAATTCCTTTTCAAAAGCTATTCTTTTACTTCCATCAACTAAATAAATTATTCCACAATAATTAAAATCATTCTTTTTTAATAATCATTGCATAGCTTTATTATCTTCATGAGTATCAATTTTTATATTTTTTATGCCTCTAGATAAACATATTTCCTCTGCCTTTTTAATTATCTCAGTCCCAATATTTTTTATTCCTTCTACTTTTGAAACAGCTATTCTATGAATAACAGCATAAGGACCATTAGATATCCACTTACCTTCATAAATTTTATCATAAGTTTTTTCTCTATTGAAAGAAAGTACTGTAGTTCCTATTATCTCTTCATCATATACTAATACGTAACTTTCATTTTTTTCAATATCACTTAATATTACTTCTTCATTTGGGTATCCATTTTGCCACTGATCAACATTATTTCTTTTTAATTTATCCTTGGCCTCATTTATAATCTTCATTATACTATTTATATCTTTTTTATTTGTTTTTCTTAAAATCATACTACTCTACTCCACAAAATATAATTTATATCTTTTAATATTAATCTTTCATTTATAAGTTATATTTTAATATTATTTTCTAATTTCTCTATAGCCTCTTCCATTCTTTTTATTTTTGTCTCCTCTTTTTTAGCTGAAGTTATCCATTGATAATACTTTCTTTGTTGAGAATAAGATAGACTTTCATAAAATTTATATGCATTATCATTCTTAATAAGTTTTTCTTTAAACTCTTTTGGTAATTCTATCGTTCTCTCTTCTTCATCTTTTTTTAATTCGACCCTTACAATATCACCATATGTTTTTCCAATTCTATTTCTTATTTCTTTAGTAATTCCAATCATGTAACATGGTAATCCCATCTTTACTACTGAGCCTCTATATTCTACACCATCGAATTTTGCTTTTATTTTAACTCTTTTTGCTCCAAATTCTTTTTCAACATCTATAGGAACCTCTATATAAGTTGCATCCTTTCCGTCTAACTTCTTTATTTCTGCTTCAAATTTATAGTTTTTCATATATTTCTCCTATTTTTATGTTTAATTTTATTAATTATAATTTTAATACATATTCGAATTATAAGTAAAATACAAATATATATTAATTTAATTTATTTATCAATAGTAAAATTCATTAATATAAAAACTTACTTACTTTTTAGTAAATCTATATAAATTAACATTCTCTATCTGATATAATAATTAATAAATATTTTTATAGGAGATTTTATGAATACACTTGATACTAATAATATTTATATATCCAAACTTGGTGGATTAAACAATTCCAATTATCTAATTAAATTTTCAGATTCAAAATTTGTTTTAAGAATTCCTAGTAAAGATAATAATAATAATTTTTATTATGAAAATGAAATATTAAATATTATTAAACCATTTAATATTTCCCCAGAAATTATTTTTCATGACAAAGAAAGTGGAATTTTATTAAGTAAATATATTAAAAGCCAAAAATTTAATATAGAATTTTATAATTCAACTATTTTTATTAATAAATTAGTTACTCCATTAAAAAAACTACATATTTTGCAGTGTAGTAATTCTTTTAGCCCTTTTAAAGAAATTTATAATAATATAAATCTTTTACATAATATAAATTATGAATTTAATCATGACATAAATTTTTTAGTTAATAAGTTAAAAGAATTAGAAAAAGATTTATCTAAAGATATACATTATGGACTATGCCATAATGACTTAAATACTTCTAATATTTTATATTCTAATGACTCTATTTATTTCATAGATTTTGAATTTGCAGGCATGGGAGATGTTTTCTTTGATTTAGCCACAATATCATGGTTTTTAGAAGATGAATTAAAAGATGAGTTAATAAAGAGCTACTTTGGATATATTAATGTAAATCTTAAGAATAAGCTTAAAAAGTATTTATTTGTAGTAAAACTTTGGAACGCTACTTGGAGCTTTATAAAATCAGTAAATAATACTACAGATTACGACTATAGACTAGGTGGTAATATGATATTAGATGATTTGATGAACAATAGCAAAAAGTATTGATTAAACACAACCAATACTTTTTATTTTTTTCTATAAATTTATTTACAACTATCTATAAAAGCTTTAAAAATTGAAAATTGATTTTCAAAATCCTTATATAATAGTTCAGGATGCCATTGAACTCCTAATACGAATCTTTTGTTTTTTAAATAAATTCCCTCTATAAGTCCATCCTCACTTATAGCTGCTTCTTCAACAATTGGTGATAATTTTTTTACAGCTTGATGATGCATACTATTAACCATTATCTCACTTGCCTTTATAATTTCAAATAATAAAGACTCCTCTTTTATCTTAACTTTATGAATTGGTTTATTATATGGCTTATCTTGTCTATGAATACTATCCTTTCCATTATTCTTTTCAATACTTATATCTTGATAAAGTTTCCCTCCTAAATGTGAATTTAATAGCTGAAAGCCTCTACAAATAGCTAAAATAGACTTATCTACTTTTAGAATTTCAGAAAGTAAAATTTCTTCCATTGTATCTCTTTCGTGATTTATATATCCACACTGCTTAGCTTTTTCTTCATTATAAATTTTAGGATTTATATCTTGCCCACCAGTTAATAAAAATCCATCATAAATACTTACTAAATTTTTTATATCCTCTTCATTATCTATTAATGGTAAAATCACTGGTATCCCACCTGCTTCTGTTATAGCATCTAAATATGATGGTAGCATCCAAATACTATCTTTTTCATCATCAAATAATGCAGTAACAGCTATAATTGGTTTCTTCATAAAAATCTCTCCCTTTGTATAATTTAATTTATTACATTAATATGAATTAATCATTTGAAAATTTCTATATAATAAAAAAGAGAATCTTAATTGTTCCTCATTGATAACTATTTGTGTTTTTAATAAATATTTTAACATTTTACAATATATATTTAAATCTTAAATATAACAACAATATAATTTTTTTCATATAATATTTTGAAGCATTAGAAGGAGTTATATAGTATCTTGGACAATGAAGAATTCAAAGAATATATGGAAGAATATATAAGAGAACTAGATTTGGAAACGGAAAGGTTAGATATTTTAGGTGCTTCTTTAAATGCACTTGGATACTTAATAATCTGCTATGGAGCCAATATAGATATTTATGACATTATTACTAATAATGAGGTAGATATAACTTCTGCTGAAGTCACTTTATTTGGTCAGATTATAATAGTAATAGGTTACTCAATTCTATGGATTGTCTCTATAAGAAGAGTATATTCTAGAAAGCTAAGAAATAAATATTTAGATGAGAATAACTATATTCCAGCATACGTAAAGCTTGAATCTGCTTATATTCTAAGTGTATTTGCTAACTTATTAAGACTAGAGGCTTTTTATGAGATTTTAATAAATCGTGAATTAAACAGAGAAGATAGTGAAGAATAATATTGAGTACAACGTAAAATGTAATTTTTTTATTTAATTTTGCATTGTACAAAAGTTCTGTTTTTCTATATTGATTTATAATAAACTACTTTTCCATAAAAAAGCACAGTAGTTTATTTAAACACTGTGCTTTTTAACTAATATTTATTTTAACTCTTCATGTTTTTTTATTATTTGTATTGAAATACAGCTTGGACCACCTTGAGTAATAAAAGCAGGTCCTAATTCTTTTATTTCTATGTCAGCATCTTTTATAAATTCAGAAACTATGCCTTTTCCTTCTATTGCTAGTTCTAAATTTTCTGCATGTGATATATAAAACTTATAATTAGAATCTACATTATTTTCAACTAAATATTCCATTATTTTTTTTACTGCCTTTTTGAAGGAACGTTTAGTAGAAAATTTAACTAGGGATTTAGAATCTTCTGCTAGAGTCATAATAGGAACTAGTTTTACTACACTTCCTATTTTACCTACTATTGAAGATATTCTTCCACCTCTTACTAAGAAATCAAAATCATGAGGTATTAAAAAGGATTTGGATGTTTCTATAGCCTTATTAATTTCATTTATTATAGTTTCCTTATTGTATCCTCTCTCTACAAGTCTAACAGCTAAGTCTACTAGGTATCTTTGAGGACCACATAAAGTTTTAGAATTAATTACATCTATTCTCTCTGGATTAATTGCCATATTTTTAGCCATACATGCCGAATTATATGTTCCAGATAATCCATCTGCCATTGAAATATTTATTATTTCATCTTCTGGATACTTGTTATATAAATCTAAAACATATCCAATAGGAGGTTGTGAAGATTTAGGAATATGTCCTTCATTAATTAATTTTAAAAATTCTTTTGAATTAATTTCTTCATTCTCCATATAAGCTTTATCATTGATAGTAACAACTAATGGTGCAATATCTACACTATTTGCTTGTCCTTCTTTAACTGAATAAAGTGTTGAAGAGTCTGATAAAATTCTGATCATCTTTTATCTCCAATTTCATATAAAATATTTTAAAAATCTACTTTTTTCTACATATTCAGATTATCATGACAATATATTAGTGTCAATGGAATTTGTAAACATTTAATAGAAATTGTATTATTATAAGAGTTTAACTAATATATACTTTTGTCCCTTCTGGTACATTATCATAAATCCACTTTGCATTTATCTTTTCTAATCTTACACATCCATCTGATAATGCCATTCCCAGCCTTCCATCTCTTACACTTCCATCTAAATTATATATTATAGAATGGAATAAATAATTCCCCTTAAATTGTGTATAATACCAACACTTATATCCCTTTTCTACACCAAAATATAGTCCTTTTATACCAACTGTAAAATTTCCTTTTGGGGTCGGAGTAGATTTTTTACCTATTGTACATAGATAGCTGTGAAGAAGCATCCAATTATTTTTTGATCCAGTAAAAATATTAACTTTAAAATTTTTTAAATCCACCCAAATAAAATACTTAGTATTACTTGAAAATCCACTTGAATTTATAAATTCAGTTGAATTTTCAATATATCCTCCTTCACTTCTAAATAATGAAATAACTTTATCTATAATATTCACATTTTAACCTCTTTATAATTACTTACAAATTATACTATGCTCTAACTTCTAAAAATTCTAAAGCTTCGTATATATTATTAAAATATCTCGTAACATTTAAGTGTTTATTTTTCAATTTGATAATAAATATATCTTTTATTTAGTTTCTCATAACTTTTCTTAATATTAATTGATATTTATCTATATTTCTCTAGTTAATCTATGAAAGTGCCATTTCCAATATTTGCTTTATTTATTTTAATTATGTACACTCTAATAAGATGAAGGAGGATGATGCATATGTGGGGCTTTTAACTTAAGCTCTATTTTAGTATTTATATTAACTTTATAGAGCTTAATAATTATTTGTAAAGTTATTTAAGGAGGTATATTAATATGTCAAATTTAGCCTTTAAGGTTTATGATAGAAATGTAAAAGAAAATCAAAATAAATTAAGAAAAGTTGGTCAAGTGCCTGGAATTATTTATGGTGAATTTCTAGGTGAAACTATTCCAGTAAAAATGTGTAATGCAGAACTTCAAAGAGTGCTTAGAAAAAATAATAGTGGGTCTATAATAGATCTTCTACTTGAAGATAAAATAGTAAAATGCGTTGTTAAAGAAGTTCAAAAAAATGAAAGACATGAAATTATTCATGTAGATTTTCAATATATAAAACCTAATGAAGTAATTAAAATGAGGATACCAATTAAATTTATTGGTCAAGATATCTTAGAAGGAAAGAGACTTACTTTAGAAACTCATAATTTATATATAGATTTACAAGGAGATGTAGAAAAAATCCCTGAATCTATTGAATTAGATGCTTCAAATATGCAAATAAATAATAAAGTATTTATCAAAGATATTGTTATTCCAGAGAATATAACAATATTAAATGATCCTAATACTTTATTAGCTGTAGTAAGTAGTCAATATTTTAATTAAACTATTTGTATAATTTAAAAAGGATGATTCTAATTTTAGAATCATCCTTTTATTAATAAAATCCTGGTTACTATATAATTTTCTCTATTATTTATTTAATTTAACTTTTCTTTTTATTATGAATCCACTACCAGTTAAAACTAATAATACTCCAACTATTAATAATAATCTTGAATCGAAAGCATCTCCTGTTGAAGGAAGTCCTCCCTTACCTAAGTTAGCAGTCTCATCTTTAATCTTAATATTTTTAAAAGTAAATACCTGAGTTTTTTGTGAGTCTACAACAACTTCTACTTCAGTATCCTCCTTTAAATATCCTTCTGGAGCCTTAGTCTCTTTTATTGCGTAATTACCATAATCAACAGCTTCAAATATAACTACTCCATTTTCATTACTTACAGCTTTTGATATTTCCTTACCATCCTTGCTAAGTAATGTGAATTCTGCTCCTTTTAGCGGTTCTCCATTTTCATCAATTTTATTAATTTCTATTTTAGCTTTAATTCTAGCATTTTCAATCTCATATGAATATACTAAATTATTTCCCTTAACACTTACTTCAATTTTTTCATTAGTTCCAATATAACCTTCTGGTGTCTTAGTTTCTTTAATATAATAATCTCCATATACTACATTTTCAAATAATGCTATTCCATCAGTATTTGTTACTGCAGTTGTAATAGGTTTATCATTCTTATCATAAAGTGTAAACTCTGCTCCAACTATTTTATTATTGTCTTGATCTAATTTATTAATCTTTATATTAGCTTTAATTTTAGTATTAGTAATTGTTCCTGCTTCATAAACTAGTCCAGTATCTTCTTTGTTTACGCTAACCTTTAAGACTTCCTTTGATAGATTGTATCCCTCTGGAGCTCTAGTTTCTTTTACTTTATATTCTCCATAAGGCACATTTACCAATATAACTAGTCCATTTGCATCTGTTACTGCTTTTTGAACTATATTATCTTCTAAATCATATAAAGTAATCTCTGCATTCGCTAGAAGGTTTTTATCTTCATCTATTTTTACTACTTTGATATCCCCTACAATTTGTTCATTTATTACAGTTTCTTTTAAAACTGCTCCATTTTCATTTATAGTAAAGTCATGTCTATAACTATTTAATACATATCCTTCTGGTGCCTTGGTTTCAACATAATAGTAGTTTCCGTAAACTAAATTTTCAAATTTAGCTAATCCATTTTTATCTGTTACTCCATGAGCTACTTCATTTTCAGTTACTTTATCATAGACAGTAAATTCTGCTCCTGATAATAAATTTTCATTTCCATCTTGCTTAGTAATTTCTAAATTTCCTTTTATTTTAGTATTACTAATATCAAGAAATTTTTCTACATTATTTTCTTCAATACTTACTTCATATTTTTCATTAGTTCCAATGTAGCCTTCTGGTGTCTTAGTTTCTTTAATGTAATAATCTCCATATATTACATCTTCAAATAACGCAATTCCATCACCATTAGTTACTGCAGTTGTAATAGGTTTATCATTCTTATCATAAAGTGTAAACTCTGCTCCAACTATTTTATTATTATCTTGATCTAATTTATTAATCTTTATATTAGCTTTAATTTTAGTATTAGTAATTCTTCCAGCTTCATAAACTAGTCCAGTTTCTTCTTTATTTACGCTAACCTTTATGACTTTATCTGAAAGATTATAACCTTCTGGAGCCTTAGTTTCTTTTACTTCATAATCTCCATAAGGAATATTTTTAAATATAACTTGTCCATTTTCGTCTGTTAAATCCTTTTGAATTTCATTTCCCTCTAAATCATATAAAGTAATTTCTGCATTAGCTAGAAGATTATTATCTTCATCTACTTTTACTACTTTAATATTTCCTCTTATTATTTTATTTTCTACTGAGTTTTCTGCTTTTACTGTCTTTCCATCTTCTTTAATGTCAAAGGAATAAATAGTATCATTCTTTAAATACCCCTCTAATGGACTAGTTTCTTTAACAGTATAATTTCCATAAGGAATATCATTAAAAGTAACAATTCCCTTATCATTTGATTCTGAAGATATTACTTTATCACCTTTTGAATCATATAAAGTGAATTCTACTCCCTTTAGTGGTTTCATATCATCATCAACTTTATATAATTCTATTGAGCCCTTAATAATATTATTGTAAAGAGTCTTGCTTATATTTTTTATATCATCTGCACTTTTTATAGTGAACTCATGTCTTGTACTATCTAATACATATCCTTCTGGTGGAGTTATTTCTTCCACATAATAAGGAATTTCAAATCTAATTCTATTAAATGTTAAATTTCCATTACCATCTGTTTCCCCTGTAGCTATTACTCTCATATCCTTGTCTAATAAATTGTATTTAGCACCTTTAAGTGATTTATTAGTACTATCTTTATCTACTTTATTTATATTTATTGTACCTCGTGTACCTATGGCACCACCACCACCACTTTGGAATTCTACGTAAGTAGGATTTGTAGAGCTTGTTTGGCTCGTTTTACTTCCCTTAAAATTTGCCTTATTAGTAAAAGGTTGCTTACTTTTATCAACAATATCAGTTCTAAATGTTAATATATATGGTGAATTCACTTCATTATCAAACTTAAATATAAATTCTCTTGTATTAATATCATAAGAAAAATTATCTTTATTCACTAGTACTTTATCACCTTTAATTATATTGCCATTTTGAGAATTTAATATTCCGTTATATAATTCCACAGAAAGTGTATCTAACGTTAAACCCTCTTGAAGTATATCCTGGATATCTACTTTTCCCATAGGAGTTGAGTTAGAATTTATTAATATCTTCCAATCAATATAATCATTTCCACTCTTATAATCTGCAGATTTATTAATTACTATGTTTTCAATTTTTTTCTCTGCCACTGTAGAGACATTTGGAGGTATAACATCACCAGTTATCACTGCTTTATTCTTAACTGTCTTTTGGCCATTGGTATAGAAAATAGACTCATCTGTAATCTTAGTTCTAAAAGTAATTTCATAAATATCATTTATTTCATTATTAAAAGTATAAGTTAAGGTTCCTGTTTTTTCTTCATCACCATCTGCTGCACTTTTATATTTAAAGCCATTGCTATCAGCAGCATTATTAATTTTAGCAGAGCCTGCAACATATTCTTGTCCTTTAGGAATATTATCAGCAACTACTACTGCTCCCAATTTAGTTTTATTTTTATTAACAAATATCTTCCAAGTAATTTCTTTATTTACAAAATCATAACTTTCTGATTTTTTTTCAATAACATTACTTGTAACATTTTGATTAGCTTTACTATTAACTTCTTTTAATATATTATCAGCCTTCATATATGCAGTATTACTATATTGTTTACCATTAATATTTCCTGCATAAATACTACTTTCAGTAACTTCAGTTTTAAATGTAATAACATACTTTTTATTAATAGTTTCATTAAAGTTATAAGTGATAGTTCCTGTTTTTTCTGTATCTCCGTTATCAGAAACTTTATAATTAAATTTATTAGTATCGGGAGCCAATCCATCTATTTTTAAACTTCCAGCAACATACTTTTGACCTACAGGAATATTATCTGTTACTACTGGATTTTCAAGCTTTACTTCATTACTATTTACTTCTATCTTCCATGTTAAATAATGATTTGCTGCATCATAATTATTTAAAGCACTTTTACGTAAGATATTACTTCCTACTCCTACATTAGCAGATGCAGATGGAGTACTTTTCACTCCTTCTACTATAGTTGCAGTATTTTTAAAATTAGTTGTATCATTTGAGTGATAAACTTTTTCATCTACAATATTTGTAGAATAAGTAATTATTTGTTGAGTATTAATTTCATTCTCAAAAGTATAAGTTAATTTATTACCAGTATAAGTATAACCATTATTTACATTATTGTTAACTTTAAAAGTTCCATTTATTAGCTCTAATCCAGCTGGTATACTATCTTCTATTTTTAAGTTATTAAGTTTTAAAGCATTATTATTTATCTTAATTGTCCAATCTATTCTATTTACCTTATTTCCATTTTCATTAGAAACATATTTACCAGACTTTTCAATATAATTTACCTTAACCTCAACCGATGCATTATTAGATTCTTTTCTTGCTCCATTAATATCAAGTATTGCACTATTATATAAATTTATACTTTTCCCTTGATTCTCCATTAAAATTCTTGAATCACTTATTTTAGTTTTAAAGGAAATTATATGCTTTTTATTAATTTCTCCTTGGAAGTTATAAGTCAATGTTCCAGCCTTATTGCTATCATTCGCTACAGATACATAAGAAAACCCACTTATATCAGCTCCATTATCTATTGTAGCTGATCCTTCGATATACTCTTGTCCCAAAGGAATATCATCTATTATATTTACACTTTTTAGACTAATATTTTCTTTATTAAATTCAATATTCCAAGTAATTTCATTTTTAAATCCATCATATTTACCACTCTTTGATATAGATGCTTCTGGAATTGGGTCTTGCTTAAATTTAACTTCAACTATGACAGGCTGAGTTTCCCCACCTAAGTAAAATTCTATCTTCTCACTTTCTCCATTCCCAATATTATTTCTATTAAATACTGTATCTATATAGAAGAATCCACTTACATCTGAATGATTAGCTGCGAATTCAGTAAATTCAATATTGATGCTTCCATCTGTATTTACTGTAGCTTTAGCAACTAATTCCTCTTCCTCTTTTATGTCAATATTAATAGTATTTTTAATTAATATTTGTTTTGGTAACCTAACTGTTAAAGTTTCTCCTTTTTTTACATTCCCAATGTTTGGTATTTCAAAGTTATACTTTATTCGCACATTTGAAGATTTATCTATCTCCTGACCTAAAGGTCCATTTTTTAAATCAGTAATCTCAACTTTCGTAAGAAAATTAAATTCTTTATTTTCTTCAGCTTTTACTATGTTAGTAAAATTAATTGATGAAAATAATTGTATTACTAATATTACTAATATAAAATAAATTATATTATTAATCTTTTTCATATATACTCCTTTTTGTAATTGTTTTATTTATTAATATATATTACAAAAATGATCATCACAAAATAATCACAAATAAAAACATTATAATTTTTATTAAATTATGATAAAGTTTTTAGTTGAATTCCTTAGAAAAATACTTAATTCTTCTTGTAAGAATTATTTCTTTAAAATCGCATTTATTATACTCATTTTATTATAAAATTTAAAATCATCTTTGATATTAAACCAACTTAATCTTCATCTCATTGATTTTCTTTATAATTATCTTATCCCCACTTTCATTAAATAATATTAACATAAGTATATATTATACTTTTTTATAATATTAATAAAGTACTATTCTACAATTTAACTTTTAAATTTTCATTTTTTAAGTAATTTTTAATTTTATTTATAGCCTTGTATACTACATTTATTTATAAAAAAAGAGTCTAAATTTTAGTTTAAACTCCTTTTTGCTAATTATATCTATATTATAATTCTTTCCCATTGCTAGATATAACTTTTTTATACCAATAAAAACTCTTTTTCTTGCTTCTGTTTAAAGTTCCATTTCCTTCATTATCTTTGTCTACATAGATAAAACCATAACGTTTTTTCATTTCTCCAGTTGAAGCTGACACTATATCTATACATCCCCATGGAGTATATCCGATTAAATTAACTCCATCTTTAATAACTTCTTTCATTGCTTTAATATGTTCACTTAGATATTCAATTCTATAATCATCATTTATAGAACCATCTTCTTCAACTTTATCAATAGCTCCTAATCCATTTTCAACAATAAATAATGGCTTTTGGTATCTATCATATAATGAATTGCAAGTTATTCTAAGTCCTAATGGATCTATTTGCCATCCCCATTCTGAAACTTTTAAGTTTGGATTTCTTACAGTTTTAAATACATTTCCTGCAGTTTGTCCCTTTAACACCTCTGGATCAGAACTTGCACATCTACTTGAATAATAACTAAATCCGATAAAATCTACAGTATTATTCTTTAGTATTTCTTCATCATTTTCTTCAAACTTTATTTCTATTCCCTTTTCTCTTAAAAATCTTTTTGCATATCCAGGATATTCCCCTCTTGATTGTACATCAATAAAGAATAAATTTTCTCTATCCTTTTCTTTTGCAAGTAGAACATCTTGTGGATTACATGAGTATGGATAGAATTCTCCAGCAGCAAGCATACATCCTACCATTGAACCTGGAATTATTTCATGTGCCATTTTTGTTGCTAAAGCACTAGCTATAAGTTCATGATGAGCAGATTGATATTTTACTTGAATCTCATTATCTCCTTCTTTAAATCTCACACCTGCACCCATAAATGGAAGATGTAATATCATATTTATTTCATTAAATGTCATCCAATATTTAACTTTATCTTTATATCTATTAAATATTGCCTCACAATAATTTAAATAAAAATCTATAAACTTTCTATTTTTCCATCCACCATATTTCTCAATAATACCTATAGGAGTATCAAAATGACAAATAGTAACTACTGGTTGCATTCCATACTTTAGCATTTCATCAAACATTGAATCATAAAATTTTAATCCTTCTTCATTTGGAGTTTTCTCATCTCCATTTGGAAAGATTCTTGACCAAGCTATAGATATTCTTAGACACTTAAATCCCATTTCAGCAAATAATGCTATATCTTCTTTATATCTATGATAAAAGTCTATAGCTTCATGAGAAGGATAATACTCATTTTCTAAAGGTCTTAAAACATCTATCTTTCCTTCCATAACTTTACGTCTATTCTCTCCTGCTGGGCAAAGATCTACTGTAGTTAAGCCTCTTCCACCTTCCTTATAACCACCTTCACATTGGTTGGCAGCTAAAGCACCGCCCCACAAGAAATTTTCTGGAAACTTATTAAAATCTTTAATCATTTTTTACCTCCATGTATTTATGGTCTTTAGTAGAATTTTTTAATATAGAGCTGCCTAAAACAGCTCTATAGTCTTTTAAATAATGCTTATAATTGCATCACCAGTATTAACTTTCTTTACTCCTCTAGCTAATACTTCTAAATAATCATTTGTATTTGTTACTATAACAGGTGTTGTTAATTCATAACCTTCTTTTTTTATAGCTTCTGTATCAAATTCTATTAAGGTATCTCCAATCTTTACTTTATCTCCATCTTTAACATAAGCTTTGAAATGCTTACCTTCTAATTGAACTGTATCCATTCCAATATGAATAAGAATTTCAGTTCCATCTTCAGATTTTAATCCTATAGCATGTTTTGTTTTGAATATAGTTTGAACTATTCCATTTATTGGTGATACAACTTTACCATCTACAGGCTTAATAGCTACACCTTTTCCCATCATTTCTGATGCAAAAGTTTCATCATTAACTTCATTTAAAGGCATAATTTCACCCTTCATAGGACTTGCTATAATTATTTCATTTCCTAAAGATCTTTGTACATTTTCATCTTCTTTAACTGTAACTTCTTCTTTATCTTTATATAAAACTAAACAAGAAACAAAGGAAACAGCAACACTAATAACTGCACCAATACAAGCATATACAAAATTCATCATTGTATCTCCACCAATATAACTTGGTAAAGTTAAAAATCCTGGAGAACCACCTGAGTAATTACAAACACGGAATAGTCCTAAGAATAATCCACCAACTGCTCCACCTATCATAGATGAATATAATGGTGTTTTAAATCTTAAGTTTACACCATATAAAGCTGGCTCTGTAATACCACAAACTGCAGTTATACCTGCTGAAGATGCTAATTGTCTTATTTCTGAATTTTTAGTTTTTAATGCTACTGCTAAAGCTGCTCCACCTTGAGATACATTAGAAGCTAACATTCCTGGATAAATAATAGTATCATATCCCATAGTCATACGATTATTTATACCTATTGGTATAAGTCCATAATGAGTACCTGTCATTACTAATAATGGTGTTAATCCACCTATTAATGTTGGAACTAACCAACTAGCATAAGTTTCTAAAGTTTTAATTGCTAAGCCTATCTTATCGCTTATTATATATCCTAAAGGTCCAATTACTACTAATAAAACTATTCCTGTAACAACTGCTGTAATTAATGGTTTTGTAAAGAACTTAATAGCCTTTGGTGATACTTTATCTGCAATTGGTTCAACATATGACATAAACCAAACTCCAAGTATTATAGGTAATACACTTGAGCTATATGATGCTAATGAAATAGGTAATCCAAATACTGATATAGATGTTCCAGCTTCCTTAGCACTATTTACCATAGTAACAAATGTTGGATGTAATAACATTCCACCAAGCATCATTGCTAAGTATTGATTACATTTAAATTTCTTAGCCGCTGAATTTGCAAGAAGTATTGGTAAGAAGTAGAAAGCAGAATCTGCCATAAAGTTTACAATTTGATAACTTTGTGAATCCGTAGTTACTAATTTAAATGCAGTTAATAATGCTAGAACTGCTTTCATCATACCAGCTGCTGTAATAGCAGGTAATATAGGTGTAAATATACCAGTTATTGTGTCTATTACTTTTGCAATTGGTTTACGATCATCAACCTCTTCTGAAGCATTAGAACTCATAGTATCTAAGTTAGCTATTTTAACTACTTCCTTATATACATGATTTACATCATTTCCTATTATTACTTGATATTGACCACCTTTATCGACAACTCCCATAACACCATTAATATTTTTAATTTCTGATGTCTTTGCCTTTGAATTGTCCTTTAAATTAAATCTTAATCTTGTTGCACAATGTGTTAAATTTGATACATTTTCTTTTCCGCCTATTTTTTCTAAAATTGATTTTGCTAAAATTTCATAATTCATAGCTTAATTCCTCACTTTCAAAATTTAATTTTTTTAAGTTTTGAAGAACTAAGGTTTTGCCTGATCGAATCAGTTACAATCCTATGAAACTTCCAGTTATTACTTTAATACCTGCTATCCCCCCAAACATAAATTATTATCAGTATATAATAAAAAACCTAAATTAACTTATAACTAATCAGCTACTCTATTACTACTAATAAAAATAAAATATAATTATCGTATAAATTCATAGTGATTAATTTTTTTGTTAACTTAGGTTTTGCCTGATCGAGTCAGTTACAATCCTTATAAAGTTAAATATAATTCTAATAATTTTCTTTTACAACTCTGGCTGTATGAACTATAAGATATAGTTTTTCCTCTTTTGTTAATTCATTATTAAACTTCTTTTTTATAAATCCATCTATCTTTTTAGTACATTCATAAGATTTAGGATATTTATCTTTAATCATTTCAAAAAGTTCATTATCATTATCCTCGTAATATTTGCCACTCACTAATCTTTGAGCAAAGAATTTTAAATGAGTAACAAATCTATAATAATTTATTGATTCTTCATCAAAATCCATATTAAAATGATATTTTACTATTTTTAAAACCTCATTTATTAAATTTATTATATCTACTATTTGTGGCATATCTTGATTTAATTCACCATTTAAAATATGCATTGCTATTGCTGCAGCTTCATCCTCTGGAAGCTCTATTCCAAATCTATTTTTAATTATTTCTAATGCTTTAAGCCCTATTGAAAATTCTGGTTTATGTAATCTTTTTATGTCCCAAAGCATAACATTTTTCATTTCTAAATTATTCTGATACCTATTTATAGAAAAGCTTATATGATCAGTAAGTGTTAAATAAATATTTTCATTTAATTTAGTATCTAACTCTTCTTCTGCATAATTAATTACTTCCTCAGCAATTTCTAAATTTTCTACAGGAATATCTTTAACTAATGCAATTAACTTTTCATTTATGCTTTTATTCTTTAAAACAAATATTTTATCTATCTTATCCTTATCAACCTCATCACCCTTTTTCTTTTGAAAGGCTATCCCTCTCCCCATAACTACTGCTTCTTCATCATTTTCATTAATAATTGTAATGACATTGTTATTTAACACTTTATTAATAAGCATATCTCTAACTCCTTCTATATAATTTCCTATTAGAAATATAAAGTATATTCTGCAAGCAGTATTATACAAAAAAACCTAAACTAATATCAAATAGTTATAGTACATCCACTAAAACTAATTTGGTATCAATTTAGGTTTTGCCTGCTTCCCAGTAACAATCCAAAATGGATCCTCATTAATATGTCATTATTTTAATATATAATGTAAACATTGTCAACTTATTTCCACAAAAAACATGTAATAATTTTATTATTTTTTTATTATTTTTATACATTTTTACATCTATTTATTTTCATTTATTTAATAATATTATTGTATTTTATAAGGAAATTTTATTTAAAGACCTTATTAATTATGAATTTTTCATTATTACACTTTCAACTAGGTTTGCTACGCTCTCACAAGCATCACAGCATTTTTCAAAATACTTTAAAGTATCAGTCCATGTCATAAGTTCTATAGGATCTTTAGATGTAGTATATAAATTTCTTAAAGTACTAAAGTACAATCTATCTCCTTCTTCTTCTAAGTCATTTATATTTATAATTAATTTTTGAATTTCTGCGGATTTTTTATAGTTATAGAATTCTCTCATTATTTTTTTCAATCCATTACAATTATTAATGATAATATTTGAAAAATCTATCGCTTCTTTTTTAATTTCTCTAATGTTATACATATATATTCTTGTTAAAACTTCTTCTATATCATCTGTAACATTATCAATATAATGAGCTATATCGATAATATCACCTCTTTCAATAGGTGTTATAAATTCTTTTGCTAATTTATTCATCATATCATGTTTCTTTACATCAGCTTCATGCTCTATATTATGCATTTCATGTATTTTTTCTTCTATTTCATTAATATTGAAATTTACTAATGTATTTTGAAGTAAATTAGCAGCTTCACATGAATAATCTACTAACTCAGCTAACATATTAAAATAATTATTTTCTTTCTTACCTAACATTATATTTTTCTCCTCTATAATTTTATTTTAAAATATCCAAATAAATAATTCTGCCATTAAAAATCCTATTAAGCCACAACCTGGGAAGGTTAAAATCCATGTTAAAACCATTTCCTTAACTACCCCCCAATTAACTGAGCTAAGTCTTTTAGCAGCTCCTACTCCCATTATAGCAGTAGTCTTTGTATGAGTTGTACTAACAGGAATTCCAGTAACTGAAGATAATAGAAGACATCCAGCACCAGCTAAATCTGCTGAAAATCCTTGATACTGTTCAAGTTTAACCATATCCATTCCAACAGCTTTAATTATTTTATATCCACCTATAGATGTACCTAAGGCCATAACTAAAGAACAAAGTATCATAAGCCATACTGGTATAACAAAACTTTGAACATCTCCTCTTCCATTAGCTAAAAATATTCCAAGCATAAATACTCCCATAAATTTTTGCCCATCTTGTGCTCCATGCATAAATGCCATAGCAGCACCACCACCAATTTGAGAATATTTAAAAAATTCACTAGTTTTTCTACGATCAACTCTTCCAAATAATAAACCGATAATCTTTACAGTTAACCAGCCCATACCAAATCCTAAAAATGTAGATAATATAAGACCATATATTACTTTCATCCACTCATGTCCATTTATTCCACTCATTCCACCTTGTAGTGCAATGGCTGCTCCTGAAATTCCAGCTATTAATGCATGGCTTTCACTTGTGGGTATTCCAAAATACCATGCTGCTGTTGCCCAAACAACTATTGCAAATAAAGCTGCACATAATGCAATTAAAGAATAATGTGGGTCTCCTCTAAAGTCTACCATATTGTATATTGTTTGAGCTACATTGGCATTTATCATAGTCATAACAAAAACCCCTAAAAAGTTAAATACTGTTGCCATTAAAATAGCAGCACGGGGACCTATAGCTCTAGTTGATACACAAGTGGCAATTGCATTTGGTGCATCTGTCCATCCATTTACTAAAATTACTCCTAGGGTTAAAATAACAGTAATAAGTAAAGGAACATTATCCACTATCTGTCTTAAAAAATCAAAAAAAGAAATAGTCATTAATTTTCTCCTTTCAGTTTATGTATATATATATTGAAAATTTTGCTATAAAATAACAATATATCTTTTTTCACAATTTTTCAATTATTTTGTATAAAAATAGTCCATGTTTTTTAACATAGACTATTTTCTATTGTTTATATAATTTTATGTCCTGATTTTTCTAGGCAAGATTTAATTGAAATTTCTGTTGCTGGTTCATTATAAATTACTTCTACTGTCCCTCTTGCAACATCAACACAAACCTTATCAACTCCATCTAGCTTTTCTAAGGAATTTTTAACTTGTGTCTTCATGTTCTCATTTGCTATATCATTTATTTTATAATGTACTCTTTCCATATACTTCTCCTTTCTTTTTCATTCGAATATAGTATGCACACTTATCTCAAAAAAATCTATTTCCATATACTATTATCTCTATAATAATTTACTCCTTTCTCACTAAGTCTTATTCCTTGCTTTTCTAATCTTATTTTATATTCTTCAAAGTTTCTAAGATTTTTTGGAGTCCAACCAATTTCTGCATATCCCAATAATCTAGGATATATCATATATTCCATTTGCTCTACATTATCTATTGTTTCAGTCCATAATGGTGCCTCAATTCCTAAAATTAAATTTTTTGGTGCAAACTCTGTAGGATCCCAATCGTATGCAGTCTTAATTGAAATATATCCTGCCCAATTTAATCCATAAGGTGTATTTTCATTGTACTTCATATCTAAATAGGCCTTGCTTGCAATTGAAATTATCATATTCATATTCTTTTTTCTAGCAGCTTCATTTGAATCCTTCCAATTTTGAAGTATAGCGCTAGAATTTATTTCTGGTGCCGTATCTATTGGATCCCATCCTATTGGAGTTTTCCCATACTTCTCTACTATCTTTGAAACTCTACCTACGAAATAATCATAATCTTCCTTTTTTGTACTTTCTGCTTCATCTCCACCCATATGAAAATATTTAGATGGAGAAATCTCTGAAATTTCCTTAATTACATCCTCTATAAATTCATAAGTTTTTTCACTATCTGTCATTAATGTACTAAACCCCACATCTATTCCTGTATATAAAGGTTTTCTTTTACCATCTGGATTTAAAAATCCATAGGAAGCTAAAGCAGCATTCGTATGACCTGGCATATCTACCTCAGGGATAATTTCAATATATCTATCTGCAGCATATTTAACTATACTTTTAAACTGCTCTTGAGTATAATATCCTCCTGGTCCTCCTCCTACTTCTGTACTTCCTCCTATAAGAGTTAAATCAGGATATTTTTTTATTTCTATTCGCCATCCTTGATCATCAGTTAAATGAAGATGTACCCTATTTATCTTATATTGTGCTGCAATATCTATTTGTTTTTTAATTTCTTCTTCAGTAAAGAAATGTCTTGCTACATCTATCATTAACCCTCTATAACTATATACTGGTTTATCATAAATTGTTGAGTTTTTAATAATCCACTGAACATTACTTACTAATTTATTTGAATCTATTTCCGGAGGAAGTAACTGTCTTAAAGTTTGAATACCTCTAAATATTCCTTCTGGCTTATTAGCTACTATCTTTACTCCATCATTATTAGTAGTAATATTATACCCTTCATCCCCTAATGTGCTTTCACTATTTAAGGTTGTGAGATAAATATAATTTTGCTTTGGACTTTCATTGTTATTTATATTAAAATCATATCCTGTTGCTGGATTTAACTTTTCCTTTAAATATTCTGCAATATTAGCTATTTCCGCTGTTTCATCTTCATTTTTTCCCTTTATAAAGATAGTAGTATCATTATTAAGTAGAAATTCTCCTTGATTTTCTTTATAGCTTAATGGTTTAGGTATAATTGTATTATTAATACTTTGCATATCTCCAAATACTTCCAAATCTTTTTTATTTATTGTTGATATTAATAAAGCTATCGAAGTAAAAATAGCTATAAAGGTAAACACTAAGTATTTCATATTTCTTTTAAGCAACTTATCTTCCTCCTTAAACTTTTTCTTCTGTTAATAATTAAATTTCTTAAGAATCTTTTTTATTCTTATGAACAACTCCTTCAAATATTTTTCCTTTTTCTTTTGGAAGTTTCTTTTTTACTAAAATGTCATAAAATCCTGATATTATATAACTTACTGTCATAACTATAATTATTGCTAACATTTCTTCACCACCAAAATATTCTAAAGCCATAGCTATAGATGTTATAGGTAGAGATGTTGCACTACAAAATAAGCCTATCATTCCTAATGCCGTAACTGAGGTAAGAGGTAAATTAATATATTTAGAAACAAAGCTTCCTAAAGTAGCTCCTGCAAAAAAAGTTGGATTTCCTCTACCACCTTGAAAGACTGATCCTAAAGCAACAGCAGTAAAAATAATTTTCCATATATAATCCATTATGCTTACATGATTTTTAAAGGAATCATTTATAAAACTTTGACCTAATCCATTGTAGTTATCTCCAACTATCCAAAATAATATTATTGTAATAACTCCTCCCAAAATAGCTTTAATATATGGATTTTTAGTGAATTTATCATAAGCTTTACTACTATTATCCAAAACTAAATTAAATATAAAGCCACCAATTCCAAAAATAACTCCTAATAATACTAATTTCATTATTACAATAAAGCTTAAATCATCTAATACCAGATTTGGATATTCTACTGTCTTACTACCAATCCAAACTGCTATCTCATTAGATACAACAGTTGTTAAAAATGCAGGGATTAATGCTTGATAATGAAACCTTCCCTTTAATACTAGTTCCATTCCTAAGATAGCTCCTGCAAAAGGAACATCATAAATTACTCCAAATGCACTGCCAACACCACATATTACTAAAGTTCTTTGCTCATCATCAGTTAATTTAAACTTTCTAGATATAAAATCCCCTAAGGTTCCTCCCATAGCAACTGCAGAACCTTCTTTACCTGCAGAACCACCACAGAAAGTTGTAAGTAAAGAACCTATGAAAACTACAAATATCATATAAAAAGGAATATCCTTAGCTGCTGATTGAACTTCAGACTTAAGTAAATTTTCTCCTGAATAAGCATTTCTCTTACTTTTTAAATACATAAAAGTAATTATTAATCCAGCAATAGGTAAAAGATATATAGTATATTCATGATCTTTTCTAAAAGAATTTGCAGCTGTTAAAATCTTATTAAATAACCCTACTATAATTCCAATAGGAATTCCCATAATAATGCTTAATACAATCCATTTAAATATCATTTTCATTAAACTATAATAGTCCTTATTTTTTTCTTTAGTATATCTGCCCATAAATATCTCCTTATCATTTTTTTCTTATTATTTGTTATTTTCCTATAAATAATTCTTGTTCTTTTCTTTTATTAAGCATAATTACTGCAATTCTATTATTTAAGAAATATTATTTTTATAAGCAAAAAAGAGCTGTTTCAAACAGCTCTAAATTTCAATCTTATATTTAATTCTAATATCTAATTATATAATTACTTTCAGATGGAATATCTACTTCATGATTTCTTTGGAAATAATCTATAATAAGCTCACTCATATCCATATTTATTTCCTTAACTACTTCTGCATTTTCATAAGCAGGATAAATCGATGTATTGCTAGCTCTATAGTTATTTAAAACTACTGTATAATCTTTATCGAAATCTATATCTTCACCATCTTTTTTCATAGAAACAACTCTATTTCCGAAATCCTTATGTAAATCTATTTCATAAGTTAAGCCAGCAAAGGTATCATAATTATAATTTTGAACCTTTGGCACTAAAAATTCTTCATTTATCTTAACTTCATTATTTTCTAAAACAAAATATGTAGCACTTTTTTCAATTGCTTCTTTAAATTTACTTCCTTTTATCTTTAAAACTTTTAAGGTATTAGGATATGGATAATTTATTAATACATCTCTTATTGAAACATTCTTCTTAAATCCAATAGCAGTATCAAATAATGATAAAACTGAAAAATCCGCTTTAGATACATCTAATTGAACTTCATGTAAAAAGTTTATAAATGGATGTCCTTTAAGTCTTGCAATAAATATATCATCTAAAATTATATCATTTTTAAAATGACCAATTTCTCTATCTAAATATCCTTGCAACTCTTTATCTACATTTGTAAATCTTCTTTCTAAATTTACATTTATTTCATCATTTAGCTTTGATACATCTACTAATTCATAACTTGCTTCCTTTGTTTCTGTATCAATTACTATTTTAGTGAAGTTTTGACCATTATGCATAGGTTGTGAACATATTACTTTATTAACTTTAGTTATAAAAGATCTATGTTGATGTCCACTTAAAACTATATCTATAGAATCATAGGTTTCTAATAATTCACTAGCTTGGTTTTCTTTTGTTAATTTTTCTGTAGGAGTATTTTTACCATCTAAACTTTTTTCAAAACCTCCATGATAACATACTATTATCATATCTGATTTTTCTTTTAACTCTTTTTCATACTCTCCATAAACCTTAACTGGATCTAAAAACTCTAAGTTTTTTATATTCTTTTCTTGCTCCCAGTTTGGAATAAATGATGTTGTAAATCCTATACATCCAACTTTAAAACCATTAATATCAAATATTCTATAAGGCTTACTGTCAAAAGTTAAACCTTTGATATTTGCATTAATTATTTTATCAGAAACTAAACTATATGCAGCATTTAAATAATCTAATCCATAGTTAAATTCATGATTCCCTAATACATAAGCATCATATCCAATATCATCTAACAATTCTACTATAGGATTCTTTTCTAACATTTGCTTTGATAAGTAGTGAGTTAATGCTGAGCCTTGAACTAAATCTCCACAATCTATTTTTAAAGAATAATCATAATTCTTTTCATCTTTTAATATGTAACTTCCAATCTTTAATATTCCAAGAGATTGTTCTGTTACATAATTAGTTGGATATACAAATCCATGTAAATCACTAGTTTGATAAATAACTAATTTCATAATACCTCCTGTATGTGCTAGCGCACAATGTAAAATGTAAAATGTAAAATGTAAAATTGTTGATGTAATTTGTACCAAATTACTTAAATTATATTAATTTTAAAAACTCCCTAAGGAGTTTTTACATTAATTCTACATTCTTCATTTTACATTTTTAATTAAGAGCTGCCTTTAGGCAGCTCTGTTCTATTCCCAAATTGAATTTAAAGTTGATTTAAATTCTTCTAATTTTTTAGTAACATCTGCATTATTAGGATCTGCTAATACTGCTTCTAATACTGTACCAGCTTCACGATATGAAGCATCTGCACCACTTATTACTGGGTTTGTATATAAGTTCTTAGTTGCATCTGAAAGAATTGGTGCTATTAAACTTCCGCAGTTTTTATATTCTTCTGAATCAAGAGCACTTTGTCTTACAGGTACATATCCAGTAGCTGAAGCCCATTTAATTTGGCTTTCTTTGCTAGTTAAGAACTTTAAGTATTCATATGCAGCAGTTTTTTGTTCTGCTGTTGCGCTTGAGAATACATATAAATCAGTACCTTGTTGTAATGAAGCCTTTGTTGGGTATGGAGCAACTCCTATTTCAAACTTACCATCAACACCTTGTTTTACAAAGTTTTCACCAGCGTTAGATCCAACGTACATTGCAACAGTACCAGCTCCAAATGGTCCAGATAAGTATTTATCTGTTCCAGCAATTCTGAAGTAACCTTCTTTAACACCTTCTAAGTAGTAATTAACAGCCTTTTCTGATTCCTTACTAGTTACATCAAAATTATTATCAAATGACTTTCCTTCTGACTTTAAGAAAGTAGTGTAATATGTATTTAATGAGTCAAAACCTGCTCCTACAATACCTTTCTTCTCTTTTATTGTTTTAGAAACTTCAACAAGTTCATCATAGTTTGTTGGAACAGTTAATCCTAATTCATCAAATAAAGTCTTATTATACCATAAAACTTCAGTTGACTTATTAAATGGCATAGCATAAATCTTTCCATCTATTGTAGTTGCTTCTCTAAAACTTGGTAATATATCTTCATAGTTATCAAATTTAAGAGTTTCATTTTCAACGTATGCTGTTAAATCAGTAACTAATCCATCTTTAATAGGATTGAACATCCAATCAGGATAAGCTTGAGTTAATGTTGGTAAATCCTTTGGACTTGCAACAGTTGCAGTTATTTTTTGTTGTAAATCTTGATAACTTGATTGGTTTTGTAATGTAACCTTAATATTAGGGTTTTGTGCTGTAAACTCATCAGTTAAGCTTTGAAGATTTTTTTCTAAATCCCCATTCATTGCATGCCAGAATGTTATTTCAACTGGTGCTGTTATTTCTGTTACGATATCTTCATTAGCTGTTCCAGCGCCCTTATTTGAGCAACCAGTTAATAGACCTAATGAAAGTGCTAGAGCAAGTATTTTCTTGATCTTCATAGTTGTCATCCTCCAATTAAATAGTTTGTGATTTTTCTGGTAAAAGTACATCGCCATTTTCATTATATAGTTTTTCTGGACGATAAGAGTGTATTGGCACTAATAGCTTAGGTTTAATTAAGTTAATAATCTCAATTAAATCATAAGGATGAGCATGCCCACTACATGATACTCTTTCAAATTTAATATTTCTTTCCTCAAAACTCTTTATAAATGGTGTATATTTAGGATCAAAATCACCTAATGGCACTGCGTTTGAGTGAATATAAATTCCACCTTCCTGTAATTTATCCATATATTCAATGGCAAGTGTATCTAGTTGCCAGAAAAATTCTCTTTCATCATTTAGTAATCTTTCAAAGTTAATTTCTAAATCTTTATTTAATCCATAATCTTTATTATCTAATGAATAATAATAAGATTCATATCCAGTTGCTTCTTTAAGAACATATGAGTAATATGCATCTAATACAACCTTTCTTGGATTAGTCTTAATTATATTTAAAATTCTTTCTATATTTGAAATATAATAATTAAATGTTATTTGTTTATTTAGATTTTCTTTAACTATTTCATTTATTTTTTCTATTAATTCTGGTTCATTTGATATTTCATCTTCTCTTACTTCATCAAAGTCTTGGAATGAAACACTTACTCCTTCTATTAATAGAACATCACAATTTTCACTTTCTTTGCAGAATCTTAATGTATCATCTTTTCTATATCCATGAAGTCTTATATCACCAGTATATGAAATAACCAAATCTGGAGTTTCAATTAATAATCCACAAGCACCATAAGCATCATGATCAACTGGCATTACTTTAACTTTTATTTTACCAATTTCTATAACTTCATTTTCCTTAACTCCAATTATGTCTCTTGTGTTATTACCATTATTTTTATAAAGTGGGAATAAGAAATCATTATTGATATTTAATGTATTTAATAATGACTTTGTTCCTTCTAATGTATATAAAGGCACTTCTGGATTTAGATAATTCACTATCTTAGAATGATCTAAATGCATATGTGATAAAAATACTGCAGTATTTTTAAAATTATTTTCTTTTGATTCATACCCCTTTAATGGAATACTTGGATCAAACATATTATCTAAATATGGAACTAAATTTTCATCTAATAATTCTTGTAAGTTTTCTGGCTGAACTGGTGCCTTTGGGTTGTATTCACTACCAAAATCGAAAAATATATGACTATCTTCATATACTACTTCAATTATTGTTCCACCAATAGTTAAGATACCATTGTGAAAAGTGATTTTTGTCTTTTTATCCTTTAACGCCACTCTTAACAACTCCTCTAATAATTTGTTTTCTAAATATTAAATATAAAACCAGTATAGGTACTATAGCTATAGTTGATGCTGCCATTTGAAGTTGTACATTTGTACCACTTTCTGTTGCAAAGGAGCTTAATCCATTACTTAATAATCTCATTTCTTTACTATTTGTTACAAGTATTGGCCATAAGAATGAATTCCATCCTCCTATAAAACTTAATATTCCCATAGTAAATAAAGCAGGTTTAGCTAAAGGTAACAATATTCTTTTAACAAACTCTAAATCTGAACATCCATTAACCTTTGCTGCCTTATAGTATGAACTAGGAACACTTGATAAATACTCTTTTAAGTAGAATATATAAAACACACTTGCAAGAGATGGTAATATTAATGCTGCATATGTATCTAATAACCCAAGCTGAGCAATAGTTTGATAATTTGTAAATACTGTTACTTCATAAGGAACCATTAATAAAGCTGCCATACCTAATATTAAGGCATTTTTATATTTAAATTCCAATTGAACTAATGCAAAACTAGCTAAAATAGTAGTAATAACTGTTCCGATTGTAGATATACCTGCAACTATAATTGTATTAAAGAAGTATCTTATAAATGGAGCTTGCTCCATAGCTTGTGCAAAGTTATTCCATTGAAGCTCCTTTGGAAATAAAGTTGGTGGTATACTAGTTGCCTCTTGATAAGTCATCAAACTTGATAAAATCATATATACAAAAGGAAATAATGTTATTATTGCCATTAAAACTATAAATGTTTTTGATAAAACTGAATTAAATTTTTTCATATTTTCACCTACTTAGATATTCTTTTTAATATACGATTTTGTACTACTGTGAAAATTAAAATCAAGCCAAATAAGATAACTGCTGCAGCCATACCTTGGCCATAACGGTTTTCTACATAGAACTTATTAAATATGTAGAATACTGCTGTTGTTGCACTATCAGCAATACCAGCCTTACCATTAAATATGGAGAATACTTGTGCATAAACCTTAAAAGCATTGATAAAATTAACCATTAATAAAAATGTTATTATTGGTATCATTTGAGGTAAGGTTATTCTAAAGAACTGCTCCATCTTTGTTGCTCCAAACATATCAGCAACCTTATAATAGCTCTTATCAACATTTCTTAATCCAGAAAGTAATATTATTATATTAAAGGCAAGTGCTGACCAAATACCAAATATAATAAGGGTAATCATGCTCATATTTGGATCATCAAGGAAATTAAATGGTCCTATGTTGAAAAATCCTAATATGTAATTTATAAATCCATACTCTCCGTTTAATAAAAATCTAAATACAATACCAACTGCTATGACACTTGTTAAATATGGTATAAAGAAAATTGTTTCAAAAATATCTTTATACTTAATTTTTTCATATATTGTAATAGCTATAAACATAGATATAATTAACCCTACTGGAACTACCACAAAAGAAAAAAGTGCAGTATTTCCTATTGCAGTATGAAATTTTGGATCTTTAAGTACTATCTCAAAATTTTTAAATCCATTAAATGTTAAATTATTCAAAGTTCCTTTTTGGAAAGACATAACAAATGTCTTTATTAAAGGTAAGACATTAAATATTCCTACTATTATTAAAGCAGGAAGTAAAAATAACCATGCTTGTGGTGAATTTTCTGCTCTATACTTAAACTTCTTCATTAGTAAACTCTAACTCCATTCTCTTGGAATACATAAATTCCATTATAGTCAATATTAAGGCCAATCTTATCACCTTCAGTAACCTTTTTATTTATATCTGTAATAGATTTTGCATTATCACCATTAACTTTAAAGTTTATAATGCAATCTTTTCCTATTAATTCTACAGATTCAACATTAACTTCAAATAATGGGTTTTCACTTAATTCAAAATATTCTGGTCTAATACCAACTATATAATTTTCCTCTGTTAATTCTCCTTTGAATCTATCTTTATTTAAAAGATTTAAATCAATAGAAAAATCTTTAGATACTAATTTATTTCCTTCTTTTTTCATGTCAACTAAATTTATTATTGGATTTCCCATAAACTTAGCTACAAAAAGGTTTGTTGGTTCTAAATAAAGGTTTTGAGGTATATCAAATTGTTGAACTACGCCTTCATTCATTAAAACAATTCTATCACTTATAGATAATGCTTCTTCTTGGTCGTGAGTAACAAAAATAGTAGTTATTCCAATTTCTTTAACTAACCTTCTAATTTCTTCTCTAATTTTTAATCTTAGTCTAGCATCTAAGTTACTTAAAGGCTCATCAAGTAATAATATTCTTGGATTTTGAACTAAAGCTCTAGTTATTGCTACTCTTTGTTGTTGTCCTCCAGACATTTCACCTGGTTTTTTATTAGCTAGTTCCTCAATGCTAGTAATTGCCATATATTTCTTAGCTATTTCCATAGCTTCACTCTTTGGCTTTTTATTTTTACCAACAGTAAGTGGAAACATTACATTTTCTAAAACTGTCATATGTGGATATAAAGCATAATTTTGAAAAACTAATCCAATACCTCTATCCTTAGGGTGCTTATCTATAACTGATTCATTATCAAATTTAATATCTCCGTCACTTGGATCTAAAAGTCCAGCTAATAAATTTAGAATAGTTGTTTTACCGCATCCACTTGGTCCTAAAAGACAAACTAATTCACCTTCATTAATTTCAAGATTAATACTTTTTAAAGCTTCATATCCGTTGCTATAAACCTTTTTAAGTTTTTCAATTTTTATCATATGCCACCTCTAATATATTTTTATACTTATCTTAAATATTAACATATATACTATACTAAATATCTTATTTTATGACAATATATTATATTTTTTTACTTTTATTTTTAACCAAAATTAACATTCTATTAACTTATTTATAATATATTAAATATAAAATATACGATTTTTTCCTATTATTTCTAATAATAATTTTATAATTCTTTAACAATAGTCTTTGATTTATATATTATTTTTATTCAACTTAAAGATTCTTTAGATATTACCGAAAATTTAAATATAAAGTTTTCAAAGCTATTTAAATAAAAAATAATGTTTAAATAATATGTAAATTTTATAACTTATATGATATTATTATTTTTAGAGGTGACTATTTGTGAAAAGAATTGTTAAGGTTATATGTGCTATTATTGAAAATGATAAATCTGAGGTTCTTTGTACTTTGAACTCAAAAGATATGTCTTTTTCTAGCTTTTGGGAATTCCCTGGTGGCATTATTAATGATGGTGAATCACCTGAAAAAGCTATAGTTAGAGAAATAGGAGAAAAGTTAAATTGTAAAATTAAAGTTAATTCTCTCTTCAGTGCAACTACATATGAATATGATGACTACATATTAAATACTATGGTGGCTAAATGTACAATTTTAAAAAGTAAACCATCATCTAAAGAATATACAAAGCTATTATGGCTACCAATAGAGTATATAACAAGTTTGAATTGGAATCCTACTACAATTCCAACTATAGACAAGCTTATAATGAAGTATAAAAAAAATTCAATATCAAATTAATAAATACTATATAAATCAAATAAGGAGGAAACATGATGTTTCCTCCTTAAATCATTAAAAATAAAAAATCTTGTCTTAATTTATTTTTTTACAATTCTTATTTCTATGCCTTCAAGTCTTTTTGACTCTCCACTTGTTCCACTCATTTCTCCATTACTCTTCCACTCTTGCCAGCCGTAATCTTGTACATGAGTTCTGTATTCTATACTATATCCTGGTGCATTTTCTAGCTTTATTTCTATTCCTTCAAGTCTCTTTGACTCTCCGCTTGTTCCACTCATTTCTCCATTACTCTTCCATTCTTGCCAGCCGTAATCTTGTACATGAGTTCTGTATTTTATACTTGCTCCTTTAGGAAGATTGTCTGCTTTTATTTCTATTCCTTCAAGCCTTTTTGACTCTCCGCTTGTTCCACTCATTTCTCCATTATTCTTCCATTCTTGCCATCCGTAATCTTGTACATGAGTTCTATATTGTATTTCTGGATCTTTTACTATTCTTATTTCTATGCCTTCAAGTCTTTTTGATTCTCCACTTGTTCCACTCATTTCTCCATTACGCTTCCACTCTTGCCAGCCGTAATCTTGTACATGAGTTCTGTATTCTATACTATATCCTGGTGCATTTTCTAGCTTTATTTCTATTCCTTCAAGTCTCTTTGACTCTCCGCTTGTTCCACTCATTTCTCCATTACTCTTCCATTCTTGCCAGCCGTAATCTTGTACATGAGTTCTATATTTTATACTTGCGCCTGGAACTATATCATTTATTTTTATTTCTATTCCTTCAAGTCTTTTTGACTCTCCACTTGTTCCACTCATCTCTCCATTACTTTTCCATTCTTGCCAACCGTAATCTTGTACATGAGTTCTATATTGTATTTCTGAATCTTTTACTATTACTTTACATGTTGCTACTTTAGCTCCATCTTTTGTTTTTACCATTATTGTAGCTGTTCCTGCTGATACAGCTGTTATTTTTCCTGTTGAGTCAACTCTAGCTACACTTGAATCACTACTTGTCCACTCAAGCTCCTTATTAGTAGCATTGGCTGGAGTTACTGTAGCTAATAATACTTCACTAGCTCCTTTTACTAAACTTAATTCTGATTTATTTAAAGTAACTTCTGAAACATTAACTATTTCTTCTTTATCTTCCTCATTTGATCTTTCCAATTCTCTTGATTTAATTAATAGCTTTTGTGATGTAATTGGATTAATTGCTACATAGGCCTTATTATTACTTATTTTAAAAGCGAGTTTGCTTATTCTCTCATCTGATACGTTTGATCCTTCTTGTACCCATTTGTCGCCTTCAAGTTTTTTAACTATTGAACAACCATTATTATTATCAGCATAAGCTACATAAGGTGTGTTATTATTAATATCTATAACTAAATCTCCTACTTCACTTCCTCCAACATCATCTCCAATTTTAGTCCATTTATTATTTTCATAGACATAAACTTCTGAAGTATTTTTTCCAACTACAGAAGTAGTTGCAAGATACAACTTATTATTAGTTGCTTTAATACTAGCTCTTGACGCTGATAGATTTATTCCATCTACATCTTTCCAAGTACTATTTTCATACTTCTTTATGAAAACTTTATTGCCTAATTGAAAATCTGTATATGATACATATATATTTCCATTACTCTCAGTTAAAGAAGGTTCTACCACATGTCCTGTATGCAGATTACCTCCAATTTGTTCAAATGTATTTGTATTTTCATTTAACTTCAACACTTTTAAATATGCTGTGCCTTCATTCATAACGCTCGTCTTACCATTTGTAATTGCAACATATATTCCATCATTTGTTGAAATCATATCTGAATACTGACTTGTATCACTTGTTAGAGTTTGTACAGTTTCCCAGTTATTATTTACAAATCTTGCAACTATACTTCTATAGTTAGAATCATGATATAATACATATGCTATACCGTTATGAACTTTAATTGTAGGATTACTTCCTCTTTTGTTTATTATACACTCTCCTAAGCTAGTCCAATTTGAACCATCAAACATTTTAGCTTTCAATTTATTATCTTCATTGTATACTGTATAAACTTTATCTCCTACTACATCCATATCAATATCATTGTTTGTTCTATTTGATACTTCTTTATTTCCTACTACATCCCAGATATTTAAATTTGTAGTATCTGTAAATTTAATATCAAAAGTAATTTCTTCGCCTGCATTTGAAACATTTTCTATTACTATTCCACTATTTTGTCCATTAGAATAGGTTATAGCTTTATCAACTATTGTCTTACTAAAATCATCGCTACCATAAGTTGTTCTTCCAGATTCTTTTGATAAGAAAGCTTCTGATAAATTTCCATTACCATCACCTTCCCCAGTCTCACCTGGTCTAAATACATAAATATAATCTTTTTCACCATGGTAATTTGAAGTTTCTTCAGTATTTACTCTATAAATTATTAATCCATCTCCTGGAATTTTCCCATCTAGCTCACCTATATATGGATTTCCTCTTTTTCTATACTCAACTACAAAAAATTCTTTTTCAGAAATAGGTGTTTTTAAAATTAATGCTTGATTATCACCTGAATTACTTGAAGGCTTTAATTTATATGTTCCACTTTCTGTTACAGTATCTATTGATATCCAATTAGATATTTCACTTCTTAAATAAGATAATGGATACTGAACAAATGATGAAACACTGGACATTATATCCCATCTTCCAACTGGTGCACCATTTCCACTTGAACGATATAAATCTGGATAACCTATGGAGTGCATAAATTCATGTATAAGTACTCCTTCTTCACTTGATGCTAAAGAATCCATTAAACTATATGAATTATGTATATTGTAATTATCTACTTTTTTCCCATTTACTTCAGTTGCGCCATTATGGTTAGCTTTATGTGCCCAAAGAACATCTCCTTCTTCACCTTTTTTTGCTGCAAAAATAAAAATAACATTGTCCACATATCCATCGTTATTCATATCAAGATTGTAATTTTTATCTACTGATACATTACTAAGTACTGTTGTTATTAACTCTTCCTCATTTGTTTTATTATAGTAACTTCTAGTATTAGGCAATGTATATGGTATTATTTTGCCACCACTTTCTTGTGGAAAATAATTGTGCACATTCATTTGATTATAAGATATGGTTTTTATATAGTTACTTAATGAACTATCTTTATCTCCATCAAACATATTCTTAACTTTCTCAACCTTACCATCCATAAAGTTAGAATCGCTATCTTTAAAATCAACAAAATAAATTAAATTTGCAATGTGCTCAGTAGTTTTATTGTTAACAGCTGCACTTGCTATTAAGCTTCTGTCTAAACACATAATAAGTGACATAATCAGTACCAAACTAAACGAAATTATCCTTTTTATCACTTTTAATCCCCCTGCTGTATTATTTTTATTATAAGTAATATAGAAAATAAATATGAAATTTATTATCTAATATTATATATTAGATAATATCATATTTTCAATAAAATAAGCTTTTTTTATTAATAAGCTTAAAAATAAGCTTTCTAAATATTAAATAAAAACTTTCCGAAAAATTATTACTACAATTTTATCAATAGTATTATTCACTAACTAGATATTAAATTTTTGATAAATACACTCAATATAAATAATTGTAAATTTATAAACTAAAAAAACTTTCAAACATTGAAATTAATAATAAAATTTCAAATCTATCTGAAAGTCTCTAAAAAAAACTCAATAATTATTAAAAATTAAATATATGCTAAATCACTCTAATCTTATAATATCTCCATCCATATTTTTATTGCTGTGGCGAGAATAATAACTGCTAAAATGTTTTTTAGCATCTTAGCATTAACCTTCTTACCAAAGGAAGCTCCCAAAGGTGCCGCAATAAGGCTAGCTACAACCATTATTAATGCTGGAAAAAATTCTACTTGTCCTGTAGTAATCTTACCTGCCATAGAGCCTATAGATGAAATTAAAGTAATTGCTAAAGAAGAGGCTATAGTCATTCTAGTAGGAATCTTTAGTACCACTAGCATTATAGGAACAAGTAAGAAAGCACCAGCAGCTCCTACAATTCCTGAACCTACACCTACTATAAAAGCAAGACCCGCAGCTAGAAACTTATTAAACTCTACCTCTCCAGCTGGGATATCATCATTACCCTTCTTAGGTATAAGCATCATTATAGCTGCCAATAAAGCAAGTACACCATAAATTATATTAATAGTTTCCTCTGATAAAAATTTAGAGCTATATCCACCTAACAAACTTCCTATAAGAATACTTACTCCCATATAAGCTATAAGCTTTTTATTTAAATAACCACCTTTTCTATAGGCCATAACTCCACCAATAGTGGCAAAGAACACCTGAACCGCACTAATTCCTGAAACCTCATGAGCACTAAAGGCTGTTAGTCCAAATAGCGGTGGTATAAATAAAAGCATTGGATATTTTATTATAGATCCTCCTATACCTAGCATTCCTGATACATATGATCCTATAAAACCAATTAAAAATATTGTTATTATATATGAAATCTCCATTTATTTCCTCCTATATATTTAATAAAGGGACCTATTTAAGGCCCCTATGAATTATCTTACTGCACACCTATTAGGTCCTATCTCCATTTCTCTTTGTCTATCTTCATCTGGAGCTATATTACCAATATTCGCTAACCTTATGTCCTTATAGTCATTTGGTTGAGGTGGAAGATTCTTTGAAACCATATTTATGAACTTTTCTTCATCTTTTATATTTAATCCATGATTCTTTTCAAAAAGTTCGCCAAGCTTTTTACCAACACTTCCATCATCATTAAGCTCATCTACTATCATAAAGTGAGCTGGAAGCACTAGAAGATCCTTTGATAGTTTTCTATATTTATTATATAAACTTTCTCTTAAATCTCCTCCCCAGGCTTCTGCAACACCTGCTAAATCTGGTCTTCCAATAGAATTAATAAATAGTATATCACCTGAAAGTAAATAGCTATTATCAATTATAAATGAAGTTGATCCTATAGTATGACCTGGCGAATATAAAGCATTCATCTTTATAGAACTGTTTCCTACAGTAATCTCTAATCCATCCTCTAAAGGATTGTAGCTAAATGTTACTCCTTCTGCATCCTTTGGTGGAAGATAATAACTTGCTCCTACTTTTTCAGCAATGAAACGTCCACCAGAAATATGGTCTGCATGAAGATGTGTGTCAAATACATGTTTTATCTTAGCACCCTTTGAATTTGCAAAATCCATATATAAATTAATGAATCTTGTAGCATCTATTATAGCTGCCTCTCCATCTGAGATAATCATGTAAGAAAGACATCCCTTACCGATACGAACAAATTGATAAAGCTCTCCTCCATTTTTCAAATCTGCAATCTTTAATGGTTCTAAATACTCACTATAGCTTTTCATACCACCTTCAAGGTATGATGCCTTAAATCCAGCTTCATCTAACATCTCTGCTATCATAAGTGAAGATCCTTCCTTAGCACAAACTACTAAAAATTCTTCATTTTTAGGAAGCTTATCCTCAATACTTTCTACTCCATCTAAAAGATCAAAGTAAGGAACATTAAGATGGTTAAAATTATGACCTTCTATTTTCCAGTCCTTAAATTCTTCTGGATTTCTAACATCTAATATAAATAATTTTTCTTTATTAAATACTTTTTTAGTTATTTCTTTTACATTTACTTTTCTTATACTCATTTTAGTATACCCCCCTAGGTATTATTTTTTTAAAAAAAATTAGAAACTTAAAGTTATATCTGCATCTTTAGCAAATTCTAAGAATGTTACAGCTCCACCTACTTCAATATTATCAAATAGGTCTTCATTATTAATTCCCATAACATCCATTGTCATTTGACATGCAATAAATTTAACATCCATTTCTTGTGCCATAAGAGCAAGTTCCTCTACAGAAGGTACATTAGCATTTTTAAAACCTTCTTCTAGATTCTCCATTCCTTTTGGCATTACAATATTCTTAACTCCTTGCTTATGAATAAGGTTCAAACCTTCAAATGTGAAGAAAACTGTTACCTCCATATCTGTTGCTGCTGCTGCATTAGCAATATTAAATACCTTATAAGCATTAAATATATCTCCATTACTAGCTATAATAGCTACCTTTTTATTCATTTTCTTTCCTCCTTAATATTTATGTTAGTGTAAAGTTTTTACACTACTTTTTTTCTATTTTTCTTTATATATC
>ERZ857998.676-NODE-676-length-45335-cov-4.962478_pt1 | contig 45335 bp, 35 predicted proteins | sample MGYA00519954_ERZ857998 | MGnify/ENA primary metagenome ERZ857998 (study PRJEB31778, sample SAMEA3449424) | human gut metagenome | biome: human gut; feature: human-associated habitat; material: faeces | place: United Kingdom | collected 2010/2012 ...
AAATCGCCCGCCGCTTGTACGATGTGCCCCATGCTGTAGCGCGCTTGTACGATAGCAGCCACGAGCGAACTTATCTGCAGCTAGGTATCGACTATGTTTGTGGCACCACGCTGGTTGCCGAGGAAATATTCTCGAAGGCCATATCGGGTATTGGCGACCATATTGCCACCTTCGGTGATTTCGAGGTGCTTCAGTTCGCCCTCAACCTTTCCGAAGTGGGGCAGAAGTCCATCAAGGTTGCCGACCTTGAAAGCCGTCACGGCATTCGCGTATGCGCCTTCGAGCGCGCCGATGGCACGGTAAGCTCCATTCCTTCACCTTCGAGCATTTTGTATCACGGAGATGCGGTGCTCGCTGTGGTTTCTCATGCGATGCTTCCCGCTATCGCAAAGTACGCACAGGATTAGGGGGGTTGCGGTGTATATCGTAATTGTTGGCGGCGGCAAGCTCGGCGCATATCTTGCAGGTACCCTTCTGCGTGAAGACAACCAGGTTGCCTTGATTGAAAAATGCGATGCCCAAGCGCGTCGCCTGGCGGAAACCATCGATGGTTCTTGCCTGGTTATCAGTGGTGATGGCTGCTCGGCTTCCGTTCAGGAAGATGCGGCTATGCAGTCGGCCGATGTGTTCGTGGCGGCAACCGGCCAGGATGAAGACAACCTGGCTGCGTGCGAAATTGCCTCGCGCGTATTTGATGTACCGCGTTGCATTGCTCGCGTGAACAGTCCTAAGAATCTGCGAATCTTCCGCCGCCTGGGCATTGAAAGCGTTTCTTCCACGGTAATGATCGCAAACATGATTCAGGAAGAGGCCATGCTCGGGTCTATGGGCGTTGCCGTTTCGCTTTCCAGCGATCAGATCGGCTTGCTGGACATCAAAGTTCCTACCATGCGCAACCACGACAACTACAAAGGTGTGCGCGCGTTGGATATTAAATTTGATGAGGGCATCCGCATGATTGCCGTTTCCCATCAAGACGATGTGGAGGTAGTGAACAGCGAAACACGCATTTTCCCAGGTGATCAGGTCATCGTTGCAGCAGATACTGATCTTTTGGCCCGGGCTCGCGAAATCGTGCGTTCGTTGTAACGGTTGCCGTGGGCGTTCGCGTGATTTATGTTAGTAGAATATGGTCTCAGTCAGTTGCCTGGTAAGGCATACGTAAAGGGAGGAATCGAATGATCGGTCGCTACACCCGCCCCGAAATGGGTGCTATTTGGGAGCTCCAGAACAAGTTCGAGATCTGGAAGGAAATCGAGGTTCTGGCATGCGAAGCCCAGGCCGAATTGGGCAAATCGGGCATCACCAAGGAGGAGGCTGCTTGGATCCGCAAACATGCAGACTTCACTGTTGAGCGCATTGACGAGATCGAAAAGGTTACCAACCACGATGTAATCGCCTTCACCACCAACATGGCGGAGTACATCGATGCCGACGTTCCCGAGGGAACCGAGCCTCCTAGCCGTTGGGTTCATTACGGTATGACTTCTTCCGACTTGGGCGATACGGCTCTTTCCTATCAGATTATCCAGGCGCTGGACATCATTCTGAAGGACGTCGCCCTGCTGGGTGAAACCTGCAAGCGTCGCGCTTTCGAGTTCCAGGAAACCCTGTGCGTGGGCCGCACCCATGGCATCCATGCTGAGCCCATGACGTTCGGTATGAAGTTCGGCAGCTGGGCTTGGGCCCTGAAGCGCGCTCAGACGCGTCTGCAGGAGGCTCGCAAGGTTGCAGCAACGGGCGCAATCAGCGGTGCTGTTGGAACCTATTCCAGCATCGACCCATTCGTAGAGCAGTACGTCTGCGAAAAGCTGGGTCTTACGCCCGATCCGCTTTCTACGCAGGTTCTGGCACGCGATCGCCATGCTCAGGTTATGACGGCGCTGGCTGTTACCGCTTCCACGTTGGAATCCATCGCTATGCAAGTGCGCCTGCTTCAGCAGTCTGACGTTATTGAGGCCGAAGAGCCGTTTGCCAAGGGCCAGAAGGGTTCTTCCGCTATGCCTCATAAGCGCAACCCTATTACCGCAGAGCGTGTATGCGGCCTTTCCCGTGTGGTTAAGTCCAACGCTCAGGTAGCGCTTGACGACGTTGCTCTGTGGTACGAGCGTGATATCAGCCATTCTGGCGCAGAGCGTGTTGCCATGGCGGATAGCTTCATTGCACTGGACTACATGTTCGGCAAGATGCAGTGGATGCTTGACGGCTTGCAGACCTATCCTGCCAAGATGGAACACAATCTGTGGCGCACCAAGGGCCTTATCTTCTCTTCGAAGGTGCTGCTTGCCCTGGTTCAGACCGGCATCACGCGCGAAGACGCATACGTTATCGTTCAGCGTAACGCCATGAAGGTATGGGCCGACATCCAGAACGCTGTCGATGGTCCTACCTACCGCGAGAACTTGGAGGCCGACCCCGAGGCCAAGCTTTCCAAGGAAACGCTTGACGAGATCTTTGACCCGTGGGACTTCCTTACGCGCAAAGATGTGGTATTTGATCGCCTGAAGGAACTTGAGTTTTAAAGTAGGGCGCACCATCGTTTGAAAACATAGCGAGGGCATTCGGAGCTGGATGCCCTCGCTTTTTGTTTTTGCAACGGCCTGCCGGGGCGGGACTGCGGGATGCCAACATGGCGCCGCATCGCTACGGATCGCCTAAAATGCGTTGTCGATGCTGCCCTTGATGGGCGTGAAGACGCGCACGAGGGCGTGGTTGTTGCCGCTGTCGTTGTCGTCGGTGATTTGCGAGAGGCCCACGAACGAAGAGTGGGTGCCTGTGGAAACCAGGTGCTCGCCGTAGGTGTCGCAGCCGCTTGGCGTGTCGATGGCAAAGTAACTCTTGCTGCCAAAGTTAACGCCGCACAGGGCGGTGGTGGATTTCACCACAAACCATTCGCCCGACCAACAGGGAGCGGTGATGGGCGAGCGCGAGAAACGGAACCATTGCAGGTCGTCGTAGTGGTAGGCGCTCGCTGCTGAACGCGGCGTGTAGGTGCCCAAGTTGGCAATGCCGCCACCGAAGTTATAGATGCTGCTGAACCCAAACGAAAAACCGCTGCGGCCGTAGCTTGCCAAATCGGGCGTCATGGAAGAAGGGAGCGTCATTTGGTCGACGGTGGAATTGTCTTTGGCTGAAATCTTGGTGAGCTGGTAGTAGGTGCCCTGAGCCTCGGCACGCGGCGTAATTACCACGCCATCGTCGGCAGCGGTTACGCGCGTGGCGAAGGGCTTTTTTGAAGTGTAGGGAACAGCCACATCGCCAGAGCCGAAGCGTGCGCTTTTGAGGGCGCTTCGTTCGGCGGCGGATTCTCCCGAGGTGTTGGGGCATACCTGCCAGAAGGCGGTTTCGCCCACGGCGGCAATAGAAGGAATAAGCCAATTGCCATCGCCCTGATCAACCTGGGTGATGGAAGTGACGCTGCCGTTGGAAAGCTTTGCGGTGTATACGCGCCAAGCAGATTCGTAGGCGCTTGATTCCGTCCAAACAAGGCCGTTTTCGCTGCAGCGCACATCGACGATTTCGAATCCTTCGTCGGCGCCTTGAGCAGCGGAAAGCACCGAAGCGGTTTTGCCGTTGGAAAGGTACAGCAGGCTTACCGTGTTTAACGGGCTTGCCGATTCGCCGGGCACCAGGCAGGCAGCAACGGTGTCGTTGTCGGCCCATACCAGGGTTCCGTACGCAAGTTTGTAACTTCCAGCAGCCTTCACGTGCTGTGTGTAGTCGGCTTGGCTGTAGTCCGAAAGGGCATTCACCGCATCTTCAGGGACGCTGATGCTTTCCACGGTGGCTTCCTTCTTGCCCTCTAGCGCGTTGGTGGCAAGCGAAAGTCCGCCGCCCAAAGCGGCAACGCCTGCGATGGCGCCCGCTCCAATAAGCAGGTTCCTGCGCGTAAGTAGCACTTCGGGGCCCGATTTCTTTGCGGAAACGCCGCTGGCGACTTGGCTGAATGCGGGGCCGAAGCCATGGGTGGAAGCGTTGGAGAATCCGCCTTTGCCCTTCGTTTTCGTAGACGGCTCGAACGCCGAGCGGCTTCTGGGCGCAGAGGTGGAAAAGCCCTGTGGAGCTGCTTTGCGGGCGGAATGAGCGCCGCGCGTGCTGCCTCCGCGAACCCCTGCGCTGCGGTTGTGCGAATTGCGAGAGGGGCGAGGGGCTTTGCCGGGGATATTTTGACTGCGTTTAGTGGGCACGTATTCTCCTGATGTGGTGCTTTCCCGCGCAACGGTTGGACGGGTACTGCTGAGGGGTATTGTGACATTTGGGTGTCCGCTTATACCTCCTGTTCTGGCAATTGATACAATAATTGCAAATGGCGCCTTGGTGCCTCTAGTGCGTTATGCGCAACAGCGCATCGTGCCGGTTGGCCCCAGAGCCCGCAGTCGTTTTGTTTGCAATTTGACTGTGCTGCATGTGCAGATAAAGCCCGTACGGGCTTTTCGATACCTGTCAGGAGGCATTGATGACTTCTTCAATGAACGAAAGCACTCGTCGTATCCTTCTCGTGGAAGACGAAAAGGCCATCCGCGATGCGGTGGCGGCATATCTCGAACGCGAGAACTATTGGGTAACTGCCGTGGGTGACGGTCAGGAGGCTTTGGAAGAGTTTTCCAAGCATCACTTCGATCTGGTTGTGCTCGACTTGATGCTCCCTCGTGTTCCCGGTGAGCGTGTATGCCGCGTTATCCGCGACAACTCCGACACGCCCATCATCATGCTCACCGCCAAAGGTGAAGTGGAAGACCGCATTATCGGCCTCGAACTGGGTGCAGACGACTATCTTATCAAGCCCTTCAGCCCTCGCGAATTGGTTGCTCGCGTACGCGCCCTTTTGCGCCGCGTGCATTCTGAGTCTGAGCCTCAGCGCGAAGTGCTGGAGTTCGGCGAGCTCACCATCGACATTTCGGGTCATAAGATCCTCGTAAGCGGCGAAGAGGTTGACCTTACCGCCAGCGAATTCAAGCTGCTCACCACGTTGTGCCGCTACCCTGGTCGTGTGTACTCGCGCATGGAATTGGTTGAAAAGGTTCTGGGCTACGACTTCGAGGGCTACGAGCGCACCATCGACTCCCACGTGAAGAACCTTCGCGCCAAGATTGGTGACAATCCGCGTAATCCGAAGTGGCTTCATACCGTGCATGGCGTAGGATACCGTTTTGAGGATCCCACGAAGGCCAACTAGTTTCCTTTGAACCTGCAGCGCGTTCTGCCTTCGGGCGGGGCGCGCTTTTTTATTGGTGCCGCCACAGAAAGGAGTTGCTGATGGCTGCAAATTCAACCGACGCTACCTGGACTCAAGCGAACAGCGAGGAGCCAGATGGAAACTCGGGAAAGAAGAAGGGGTTGAACCTTTCGTTTAATAAGCGCATCGTGCTGGTAATGCTGGCCGTTTCCCTTATCACGGTACTTTCTTCCATTGCGGTGCTTTCCTTTGTATGGGAGCAGCACTTCCAAACCTATACGCGCGAAAATGTGCAGCGCGTTGCCGATTCCACCGCCGATTCTATCGCCCAGGGCTACAAGGCTTCCCGTGGCGATTGGTACAGCGGAGCCCTGAATGCTGCATCGTCGGCGAGCATTCTGTACGATTCCATTAACGTGCAGGTGCGCGACGAAAATGGCGCCATCGTGTACGACGACTCCACCGACAAGGCTTTGGGCGCAGCGGCCATGAAGGAATCGAGCGGCAATGTGGCTAAGGCGGCCATCAATGTCGACGGCAATCAGGTTGGCACCGTGTTCGTGCGGGTACACGGCTCCGATACGCTGTTAACCCAGACCGATGCCGAATTCCGTGAAAAGTCGTACCAGGCCATGATTTTCGCTGCATTCATTGCGATGGCTATCTCGGTTGTGGTGGGAGTTCTGTTCTCCCGTGCGCTCGTCTCTCCCATTCGTCGCATTACGAATACGGCTAAGGCGCTGAAAGAAGGCGACTATTCGGCGCGTACCGGCATGAAGGGTACCGACGAAATTGCCCGCCTGGGTAATATGTTCGACGCTATGGCAGATTCTGTGGAGCAGAACCGCAAGCTTGAACGCAGGCTGGTAACCGACGTTGCTCATGAGCTACGCACGCCGCTTATGGCCATCCAATCTACCGTTGAGGCGATGATCGATGGCGTGTTCGAGCCCGATGCCGAGCGTCTGGAAACGCTGAATTCCGAGGTGCGCCGTCTTTCCCGTTTGGTTGATGCGCTGCTGAAACTCTCACGCTTGGAAAGCCGCACCAAGCCCATCGAGCGTCAGAAGGTCGATCTTACCGAAATGCTGTCGGCGGTTGTGGCAACGCATCAGGCATACATCAACGAAGAGGGGCTGAACCTGGAATTCGAGTACGATCCGCACGTGTACGTGTATGGCGATGCCGACCTGCTTCGCCAGGCTACGGCGAACCTGATTTCCAATGCCGTTCGCTATACCCCAGAAGGCGGCACCATTACCATCACGGCTCGCAAAGGCGAGCTGATGGGGCAGATCAGTGTTCGTGATACGGGCATCGGCCTTACCCCCGAAGAAGCGAAGATGGTCTTCCAGCGCTTCTGGCGTGCCGATTCGGGTCGCGCTCGCGCAACGGGGGGCTTGGGCGTTGGCCTTTCTGTGGTCAAGGAAATCGTGGACCAGCACAATGGCTGGGTGCGCGTTGAGGGCCGCCCTAACGAAGGGGCATGCTTTACCGTCTACGTGCCCTTGTACACCAGTGAATCCGAAAAGAAGAAGGGCAACCGTCCTCGCTTTGGAACGAACTAGCTTTGGAAGGCGCCCGTACGGGCGCCTTTCTTTCTGGCCTTGGGCTTGGATTGTGGCCATCTTTTTTGAGCCGGCCTTGCCTGAGTGATTGTGCGGATTGTTGCAACAACAAAGGGGTCAGGCCAAGTTGGGCGGGTCTTGGCTAGGCGATTGCGCTTCTGAGGCTGGGTATTTGCGGGGGCTTTTGTGCGTTTCGCACCCAGGCATTAATCGCAGTAGTTGTGAATCGGCGCAAGTACTGCTTCTTTTTCATGCGTTGCTGCGCAAGATGTTCCATAATAGAGTTCTGTCAACAAACTCAGACGGAAGGACGGTCATGTCTGTAATCGACATCAAACCCGATGCACAGGGAAAGGTGCGCGATCTGTACGATTTGGGCGACAAGCTGCTGTTGGTCGCATCCGATCGTATTTCTGCTTTCGACTATATTCTGGAAGACGAAATCCCCTATAAGGGCCAGGTGCTCACGCAGCTTTCTTGCTTCTGGTTCGACCTTCTGTCCGATGTGGTTGACAACCATCTTATCTCAGCCGATGTTGCCGACCTTCCCGAGCAGTTCAAGCCTTATGCCGATAAGCTTGCTGGCCGCTTTATGCTGGTAAAGAAGGCCAGCATGTTCCCCGTCGAGTGCATTGTACGCGGCTACCTTACCGGTTCTGGTTTGAAGGACTATCAGAAGACGGGCGCTGTATGTGGCATTCAGCTCCCCGAAGGCCTGGTAAATTCCTCCAAGCTGCCTGAAACCATCTTTACTCCTTCCACGAAGGCCGAGATTGGCGACCACGACGAGAACATCAGCTTCGAGCAGTGCGAAAAGCTTATTGGGGCCGAAGATGCTGCCGCCATCCGCGACCTGACCATCAAGGTGTACGAAACGGCTGCAAGCCACGCGAAGGAACGCGGCATCATCATCGCCGACACCAAGTTCGAGTTCGGCGTATACGACGGCAAGATCATCTTGGGCGACGAGGTTCTGACTCCCGACTCTTCTCGTTTCTGGGCAGCCGACACCTATAAGGTTGGCGAAGAACAGCCCAGCTTCGACAAGCAGTTTGTGCGCAATTGGCTCAATGACAACTGGGACCGCACTGGTAACCCGCCGCGCCTGCCCGAAGATATCATCAAGAAGACCAGCGAAAAGTACATTCAGGCTTACGAGAAAATCACGGGCAAGACGTTTGTAGCCCAGTAGGCCCCGACGAAAACACAACAAGGAGAATCAAGGGATGTCTCAGCGAAACCCCATGAACGAGCGATACACCAGCGACCAGAAACATGGCGCTACCCGTAAGAGCGCAGCTTCTGCCAAGCCGGTTTCGAAGGCTGCGTCTTCGGTGCGTACCACATCGTCCAAGCCCGAGAAGAAGGGGTTGTTCGGCGGCTCCAAGAAACAGGAGCCGGCTCCCGCGAAAGCTCCCAAGAAGACCAAGGCTGCTCAGTCTTCGGCTAAGGCTGAAGAAGCCCCCTCGCTTTCCAAGGAAGAGCAGAAGGAAATCGAGAAGCACAACAAGAAGGTTAAGCGCGCCGACCGTGAGGCCCGCCGCGAGCGCAACAAGGAAGTTAACCGCTTCGTTCCCGATACGGCCGAGTTCAAGCGCCTGAACCGAAAGCGCATGGTTTATTCGGGCGTTGGCTTCGTGGGCATGATCGTTGCCATCGTGCTTTCGCTGCTTATTCCTCAGCAGCCGTTCATTTCAATTGGCCTGATGATTGCTTCTTGGTTCTTCTTCTTCATGGGAATGCGCATCGACACCAATCAGTTGCGTCCTCTGCGCGAGCAGGGATACGACAAGGCTGTGCGCCAAGCCCAGAAGAAGGCAAACAGGAAGAAGAAATAGCTTTGACGGAAAAGGGGTTTTGCCCCTTTTCCTATTCAGATTCGCTAGGAGTGGCAAAAGGGGGCTAACCTCTTTTGCCACTTTGATTGAAAGGTGCATTTATGCGATTGGTTTCCTGGAACGTTAACGGTTTGCGCGCTGTTATGAAGAAGGGGTTCATGGATGCCTTCCATGAGCTTGATGCCGATGTGTTTGCGCTCCAGGAAACAAAGCTGCAAGAAGGCCAGATTGAGATGGACCTTCCTGGGTACCATCAGTGTTGGAGCTATGCCGAGCGCAAAGGCTATTCCGGTACGGCGGTGTTCTGCAAGGAAGAGCCGCTGCAGGTAATTCATGAGGTAGGCGTGCCGGAGCTGGACACCGAGGGCCGCGTGGTGATCTGTGAATTCGAACAGTACTGGCTCGTAAACGTGTACACGCCCAATGTCCAAAGCGAACTTGCACGGCTTGACCACCGCATGGCCTGGGATGATAGGTTCCGTGATATCTGCAAAGGCCTGGAGGAAGGCGTGCTTCCCGATGGTCAGGCGGGAAACGCAAAGCCTGTGGTAATGTGCGGCGACTTCAATGTGGCTCATCAGGAAATCGACTTGAAGAACCCGCGCTCCAATCGCGGCAACCCTGGCTTTTCCGATGAAGAGCGTGCCAAGTTTACCTGCCTTTTGGATGCGGGTTTCATCGACGCGTTCCGCTACTTAAACCCTGCAACCGAAGGCGCTTACTCCTGGTGGAGCTACCGTTTCCATGCCCGCGCCAATAACGCAGGGTGGCGCATCGACTATTTCCTGGTGAGCGAAGCGCTGCGTGAAAAGGTTCAGATGGCCAACATTTATTCCGAGATCATGGGGTCCGACCATTGCCCCGTTTCGGTGGAATTGGATCTGTAGGTTTGGCCTGTTGCGTTCAGCCCGTTACGGCAGTTCGGCCCGTTGCGGCGGCTTCGCCCGTCGCAAAAACAAAAATCTCGGCATTTTTGCAACTTTTTTGCGATTAGGGGCTCTTTTTTTCGTCGCCGCTGGGTGGTAATAGGCCGCAGCATGGCCAATTGCCTGCGTTTTTATGCCGCGATTCGCGATTGGAGAGCTTGGAACAATTGCTAATCGCAAAAAAGTTGCAGTCTGGGCCGATTTTTTGTTTCTGGGGCCCAGGGGCAGCTTAAGGGCGGTGCTATAAGCGAGATGGGCCCGATGCGGCGTGCGGGGTGGGCCTGCGGCGGTGGCTCCAACGTGCGGGGTGGGCCTGCTGTGGCGCGATGGGGCGGGCCTGCTCCGGTGTGGCGATGCGGGCCCGAGCGATGCGGGCAGTTGAGTCGATTTCGAGCGGGGCCGCCATGCTCGTGCCAATATGAGGTATGGCTCTTCGCTGTAGCGCATAATCGGGTAGACGCGCTACAATGGTTCGATACATTTTCTATTGGCTGGAAGGCAATGATGGCAAGTAACGATATGGATTTGGCAAAGATCGAGCAGGGCGTGCGCCTGATTTTGGAGGGCGTTGGCGAAGACCCGAACCGCGAGGGGCTGCTTGAAACCCCAGCTCGCGTGGCCCGTATGTACGAAGAGTGCTTTGCTGGTCTGCATCAAGACCCAGCCGTTCATTTTGAAACGCTTTTCGATGAACACCACGATGAAATGGTGATCGTTCACGACATTCCGTTCTTCTCCATGTGCGAGCATCATCTGGTACCGTTCTTCGGCAAGGCCCATATCGCATATCTGCCTTCCGAATCGGGCAAGATCTGCGGTATTTCCAAGCTGGCTCGCCTGGTTGAGGTGTATGCCCGCCGTCCTCAGGTGCAGGAGCGCCTTACCTCGCAGGTTGCCGATACTTTGGTAGAGCAGCTGAACCCCCGCGGCGTTGCCGTGGTTATGGAAGCGGAGCATCTGTGCATGAGCATGCGCGGCGTTAAGAAGCCCGGTGCGAAAACGGTCACCAATGCCATGCGTGGTATATTCAAGGAAGATGCTGCGACGCGCGCAGAGGCGCTGTCGCTTTTGATGGGACGCTAAGTTCCCGCAGGTAGGCCGAAGCTTTCGCAAGGAGCGGAAGCAAAGCGAAAGGAATCTTTCATGCGTTGTGTTATCTCGGTTTTGGGTAAAGACCGCGCCGGTATCGTAGCTGGCATTTCGGGCGTCCTGGCAGAAAAGGGCGCAAGCATCGACGACATCAACCAGACCATTCTGGATAACATCTTCAGCATGACCATGTTGGTTCGTCTCGATACCGACACCGCTGGCTTCAACGAGGTTCAGGAAGCACTCACCAAGGAAGGCGAAGAGCTGGGCGTTCAGGTAATTGTTCAGCGCGAAGACGTATTCCAGTTCATGTACAAAATCTAAACAGGAGGCGAAGCTCAGTGAGCGAAAACTGTCAGACGAGCGCAGGGGAAACACAGCAAGGCACCTCGTGTGCGCCATTGGCAGGTGAAGCGTTCGCTGCTTTCGTTGATACCATAGCTGCTCTGCGCGCTCCGAACGGCTGCCCGTGGGACCGCGAGCAAACCCATGAATCCATCGCCCGCAATATGATCGAAGAGGCGTACGAGGCTGTCGATGCTATCGAGCAGCACGACGCGACGCATCTTCGTGAAGAGCTGGGCGATGTTCTTTTGCAGGTGGTTCTGCAAAGCCAGATCGCCGCCGATGCGGGCGAATTTACCGTGGCGGATGTGTGCCGTGATGTGAATGCGAAGATGATTCGCCGCCATCCGCATGTGTTCGGTGAAGCAGCTGCGGGCTCTGCCGAAGACGTGCTTTCCATTTGGGACAACATGAAGCTCTCCGAAAAGAGCGCCGCCGATGCCCAGGCCGAAGAGCCCGAGGGGTTGCTGGACAGCGTGCCCGCTAGCTTTCCGGCGCTGCTCCAAGCCTACAAGATTTCCCGTAAGGCGGTTGCAGCCGGGTTCGAGTGGGACACCGTCGAAGACGTGTGGGCCAAGGTGGAAGAAGAGATTGCCGAATTCAAGCAAGCATGCCGCTCCGATGACGCTCAGGCGAAGGAGCTGGAGTTTGGTGATGTGCTGTTTTCCCTGGTGAACGTGGCGCGCAAAGAAGGCATCGATGCCGAAACGGCCCTGCGTGCCACGTGCCGCAAGTTCCGTGAGCGTTGGGCCTTTATGGAAGGCGCTGCATGGGGTCAGGGCAAGCGCATCGAAGAACTGGATATGGATGAAATGCAGCAACTGTGGGATCAGGCCAAGATGTTGCACGTAGGTGAAGCGTCCCATGACTAAGCTCTATTCGCGCACGGTGGCGCTGAACACCGATATCGTTGACGCCTTCTGCGTGCTGCAGAAGGGCTTTACCGATCAGTTTGTGTACTACGACAAAGAACGCCCCATACGCTATTTGGGCCTGGGTCGTTGCATTGCCTTGGCAACGCTGGGCGAAGCCGATGTGGTAAGCCAGGATGCAGGGTTCGCGCCGGTGTTCTTTTCGTTCAACCGTTTTGATGCCGAAAACCCCAAGCCTGCCGACGACATGATGACGGCCTTCCCGCGTTTGCGCTTGATGCTGCCCGAATTGGTGCTTATCCAAAACGAGCAGGGGTCGTTCTTGCAGGTGAACAGCTTGGGGCCAGTGTATCAGGGCAGGGTTGATCGCTTCGTGCGCCATGCCGAGGAAGCAAAACCCCGCACCCATCGCACCATGGCATATTCGTTGCAGCGCGACTCGTTTGACGAGTGGCAACGCATCATGGACATGGGGCTTGGCCGCATCGCGTCGAGAAAGATTGAGAAACTCGTGCCTTCGCGTCGCATCGAGCTTACGGCCGAACAGCCGTTTTCGTCGAAGGATGTGCTGGTGAACCTGATCGACGGCAGCGCCCGCGGCACGGTGTTCCTGTATCGTTACGGCGATGTGTTCTTCTGCGGCTGCACGCCCGAGCTGCTGCTGCGCAAGAAGGGGACACACGTGGAAAGCATGTGCCTTGCTGGCACGTGCCCGCACGGCGAAACGCCGGAAGAACAGAAGGCCTTGGCGGACGAACTGCTTGGTAGCGAAAAGAACCGTCGCGAGCACGAATACGTAGTGAAATTCATGCGCGAAGTGTTCGCCCGCAATTGCTATAACGTTGATATTCCCACAACGCCGCAGATCAAGGTGCTGAAGCATGTGCAGCATCTGCATACGCCCGCAGCGGCGCAGGTTATGGAGGGCACCACGCTTATGGGCCTTGCCAGCCAGCTGCATCCCACCCCAGCGCTTTCTGGTACCCCGGTGGGCGAAGCGCTGATGACGCTGCGTGAAGCCGAGGGCTACAATCGCGGCTTCTTCGGTGGCGCGGTGGGCTATGTGAACGCCGATGGCGATGGGGAATTTTCCGTGGCTATCCGATCGGGTGTTTTCGACGGTGAGCGTGGTTGGCTCTATGCTGGGTGCGGTATTGTGGAAGGCAGTGATGCTGCTGCGGAATTCAACGAGATCGATCTGAAGCTGAAAACCATCTTGAGTGCGTTTGAAGCACCCGAGGACGAAGGGGACGAATAGGCCATGGCAGAAAAGGAAGCGGATTTGCTGGTTGACGAAGAGGATCAGGCAACCGATGCGCCCGAGCTTGCCATTGCGCAAAAGAAGCGCGCGTTGGGCACTTATGTGGGCGCGTTCTTCGATGAGCTGATGCGTGCTGGCGTGCGCGATGTGGTGGTAAGCCCTGGTTCGCGTTCCACCCCGCTTTCGATGGTTGCCCACGAGGCTCATGCTCGATTTGGCTCGGCGTTCAACTTGTACTTGGATATCGACGAGCGCGGTGCCGCCTTTTTTGCTTTGGGCATTGCCAAGGCAACGGGGCGTGCTGTGTGCGTTATCTGCACATCGGGTACGGCGCTGGCAAACTACTATCCTGCGGTGATGGAAGCGGAGATTTCCCGCGTGCCCCTTATTGTGCTTTCGGGGGATAGGCCGGCGCGTCTGCAGGGGCTTGGCGCTCCGCAAACGTGCGATCAGAACAAGGCGTTCTCCGACCATGTGCGCCGCTTCTTCGCCATGCCCGAGCCGAGCGATAGCTCCAAGTACGTTGCCCATGTGCGCCAGGTTGCACGTGAAACAGTTATTGCCGCAGCTCCGGGGACTCATGCCTCGGCCCCCGTGCACGTGAATTTCCCGTTCGACGAGCCGTTGGTGCCCGACACTGCTATGCCCGATCTGTTCGATGCGGGTCGCGTTGCCGCCGCCGACGATCTTCCCGCCCTGGTGCGTACGGAACACGAGCTTTCTTCCCGCGATGCGGCTTCGCTGGTGGATTTCCTTGATTCCCATACTGTGGTGGTTCTTGCCGGCGAAGGAACATTTTCCGCTGAAGCGGTTGCAGACAGCACGCGCAGGGACAGGGAAGCGCAGGCGCTCCTTGCTTTCGCTGAGCGTTTCGATGCCCCTTTGCTTGCCGACCCGCTTTCCCACTTGCGCACGTACGGTCACCCTGCCGTTATCTGCGGATACGATCGCATTATGGGATCGGATGAAATGCCCGCCTTCGACGCGGTGGTTCGCTTTGGGCGCTATCCGGTGTCGAAGCGCGCAACGCAGGCAATCGAAGCCTGCCAGGCCGCACAGATCGTGGTGGATCCGCTGACCACGCGCGACTTCAATTCGCAGACCACCACGTTTGTGGCGGCGAACCCGCTCGATTTCGTGGTGGCTTTGCTTGAAGCGGGGACCGTTCCCGACCCAGAAGAATCTATGGCCTACGCACCCCTGCCGCAGAATGTTCACGAGTGGGGGCTTATCGACCGCGCCCGAACTGAACGCATATTGGCAACCGATTTCGCTGCCGATAGCCAGTTTGAAGGTTCTTACCTGCGTGCGATGCTGGAAGAAATTCCTGCAGAAAGCCTGCTGTTCACGGCAAACAGTATGTCGGTCCGCGCGCTCGATGCCTTCTACGTAAGCCAAGCGAAGCATCTTACTGTGTTGGCAAACCGCGGCCTTAACGGCATCGACGGAACCGTTTCCACGGCTTTGGGCGCAGCGCAAAGCTTCAAGCAAACCGTTATGGTCACGGGTGATTTGACCTTGCTGCACGACCTGAATTCGCTGGCGCTGCAAGGGGAAATGCTTTTGCGTGAACGCCAAGGCTCGCCAAGGCCCAGCATCGTTATCGTGCTCTTGAACAATAATGGCGGTGCCATCTTCGACATGCTGCCGCAAAAATCTGACGAATCGTACTTCGAGAGGTTGTTCCTAACGCCTCAGAAGGTTGATTTTGCCGCCGCAGCGGGTGCCTTTGGGGTACCCACAGCTACGGTGCATACGGTGGCAGAATTCAAGCAGGCATTTAGCGGATTCTTGGGTGAACAGGGTATATCCTTAATAGAAGTTCCCTTGCCCCTGACGGGAGTGCGGGAGCGCTACGATCAGTATTGGTAATGCGCATGTGCGCACGTGCTTGAGGGGAGCAACCGATGCACAATCACACTTGTGGCTGCGGTCACCACGAAGGGGATGCTGGCTGCGGCTCCCACGAACATGATCACGGTGAAGTATGCGCGTGCGGCGCTCATCACGTCTCGCCTGAAGTTGAGCCTCTGGCGTCAGCGTGGAGCATGCTGGGCAAAACTTCCAAGGAACAAACGGTGCCGCCTACGCGCGAATTCGACTTTGACTGGGAAGGCCAGAAGGTCCACGTATATCAGTGGGGAAAGGCCGAAAACATCCCTGTTGTTTTGCTCCACGGCTTTATGCAGACGGGCTTAAGTTGGAGCATCATCGCCGCCGCCCTTTCAGGCAATCACTGCGCATACGCGCTTGATTTCCTGGGGCATGGCAGAAGCAGTAAGCCAAGCAACGTTGAGCTTTATCGCTACGACGCCATGGTGCGTATGGTGGAATCGTTCTTGGAGCAGGTTGCGTGTATGGGGCATGAAGGCGCCAAGCGCCGCGCCCACGTTATAGGCTATTCCATGGGTGGACGCATTGCCCTGGGGTTGGCCTCTTCTGAAAAAGACCTGCTGTATTCGCTGATTCTGGAAAGCTGCAATTTTGGGCCTGAGGGCAATGAGCAGCGCGCTGCCGCAGAAGAGCGCAACGCTGGCTGGGCGCAACGGTTGCGCAATAACGGCATCGAAGAATTCGTAGAGTACTGGGAGACGCTGCCGCTTTTCGAATCGCAGCGTGAAACGGGACTCGATGAAGAGCTTCGCCCCGAGCGTTTGGCCAACGACGCTGAATCGATGGCGTTGTGTCTGGAAGGCGCGGGAAAGCACGCCATGCCCGATGCTTCACAGGCGTTCGCCGTGGTGGCAAATACTTGGGTGCCCGTCAAGTACCTGTGGGGTTACGACGACTGCGGCAGCGAAGCGGTAGCGCATCGCTTGGAACACGACGGCATCGATGTGACTTCGTTTGGAACGGGGCACAACGTACACTTAGAGGCGCCCGTTCTTTACGGTACAGTAGTGCAGGAATTCTTGTCCGGCATAGAACCCAGGGGTGCAGCCCCAGAAGGTTCCGGGCATCAACAATAAGGAAGGACATCCATGAGCGATTTTCCTTGGGAAAAAGTTAAAGATTACGACGAGATCATCTACGAAAAGTACGATGGCATCGCCAAAATCACCATCAATCGCCCCGAGCGTCGCAACGCTTTCACTCCGAAGACGAACGTCGAGTTGTTTGACGCGTTTTCCCTTGCGCGTGACGACCAGGAAGTGGGCGTTATCATCCTTACCGGCGCCAACCACGACGGCAAGGACGAAGACCAGGCATTCTGCTCCGGCGGCGACCAGAAGGTGCGCGGCAACGGTGGCTATGTAGGAGAGGACAACATTCCGCGCCTGAACGTGCTTGACCTGCAGCGTCTTATCCGCGTAGTGCCCAAGCCTGTTATCGCTATGGTGAACGGCTACGCTGTGGGCGGCGGTCATGTTCTTCATATCCTGTGCGACCTTTCCATTGCGGCGGAAACCGCTAAGTTCGGTCAGACCGGCCCGCGCGTTGGCAGTTTCGACGGTGGCTACGGTGCCTCGTATTTGGCTGCTATCGTCGGCCAGAAGAAGGCTCGCGAGATTTGGTACCTTTGCCGTCTGTACACGGCAGCGGAGGCTCTGGATATGGGCCTGGTGAACAAGGTTGTTCCCTTCGACGAGCTGGAAGCCGAGTGCGTTTCCTGGGCTAGGGAAATGCTTCAGCTTTCGCCTACGGCTCTGCGTTTCCTGAAGGCATCGTTCAACGCTGCTACCGACGGCTATGCCGGTTTGCAGCAGCTTGCAGGTGATGCCACGCTTCTGTACTACACGTCTGACGAAGCGAAAGAAGGCCGTGACGCCTTCAAGGAAAAGCGCAAGCCCGACTTCGACAAGTTCCCGAAATTCCCCTGATCTGAAATTCCCTGATAAAGGATGTGACGGCAATGATTGCCCAATTGGCGGAAATGGCCTACCGCAAGGCCGGTCAGATGTTTTTCTGTGTGCAGAAGGATGCGCGCTCGGTAACGTTTAGCTATCGCCGCGCCCGCTTTGCTGCTGCGGCTCTGGCTCAGCAGCTCGCCAAGCGCGGTTACGGTCGTGGCACCACGCTTGCGTGCAATCTGTACAACGGTGCCGAAATTGTGATTCTTTCCTTGGCGGCGGCGTACGGCGGCTTCACGTTGGCGCTGCTGAATCCGCGTCTTTCCTACGAAGAGCGCAAGCTGCGCATCGTGGAGCTGGAAAACGCCACGGGCGAAGCCGGCATCGACGTATTGGAGCAGTCTGCGGTTGAGCGCCTGATGATCGATGCGACGGGCTACGGCCTTGCCGATTTTGCCGCTTTGCCGGAAGGCTCTGTGCCTCATGCCACGCAGTTCGAGGCGTTCGCCCGCGAATGCGAACAGGCGTGGGATGGCCAAGAGGCGGGCATTGTCATGTTCACATCGGGTTCTTCGGGAACCCCGAAGGCCACGCTTTTGCCGTGGGATTGCATCACCGGTGCCGCCACCGCGGCAAACCGCGCTTTGGCGTTGGAAAGCCGTGGTGTGTGGCAGATGGTGCTGCCCATGTGCCACATTGGCGGCTTTCAAATCATGGTGCGCTCTCTTCTGAGCGGTGGCTCGTTCATCGTGTACGAGCGCTACAACCCCGTGCGCGTGCTGAATGACGTGCTGAGTTTCCGCGTTACGCATATTTCTGTAGTGGATAAGATTCTGGCCGATTTGCTGGAAAACGATCGCGACAAGGTTATCGGGCAGTACGCATGCATTCTTTTGGGCGGTGCGGCGCTGAACGAAAAGACGCTGCGCATGGCTTTGCGCGCAAAAGCAAACTTGTACTCCAGCTACGGCATGACGGAAACTTCCAGCTTCATTGCCACGGCTCCGGTAATCCGCGGTTTCGATGGCGGGCTGGAGCTTCTGCCCGGCTACGATGCTCGCATCGTAAGCCCCGATGCCGATGGCATTGGCCAGCTGCACGTTGCGGGCCCTGGCATCTTCGAGGGTTACCTGAATGCTCGCAAGGCCATGAGCGCCGATGGCTATTTCGTTACCGGTGACAGAGCCTCTATCGACCGTAACGGTCTTTTGCGTGTGTACGCGCGCACCGAAGACCTCATTATTTCGGGCGGCGAAAACATCTACCCGGCCGAAGTTCAGGATGTTCTGCTGGGCATTCCCGGCGTGAAGGATGCCTATGTGTTCGGTACCGCCGACGAAACCTGGGGGTATCGCCCTGTGGCGTTCATCGAGGCCGACTATTCTGCCGAAGCCATCTCCCGCGACCAAGAAGAGTTTGGAATCGACCCTGCTCAAAGCTGCATTCGTCCGGCAACGTGCCCGCAGGAATACGCCCATATGGTGCACGATTACCTGAACGGTTGCATGTCGAAGCTTCACCATCCCAAACATATTTTGGTGATGAACGAATTCCCGCGCACCATCGCTGGCAAGGTGGACCGACGTGCGCTGAAGCAGCGCTACGACAAGCGCATCGACATCAAGTCGCTTACCCTGTATCGCGTGAAGCAGCCCTTTTCCCATCCTGTGAAGACGGCCAAGGGCAACGTCGATTTCCGCGAATCGTTCTTTGTGGAAGTGGAAGACTGGGCTGGGCGCACAGGTATTTCCGAGTGCGTTTCGTTTGCCACCAATTGGTATTTGCCCGAAACCATCGGGGAAGATTACGCCGTAGTGCGCGATTCCATTGCCCCTGTGGTGCTGGGTGAGCGCTATCTGCATCCCAGCGAAGTGTCCGCTTCCCTTGCCACGTTCCCTGGTTTGGCAAAGTATCCCATGGCGAAAGCTGCGGTGGAGCCCGCCATCTGGGACCTGTACGGCAAGATCGTTGGCCAGCCGCTTTCAAAGATGATTGGCGGCTCGAACGCCGAGAAGATCTTGGGTGGTGCCGTGGTGGGCATCGCCCCTGTTGAAGAAGTGCGTGCGGCGGTAAATAGCCTGGTGGATCAAGGATACACCCGCGTAAAGATGAAGATCGAGCCGGAAACCGCACTCGAATGCGTGGCCGCTGTGCGCGCCGATCACCCCGACTTAACGCTGATGCTCGATGCCAACCAGTCGTTCGACGAATCGCACCTGAACGTGCTGTATAAGCTCGACGCATTGAACCCTGCATGCATCGAGGAACCTTACAATCCGAACTACGTTCCCAACAGTGGCGAGCGCAACCTATTCGTGCGCCTTTCGCTGCTGCAGGATGAACTGAAAACCATGGTATGTCTGGATGAATCGGTGGTAACCGCAAGCGATATGGAAGCAGCCATGGGGTTGGACAACCTTCGTTGCTATGCCTTGAAGATTGCGAAGTTCGGCGGCATTCAGCCCACGCTCGACTTCTATCACTGGATGCGCGGCCTTGGTAAAACGGTTTGGATGGGCGGCATGTTCGATACGGGCGTTTCGAAGCGCATGCATGCGGCTTTCGCAACCTTGCCGGGCATGGATTTGCCGCCCGATGTTTCGGATTATTCGGCATACTTCGCTCACGATACCGCCCTTCCTCCGCTGGAGCTTGAACACGGTGAACTGGTGCTGAATGCACCCAAGAACCCCGTTGGCCTTGGCTGCATCCTGGACAAGGAATACCTGCAGTCAATCGCAATCGATGAAGTAACGGTTACCACCGAGGGGTAGAGTTTTTGCCATGCGAAAAAAGCTGCTGGTTGTTGTTGCCTCACTTGCCTTAGTGCTCTGCATGCCCGCCGTGGCATTTGCAGCCAATTCGGCTTTCGACAAGGGAACGGCGGAAAGCACGAGCTACGTTGACACCTATACGGGAAACGCTTTCCTTATGGAGCGCGATGCGCTGAACCTTACTGTTGGGCGCGACCTATATTGGGTGGGGGACACGCTTAACGCTCGGGGCCTTGAAGTAGGCGGAGGAACCGGCGGCAGCGCTTTGCTTGCTGGCAGCACGTTGAACGTGGCTTCTTCTGCTATTCACGGTAGCTTGCGTGCGGCAGGCCAGACTGTCAACGTTTCTTCGACGACGGTTGGGAACAACATCACCGTTGCTGGGCAGAATGTGTCTATCGCATCCGATGTTTCCGCAGGTGGTGTGTATGCTGCTGGTTCGAATGTGAGCGTATCGGGAACCTATGAGGGCGCGGCTTTTGCTGCAGGTACGGTTAACCTTGCCGGATCCTATGCAGGTGATGTTAACGTTTCGGCGGGTACGGTAAACGTTTCGAAGGGTACCACGGTGGGCGGCACGCTGCGGGTGCCGAACAATGCGCAGGTTACCATCGAAGAAGGCGCCAACGTTCCCAACGTAAGCTATGTTGACGATGCCTTGGTTTCTACCGTTTCCGAAGGATCGGAACAGAACCCGTTTTCGGTGATTGGGCCGTTGCTGTTTTCATGCATGGCACATGCTTTGCTGGTGTTGTTGTTCTTCTTCTTGATTAAGGGCGCAATGGAAAGTGCCGTCAAGCTTACGGAAACGAAGCTTTCGCGCATCTTCATGTTGGGCTTTGTGGCGTTTTTCGTACTGCCCCTGTTGGGATTCTTCCTGCTGTTCCCGCTTGTTACGGCCCCCATTTCTGCGCTGATATTCATCTTCATTGCGGTGCTGTGGATGTTTTCCATCCCGTTTGCTGGCTACGTGCTGGGGCGCCGCCTGTTCGGGGGCATGGCGCCTTTGGGCGCAGGCGTGATAGGAACGCTTGTTCTTACTGCTATTTGCTATATCCCGTATCTCTTCTTCGTGGTGCCAACCGTATGCTCCGTTTTCGTTGCGGGCTACCTTACGCAAAGCTTCTTGGACAAGCGCGCTTTGCGTGCGGCGCAGGAAGCCGCTTCCGCCTCGGAGCTGTAGGGTTGCACCGATCGAGCGGCGAAGCCGCGCTCTGGCTCGAATTAGGGTTCGGGAGAGTCCGTTTCTTCCCTTTCTTTATCCTCTTTCTGAAATAAATGGACGCTGATCCTAAAAGAATGGCACGCAAACCAGAACATGCTCGTGTTCTGGAGTTTTTGTGCTATAATTACATTGGCTACGTATTTACGAGCGCACCAAACGTGTTGTAGGTCTGCGACAACTAAGTGTGTATGTAACTGAGCACCTTGCCTGGTTGGCTTTTCGTCGGTGCACGAGCGGTTTGACCGATGGGGATTGACGGTGCGAAGGGTTGCATGCCATGCAGAGGTTCGTTTGCCGATTTGAGAGAGGAGTCCAACGATGGAGCGAATACGACCTTTGCTGGCAATGGCCTTGGCGCTAGCCCTTGTATGTTTGGGCAGCAGCTTCGCTTTTGCAAATGATGAAAATGGGGGGGGTCAAGAGCGAAACGGAACTGCGTCGGTTGATCCTTCTACCATGAACGATTGGGCAACTCTTGTTGGAGTCGACGGATCAAGCGGCCTCGGAATCAACACCTCGAGTATCGGCCGAATATGGACGGATAAAACCGTGTCGGCAGATTCTGTAACCACGAGCGACGGGGACGTTGTCAAATGCGATAACTCCGCATTCGTAACGGTGCTTTCTGCCCTTTCTGGTACTTCGAACGTGGCGTCTACGTCGACCACCCCGCTCGACATCGTGTTAGTGCTCGACGCCTCGGGTTCGATGGACGACCCCATGAGCGACGGCACGAAGCGCATCGATGCGTTGCAAGATGCCGCAAACGATTTTATTGACGAGATTGCCGATCAGAACAACAAAATATCTGACGAATCGAAGCAGCATCAGGTCTCCATCGTGAAATTCGCGGGCAATATGACAGCCGCAGTGGGCAACGACACGTATCGCAGTGGCGGGTACACCTACAACTACAGCCAGGTTATGAAGACCATGTCTCCCTGCAACAATACGACCAAATCTGCCTTTACGGACACGATCAACGCCATCAACCCGGCAGGCGCCACGGCCGCCGAATACGGCATGCAGCTTGCCCAGGGTCAGACCTCGAACCGCGAGGAAGCCAAGAAGATCGTCATCTTCTTCACCGACGGTTCGCCAAACCACAACAACGGTTTTGACGATTCTGTTGCCAGTGACGCGGTATCTGCGGCAAAGGATATGAAGGGTAAAGGTGAGACGGTTTATACCGTTGGCATCTTCGATGGCGTGAACCCCTCCGCCGATCCGGCCGCCTGGAAGACAGCTAAAGAAAACAAGTTCATGCACGCTGTTTCCAGCAACTACCCCAACGCTACCTACAATGGTTGGAGCTGGGACTTCGGTGAGCGCGCCGAGGGTTCTGACTACTACAAGTCGGCCTCCAACGCCGAAGAGCTGAAGCAGGTATTTGAAGGCATTTTTTCTGAGATCAACAAGGGATCGGGCTGTCCGACTCAGACCACCGAAGGTGCTGAGCATCAGAGCGGCTATATCGCATTCGATGACAAGTTGGGCTCCTATATGCAGGTGGACAATTTCAGCGCCGTTACCTTCAGTGGAAAAACGTTTACCAAACCCCAGAAAACAACCGAAGGCAACGTGGACACCTATACCTTCAATGGCACGGTTGAGCTGAACGGCAAGAGCGTTGACCTGAGCAACCTTGTGATCAAGGTGACGAGGTCCACAAACGTCGCTGAAGGGGACACCATCCAGGCGAAGATCCCTGCAGCGCTTATCCCGTTGTGGAACTTCAACGTCAATCGCGACGATATGACCATGACCGTTTCCGAGCAGAAGCCTATCAACATTGTTTACACTTCGAGCCTCAAGCCTGGGGTTAAAGACCTGCTAGCAAATCCTGATGAAACCATGGCAGCGTATCTGCAGGCGAATTCCGCAGACGGAAAGGTCTCATTCTACAACAACGACTGGAACCCGGGTTATCTTGGCAACACCACGGCAGGATTCGAACCTTCAAGCAACAACAGCTTCTACTACTTCACGAAAGACACGCCGATCTATACCGATGAGGCCTGCACTCAGCGCGCTAAGAAAATAGATAAGGGAACCACCTATTGGTATCAGCACACGTATTACAAGATGAAGGATACAAGCTCCCTTTCCGGCGCGGTTGAGGAAGCAACTCAGCCCATCAGCTTCAAGGGCGGCGATGCTGAATTCGTTGAAAGCTCCATTGGCTCCGATGACAGCGGTGCGTACTTCAAGGCGGGCTCGCGCGAGGCGACCTTCATCAATAGCCTTTATAAGGCGAAAGACAAAAACGTTACAGAAACGGCGGAAGACGTACTGAATCCGAAATGGGCTTCCGTGGGCCAGATCGCTTCCTATCTTGGCAACAATGGCAAGCTTTCCGTCGACCTTCCTGGCGCGCTTGCGGTAACGAAGCAGCTCCAGGTTCCCGATGGATACAGCGCAGATGAATTTGCAAGCGAATCGTTCGAGTTCACCGTAGCTGTGCCAAAGGCTGCGAACAAGGCATTCAACGCCGTTGTGAAGAACGCCAACGGAGAGCAGCAGGGCGATGCGTTCACCCTGACATTCGATGGCGATGGCAAGGCACAGCATAGCTTGAAGGCCGACGAGACGCTGTACATCTACGGCCTTACCGCTGGCTGGAACTACACGGTCGGCGAAACCGAGCGTTCCGGATTCGACCAGAGCGGAACGAACCTTGAAGGTGCAATCGCGGCAGGAGAAACCGCGCAGGCAAAGGTTGTGAATACGTATAAGGCATCGGGCACGCTTTCGGGCGAGCAGGTTCTTAAGGGCGAAAAGGTGTTTACCGGCCGCAATTGGAACGGCACCGATAAATTCACGTTCCTTCTGGATACACACGAAGGTTCCGTTGGCGTTCCTATGCCTGAAGGGGCCAACAACGGTAGGGCAACCGTTGAGGTAACCCAGCCCGATGGAGCTCCGGCTGATACTCCGGTTTCGTTTAACTTTGGCGACATTACGTACACCAAGCCTGGTGTATACACCTACGAGATTCGTGAATCGAAAGAACTCAGCGTAGCGAATCCAGGCGTGAGCACGTCGAAAGCGGTGTATGAGGTTGTTGTGACGGTTACCGACGAAGATCACACAGGTACGCTGACAGTTACTTCCCAGGTGACCAAGACATATGCCGACGATGGCAAAAAGCTGGAAAACCCTGAAGCTGCTGATGTTGCGAAGTTTGTAAACGAATACAATACATCCGAGGTGAAATGGACTCCATTTGGTGAAAAGCTGTACACAGACACCACTGGTTCCCGTCCTCTTGAACAGGGCCAGTTCCATGTAATTGCTTGCACAGACGATCCCGATGCTCCGCTCCCAACGCAGCTTGGCGAACAAGCGGTGCAGGCCGAATTAAATGGCAAAACTTGGAAAGGTGCGGTCACCGAAGTAGATGCGGATGGCAGAATCGCATTCCCACAGGCAACGTATACCTTCGACGATCTGGATTCTGCTACGCGTGAAGCGACGTTCGAATACAAGATTGTCGAAGTAGTGCAGATTGACGGCGCATGGGTTGCTGTAGGAGACGCACTGAACAAGGGTTTTGATTCTGCGGGTATCAATTACGACAAAACTATCTGGACAGCAACGGTGAAGCTCAAGGACGACAACGGTACGCTTGTGTTGGATGTTAAGTACAGCAACAGCGACGGCGTGCAGGGTAGTGGCTCATCGGGAACTCCCATGTTCCGCTTCAGCAACAGCTATAACCCTGCCCCTGTAACGGCTTCTATTAAAGGCACTAAGACTCTGACCGGCCGCGACATGGCGGACGGCGAGACCTTCGGCTTCGAGCTTTCTGCCTCCGATTCGGCCACAAAGGAAGCGGTGACGGCTGGCACTGTGACGATGCCGAAAGACGCTACTGTTTCTGGCGCAAAGGCTGATAAAGCGCAGGGCTTCAGCTTCGATAAAATGACCTTTGCCAAGCCCGGCGAATACACCTTCAACGTGAATGAGACCGCGTGGAATGGTCAGGCTATTCCCGAGGACGGCACGAACGGCTTGCAGTTCGATCGCAGCGTGAAAACGGTAAAGGTGAAGGTGACCGACGACTATAGCGGCACGCTAAAAGCTGAGGTTGTTTATCCGCAAGGCGGGGTAGCGTTTACCAACAACTACCAAACCAGCACTACGTATAACGGCATTCAGGTTGAAAAGACTTTGACCGGCCGCGACATGAAGGCTGGAGAATTCAACTTCGTTATTGAAGGCAAAGACGATGCCTCTAAGGCACTTCTTGCCGACGACGACAAGCGGTTCTCCAACCCGAATAATCGCGCCGAAGGCATTGCCGATGTGATGACGAAGATTGGGGGACACACCTTTACCCAGGCCGATAGCGGCAAGTCGTTCGAGTTTACGGTTAAGGAAGTTATTCCTACTGGCGCTGTTCAAGATCAGGCCACGGGCCTTTGGTATGTTGAGGGAAGCGGCGTGTGTTATGACGGCGCAAATCACACGGTTGTTGTTGCCGTTTCCGACAATGGCGCAGGTCAGCTCGGTGTGACCACCAGGGTCGATGGCCAGGAAACCAACGTGGTCTCTTTTGCCAATGCGTACCGTGCTCAGAACGTTTCGTTCGATACGGCAAACGCTCAGTTGAAAAAGGTTCTTCAGGGCCGCGACTGGATTGATAACGATTCCTTCGAATTCACCATCACCGCGCTTGATGGCGCCCCGATGCCTAAGCGTGATGGCGCAGATGTGTCAACGGTTACGCTGAAGTCGGCAGGTTCAAAGGATGGCGAGCCAGTATCGTTCGACTTTGGCCAGATTGAGTTCACGTCCGATATGGTCAAGGATGCTCCTGATCATAAGCGCACCTTTACCTACGAGGTAACTGAAACCGCCGGCACCCTGCCTGGTATCCACTACAGCGACAATAAAGCCGTTATCAAGGTAGCCGTAAGCGACAATGGCCAGGGCAAGCTGGTTGCGTCTGCCACCACGCAGAATGGCACGTTTGTGAACCGCTATTCCGCTGAGTTGAACTATACGGCAGCGGGTGGCTTGAACCTTGCCAAGACGCTGACTGGTCGCGATATGACCGATGGACAATTCACCATTAAGATCAAACCCAATGATGGGGCGGCAGCAAACCTGCTCGACTTGCCAACCGAAGGCCGCGTGGTTTCGATGCCAGCTGCTAGCGATGGAGTGCAGGTTGCGGTGTCTGCGTTGACTGGCGATGCCGTGATAACGCAGGGAGACGCGCGCCAGGAGGCCTACACCTACAAGGTTGCTGAGCAAGGCACGGCACCCGGTGGCTACACCTACGACACGACAGAACGCACGGTGTCCATTACCGTTGCGGGTGATCCTACGAAGGGCACGCTGACGGCGACCACGGTTGTGTCTGGTGGCCCTGAGGGCAGCAAGACCTATGTGTACAGCAGCAATGCTACTGGTTCGCAGGAAGCGGCAGTTGTGCCGTTTAACAACAGCTATAAAGCAGCGGGTGAAGTGGGCATTACTGCCACCAAGAGCCTGACTGGCCGTGACCTTACCGAGGGCGAGTTCGACTTTGCCATCAAGTACGCTACGGGCAATAAGGACCTGCTTACGGCAAGCAACGCTGCCGATGGCACTGTTGACTTCGGTAAGCTCAACTACACCACTGAAACCCTTGCTCAAATGGCGACGGACGGCTATGCGGTGAAGGGGACGAAGGACAACAAGCCGGTATGGACCATTTCCTATGTGGCATGCGAAAAGACCGATGGTTTGGCCAACATAGGCGTCTCCGCCCAAACCCAGTCAATTGCCTTCAAGGTAACGGTTGTTGACAACGGTGACGGTACGCTTGCCGCTACGGCGGATACCGGTAACGGGCTGAAGTTCAAGAACGTTTACTCTACGGGCGATCCGGTAGCTATGGGGCTTTCCGGCCTGAAGGTTCTGAAGGCTGACCCGGGTCTGACCCCTGCAAGCATTGAAGGCAAGTTCACCTTCACGGTTTCTTCCGGCGACGCTGCGGCCCCTATGCCCGAGCGCACCTCGGTGACCAACGACGCAAACGGTAACGTTGATTTCGGGAATATCAAATTTACGCTCGACGACCTGAACAAGGCGCTGGGCACGAATGGCACGCGCGCAGCCGATGCCGACAATGAAACGAAGGGGGCTTCCGACGAGGAGGCTGCCACCGACGCTGCTGGTCAGAGTGTGTCCGATCAGGAAAATGCTGCAGTAGTGACGGGTGAAGGCGCGGGCGCAGCTTCCGTTTCGACGGCTGCAAATAAGGTTGCTGGCGCCGAAAATGCCGACCAGGCATCTGCACAAAGCGATGAGCCTGCCACAAGGGCTGGCGTTGTCCGTTCGCATACCTTCACCTACAAGGTGACGGAAAGCGGCTCTGCCGATGGCGTAACTAACGACACCGAGACGAAGACCGTGAGCTTCAAGGTGACCGACGACGGCAACGGAAAACTGACGGTGGAGCGCCTGGGTGCTGCTTCCGACCCGGCGTTCACGTTCACCAATACGTATTCGGTACAGCCGGTTGACTCCAGCGTGACCGATCAGGTTACGGTAACGAAGAACCTTACGGGTCGCGATATGAAAGCAGGTGAATTTGAGTTCCAGCTGCTCGAGGGCGGCAACGTGGTGGCAACGGGTACTAATGACGCTTCGGGCAAGGTGGCGCTGAGATCGATTCCCTACACCAAGCCGGGTACCTATAACTACACGTTGTGCGAAGTAGGTGGCGGCAGCCAGAAGGCGGGCGTTCAGTATGACGGCAGCACATTCGCCGTTACCACGACTGTAACCGACAAGGGCGACGGCACGCTGTCGGTGGCTCACAAGGTGGACAACGATGCGAATGCGGTTGGGTTCACCAATTCGTACACGCCGGCAGCTACCTCGGTGACGCTGGGCGCCTCGAAGGTGCTCAACGGCAAGAGCCTTGATGCCGAAGAGTTCACCTTCGTTCTTACGGACGAAGGCGGCGAGCAGGTTACCGCAACCAACGATGCGAACGGTATGGTAGTGTTCCCAGCCATCCAGTATGGCGAGGCGGGTACGTACCAGTACACCATTGCGGAAGTGAAGGGCGACGAATCTGATGTGACGTACGACGAATCGGAGTACGCGGTTACCGTTACCGTTGAAGATAACGGCGAAGGCAGCCTGGTTGCCACGGTAGCTTACGAGGGTGGAAATGCCCCCGTGTTCACTAATACGTACAACGCACCTGAAACCCCGGCATCTCCTGGCGATGGTCCTACCTCCGTCGTTGAGGCGCTGGTTTCCGGTTCTGCCAAGACCGGCGATTACTTGCTGGTGATTGCTGGCGTGGCTGCTGCGGTGGCTGCTGCGGCTGCTGCTGTTGCCGCGGTTTCCCATCGCAAGAAGGGCAAGCACGCCAAGAAGTAGTAGGGATATAGGGACAGGCCCCGCTTCCCCGCTTAGCCATCGCGCACAATGATAGAGCCTCGCTCGCGTGATCGATCGCGAGCGAGGCTTTTTGTTGGGCGGGAAAAGGCCTCGGGCTCATAACCCGGAAGTTGTTTGTTTGGGTCTAATATCCACGAATAAGATTCTCCGTCCAAAGTGGACGCCCCTTTGGATACCTAGAAATCCCTTGGTTCCTTATGGTCCAGGGGATTTTTTGCGGTGTGCGCTGATGCCGCCCCTCCCGCGCTTCTTCTGTTTGCAGCTCGAAATTGGTCTTTAATCCAAAAACAACGGGTTTTAACCCAATACTTTGGCACTTATGCCATTTCATGGGATAATGAATAAAGCATTGTTTCACCTATCGGGCTAGACCATCGCATAAAAGCCTTGTCTGCTAGGCCGTACGAAAGATTGGAATGCGGAAAATGAAGCGGATGCAGTTGATACTGGCAATGGTTTTTGCTCTTTTGTGCGTGTGTTTTAGCGGAAGCTTTGCATTTGCGGATAGCGAAAATGCTTCTGCTGCCAATGCAAACGAAGTATCGTGTGAAACCGATGCAATTTTGGGTACCGTGAAAATCGATGGGCGTCCACTCCATGCTGGCGAGTTCGACTTTGGCGTGAAGTACGCAAATGGCCGCGATGATTTGCTTTCGGCGAAAAATGAAGCCGATGGAACAATTGATTTCGGCAAGTTGAGTTTTACTGTTACTTCGCTCGATGAATTGGCTCAAAACGGTATTGCCGAGAAAACAACGATAGATGGCGTTCCGGCCTGGATTGTGTATTACCTGGTGCATGAGAAGACCAGCGGATTGAGCGATGTGGGCGTAACGCCGCATACCGCCCCTGTTTCTTTGGTTGTTACCGTTAAAGATGAGGGGAACGGGGCGCTTTCGGCAAGCTTCCGGACGGCGAACGAGCTGCGCTTTGATAATACGTATTCCACAGGAGAGCCCGTCACTGTGTTTTTGGCGGGAACGAAGGATTTGCAGGTGGAAGAAGGAGCCTCGCTTGTTGATATCGAGGGAAAGTTTCGATTCTCTATATCGACAAAGGATATAGCAGCACCTATGCCCGAATCGACGGATGCCGGAAACGGGCAATGGGGACGAATTGAGTTCGGGTTTATAACGTTTTCCCTCCAAGATCTGAATAAAGCCCTGGATGTTGATTCTGATTCTGCGGAAAAAGCAGGATGGTCTCGCTCCTATGTGTTCAAATGCAAAGTCACCGAAAGAGGATCGGTGCCGGGTGTGGTGAATGATCCCGAAACGAAAACCGTGAGGTTCAAGGTCACCGATGATGGGAAAGGGAAGCTCACTGTTGTATGCTTGGAATCCCCCTTCACTGCATCTACCGCCTTCACGTTCACCAATAGGTGCGTAGTTGCGCCCGATAATTCAGCTAACGATGAGATAGGTCCGGGTGCGGGCGATAAGCCGTTGAACTCTAATGGCGACGCCGATCCTAATGCCGGGGACGTTGTTTCGCCGAGTGCGGGGAATGCTCCAAGTGGTACTTCGGGTGGCGTATCGGTTTCCACAATAGCGAAGACGGGCGATGCTACGTTGACGTTGGCGGTGGTGCTTGCTGCGGTTGCCGGCTTGGCAATGGCCATTGCGGGGCTTGCTTGCGGGAGGGGACGCAACCATAAGAAGTAGCACGCGCAAAAGGAACAATGCAGGCAAATGAAGCTGCAAGCAGCGGGCCGCTGGAGTAATCCGGCGGCCTGTTTTGCGCTGTTGGCGCATGTGTGAAAACCGCGCTGTGCCATTCGCCTGGAGAGGCTGCCGACCTACCGAAACGTAAAATGTGACGAAAATTTGAAGGCAGAACATTTCAATTGCGTTAAGCGGGGCGCCTCCCTATAATTGATCAAGTCGCATAGAGCGATTGATCGTGCGGGGTGGAGCAGTCTGGTAGCTCGCCGGGCTCATAACCCGGAGGTCGTTGGTTCAAATCCAGCCCCCGCGACCAAGCATTTTCGCAGGCCAGAGGTTAATTCCTCTGGCCTGTTTTTGTTTTCTCAAAGCGTTTCAAAAAACGCTGGGAGCCGAATTGGAGCCGAATAGCTTGAACAAGCTTGCTTAAATTGGCTGCCTTTGAGCAGAATCTCGCATGGTTGAATAGCGAAATAACGGAACTCGATTGAGCAGGACACGGCAAATCGAAGGCGTCGAAAACCCTATCCAGCGGCCTTAAACTCGAAGCAGCCAATTTCGCAGATATGGTCCGATGGCAGGACCTCGACGGTCTTTCCCGATTTAGCCCAGCAGGAGCCCTTCTCGTTGTTGGGGTTGGGACCCGCCATCCAAAACTTGCAATGGGAACAATCGTGTTGCCCTTCGTAGGGGAACATGAAGCGCTCCAACTTCACCATGGCCCCAGCTTTGGCATCCTGATGAGTATGGGTGTAGATCTGCAGCAGCACGTCAGGTTTGGTGTGCCCGGTCAACGCTTGCGCAGTGGAGGTGTCCACCCCACAGTTGACAATGAGGATGGTAGCAAAGGTGTGGCGCATCGTATGGATGGTTGCCCCCTCCGGTACGCCGAGACGATCTCGGTTGCTGCGCCACCAGCGCTCGTAGGTCGCCGAGAGGATATGCGTACCCTTCGAGTTATGGCAGACGGGGTGCTCTCTGGACCACCTAAGCCCTTTGCTCTCAAACCATTCCTGCTGCTGGGTGCGCCATTCAACCATCGCCTTGCGCGCCGTTGGCATCAGGGGGATGGTGCGGGTTTCCTTGGTTTTGGTAGCCTTTCGAATCTGGGTGTCGCGCTCCATGGAATGCTTGACAGTGATGATCCCGCTCCGTTCATCGAACTCGCGCCAGGTGAGCGCCAGCATTTCGCTAAGGCGCATGCCGGTGACCATGAGCAGGAACAGCCCCATCTTGAAGGAGGACATGCCATCCTCCAGTACGCGTGACATCACAAGCTCGGCTTCCTCGACAGTTAGAGGGATACGTTCCTCCGTGTCGCGTTGGGGGGGCTTTGACCTCGTTCGACTTGAAGATATTGGAGTCCACATAGTCATTCTGCAGGGCGAAATCCCACACCTGCTTCATGGTGGCGTAGATCTTGTTGGCATAGGTTCCGCTAACTGGACGCCCTGCGTTCAGTGGGTTCGAGATGTCGCGAAGGTCGTAGAGCAGTTCTTTTGCTTGGAAGGGCGTCATCGATCCAATGTCCATCTTGCCGATGAAGGGCATCACGCGGTTGATGTGGGTGAGGTTGGTATCCACGGTTCGCTTGCGATATCGGGATTGCGACGCCGGTCGGCAATAAACTCATCGAAGACGTTGGAGACCATGAAGAAGGGCCGCCTGCTCTTAGCTTTGGAGCGGTCCAAGAATGCTGTTATCCCATCGGGCGTGCCGCCCTCGGCATTCAGATAGTTGGTAACGGCCGCCATCATGGCGATAGCCTCTTTCTCCGAATCGACGACGCGCTTCACCTCGACGTAAGCGCGCTTGAGCTCGTCCCAGCCAGCGCAGAATTTCACGGTGTACTTGCCGGTCGGCTCGCCCTTGCGCTTCTTTTCCGTGTAGCCGCCTTCGAGCCCGGCGACCTTAGTCATCGCTGTCCGCCTTGCGGGCGATCGAATATGCCGTCTTGCAGCTGGGCCGGCAGAACTGACGGGGTTTGCTGCCCGACTTATTGAGCATGGGGCGTCCGCAATTTTTGCAGATGGCAGCTTTGACATCGTGAGGGTGGAAGGCGACCTTGTAGATGAGCTGTGCCCACTGGCTATGGAACACCACGCCTGGCATGTCGGCTTGTTCGGCCGCGGTGGACAGGTCGTATTCCCAGCCGAGGGGCAAACCGTCGTTCGATTCGAGCTCTTGCGTTGTCGAAAGAACTGCCTCTATGAAATCGTGGGCGATCTCCTCTTCAGAGCAGTCGAGGTCAGCAGCAAGGTATAGCGAACGATCGGTTACTGCTTTACGCCCCCTCGCAAAGAGAGAGAGCGGCTCGCCTGAGATGCTGTTGGCCGTTTTAAAGCGTATGTGTTGGGAGTTGCGCAGATGGTTGACGTCTTTGCCGCTGTTTATCGCATGCGTTTCCCATTGAAAGTACTTAGACAGCAGCGGGTCCGAGGAATATGCGTTGTCGGATTTGAGGCTATCTGCGAGTATTTCCCCGACGGTTTCGTTGCGCCATTCGGAATTGTATGTGAACTGCTTTACGCGCTCTTTGATGCGCTTGTCGAAAGCCCTGCCGTATACCCAGTATCCGTTATGGGTTGCTGTTTCTTCGAAATCCAGCCCTTCGATCTCTCTGTTGGAGTATGCCTGGAATAGCACGACATTGCTCATGAACGCCTTGGCGGCGGTCCAGTCCTGTACCGGCTCGGCGACAACGTAATCGTCATCTGCGAAGGCGTTGTCGCTTAGGTGGCGCATGAAGCTGCCGCCCCTCATAGCGTCGAACTTCTTTACTGCACGTTTTAATGAGCTTTTGTTCAGTTCTGTGCCGTCATCCTTCACGCCGGTGTATTCCTCTAGGAGCACTGCGTCGTCGATGAACTCGTAGAGGCTCTCGCAATTAGCGCGGAACTCCTTTACGGTCTGCTTGCGCGGTTGCGATTTCGCCTCTCGCTTGCAAAGAGGCTCTGTAGACAAAGGGTAGAAGTCGCTAACTGCATAGGTGAAAGACTCCGGGTCCTGTGCCAACAGCAGCTTATCAATGCTATCGGAGGGAAAACCGTAATCGACCTCTGTTAACGCTTTGCGGCGGTATGCCCGTAGGAACACATGGGTCCGCTCATTCTTTCGTTTTGCTATGAAAATACTGCTCGCCATTGCTCATCCTTTGCCAGCGGTCGTCATCGTTAGCATCAGTATAACTGGCTTAAATAGTAAGGTAAAGAGAGAAATAACTATTAGCTTGCAGTAAAAGTTAGAAATACGTATTATCAAGTTACGCAAAGCGATAATGGCATGCGTTGAACCCTGAAAACCGAATAAAGGTACGAAAGAAAAAGCATGCACAAGCATGCGAAGACAACGAAAGGAGAAAACAATGGCGGATCGACTGATTCACTTGAACGAGTGCGCTGGCTTGATGGGCGTTTCGCTGAGCAAGGCTTATCGCCTGGCGAAGGCGCAAAAGGCACCGTTCGAGAACATCCAGAAATACGGGAGCACGTACATGGTTCCCTATCTCGCCTTCTGTGAGCGCTTAGGTATCCAACCCGAGCCACAATCGGAGGCACGCGCAGGGGATGGTGGCGTCCAATGCGCGTAAAAAAACAAAACGCCCGCGAGGGCTGTGGCGATCTTGGCGGATAACACAGCGAAGCAGGCGCCTTGCGCAAAGGCAATTCTAGCATCGCTCGGCGGCAATGCCGAGGAAGTGGTGCCAAATGAATAGCCACGAACAACTCTTTCCATCCATGCACGAGGACCAGCGCCTACTTAAGGCCCATGGCTTCGACCATTGGCCCGGCGACGAAGAGCTGGTTCGTTATCTCTTTGCCATCGAAGAGAAGGTCGATCTCCTCGCCCGTGTCAATGGCATCCAGCTTGAGCGCGATGCCCGTGGCCGCCTCCATGCTTATCGCAAGAGGGAGGTGTAGCTTATGGTTGAGAAACTCGAGACCGTAGGCGCAAAGGACTTGGTTCAAGAGACGTTCCCGCCGATCAAGTGGTTCGCGGAGAACTTGTTGGGCCCCGGTTGTTACCTGCTGGCCTCCTTGCCAAAGCAGGGCAAGGGCTTTTGGGTGCTGGGCTTGGGCCTGGCCGTCACGGAAGGCTTGCCGTTCCTTGGCAACTTTCCCACCCACCTCTCGGGTGTTTGCATCCTTGGGCTCGAAGATCGTCTGCGGCGGCTTCGGAGCCGTTTGTGGGAGATGTCCGACGACCCAAACAACGAATTGCGACTTGCTGAACGATCGGAGCGCCTGGACTCAGGGCTTATTGAGCAGCTGGAGGCTGACCTGGCCGACCATCCCGGAACCGGCGTTTATGTGGTGGATACGTATGCAGCAGTCAGAACCCCAGGTTCCGATTATGGCTACCAGACGGACTACGACGACTTGTCTCTGTTTGCGAACTTTGCCGACAAGCACGGCGTATGCGTGGTGGTTTGCCACCATTGCAAGAAGACCATCGACCCTGCCCAGCCCTTTCTCAGCATCAGCGGCACGACTGGATTGATCGGCGCGGTTTCTGGCATGGTCGTCATTCATGATGACTCCCAGTGCGCTGAAGGCGAGTCCATCATGTCCGTCGAGGGAAAAGACGTTGCGCGCGCACACTACAAGATCGCCCTCCGCGATTGTGCATGGAGCATGGTCGAACCGTTGTCGGAGATGCAGGTCATCGGCCGCTGCGTTCCAGATTGCGTGAATGAGACCGTTGCGTTCATGCAGGCTCGAGGTGAGCCCTGGTGCGGCTCGGCCGCCGAGCTTGCCGAAGCTGCTCATGTCAGCGAATCGAGGCCCGATGTCTTTGGCAAGTATCTCGCTCAACATCGCGACTACATGGCTCAGTGCGGCGTTGCATACGTGCGCAAGCACACGCGTGATGGAAATGTCCTAACGCTGAGCTTGATCTTGCCTTCCGGATAACTGGATGTGAAGGGTGTGAACCCTGTGAAGCCTACTTGGCCCAGGGTATCACCCTTCACGCCCTTCACAGGCTTCACGCTTTTTGACCACCAATCGAGAAAGGAGCCAGTCATGGCTACCATTTTCAATGCCAACAGCACTACCGTCATCGATCTGGGTGATGCGAAGGTTATTGTTCCTGAAGAATATCCGGTCCTCAATCCTGAGATGGCTCCGGATGCCAAATGCGTTTGGATCGGCGCCCTGCGCCGTGGTGATGAGGGCCTGCCACAGCGCGTTATTTGGCTGGAGGACAAGCCGTTCGAGGAGGGGCGTCGACCCGACGAGGATGCCGTGGTGGATATCTACCTCAACAAGTTCGGCGCCTCCGATGAGCAGAAGGTGCGTTTTGTCCGCTGGAGCGAGCTTTGCGAATCGTGGCGCAAAAACCAGACACCGGAACTGGCTGACGAGATTCAAAACAGCGATCACAACGCTTTGGGTTTGTGGCCCGTTGTCCCCGGTTCTGTCGCCGCAGAGTACTATTTCACGAGCTTGGATGGTGATGACATTGCCTAAGGCAAGTTCAGGCAAAGCGGTCGTCAAGACCGTGCGTTTTGACCAAAAGCTCGCCGACAAAGTAGCCGCCTACAGGGCGGCCACTGGTCTTTCTGAGGCTGAGTCAATCCGCACTCTCATCGAGGCAGGCCTCATGACCCAGGGTATGGAGCTCTACTCCACCCCCTTGGCGAGGTTTGTGCGCGAGCTGATGCAGGGCCAGCTCGACCTGTTTCGCGACGAGCTCGACCAGCGCAACGATGAAATGGAAGAGCGTGTTGCCAAAATCTGCGCCAAGGGCGCGAAGGCGTCCCTGCAATCTGCGGTGATGCAGGTCGATGTCATGCGCGGGCTGTTTCCCGCCATGGGAGAGGTGCCCGAGGAGCAAATTTGGAAAGCTTATCAGCAACAGGCTGGGCAGTTGCAAGAGGGCATTAGCTTCCACGATGTAAAGGCCGCTCTGGGCAATGGCTAGCCATACCTCGGTTATTGTGAACCATCGCGTGGCGCTGCCTGGCACAAACGCCCATGGTGCCGTAGCGACTCATAGGCTCGACTACGTTTGCACCCGTCTTGGTGCTGTGCGGGAGCCGACCGATGACGACATCCTCCGCCAGGAGGCAGCAGAGCGAGAAGCTGCTCTTGGGTACATCTCCCATCGAAAAGGTGCCGTGTTCGACGAGGGCGGCAACTGCGCGTTGTTCGATGCCAGCGGCGTAGCGGACTACCGCATGGCGAAGGCTGAGCTCATGGCCGCCAAGGGCGCGATCCTCACCAGCGTTGTGACGGTGCGGCGGGAAGATGCTGAGGAGCTCGGCTTGCAGACCAAACAAGATTTCGAGCGTTTCCTGCGTGCCAACTGGCAGGAGCATCTGGAACAGATGGGAATAATGGAGCCACAGGATATTCGCTGGGTAGGGGCATTTCACACCAACAGCGACAAGAATTTCCACGTGCATGTAATCAGCTGGGACGACTCGGGGCGCTTCGACAGCCTCATTCCCAAAGCTGAGCTGGAGAACGCGCGGCAGGATCTCGTGGCAAGGGCTACGGCGCCAGCGCGGCAGAAGATCAGCAATGCCCGCATGCAGGCCAGGGAAGGCCTCGCCGCTGACATAGGGAATAACGAGCTTACCGAGTGCCAGCGACGGAAGATGAAACAGATCATCGACAGGCTGCCAGAACGGGGGAGCCTCAAGTACGGCAGCTTGGCGAAGAGCGCTCCCGGGCTCAAAGCGGAAATAGACGAGCTGGTCGAAAACCGCATCAAGGAATCCACGAAGCTTGCTGCAAGGGTGGAGGCTTACAAGAAGGCAATTGAACACCATGCGAACCTGAAGGGGCTGAAGGGCTCAGAACGGCAGGCATATGAAGCTGCCGCCATGGATGACTTGAGGACCAGACTGGGAAACGCCCAGCTTATGTGCATCAAGCAGGAAGCGGGAATAGTCGCCGAGCCGCGTCAGCGCAAAGCTGATGGCGTGGAGCTGCCCGAGGGTGAACGCGTGACGATGCCAAAGGATCGCACGCGTGAGCAGGTGATAGCCCAGGAAATCAGCTCCTGCCTCACCGGCAAGGAAAAGGAGGAGCTCGCAACCGCCCTGAGGGAAGGCAGGAAGCCCTCGGATCAGCTGACTGCCAAGATGGCCGAATTGCCCTCCTCAAAGCAATACGCGAAGCAGGAGGGGACCTATTGCTTCGGCCCAACGGCACGCGTCGCCCGTGTCGGAGCAGTGCTTGGAAACGCTTTCGATCAAGCGACCGGCAACAGCAAAGGCGATGCTGGCGATGACATTGGCCGCCGGACAATCCGCCTTGGCGCCCGCGCCGCCTGCGCGGTGGCGAATCGGGTCCTCAAGGCGATCAAGGCCCCCGAGTCTCCCGGGGTGTTGCCGGCAATTCAGGAGCTTAGACAATCGCTCAGGACGAAGTGTTAGGAGGGTTCCATGCCCGCAAAGGCAAAAGTCAAATCATTCAACGGCACGGACTGGAGGGAGGTGGCGCTACGCCTGCTGGTAGTGGCCGTGATTGCGGTCGTAATCGTGTTGCTGGCGGTGCCGCAGTTTTTTCAATACTGCGGCATCCCATTCATGCAGATCGCAGCGTCCCCGCTGAGGGCTCTCGGAATTAGCCTGAGCTTCCCTAGAGTTGATCCTGCTTGGGGCTGGCTATCGGGGCCCTGGGAGGCGTTGGCCAGCGAAGCGTACGGCAACCTTATCATGAGGATCTATCTCGTGAGCCTCGTCAGTATCCTCGCCATAGAAGCGGCATCGGTTGTTCTAAGCTATATGCGCCTGAACGACGGCACTTGGCTTGGCCCCAAGCGCGTGCAGGGCGATCCGGGCGGTAGTGCCCACCTGATCAGCGCTCATAGCAGCCTGCGCCGGATCCTGAAGCCCTGGGACGGGAAATCGGCGCCGAAGCGCAGCGGCCTTCCCGTGGCGTACTTCTCCGGTAAGTTCTGGCTGTTGGACTATATCAACCTGCTCGTATACGGTGCTCCTGGCTGCGGTAAGACGCGCAGGGTGCTTATTCCGGCCATCTGCGGCCACATTGCCGCCGGCGACAGCGTGCTGTGCCTGGACCCCAAGGGCGAGCTCGGCGACTATACGGAGGACTTTGCCAAGGGTAACGGCTACAAAGTTGTGCGCGTAATGGTGGACAACCCGCTGCATTCGCCTGACACCATCAACCCACTCGATGCTGCAATCGCGTTCGCAAAAACGGGACGCATGGACGATGCCGTGGCCGAGGTCTCCGGCATCGCGAAGGTTATTTGCCCCACCAAGAGCAAGGGCAACCCCCACTTCGATGACAGCGCCCGCTCGCTGTGCGAAGGCTTGCTACTCGCCGTCATTGCCGACCCTGACATCCCCGAGGAATGCAAGAATCTGGCCACCGTCAATGCCGTCGCCTCCTTCGCGGCGGCCGACGGTAGTACGGGTCTCGACCGCATTCGCAAGATTGCCCGCAAGCTGCCCAACGGCCATCCAGCCAAGAGTAAGCTCTCCCAGGTGGCGAATACCGGTGACGAGGAGGCGAGCTCCATCATCTCCACGTTTACCAACAAGCTGAACGACTACGTCGATGCCCGCGTGTCAAAGATGCTGTGGAAGAGCACCTTCCACGTGGAGGATATGGCCAAAGAGAAGACGATCATCTACCTGAGCTTCACGAGCGCAAACGGCGACTACGGCAAGCTCGTCACCACGCTGGTAACCAACGCCATCAGTGCGCTGCGCCGCGAGGCCGCACGCCAGGGCGGGCACCTTCGCAGGGAATGCTACCTTCTGCTCGAGGAGATGGCCCAGATGGAGCGCATCGACACCATTTATTCCGATGCCGGTATCATGCGCGGCGAGGGTATCCATCTGCTGCTGGTGCTCCAGGAGAAGAGCCAACTGCTGACGAAGTACACCCGTGATGAGGCCGCCAGCCTCACAGGCTGCTGCGACGACACGCTGGTTCTGAGCGTTAACGAGCTGGAAGTCGCCAAGGAACTCTCCGGCAAGATTGGAACCTACTCGGCGCTGATGCGCACTTCGAACGAGTCGCGCAGCTCCAACGCCGGGACCCTGTATGGCAGCGCCAGCAATGGCACCACAATCACTTCGCTGAAGCGCGACGTTATCGCCCCCGACGAGATGCTTCGCTGGGGGCCGGACATCGGCAACCTTCTCATCGGCCACGGCGGCGTCTATGCCTTGCCGTCGCCTGAGCTCTCCAAGACCTTCGTTAACGGGATGCTGGGTTTGGGGGACCGCGAGTTCAACGACAAGCTCCGCGCCGAGAAGAAGGCCGCCCGCATTGAGCGCAACTCGAAGTCCGCACCCATCTGGCTGCCTGATGACGCCGAAAAAAGTGCCGAAGAAGCTGTTGGGGAGCTGATTACCTCCGAACAGAAGCGTCAGAGCTACAACCCGCTGCGTTTCTAACGCGTAAGCGCCCATGACCTGCGAAGACCCTGCCGATGTATTCGGAATCGGTGGGGCCGTCCTGTTTTGTATGCGCATGGGGCATTTGGGCGGGGCAGTTTGCTGACCTGCCCAAACGGGTAGTGGGCTTGCCCGCTAGCCCGCCCATATGTAAGCGTTCCCCTTTATCCTGCACACCCACCCCAAGGTGGGTGAAAAGCCTCGAAACTGCCCGCTGGCACGGAAGCAAGAACACGGATTTTCAAGGGTTCGCCCTTGAGCGCTAGGGAGGATTGGAGGGCACGGCGCCATGCCCTCCTTCGCCGCGCCGAGCACGGTGCAACGGATCGCAGCAACCAACGGGAGCATAGGGTGCGGCAAGCCGCTGGCGTAAGTAAGCACACGAAAAGCGGGACCGCCTTTCGGCGGTCCCGCTGCCCTTGGAGGGCTAGGAGGTCTGGTTAGTCCTCCAAGGATGCAAGTGCGTTGATGTGATGACGCAGGATTGCGCGGCTCCCGTTCACGACCATTAGCGCAATGTCGTCGAAGCGCACGGCCACGTTGGCCAGCTCCTCGCCGTTGACCGCGAGCCACTGCGCCGCAGCCGACTCACGGCTGGCACGGGAAGCCTTGGGCTCCTCGAAGCCCTGGGATCCGATGGTCACTGTCACCGCTACGAACGCGATGCCGTCGTCGTCCTTGGCGACGATGTCGATGGCTGCGCCGTCCGTCTGCCAGTTGCGATCGAGGATCTCATATCCCTTGCGGGTGAGGAAGTTGATGCTTGCTTCGACTGCGCGGTTGCTGATTCTTTCCATGATTGACCTCCTGGTTCCTAGGCTGCCCCGTTGGCCGCCTTGCGGCACGGAGGCCGCACGGGCTTGACGGCATGTGCAAGGAAGTAAGCCGAAAACGCAGCGCTCGAGTTTTGCGTAGCAAAAGTTTTTCGCGCCTTGCGCACGTCGACGGGCCGTGCGAACGTGCGGAACTCAAGGAAGCGGCGGGTCGGGCTAGGGCCCGGAAAGTCTTCTGGAAAGCATCTGGAGTTGCAGTCACGTCGGTCAAGCGCCATACGCCCGTATCCCTGCGCATATCCGATTGCAGCAGGTGGCGGCCTGTGTAGGCGTATAATGCCAAACAGCGAATGTATTGCATTCCGAGTGAATGGAGCTCCGATGCCAGGCTACAAGGACCTCATCGCCAAGAAGCCCAGCGAAACTGCCATCCGAAGCTACCTAGTGGAAGGCGACCAAGTTTCGGTGACGCTGCGCATCCCCGACACCCTGCGCGACGCGGCCAAGGAGGAGGCGGCCCTGCGCGGCATGAGCTTTTCCGCCTTCGTCCGCACCTGCATGATCGAAGAGCTTTCGAAGAAAGGCGTATAGGCATGAACGAATCGGATACCCGCCTTAAGCTCATCGATCCGGTACTCAAGAGCAAATGGGATGTTAACAAGCAGATCTTCACCGAGTATTACTTCACCGACGGAGAGATTGTTGTACGCGGTAACATCACGGCGCGGAAGAAGCCGAAAAAGGCTGACTACCTGCTTATGCGCTCAAGGGACCTACCGCTCGCCGTTGTTGAGGCAAAGGATACCGACCATAGTGTCGGAGCAGGCCTGCAGCAAGCCATGGACTACGCCATGGCGCTCGATGTGCCGTTCGCCTATAGCTCTAACGGGAAGGGCTTCATTGAGCATGACTTCACAACCGGCATGGAGCGGTCCATCGCCATGGACGATTTTCCGGGTCCAGATGAGCTGTGGAGCCGCTGGCTTGCGCATAAGGGAATATCAGACGAAGCCGCGGAACGCACCGTTTCCGCCCCCTACCATTACGGGCAAGACGGCATGAGCCCGCGCTACTACCAGCGCAACGCCATCAACCGAACCATTGAGGCAGTCGCCAATGGCAATAAACGGATCTTGCTGGTTATGGCAACAGGCACGGGCAAAACCTATACGGCATTCCAAATAGTGCATCGCCTGCGCGATGCGGGCGCTGTAAAGAAGGTCCTCTACCTGGCGGACCGAAACATCCTGGTTGACCAGACGATAGACGGCGACTTTAAGCCACTGAAAAAAGTAACCACCAAGGTCGAGGGCAGGAAGCTCGATCCTGCGTTCGAAGTCTATTTCTCCCTTTACCAACAGCTTGTTGGAGAGAACGGCGAGGAGATATTCAGGGCATTTGACCGCTCTTTCTTCGACCTCATCATCATCGACGAGTGCCATCGCGGAAGCGCGGCGGACGATTCGGCCTGGCGCAAGATCCTGGATTACTTCGATGAAGCAATCCAGGTCGGCATGACCGCTACGCCGAAGGAGACGAAAGACGTTTCCAACATCGACTATTTTGGCGAGCCTGTTTACACCTACAGCCTCAAACAGGGCATCGAGGACGGTTTCCTAGCTCCCTACAAGGTCGTTCGACCGAAGCTTAACGTTGATGTTTACGGTTTCAGGCCGGAGGCCGGAACGGTGGACGACAACGGTTTGCAAATCGAGGACCGCGTCTACGAGAAGCAAGATTTCGACAGAGAACTCGTCATCAAAGAGCGCACCGAAGAGGTCGCGAAAAAGGTGACCCAGTTCCTCAAGGAAACCGACCGGTATTCGAAAACCATCGTCTTCTGCGTCGATATCGACCATGCGGAACGCATGCGTCAAGCGCTCGTAAACGAGAACAGCGACATAGTCGCCGAGCACCCGACGTACATCATGCGCATCACCGGCGACTCCAAGGAGGGAAAGGCTCAGCTCGACAACTTCATGGATCCCGACGAGAAATACCCGGCTGTGGTCACTACCTCGAAACTGCTGACCACGGGCGTCAACTGCAAGACATGCAAAGTGATTGCGCTGGACAATCTCTTTGGGGAGCAGGGCATGACCGAGTTCAAGCAGATCATCGGCCGCGGCACGCGCATCTGCGAGCCCTACGGCAAGCTCTACTTCACGATTCTGGATTTTCGAGACGCTTCGCGTCTCTTTGCCGATCCGTCATTCGACGGCGAGCCGGCGCAGATTTTCGAGCCTGCACCGGATGGGCCGATGGTGCCGGACGAGGACGAGCCCGTATCTCCGCCTTACGTGCCGACCGACGATACCGACTGGCCCGTCGACCCCGGCGATGACAAGCCGCATTCGAAATACTACGTGCACGGCATAGACGTTCATATTGTCTCGGAGCGAGTCGAGTATTACTCGATCAACGGCGACCTGGTAACCGAGAGCCTGCGAGACTACACGCGCAAGAACATCCGAGGCGAGTACGATTCGCTTGATCATTTTCTAGTCGCCTGGAACGCGGAGAGCAAGAAGCAGGCGATTATCGACGAGCTCAAGGAGCACGGCGTTTTCCTTGAAGAGCTGCGCCGCGAATCGGGCCAAGACGAGATGAGCGATTTTGACCTCATCTGCCATATTGCCTACGATCAGAAGCCGCTCACTAGGAGTGAGCGGGTCAACAACGTCAAAAAGAAGGGCTACCTCTACGAATACGCCGGCCTCGCTCATGATGTTCTTGAAACCTTGCTCGACAAGTACGCCACCTCGAACCTAGTGGACCTTGACGATACGCGCGTTCTCGACCTGGAGGAATTCCGCAAATTTGGCAGCCCGATGAAAATCGTTAAAGCATTTGGCGGCAAGCAGGAGTTCATTTATGCCGCCCAAACGCTCGAAGATGCCCTTTACACCGCTTAAGGAAGGAAACCTGAATGGCTTTAGGATCCCTTGTAAAGACCCTGCAGAACATCATGCGAAAAGATGCGGGCATCAACGGCGATGCCCAGCGCATCGAGCAGATGACCTGGTTGTTCTTCCTCAAAATCTACGATGCCAAAGAAGAAGAATGGGAGTTCCACGACGATTCGTACAAGTCGGTAATCCCCGAAAGACTGCGCTGGCACAGCTGGGCCGTCGATAACTGCGACGGAAAGGCGCCCACTGGCACCGAGCTGCTCGATTTCATTAACAACGATCTCTTCAAAACGCTCGCCGGTCTTGAACTGGGGCCGAACGCTCCATTGTCCCAGGTCATCGTCAAGGCAGCATTCACCGATGCCAACAACTACATGAAGGATGGCATCCTCCTGCGCCAAGTCGTCAACGAAATCGACAAGGCCGTTGATTTCACCGAGTACAAAGAGCGCCACGCCTTCGGAGAGATCTACGAAACCATCCTCAAGGACCTGCAGAACGCGGGCAATGCGGGCGAGTTCTACACGCCGCGTGCTGTAACGGATTTCATGGCGCAGGCCCTCGCTCCGAAACTTGGCGAGAAAGTCGCAGACTTCGCTTGCGGTACCGGCGGGTTCCTTACCAGCGCCCTGAAGATCCTTGATTCCCAGGTAAACACGCCTGCTGATCAGGAGCTGTACAACAGTTCCATCTACGGCATTGAAAAGAAGCAGCTGCCTTATCTGCTGTGCGTGACGAACATGCTGCTGCACGACATCGACAGCCCCGAGATCTTCCATGACAATTCGCTCGAACACGACGTTCGCGATTGGAGGCACAAGAAGGACGGCCAGTTCGATGTTGTTCTGATGAACCCGCCTTATGGCGGCTCCGAGAACGCATCCATCCAGAACAACTTTCCGGTTGCCCTGAGAAGCTCGGAAACTGCCGATTTGTTCCTTGGCTTGATCCTGTACCGCTTGAAAAAGAATGGGCGCGCTGCCGTTATCATCCCTGACGGGTTCCTTTTTGGACAGGATGCCGCGAAAGTCGAGATCAAACGTCGCTTGCTCGAAGAAATGAACCTTCATACGGTCCTGCGATTGCCCCAAAGCGTTTTCGCACCGTACACCAGCATCACAACCAACGTCTTGTTCTTCGACAACACCCATCCATCCGAGGGCGTTTGGTATTACCGCATGGATATGCCCGATGGGTACAAGCATTTCTCCAAGACGAAGCCCATCAAGCTTGAGCATATGGCTAAGGTTCAAGAATGGTGGAGCGATCGCAAGGAAATCGAGGAAGACGGCAACCCAAAGGCAAAATTCTATACAGTCGATGAGCTTCGCGACGGCGGCTTTAATCTTGATCTTTGCGGGTATCCACATGAAGAAGAAGAAATCCTGCCCCCCGACGAGTTAATTCGTAATTACAAGGCTCAACGCGAAAAGCTCGATGCTGAGATTGACCTAAAGCTCACGCAGATTTGCGAGATCCTTGGAATCGAGGCCTAGATGAAAGCCAAGGTTTTAAAGAACTCCATCTTGCAAATGGCGGTTGAGGGAAAACTGGTCCCGCAGGATCCCGACGACGAACCGGCAAGTGTGTTGCTTGAGCGCATCCGCGAGGAAAAACAGAGGCTCATCGCAGAGGGGAAAGCCAAGTTTCCCAAAGGAGGCGAGAGCATCATCTACACCGGTTCCGATGGCTCCCCCTATGAGAAGCGCGTGGACGCCAAAGGCAGGGTGCTGAGCGAGAAGTGCATCGCAGACGAGATACCGTTCGAGGAGTTGCCCGAGGGGTGGGTCTGGGCGAGGTTGTCATCTCTATTTACCAAGATTGGCTCAGGCAGTACCCCTGCGGGTGGGCGCAAGGTCTACCAAGACGAGGGACCAATGCTGATCAGGTCCCAAAATGTCCATAACGACGGACTTAGGCTTGACGATGTCGCCCATTTCTCTCGTTCGCTGTTTGAAAGCCGCAACAGCCATGTATTGCCGAACGATGTGCTGCTCAATATTACCGGCGCGTCAATCGGCCGATGCGCGATTGTTCCCGATGCATTCGGGGACGCCGACGTAAACCAGCATGTACTTATCATGCGTCCCGTTAATGATGCTGTTGATGAGTACTTGCACGTTGCGATTATTTCACCCGTTGTTCAGATTGCGATAATGATCGATCAGGTCGGCGCGACAAAGGAAGGGCTAAGTGCTACTAAAGCGGCCAATTTGCTCGTTCCCCTTCCACCCCTCCCCGAACAGCGCCGCATCGTCGAGCGCGTGGGCGAGCTCATGCCCCTGGTCGAGGAGTACGGTAAACTGGAAGATGCCCGCGAGGCGCT
>ERZ857998.679-NODE-679-length-45266-cov-8.304218_pt1 | contig 45266 bp, 49 predicted proteins | sample MGYA00519954_ERZ857998 | MGnify/ENA primary metagenome ERZ857998 (study PRJEB31778, sample SAMEA3449424) | human gut metagenome | biome: human gut; feature: human-associated habitat; material: faeces | place: United Kingdom | collected 2010/2012 ...
TTTTAAAATGGAAAAACTACTGCCTTTTTGGAAAATTGAGTTTGCCTTTTTATATAGTACATCGACAATTCTGTCAATGACTATATTTTCTCGCTGGACCCTTATGGGAATGAGTATTCAGTAGATGAGGGCGATGGGGAAGTATTTGATATCCGCAATCTTGCGGGCTACGACGATGCGTGTACCCCGGAAGCCAATCTTCTCAGAGCTATCGATAGTGGGCTGCTTGGGGAAACAAACATCCATGAACGCGAAGGTGGCGCCACAGAAACACATTCTGTTGAAGATGGGGCTGATGAACATACATGCCCAGTTTGCGGGGCATATTTGTCGGCGGAGGATGAAGAAATCTGGAAAGATGGTTCCCTTTCCGACGTTGGTGATGGCTATATTTATAGGCTTCACTGTCCTAAATGCAATGCAGACATCTCCCAGGTGTATCACTTGGATTTTTGCGGGTTTGTAGTGGAATAGAAACGAAAGGCCGTCCTTCGTGGGCGGCTTTTTCTTGTGTCTCCCCGAAAAGTTCTTAATATAGACAGTATCAAAGTATACAAGCCGATGGTGTGTCCTGAAAATGGATGCCATCGGCGTTTTTCTTTGTTTACATATATTTTTAGATGCCTTACGGCAGAGGAGGAGCTTATGCAAATCATTAGTCGAGAGTTTTTGGACAGTTTTGGTGTCAAGCCGGGGCAGGAACTGGTGCTGTACAGCGTCGCTGACCGGAAAGTTTATTTCTTCCATCGGGATGAAACGGATTTTCGGCTGAAGCTGGTACGTGGGAAACGCCGTCTGCCCATCAAAGTAAGACCTACCGATATTCGTGTCCGCATCAATTTTGATGGAACCATCTCGCGTGATGAGGAAGTCAATGAACTGATTGTTGAGGAATAATTTTATTCGCCCGATTGTGGGCAGGAGGCAAAAATGTATACTCAATTTTCTAAGCACCGAAACAATGAACGGGTTTATAGCCCCTATGTGTTAAAAAAGCTCACAGAGACAGCAACACTTGCATACAAGAGCGGAATGATAGCTTATTTTGCAGCCATCGGCGAAGATACCATCCAGACGGTCGTAACTGCAGATACCCATTTGATGCGTCGCGCAGCAGAGAGGCTTCATACAAACTACTCATCCATGGTGATGGCGTTTGTCGTCAAGGCGATGGAAAGTTCAGAAGAACTTGGCCAGCTTTTGCTTGACGCTGCTGATACAGCGGCTGATGAGGGAAAGAAATATGGAGTGGCAGCGATTTGGCTGGAAGAATCAGATTTGTTCTTTTATCTTCATTGCTACCAGGACAGATTCCATATCGCCACTGTTCTGACCTGCTGCAACAGGTATTATGTAAATACTGGAGCAGAAGTGATTTGTGCTTTGATGAAAGATGGGGAGGTAAAAAAGGGAATAAGCAACATCGAGTGTTTTGCTCCTTCGACCATGACAAAATACAAAGGAGAATAAAGAAAAAAGCCGCCTATCAGGCGGCTTTTTCTTTGTTATGCCGTGTGTCGATGCCAAAGCGCCCGGATGTATGCGTCATGGCGAAAACACAAAACATATCGGCTCAAGCTGGGTTCCTTTTCATACTTCTCAAGCGCCTTACCGCAAACCATCTCACGATGTGGGGCCAGAATCCCTCCAGACTTGGCATAGGCTTCCTGAATAACGGTTCTCACAAACTTGGCGCGAGATTCAAAATCCGGCCGGCCTACAAGCTCGTGCAAAAGCAGGTTGCTATCCTGCCAAAGGAACCCAAACGCATAGTCATCCAAGAACAGCTGAGCATCTGGAAGAGAAGATATAGTATCATGCTCCAACGGCTCACTCACATCAAATGTCGTTTCGGCTTTCAGCTCCTGTACGGCATTGAACAGATAGAGCTCACAGAACTCATGAATATCGTCGAAAGACAGGCTTTGCGCTTCATCAGAAAGCGTTTTTAAAACATCAGGGGATTCCAAGGCAGAGCGGTTTACAGATGCAACAAATTTTTGGATGTTCTGGGCACCTTCATCTGCCAGAAGGTTTTTCAGTTTCTCTGTGTTTACAGACCCGTCCTTCCACAGGGGAGCAAAGGGAACAAGAAGGAGGGAGAGAAACCGGTCGGGGGCCTCTTTGAGGTCTCCAAACTCAGCCGGCGGTTCGCCATATAACTCCATGTCCCGGAACAAACGGCCGAAAAGGAAATGTAGGCGGGACAGGACGAGTTGGTTTTGCATCGCTTCATCCAAAAGCTCAGGGGAAAAAGTCTCATCGGCGTCGAGCTTGTTAGCCAGTTCCTCATCCTTAGCTGCAGCGATGTCCAGTCTGGACTTTAAAGCATAGAACATTACAGCGCGCTCGGGAACGGTATGAATGGTCGAGAACAGGAGCTGTTCAGCCTTATGGTTGCTGGAGGCGTTAAGAACAGCCTGGATGGTTTCGTTGAAGGTCATATGATACTCCTTTCGCCCTCTATGAGGGGCGTGCTTATATTTGATAGACCACAAAAAGACAGAGCTATCGTGTGGTCAATACACAATAGCTCTGTCGGTTTCTTTATTTGACTTAATTATACCACGGAACATTCTGAAAAGCAATCTGAGAAGACCGCTTTATTTTTGAGCCTAAGATGCTTTTATTTATGGTTGACATACCCCGAAAAGTACAGAAAATTGACAGGGTAGCGTGTAGAATCCGCTGCGGAAAGGAGAGACCCATGAAAAAAATCGTGGTACTTGTTATGGTGTTGGCGCTTGCATTTCCTTTGTCAGCATGCAGCAAAAACCAAGACATCAACCAAAATCTGATGGAACAGGTACAGTTGGATGACGCGGAGATGAAGGATGCGCTGGTTGAATTGACTGAACGTCTTCAGGCTCAGATGCGTACATCCGACCCGGAAGCAAAAGCAGAGCTGAAGGTCAGTGAAGAAGGGAACTGCGTGGTGGTTATTACGCAGAATGGCACTGAGTCGGAGTCAGCTTCAGCAAAATCCATCAGAGAACTGTTTGCTGCGTATTTTGAGGCAGGGTTCTTTGATGTGAATGGAGAAGTGAGAGGGTTCCCAGAGCTGGAGGAGCCTGTGAACAAAGAAGATACGAGCACAAGCATGCCCTCTGCAAGTGAAATAATCAATGAAGTGCCGATTGAAGGTGGCTCAGGCGAGATAGCTGGATTCCCGGGTGAGGGGATGCTTGAATACCAGGAACCAGAGAACGGCGTATCCAGCTCGGAGGTCGAACCAAACAGTGACACGCCGGACGATTCCACTCAAGAATTGAGTGAATCGATTCCGGAATAAAACAAATATACACAAGGAAGGTAGAGTTAAAAATGCAGAAAAAAGCAAAAGTAATTTCGATGGCCCTTGCGGCGGCTATGGCAATGGGTATGCTGGCAGGATGCGGAGAGCAGCCGTCTGAGAGCGGCTCCTCCAACACTCCGGATAGTGGCAGCGCAGCTGCTGTTGTCAATTACAGCCTTGGTATCAATGACAAAGGGTTTTATGAAGATGTGAAGGCTTTGGATTATATCACTCTCCCCGAAGACTATCTGAGCATCCCTGTGAATGAAGCAGAAGTGCTGCCCAGCGAAGAGGGTTGGAATGATTTTGTGTCCTATCTCAAATCAGGCGCCGGTAAAATGGTGGAAATCACCGACCGCGCAGCGGAGATGGGGGACACGGTGACTCTGGACTTTACAGGTACTGTGGACGGCGTGGCTTTTGAAGGTGGCTCTGCAGAGGATTTCAGCCTTGAGCTCGGCAGCGGTCGGTTTATTGATGGTTTTGAAGAGCAGATTGCCGGCCACAATGCAGGTGATGAATTCGATGTGACCGTCACCTTCCCGGAGGGTTATGAGGCATCCAAAGATGCTGAGGGCAACGAGATGGTCTTGGCTGGGAAAGAAGCTGTATTTGCCGTTACGCTGAAATCCGTTGGCCAGATTGAATTGACGGATGAGGGTGTCGCTGGTTTCTTCGGCGATGACAACCTGATGCTGGATGGCCAGACCAAGGTGGATTCTCTCGAAAAAGCACGCGAGTATTACGAAGAGCGCGAGCTCTTTACCAACATTCAGAACGCCGTCATGGTGTACCTTGAGGAGAACAGTGTCGTCGAGTCTCTCCCGGAATCTGTCATCAACAACCAGCTCGAAGTGGAAAAACAGTATTGCAAATACATGGCCACTGTATATGGTTATGAGGATATTGACACTTTCCTGGCCGAAAACGGATACGACGGGATGGATGACTACCTTAGCGCGGCGAAAGAGACCGTTGAGGGTAATGTGACCCGCACCTTGATTCTCCAGGCAGTTGCTGAGAAAGAGGGTATTGAGGCGCAGGAGAGCGATTTCCAGGCATATTTTGGTTCCGGCCGAACTGTGGCCGCTGAGAACTATGGAAAAGGATATACGGCACAGCTGGCTCTTGAGTACAGTGTTGGCCGGCTGCTCCAGGAGAATGTCGTTTTGAACTGATTTTGTGCAATTGATAGCACAAACACACTGCGGAACCAAACTTTATGCTCCGCAGTGATACATATATTTCTGTTAGTAAGGAGGTTTTGCTGTGAAGTATCGTATGCCGGCAACTCTTATCCCGGGGGATTGTTTAACAGCCCTGGATAAAATCCCCACTGGATGTATAGACCTTATCCTGACCAGTATTCCTGGACCAAATGAGAGGGATGGATGGGGAGTAAGTGTCCCCTTGAACCGGTTTGTGGAAATCAATGGTATTCGGTACGAATATGAGGCCTTCATGCTGCTCATGTATATATCTGGAGTCAGCTGCATTGAGGCCCAAGTCCGCTGGGATGATAGTTGGCAGGAAGGCCTTTGGGATAAGTACAGGCGCATTCTTGCACCGGATGGGGTCGTTGTCCTGTTTTCGTCGGGGCGGCGTACGGCACAGGTTATTACTGGCGCCACTATCCCGTGGCGGTATAATCTTGTTTGGCATAAAGTATTCAATGGGGTGACGCCGTTGACACAGCATGAAGATATATGCGTTTTTTCTCACTTTGCGCCCGCTGAAAAGCAACCGCGCAACTTTCCTTCCATCTTGTCCTATCCGGTTGCCAAGGATGGTCTTGGCCGATGGCGAGCAAAGCCTTTGGATTTGTGCCAAAAACTTATTTGCAACTACAGCGAGTTCGATGGGCGCGTCTTGGATAACTGTATGGGAGAGGGAATCGTAGGAAAGGCGGCGCTTCGCATGGGCCGGCAGTTTGTTGGAATTGAAAAAGATGTGCAGAAATTCCGAAAGGCTTGCAAAGAAGTCCATAGCGTTGAGTATGCTGAAGGAATCGTAAATTGAGAAATAAGGTTCGAGGCCTTGACCAGGCTTGTTTAAAATTGGTCGCCGTTATAGAATTACTGTAAAAAACAACGTCCCCAGTCCAAAAACATATGCGCGGGGCGGAATATTTCGCATTAAAGAAAGTATGGTCTTCCTTTCCTCAGAGAAATAATATGGTTTGATAAAGGACCGTGCATCGTAGTTTCGATACACGGCCCTTTATTTTGCGAAAAGTGTATCGCAAAACGGGACTCACAGGAAAAGCCAACGACATGCGCAAGTGATTTACTCTGTCGAGCCGATGGTCTGGACAGACACTCATTTATAAATGTTGGTTTTTTCTTTCACATATTTAATAAATATGGTATAGTGATAGTAAAATGAAACTAACAAAAAGGAGCACTTACCATGGCAGAGTATCCTGAAGCAGAGTTTTTCAAAGAGTTTTTCCGACGCACAAAACATAATTTGGAATGTATCGAGCAACAAAATGATGCTTATAGTGTAACGCAGCTGATAAATTCATTGTTTGGTATGCTTATTTTTCCACAACAAAAATACTGTAAGGATATCAGAATAATTGATGGCAAAAAAGAGGGCGCAAAATGGAATTCGTCATGGAAATCACTCAAAAACAAGGCAGAGGGCGACTACGATTTCGAACATATGAACTATCCTAACTTTATAGAACATCTCAGAAATGCAGTAGCTCACCCCCAAGGAATGGAGATTGTTTCCGAGAAAGGCGAAATAAAAAGTATAAAGTTGGTCGATAAAAGCCCTAAAACGAATAAAAAGTTTAGGCTCACAATTGAGGTTAATGAATTAAAGGATTTTGCAATGGAGTTTTGCCAAGTTATGATTTCGCATTTGGATAGCCTGAAAGAGATGTGATTTATTTAAGTGGCGGACTTTAAAGGCTGTGTAAGCTACCCAGCTCTTTTGGCAGCGGTAACCTGTAAAAACTTTTTGCTTCAAGTATCGAGCCAAACGAACTGCTATATCATACAGATAGAATAATGCCCTTAGTCCAAAACGTCAGTTTAGCTGAGATTTTGGGCTTGATTCAGATAAAAATGGCCTTTTCAGTACTTGAATATGCGGTAAAGAAGGATATGTTGTATGTGGAATTCTATTTGCTCTCGATTCCACACTACTCTCGATAAGAACCAAATATACTCTCAAGCATATTTTTCGTTGTGGAGTGAGGATGCTTTTCAAAATGATATCTTCGCTGAATTGCGATGGGATAAGAATCGTAACCTTCCCATTCTTTTGCATTCAACGATGGGACTGCGCCAGTTGTATAAAATCCTTTTGGAAAAAGCAAAAGAAGTTGGAATAAAACAATTCTCCGACGTTTTGCAGTATATTGACTGGAGATACTTTCTTCGTGCGCAATACATCTCAAAAGCCCAGTTTGAGTTTATTCAGACAAAACTATATGATTTGGAAGGAGTCGAATTAGCCAGTAAAAGTTTCGGGCGAGATGGAAATTGGGTCACAGCCCAAAGCTATATTGGCAAAGGCGCTGTCTTCAAATATTGGGGTGAGCCGCCGGCCGGGTATTCAGCATTAGAAGCTATAGTTTCCCTACTGGCAGAGTATTTGCCCAAAACGGATAGGGATATATTGCAGACTCCAAAAGGAGTGGAACTGGCCAAAGCTTTTTTCTTGAAAGAGGAAACGGAACAACAGCGCCGTACGGAGGCTTTGGCTGCTGAGTTGGCGGCATATTTCGGATAATTCTAACTTGAATAATTCGCCGCCGCGTTCTCGCGACTTTAGTCGTGGGAGGCTCACAAGGTATACTACAGGACTACTTGCACGAAGAAAATAGGGATGCTATAATTGAACCAAAGAAAAGCGGAGAAAACTCCGGGAAAGGAATTTATTATGACAGCTTCTGTGCGTCGTTATGAAGAGCGCTACGAACGCTATGCTTACGAGTATAGCTATATTTCGTGCGCTTTCTTGAAAGACGGATGACAGATGCTGGGTATCATAAATTCCCTCTGGTGTCAAACTAACCGCTTGCTTTCAGAAAGCAGGCGGTTTTTGTTTTATATCGGAGGAAAAAAGATGAAATTCCCAATTGTAGACCCGGTCCGGACAGGACAGAACATTCGAACGCTGCGGAAAAATGCAGGCATCAGCATTAAGGATTTGCAAAACATGTTGGGTTTTGGGACACCTCAAGCCATTTACAAATGGCAGAGAGGAGACACACTACCTACAATCGACAATTTAGTGGTGCTGTCGTCCGTCTTTGGAGTAAAAATTGATGACATTTTGGCCGTTGGTTAATCTCGGCGGCCTTTATATGGCCCCTTAGTCAAGTTAGTTTAAGACGCCGGCCTCTCAAGCCGGAATCGCTGGGTTCAAGTCCCGCAGGGGTCACCAATATTGAGATTGATGCAAAATAGAACTCCGAAATTTGCATTCTTAATAGCAAATATTAAAAGTATACTTTGAATATTTGTGCTTAAAACCGCGACCGGCGGTATATCCGGTGATATATGGGTCGGTAGGCCAGCGGCGAAGCCAGCTGACTGTAAATCAGCCACATCAGAAACATCGAAGGTTCGAGTCCTTCCCGGCCCACCATATATGGCGCCATAGACGAATTGGTCAAGTCATCACCCTTTCAAGGTGAAGAGTATGGGTTCGAGCCCCATTGGCGTCACCAATTTGCACAGGCCTCAAGCAATTGATTGGGGCCTGTGTTTTTGTATGCAAATCGACTTATAATCAAAATTGTGGTATAATTAAAATATAATCCAATTGTATTTGATGCAAATTCATGGATTCTAAACGAGGTGTTTTTTTGTGACGGTTAAGAAAAAAACGTTATACGGTGTTCTGGCGGTAACGCTTATTTTTGTTTTAGTGGCTGGTATGAGCTGGTGGCAATTTGGGAAGTCCCTTGTTGACAAAGGAGAACTGGCAACTTCGTCCAGCCACAGTTTGAGCAACTCACATAATGATGCTGACATCGGCCTGGAGCCTCCCGTTCAGCAGGACACGGTTGTTTCTGATAAAGGGACCTTATCTCCAGATGAACAGACGGAGGCTATCCTTGGGCTATATGAAATTGATTTTTCTGATGTTAAGGAGCCGCTTGACTTACTGGAGAATGAGCAGTTCATGGAGCAGATGAAAAAAGCGGGATTGTCTGAAGATGAGATTAAGAAAGAACTGGATTATCTACAGGAGCAATATGATAAGGAAGGCTAAGGTATTGGTATGTTCCATCTTCAACGAATTAACGCAGAACTTCATTTTCTGATACTTTTGCTTTCCTCCCCAAAATGATTTATTTAAAATTCTAAATATGTTGTTTTTTATACTAAAAAATGGTATAATTAAAACATAGAAAAGGGGGCTTCCTTTTTTATAATCATGTGGGCGGGGCGTCGCCCACTGTGGAGGGGCAGTAAGACTGGGCCAGCCAGCTGCCCTGGCGAAGCAGAATCCCACGGTGTTCTTACCGTGGAAGTACGTCAAATACGTGTAAAACGAGATATGAATGGAGGTATATTTTTACACATGAAAAAGGTTCTTGCACTTGTTCTTGCGGCAGTAATGGCCGTAGGTCTGACGGCATGCGGGGTGAATATCACTCAGATGAGTCTACCTGAGACCATGGAAGTAAAAGTGGGTGAGACCATCGACGCGGTGGCTACCTTTACAGCGGAGGATGAAAGCGCAGATGCCGAAAAGCTGGCGGCTGCGGCTGAGAAGCTCGACCTGGTTTGGTCCACAAGTGATGAGGCTGTTGCTACTGTTGATGAAAACGGCGTGATTACGGGTGTCTCCGGTGGTGAAGTGAACATCACTGTCGCAACCAAGGACGGCAAAATGAGCGCCTCTACTACCGTGAAAGTGCTGATTCCCGCTGAGGATTTTGAACTGGAAGACATTGTTCTTACTACTATTGATAAGGACATCGAGCCTGAGCTGGTTCTTCTGCCCGAGGGGTCTGTGGCTGACGCTATTGAGTATGTTTCCGCAGATGAGGCAGTTCTTGCTGTGATTGATGGCAAGCTCACTGCGGTGGCTGCCGGCGAGACTGAACTGCAGGTCTCCGTGGACGGCGTTGAGAAGAGCATTAAAGTCACTGTCCAACAGGCACCTGTCGAACTGAGCGGCGAGGATGTTCATGTCCAGATTGGCAAGACTGCTAAGATGGCAATTGCAACCGGATTTGAGGGGAATGTTGAGGTAGGCACGGAGTTCACCTACAAGTCGAACGATGAAGCAGTTGCGACCGTCGATGAGAATGGCGTAATCACTGGTGTTGAAGTCGGTGAGACTACCATCACTGTTGAGAATGAACTTGGCCAGACCTGCGAGGTCCGAGTCATTGTTGAAAAGACCTCTTCTGGACGTCCCAGCGGCACTGCCACTGGGAACGTAAGCGGTGGAAATGGCGGTAGCACAGGAACTGCCGGCGGTGGGACGAATACGCAGACGCAGCCTTCTGGCGGCGGCACAGCGCCCACTCAGCCGAGCACGCCTGACCCGGCGCCCCAGCCCAGTAATCCCGACCCGGCGCCTCAGCCTCCTGCAGATAATGGGGTCGTAAGCGGTGGCGGTGCTGGTGTTGGGCAGGACGGTAATCTTATCATTGGTGGTGGTGGCGTAGACCAGGGTGATGGGGGCGGCAATGCGACACCAAATGAGCCGCCTGCTCCTTCTGAAGGATTTTAAAGGAGGAAATTTGGTAAATTGGGTTTTGGGGACAGATATAGTTGCCTTTCCCTTTTTGCCCCTTCAAAAAGATATTATTCGAGGCCGGGGAACAGTTGTTTCCCGGCTTTCTTTATGCCTTTATTCTATTAAATTGCAAAATAGTGTTAATTAAATACATTTTATTATTTAAATTTTTGTTGTTGGACTACTCAGAATTTGATATAATAAAAATATAGAGGTGATGAAGTGAAAAGGAAAATCCTTCAGGAGTTGATAGACTGGAAGAATAAAGACAACCGAGCGCCTTTACTTCTGTATGGGGCACGGCAGGTAGGAAAAACATATATCGCATTGGAGTTTGGCAGAGATTATTTTGGGAACACCATATATCTCAATTTTGAGGACTCCCAGGGCCTTGCTGCGATTTTTGAAAGGGATTTCGATATCCCACGTATCCTCAGAGAGATTTCTGCAAAGACAGGAGAAAGCATCATCCCAGGACAGACGCTTCTCATCTTTGATGAGATTCAGGCATGTGAAAGGGCGTTGACCTCGCTAAAGTATTTCTGTGAGAAAGCACCGGAATATCATGTTATTGGAGCAGGGAGTCTGCTTGGCATTGCGGTGAATAGAAACCAATACTCTTTCCCGGTCGGGAAGGTTGAAATCAAAACAATGCTGCCCTTGGATTTTGAAGAATTTCTCACGGCAATCGGAAAAGACAAGATGGCTGAGCTTATCCGAAAGTCATACGAAGAGTTTATTGAGTTCTCTCTCCATGAAGATGCTATGGAATTATATCGTCGGTATCTCATTATTGGCGGTATGCCCAAAGCAGTTCAGGACTATATCGATACACGCGATTTCAATTTTGTTATGTCTACGCAAAAAACATTGAACGACTCTTACATTGCGGATATGGCAAAGTATTCTTCTGCGGGGGAAACGACAAGGACGCTGGCGGCATGGAACAGTATCCCGGCACAGCTTGCAAAAGAAAACAAGAAGTTCCAATATAAGGTCATTAAGTCCGGAGCAAGGGCGTATGACTATGCGCCGGCGATTGATTGGCTCAATGCGGCCGGAATGATAAACCGGTGTGAACTTGTGCGGGAGGGGAAGCTCCCCTTGTCAGCGTATGTGGATTCTGGCTCCCTCAAAGTCTATATGATGGATACTGGATTGCTTTGTTCTAAATCTGAAGTGCCTCCCATCGCGATTTTGTCCAGCACCCCTGCGATTGATGGGTTTAAAGGGGCTTTAACTGAAAACTATGTTATGCAATCCCTTGTAGCCAATGGAATTACACCATTTTATTGGACATCTGGTTCATCGGCCGAGGTGGATTTTGTGTTTCAGGATAACAATGGGTGTATTATTCCTGTTGAAGTAAAATCGGCCGAACATGTAAGGTCGAGAAGCTTGCGAAAGTTTATTGAGGAATATTCGTCACCGTTTGCATACAGGATATCTGGGAAGAATTTTGGAAGTGAAAATGGAATACGCAGCGTACCGCTCTACGCCGCCTTTTGCATTGAAAAATAGTGGATTTGAGGCCAGATACAGTTTAATATGTGTTCTTTTTCGCAAATAGACAAGACCCGGGTAGCAATTGCTTCCCGGGTCTTTGAAAATGGCTAGACCTACTTCTTTAGCTGTGAGAATTTGGCATTTTGCTACTTTGAACAAAATGGTTCCACTGAATCCATAATCGTTGAGTATGCTTTTTACATGTGCTATACTAAAAAAAGGAAAATATGAAAAAGGGGAGAGGATATGGATATTCCTAATATTTGGATGCGTATACTGAATCGATTCAGAAATCACAAAAAAGAAAAAGCTTTGGTTTTTGTCGATTATGAACATTGGTTTTTTAGCTACAAGAATTTATTTGGAATTAAGCCTAATATAAAGGAATGGTATGACAGTATTTGTAGTCGGTTCCAAATCGAAGAAGCGTTCTTCTTTGCTGATTTCACTGGCATCGCTGTACTTAGGGATGAACCAGGACACATTCGTGCAGTAAGTGATTCCATTATTGAGACTGGCAATTTTGTTGGAAGAAACAAAAAAGATATGTCGGATTTTGTGATGCTCGATTATATTTATCGTAAGGCAATGGAGTGTCCGAATGTCAAATATTTTGTTTTGTTTACTGGGGATGGTCATTTTCAAAGTGTTGCCAAATTTCTTCGGAACAAATGTGGAAAAAAGGTTATTCAATATGGTGTAAAGGGTTGCTGTTCAAAACAGCTTTGTGATGCGGTGTTGGAACATTATTCCGTTCCGTCGGAGGACATTAAACCTTCTGTTTACTATCCAATGATTGTTAAACGTTTGGACTGGGCTGCTGAACATCCAGAAGCTATTGTCACATTTATGAACACCGTACGTTATGTTTCACAGAAGAATGAAGTTTCTGAGGCAATCGTAATTCAAGCATTAAATCAGATGTTGGAAAGCGGTCTCATTTGTAAAAAACGCAAGCGAATTGATTTTAATGATTCTGTATTGGTATTGTCAGCTAACTGGGACAAATTGCAAGAATGTGGTTTGTGGTCGCCCAGAACATAAGAATAGGTGAATTCCCCCCGGCAAACGCTACCGCTTTTGGACGGGGGCTTTGTTTCCAAGAGCATAGAAAATTAAAAAAGATGAAGCATTGTTGGCACAAGATGAGACAGCCCATTCCCTGCCATGTCTTTTTGATTCCCGGTTAAAAAAATTTCTTCTGCTGAATCACAAGCACTCGCTCGACACGTTCTGCCAAATAGGCTTGAAAAGGCATTGGATAATATCGAAGGAGCGGCGTTACAATGTTTTGAATATCTTGTTTGGAGAAATGCACTCTAAGCTGCTCCCCATACAGTTGTCTGCATGTACATAGCAATGTAGAAAAGGTCGTTTTGAAGGGAAGTGCCCGCGTTTGAGATATCCAAGATTTTGTTTCAACATCATAGGGATACATCCCGTAATCAAGAAGAAAGGCTGCGCCGTTGTCAAAAACTCATTGTTTTGTTCGGCGTTATTTTTTTATGTACAAAAAACTGAAAACAGCTCAGAATATAATCCAGCAAGAAAACTCGACTGGCGATAAAATTATTCAGACGAATTCTGAATTTCTGTCCGTCCTGCCTAGCAAATATTATTTTCCATTGGTAACAGATTATATATATTAGAGTCTATTGTAACAAGGCGTGTCGATAATTTAAAAGAGGCAATGCTTCAGACCGAAGAACAAATTCACCGTTGGAACATAGAAGCTGCCAATACGGCCGTCATGTAGCAAATGCGTGATATGAATGCCCGCCTCAAAAATTGTTGAAAGCACTCTCCGCTGGGGAATTTAATCACTGAAGAAGCAATTTATAGCTAAGGGCTCGGCAGAAGATGTCTGTCGGGGCCTTATTTCAATAAAAAGTATGTTCGAACAACATTTTTTAATCGTGTTTTTGTTGCGCCACAACATTTTAGGGTGGTGTTTTGAAGCGCCCAGCGTTTTGGGGTAGATATAACTGATTAAATTTCAAAAGGCACAGACTTCATCCAAAAGCGATAGTGTTGGGGGATTCATCGCTCCCCCTCGAAAAGTAAAGATTGTTTTCATAGCAAAATCATATCTTTTCCTAAGTGGTCTGAAAAATTTGGTTGACATAAAATGGTTCGCAAACTGTTTATATTTCTAAAAAATTATGATATAATACAAACAGAAAGGGGGCGTAATATGTTCGGCAAAAATCTTAAATTTTATCGTCTGCGCAGTGGATTGACCCAACAAGAGTTAGCGGAACGTGTCGGCATTGGTGCAATGGCCATTTCAAATTATGAGAATGAAAAGCGTCAGCCTAATTATCAAGTGGTGATTCGGTTAGCTGACCAATTGGGTGTGGCCATTGGCGCTCTGCTTTCTAATATCCCCGACAATGAAGAGCTGGTGCCCGGAAATTTCCGGGATAGCGGAATGACCGAAACTGAAACCGCCTATGTGGAAGAATACATTGCTCGTTCCGTGTGGGCTTATTTGGCGGTGAATGAGTGGCTTGGAATCCCGTGCGCCGGGAGCAATCCTAAAGTCAAGAAAAATGTAGATGTTACCATCGACTTGGACGAGGAAGCTCGTAATGTCCGACAGGTCCTTGGAGTTGCTCCACGTGGGCCAATTGGAAATCTTGTGTCCGTTGTTGAAAACCTTGACGTTTTTGTTGTGGAAGTTGATGATGCAAAGGATGGATTTTCTGGATGCGCAACCCGTGGAATTAAAAGCGGGATAAACGTTCTTGCCATCAACAAAAACATGTCGCCTGTTCGTAAACGGTTCACTTTAGTCCATGAATTTATCCATGTTTTTTACGATTTGGATGAAAGCGTTGTCGATGACATTGCAGGCAGAGTTTTGTTGCCATCCGAGGACCTTAAGCGCGAACTGGGCTATAGGAGAAACAATATTAGCTATGCTGACATGTCCTTTATTCATGATGAATATGGCGTTTCGGCGTCTTGTATTGCGTACCGCGCATATCAAGAGGGCATTATTTCTCGGGACCAATATTATGACGTAAAGAAAATTGTTATCGGCAGCAAACGCGTTCCTAATGAACAGCCGACCCGGTTAAAGCAGTTGGTTTGCCGCGCTGTAAATGAAGAAGAAATCGGGATAAGCAAGGCGGCCGAATTGTTGGGCGTCAGCTATCCTGAAGCTGAGGACATCTGCTATGGGGAGGAGAGCGAATGATTCTTCTCTCTGATACAAATATATTTTTGGATTTGGAATGTATTGGGCTGTTGGAAGACGTGATGGCGCTACCGGATGTTGTGTGTACAGAACTCATGCTATTTCGTGACGAAATCCGCAGACCGCTGTATCTCAAAAACAAACTTCTGTTGTTGGGGCTTAATGTTGTGCAAGCAACAAATGAAGAATTCGCGCTATCACAGCAGATTCAGGATATGGTAAGACAATTGTCTGCGTATGACTGTATTATGTATGCTGTTGCAAAATCAAGAAAATACATACTAATCACATCCGATAAAAGGCTGCGGCAAACATCCGAATCTGCGGGTGTGGAAACACACGGGCTACTGTTTTTAATAGATAAATGTATAGCACACGGAACGCCAAAAGACCATATCGAAACAGCAATTCGAGAAATTATTAGAAATCCCAAAATCCTAATTCCGACAAAAATTATTTTGGATAAGTATGCTCAGTATTTGGAATAAAGAGTGGAGGGCAGACAAGGAAAAAACGGGCATAATTGAACAAGCCCAAGCTAGCTGGCAGGACACGATAGCACTGTATCGTTTGCAAGAGGAAAATATCATCGGAGATGCACACGAAAATCCGGATGTCTACGATAAGCTGTGTGTTGTGCTTGTGGGGCTCGGCAAAGAAGACCGACAGGCAGAATGCCTACTTATCAATATGCTGAAGGTGCTTTTAAGGAATCATGTCAAAAATTTTCCCTCCTTCATGTGGGGGTAGTTCACACTTTAACTTTCTTGTTATTGCAGGATTTTTCTGTTATAATATAGATAAAGCACTAATAATATGTTTTTCTTTTTATTGACACCTTTTTTCACTATAATATATCACAAAGCTGAAATTTAGTGGGGTGTTACAATTGAGCAAAAAAAAGAAAAATATAAAATTTAAGAAGGAGGTAAGTTCTATGGAGACTACCGCTATACTTCGTCAACATGTTCAGATGGACGACACCAAAGTTCTCGCAGAAATGGATAAATATATTCGAAAACTAGAGCAGCAATCTCAAAAATCAAGAAAGAAAGCCAAAAGTGAAGCGGAGGATGCTCTCAAACGTACAGGTGTAATAAACCGTAATGGCGCTTTAAAAAAAGTGATTGTTTCTTGGGAGTGATTGTGTGTACCAGAAACTGCCTAACTTGGTTCTTGGTTTCCACGGTTGCGATGAATCTGTTTTCGAACGTGTTATTTATCGCGGAGAACCGATGAAAAAGAGCGAAAATTCTTATGATTGGTTAGGACATGGCATATATTTTTGGGAGCAGAATAAACAAAGAGCTTCGGATTGGGCGAAAAAAAGCTCTAAAATCAAAAAGCCAGCAGTTATAGGAGCTGTTATCGATTTAGGGCGATGTTTAAATTTAATGGATGATTCCAGCTCAGAGTGGTTAAAAAAAGGATACCAAATTTTAGAAATCAGATGTGAAGCAGCGGGGATAGAACTCCCCAAAAACCGTCCGTCTCAAAAAGGGACAGATATTTTGTTGCGTGATTTGGATTGTGCAGTAATTCAGCAAATTCATTTATATCTTCAAGAAAATCATGAGACTGGTTTTGATTCTGTTCGTGGGGTTTTTGTTGAAGGAGGCCCTCCATATCCAGGGGCTGAGTTTAGAGAGAAAACACACGTACAAATTTGTATAATCAACCCGAACTGTATAAAAGGATACTTTAATCCACTTGAACCAGATAAACATTATATAATACCATAAAAATTCTTTTTCACCATAGTTGATTTGAGTTTCAGAAGGCGCAGGCCTCGTCCCAAAGCGATAGCGTTGGGTGGGGAAAGTCACATCTTTGACAGGACAAGCGAAGACTTTGCTTCCCCTTATTTTGGGTTTCATGGCATCGAATTCCGGATTTTAAAAATCTATTAAATATGGTATAATTAAAGTGCAATCAAGTGAGGAAGGAGGAGCCGCAAGTGAATAATTATCTCCAGCTATGGCGTCGAAATTGTCGGCGCCAAAAGGTTTTTGAGCCCACTGTCAAGCTGTACCGTGTGGCGCTTACCTTTCTCACCGACATTGTCAACTTGGAATGGGATATTGTATCCCAAGCAAAAAACGCCAAAGACAAAATGTAGGTTGTTGAAAAACTCACCCACACGACCAGGAACAGGCTTGCCAAGTATGTTTTTGACGGAAAATTTTATAAATTCCCCAGCTATCTGCGGCGAGTTGCCATCAATGAGGCAATCGGCTGCGTGAGCAGCTACCGTTCCAACTATGCCAACTGGGAAGCCGGCACTAAAGGCAATATGTTTCTGGAGACCAGCGACCAGAACCAAATCATGCTCAAATTGTTTGTGAACAGGGACTGGGTATGGGTCGCTGTGAATGTTCTTCCCACCGACGTCAAATACCTTAAAAAGTATTGGTCCCATGTTTCGCCCTATGCTCCCGTGCTGGAAAAACGTTACGGGGTATATTACCTCCGGTTCGCTTTTGAGGAAAAGGTCCAACTGTCTGATACGCCGGCAGCCAGCCGGCGCATCTGTGCTGTTGACCTTGGCCTTAATAGTGACGCGGTATGCAGCATCATAGCTCCAGATGGAACTGTCCTCGCTAGGAAATTTGTCAATTTGCCGTGTGAAAAAGACCATCTGGACCATGTGCTGAACCGTATCAAATGCTTCCTGCGGGAACATGGCTCTAAAAATGTGCGCTCTTTCTGGAATTACGCACGGCGGCTCAATGATGAGCTGGCAAAGAAAATTGCTTCATCCATTGTGGAATTCGCCGTGCTCTACTCCGCAGACTGCATTGTTTTTGAGCATCTGGATTTCCGGGGCAAAACGCTCAAAGGCAGTAAAAAGCAGCGTCTGCACATGTGGAAGAAAAACGGTATCCAAAACAATGTTGAGCATAAGGCTCACCGATGCAATATCCGTATCTCACACATCTGTGCATGGAACACCAGCAAGCTGGCATATGACGGCAGCGGTGAGGTGCAGCGCGACGAAAACAACCGTGTGCTGTGTACCTTTGCCAGCGGGAAACGCTATAACTGCGATTTGAGCGCCAGCTATAATATCGGTGCCGGGTACTTTATACGCGAAATCCTTAAACCCTTTCCGGAGACGGAAAGGTCTGACATCCAAGCAATAGTCCCCGGATGCCAGCGCAGAACCTCATGCACGCTGGATACGCTTCGCACTTTTGCGGCAGTTATGCCGCAAGCCTGTGCCGCGTAATTTGCGTGTAGCGCAGTCTGACCGGCAAATAGCTTTGCTGTGACAAATAGCGCCTCCGGGCCTGCGCGCTAAGGCTCAGCCGAATTGTTGGCAGAACAGTCCCCGCCGCCTAAATGGCAGGGATGCCCCGTCCATAAGGCGTAAGCCGTTGGCCGGGGAGGTTCATATATGCCCCCTCTACTGCCCCCCATTTTGAATGGCAACATTCAAAAAAACAACAAACAAAAACCGGGAAGCGATGGCTTCCCGGCTTTCTTTATGCTTTTATAAAAGAAAAGAGGCCAAGAGGATTTCAGGCCTAGCCTCTTTGGCTTTATATTTTAAAATATTTTTTCTTTTGTGTCATAAGTACTTGCTCGACACGTTCCGCCAAATAGGCTTGAAAAGGCTCTGGATAGTATTGAAGGAGGGGATTCAGAATATCTCGAATATCCTGCTTAGAAAAATGAACTCGAAGCTGCGCCCCATACAGTTGTCTGCATGTGCGTAACAATGTAGAAAAGGTCGTTTTGAAGGGGAGCGCCCGTGCTTGAGATATCCAAGACTTTGTTTCAACATCATAGGGATACATCCCGTAATCAAGAAGAAACGCTGCACCGTTGTCAAAAATCGGGCAATAGGTGTACCCGGATGAAGTACGCATAACAGCGATATTGTTCAGATGTCGGTCTTGGTTTAAAATCAACGCATCAATTTCAAACAACAGCGTAAGATATTGGCCAAAATCGGATAACCTGGTAATATCTTGAACAGTGTCAACCAAAAGGGTTATTCGTTGAATAAGATTTTTCTTGGCGTTAAATTGTTCAGTAAAGTTTTTACCCAGTCCATTTTTGAGTAATGTGTGGGCTGTAACGATGCTGTTTTCGGGAGCACGGAAATTTTCGCTGCCACATACTATCCGGGTATTGCCATGTACAACGACTTTCTTTATAAAATACTCAGTTACCGGGATACCAAGTTCAAACGCGTTGCTGTGATGAATTAAAATCTGGCTTGCCACAGTTTCGGCCAGGGATTCAAACCCGTGGTGGTCAAGCTTATACCAAATGTTTTTATCTGAATCAAGCCATTTTTCCTGGTTTCCACGTGATGTTGTTGCAACAATGGTGTCTTTGGTATATAAGACTATCTCATCTCTTTTATCCATTGGTTATCCTCCGCCATCCTTCCTTCCGTACATCGGATAAGGGAAAAAACATCATATGAGTCAATACCACATGCATGAAGATATTTATCAATCCCGACCCTTGTTCGAGGTATGCATCGGTCTTCTAAAAAAGATAGGAAATCCTCCCATGTAGGGTCTTTATTCACACCAAAAGCCTGTCGCTCTGGTTCTTTAACCGTATCGTGGACAGCGACTTGTTGACTGGTAAAATCGGCCGCGATAGTAGAGCAGAGGACGTCCTTATCATAAAATTGAAAAATGGTCACCTTGTGCCCTAACTGCTGCGCATAATAAAGAAAGGCGTCCGGGTCACTGGGTGCTTTTTTTCTTAAAACAATTGTTTCGTCTTCCAGCGATGCAGTGAACTTATCATTTGTGGACATATTAAGTTGTTTTATCCATGAGGATGGGATATCTGCGCTATATTTAAAGGAGTTCTTCCCGGCATTTCCTCCAGCGCATCTTGCATTTAAACGAATCATTCGGCTTTCCATAGGGCACCTCCTTCACATATAGTATCATATTGGCTGCCAATTTTCAATTTAATTGCATTTCTTTGTGCTTAATATTGCTTTCCCCCGAAAAGTAGCTAATCTTGTGTACAGATAAGCCCGAAAGGGGAAAGGAGTAATTTAGCTATGCAAAAACATGCGTTTGGAAAAAAAGCATTAACGCTTCTTCTGACGTTGTGTATGGTTTTCACGACGATAGCACCTGCTGCCAGCAGCGTAGTATACGCGGATAGCGTATCTGACCATACTGGGTCTTCAAGTGTTTCGAGTGTTGACCCTGGCAATGCCAGTTCTGTAGCGACAGGGGGGGAGGAGCAAAATTCGGGAAGTAGTTCCACTCCGACTCAATCACAGCCGGATAGTACATCAAACAGTACATCAGTCCCTGCTGCGGATGGGGGAGGTTCGGACTCAACCAGCGCCCCACCTGCGAATAGTTCTTCTGTTCCTACAGATAACGGTGAAGAAACATCGTCATCATCAACCTCAGAAATTCCAGAGGACAGTAGTGCCCCGGAAAATGAGGATGGAACAGGGGAAGATGAGTCAGAGGAGGATAAAGAATCGGAAGGTGATAATTCTGCCGAGGAGTTTATTCCTCTTGCCATTATTGACCCTGAGACTGGTGATGTGATTGAGGCCGAAGTAGGGGACGAGGTAACTTTGAGTTCCCTTTTGAACCGCGATGATATCTTAGTCAGTTATCAGTGGCAGAGAATGCAGCAGCCGACTAAACGAGTTGCTGCAAATATCAAACCGATTTATGACTATGCAGATGGGGAAGCGACATGGTATTCTTTCCCGTTGGAAGAAAAAACAGAGGCTGAAACATTACGGGATAATCCAGAGGCAAAGTGGTATGGTATTGAAATGTACTATGCCATTGTGGACGCACTGGATAAAATCGATGTAGATAGCAGCAATGTGAAAGTTGCGTGGCGTACCCCAAACTTTGCATTGGATGGATATACTATCACGGCGTCTAATACAAATGGCACAGTTGAGATTTATGCCGATAAAAATGAACAGCGATATGTTGGCCGGCAAAATGCAGATGGTAAATGGGAGTTTGGCAATGCTGAAGAGCTTGTAAAGGAAGAAGCAAGCTGGGTGGATATCGAAGGAGCAACAGACCCCACATACACTTTTGTAGTTGCTGAGGAAGATTATGAGGCATCCTTCCGTTGCAAGGTCTCTGTGCTCGATGAGGAATATCTTTCTAAGTGTATTGATATTCTGGCTGAGCAGGGAATAGAGCTTACAGAAGAACAGAAAGCAGAAGGACAGAGTATTTATTCGATTGTCATGAGAGTGCATTCTGACGCTTGGGATGCTGCTCAGCAGGACCCGGCTGAAGTTCAGAAACAGAACTTCAATGCAATGGCATCAACTTTTTCTGCAGTACGAGCTGGAGGGCCTCGTTTGTCTGCTGATGCACAGTGGATTGAGGGGTTGAATGGGAGCTATCAATATATAACTAAAGACACATTTGCCGGAACCCACAGATGAAGTATTGCTTGAACGCTTAAAAGCAATGGTTGACTTTGACCAGGTGCCTGATGCGGCAAGCATAGACCTGAAACGGTTTGTGAGTGCGTATAAGCAGCTGAAAGAAATCGCGAAAAAAAAGCGTCTAGATGATGGAGTGATTGGCCCTCGCAAGCTTGCGGACTGGGTTCAGTCTTTCCTTTGGGTCACGAGAGACCCCATTCTTTCTGCGGAAATCACGATTATCCCGGGCGCCACATCTGATGCGGGTGGTATTTCGGAGTTAAGGCAAAAAATCCAAGACCTTTTCAAGTAAAAGACTTCATTTTCGAACAAAATATGGAACAGGCAGGGGTATTGCCCCTGCCTGTTTTCTTGTGCCATCCCCGAAAAGTAACTACAATAACCTTATCAAAGGGGCAAACATGAATCTGGTGCAACGAAAGCAGGTTTGTGTTCGGCTTTTTTTGTTTCCCAGACCTTATGTCTGTTTATATATTATCCTAAATCAAAACAGGGAAGGAGCGTTACATAAAAATGTTCGATATTTATAGCCGTGTTGCAGAACTCATTGAGGAGAAAAAAGAGGGCATCTCGATAGAGAAGTTGTTCTCTTCCCCCGAATATGCTGCCTTCATACGGCGCAAGGCGGAAAACATCATCAGTGGGACATTTTACAGCCTGCGGGAACTCGGGTTCAAGGTGACGGAAGCGGAAGAAAATCAGACCATCCGCACACTGAAAACCAATGTTTTCTATAATCCAAAGGACAGTACCACTGCGTTTGCGGCAAGCGTTGGGGCTGGGCACCTTATCGGTATCAATGCCGGTTGTGACCTGGTCACAGAGCAGAAAACCCGTGAAGAAAAACACCTGAGCGTACAAGGGCTCTTATATCATGAGCTCGGGCATGTCTTGTTCACAGATTTCCCGACAAGGACCGCTTGGAGTAATCAAATGAAAGCCGGAAAGTGGTTTCCGGCGGAACCTATGAGAATCAACGATGTCAATGGAATCAACTTGTCGGCAAAAATGAATGACAAGAAGTTCCTTGAGATTCTCGTCCATTGTGCGGAGGAGATAGAGAACTGCATTGAAGATGGCTTTATTGAGCGCGAAATGAAGGAACTGTTTCCGGGAAATTGCAGCTGGTGCATCGATGTAATGAATGATGTCTTGATATCTCAAACAAAAGATATGCCAACAGCGGAAAGTGATGCAAAATCAAAGCCGTTTTTAATCCTTATGAGCCAAATTCTACTGTATGCATTGTATGGAGAATGCAAAATAGGAGATTATGACGGGTCCTTATTGGAGCCTTTATACAGCGCAATTGAAATCGTCGATGAGTACCGGCGTTGTCGTGACCCGAAAAAGCGCATTTGTGCCACAAATGAGTTGCTTTGTGTCCTATTTCCCTACCTGGATAAAGCGATTGCTGATGAAAAGAAACAACAGCAAATCCAAGGTCAAGGTAATCCTGCGGCCGGCGGCGATGGAGGTATCCCTCAATCGGTTTCGGATGCTATAAAGAACGCTATTTCCGATGTAGCAAACCAAGCGGGAGCCTCTCCTAAAAATTCCAGCTGCACTTCGAGCGCCCTTAACAATCCCTCATCGCCAAGAAACAACGGAGCTCAAGCTCAACAGGCGGATACTGGGAGCCAAAGTGGTGGAAGTGGCGCCAATGACCAAGACGGGCCGGGAGGCTCTTTTGGACGTTCTATGCATGATGTCGCACAAAACGATATCGCTATGGTCATCAATGCGATGGCGACCAGAAGTGCTACTATCCAGGCCGAAAAAGAGAGGACAGAGAATCTGAATCGAGATGCAAGGAACATTGATGGTTCAGACTTTGGAATCGGGGATTACTCTGTTAAAGTCGAGCGTGCTGCTGAAGTCCCGGCTTCAAACATTGCAAGCTATAACGATGTGGCAGATAAGATTCAATCCCTCAGCAGGGATTTGCAGCGGGATATAAGGCGTGTGCTTAAAGACCGCCGCGAAGGAGGGAAACTGAAGAACTTGCCCTTTGGACGGCGATTTGAAGTCTCATCTGTGGTGCATGACGATGGCAAGTATTTTTCCCGGCGTAAACTGCCGACCGAAAAGCCCCGTTTAGGCGTTGGGCTATTGGTCGACGAGAGCGGGTCCACCAGGGGGGAGTTAATCAAAGCGGCTATGGTCGCCAGCGCGGTTGTTGAAGATTTTTGCCGTGAGCTTGAGATTCCTCATCTCATTTATGGTTTTTCCACGTACGGAAATGGGCCGTTAATCATCTCGTATTCTGAGCCACATGAAATTGACGGGGGAAACCGATATCGAATCACGGGGATGACGGATAGAGATGGAACCCCAACTGCAGAGGCGCTTGCGTATATAGCAAAGCAAATGCGTGGGCTACAAGTCGATATCTCGCTACTCATTGTTGTAACAGATGGACAGAGCAAGAGCACTATACGCACCAAAGAAGTTGTTCGTTCTCTACTGAAACAAAAGATGATTCTTGTGGCAGCGGGAATCGGGAAAAATCGAACACAGGTTGAAAAAGAGTTTGGAGAGCGCTTTATTGACATTTCGAATGTCGATTTGCTTGCTGACCAGCTTATCGCAATCATTAAAGAAAATCTATGGGTTTAGTTCAGAGACGAACACCCCCTGCTCAGTAAAGGAGTTACATTATATATGTGGAAACTGGTAAAAGAAGATGGAAGCGTTTTTCGAGATGGTTTCCCCACTCAGTGGGAGGCTTTAATTAGTGCAAAGAAAGCTGACGGGACCCGGTATAAAAAGAAAGAAGCCCTCCAGGTACAATCAGGAACACGGGTCTATAAGGAAAAGTATATAAATACTTCCATTCTTGGACAGAATGTATATGAAGACGGAAAATATGGTCCAACCTATGTACAGAAAAAACAGGTTGCGGTAAAATTGCCATATCTTTTGGTGGAATATTAGATTTTTCAGCCGCTCTCTTCGGAGAGCGGTTTTACTTTTGCAGGCTCTGCAAAACAAAAACTTTGTTCAATTTGACAAAGACCAAAGGAAGGTATTGCATATGAATATTGTGAAATCGCCTTTCGCGCTTCTATTAGGGCATTTCGCGTCAATATAATTGCATAATGAGCCCAATTTATTATATTATAAAATATAAAGCGAAGAAAAAGACATTGCATGAGGTGAACAATGTATTTGAACTGATATTAAAGTTGACTATCTTCAATACAGAGGCTGTTTACATATAAAAACAAGGAAGCAGGAAAAAGGGAATGTATACATATAGCATTGTAGAAGAACAATTATATTTACCGGATTTGGGAGAGTACAACTCATACGGAGTAAAAGTTGAGGATACTGAATGCCCGGGAATATACATATCCCTTGTTTCAGATATATCAATTGAAAAATGCTTTGTTTTTGAATTAATTGGGCTTCTAAACCTGGAACAACTGCATCCAATTCATCTGCAGAATGTTATTGAGGATTTTGTCGACGGATGATACACTTGACATACTCCCACAGCTTACGCAGTGGGCTTTCTCGGCCGTATTCTGCATAATTTTGCTCCAAATTACACATGACCGTATTTTTGTTGACAAATGTAAAAAACAATTGTATTATGATTGTGAAATTACAAAAGAAAGGAGGGAGAACCATTGAAAACAGAACTTTCCAATTCTGAGTTGAGAGTAATGCATGAAATTTGGAACAACCCAGGAACTACATCGCGTGATATTGCGAATACGTTGTTCCTAACAGTACGTTGGTCACCAGGCACGACTTACACTTTACTTGGTCGCATCGAGCAGAAGGGAGCAGCGCATAAAGACCCAACAACAACAAGATGGTATCCATTGATTCAAAAAGAATCAATGCAGAAAGAGAAATTAGTTAAACTGGCAGATACCCTCTTTGATGGGTCGGTTTTTTCTATGTTGTCAGCATTTGTCAATGACAAATCTTTGTCCAAAGATGAAGTCAACCAGTTAAAAGAGCTCGTTGATAAGCTGGATAAGGACTAATTTATGAACCATCTTCAAGACGCTGTAACAATTTCATTAATGATTTTGTTGGTCGCGGTCCTACGAAAGACGCTACTTAGCAAGGTCAAAAAGGTGACTTTTTTGTGGTTATGGTATGTGGTCACAATTAGGTTGCTACTACCGTTTGACATCCCATCTCCGATAAGCCTTGCAAATTTCCTCAGCTTGTTTTCAGAAGCGCCAGTGAACCGTGGGCAATGGTTTTATGCTGATATGAAGGCAATAGGGTATGTGGCAAACAATGTGATATCCGTAGAGAGAGTAGACCCCAATCCTATGTTACCCATTGTTTGGATGATTGGTGTTTTGGTCTTGTTAGGGCTATTCTCAATGGTTCAGTGGAAACTGTTTGTCCGGCGAAAGGATTTGATTCCTCTTGAGAAAGACGAAGTCGAATTTCTGTGCGAAGAAAACCCAATATATCGTTCAGCAAGATTATATTATGATGTCTCACGCACCTCACCCTGCACAGTAGGTTTATTTCGTCCGATAATTGTTTTGCCAACCAAATACATTCATTTGCCTGAAGAAAAACGCAATCTACTTATTCTGCATGAAGCTATACATATCAAACGTCTGGATGCATTGTTTAAACTCCTTTTGTTTATTGCTGTTACACTGCATTGGTATAACCCTTTTGTATGGCTTATGTGGTCGCTTGCAACTCGCGATATTGAGATAGCATGTGACGAAGAAGTCATGGACAAGCAGACCGAGAAGAAAAAACGCACATATGCAGAACTGCTGGTGGAATTCGCAGCACCTCCAGCTCCTATTTTTGAGTTGGAAAACGCCTTTAGTTATAGGGCCATTAAGGAGCGCCTCCGCGCGATAATGACGTATAAAAAATTAGGACGTTTCGCTGTTTCTCTTTCAGTGCTGCTGGTCGTTTCCGTGACCAGTGTTTTTGCAACCTCTCCGCCGTATCGAGTGTCTCAGCAAGAAGAAATGGTGATGATATCGACAAAGTGCATAGCGGATATGTCCATCGGGACAATTCCGGTGATGGAGAAGCAGACATTTAGAGGATACGCAGGAAGTCATGTCATACCATTTGCAGAAACAACAATTTATACCAACAATGAAGGCGGGTGGAAACTGGATGCGGGAAATCGAATAACGCTGGAATTTTTAATCGAAGATATATCTCCCCAAGGTTGTGCAATGGATGTGGGGTACATCGATGCAACGACAACCGAGGGGCGTCACTCATTGTATGTTAACTACATAAAAAACGGCATTCGAGTTACCTTTTTAGCCCCAGAAAAATCCAACTATAGGTTCTATTTATTCAACGCTAGTAGTGATTCTGTTACCATAAAAGAGTTGAGAATTGTCGAGTCATAAAGTTAATGAAATGGAGAAATCACAATGAAAAAAATCGCTGTATTGCTGACCGTTGCAATGATGTTATGTATCTGTGCAACACCTGTTATGGCTGCGGAGCCGATTGACGAAGAGGGAACTATTACTGTCACGCTCACCAATCCGGATGGGCACAGCGAATCGTTCGTTTTTGATTTAAACGATTGCGCTGGAGTAAGTTTTGATGCAGAGGGAAATCTGCTCCCTGAACCACGTTATTCTCTTTCGGCACATGATATTGGTGCATATGGTGGAAGGTACTACTATACATCAACAGGAAATTCATTTTATATTTTAGGCGGGATGTCTGTTACTTTCAGTGCAAATCTTAAGAGCTCTGCTACTGTAAGCTTGGGCTACATATTCGATGGTGTAGAGCATACGACTGCGACCGTCACAAGCAAATCTCCCAGCACAACATTTACTGCACCGTCGTCTGGTGGTTATGCGTTTGTTTTAAGGAACAAGACAGGAAATACGATTTCAGTTACTGGCGGTTCAATTTCATACTAAATGTGAAGGCGCTGTTTTCGCAAGGAAACAGCGCCTTTTTAAAGCTTTGATAATAAAGTAGAGACCCCGCCCTCAATTGGGCGGGGTCAAATACATCCTATTCTTGAATAGTTTTGGCGTCTTTTGGATAAAAAGAAATAATTTGTTTTGTGTTATGCTTTTACAGAGCAATGTTGCTCGTAATATTGGGACACTGCTACGCAGAGCGCAGAATCATTGGGGATAAATATTTGTGCATTAGAGCATGATGCATTTGTTGTTTTTTGCAATCCTTTCTTATATATAGTTTCTGCCTTGCCACCAAAGGCAAGGATGTATAGTGAGATGATGGCAGCATAGATTTTCAATTCTGTTATATTGGGGTCGGAAAAGAAGCTCATATCTGTACCGGGAAGACCTTCAATAGAACATTTATGGATTAGTAATTGAAGTCCGGATACAATTCCCCAAGATGATGAAAGAAAATGAAAACGCTCTAAAGTTGATAAAATCACCATTTCGGCACTGGTTTTAACGAAAAAGTTGTTCGATGCATATGAATCAAAAAAATGAATTAGCTGCAGTGCAAGGTTTTGTACTATATAGAAACGCTCATTGTTGAGTGCCCCTTGCATATTAACAGCGCATAGTAAGCGGTCGTAATAGAGCATGCAATTAATTTTGCACTCAACGCTATCCCGATGCGTAAAATGAATCGATAACCTACGAATTCTCAATCGAACATAGGATAATAGACTCCGAAAGCAGAAACAACGTAAAAAACATAGCATGTTTTGTCCCCTCATCTACTTTATACAAAACACAAATGTGCGGGTATATTGTGACACAATAAAAAATATTGTGTGAGTTTATTATAATGGCGCACCAACCCGTATACAATATATTTAAAGCGTTGGTTGCTAAAAATATATTGGAGCACAATATGGATTTATTGAATTTTGGAAAAAGGGTTCAGCAAGCACGAAAATCCAAAGAGTTAACGCAGGAAGTTCTCGCTGAAAAAACAGGTCTTTCTGTAGCACATATCAGTGGAATCGAAAATGGAAGGAGCGCTATTTCTTTAGATAGATTACTTGATTTAGTAGATGTGCTTGATGTTTCACCGAATTGGCTGCTTCAAGACTATTTCGAGAAAACAGAAAAAACTTTCGCAGAAGACTGTGCTATGATAGTTCAAGGTTGTTCTGCCTTGCAAATAAGGGCAATCCGTAACGCTGTGCGGGCATTGGCGAATACATTTAAAGAAGAGAGTTAGGGCCCATGGGGATACAGGAAATACAAAATTCCATTTTTAATGTAATGTAAAAATTCAATGAAAGCAATTTATTCAACGCAAAACCCCTGTTTTTTTGCGCGAATTGCAGAGTTCAGCTTTTCATCCCATTGCATAAGATGTGGGAATATGTCAACCACCACGTATCTATAAGTAGAATAGGACAAGTAGAGGAGTGCGTACGCACCCCTCTTTTTTTATAAAACCTGGCCGAGAAAACCTATGGTGTGAGCCGTGGGATGAAAGGTCGCAGTGACCTAGATTGTGTTGATTCAGTTGGCCTAACTATAAACACAGATGGATTTTAAAAAAACGGAAAGAGAAACATCATTCACGTTAAAAAAAGGGGGTTTTACGTTGAAAGTCTTGTCCCAACACGTTATGGCTAATATTCTAAAAATAGAAAACTTGAAAGAGGCGAGACCAATGGGTAGAAAAAGGGATAAGGCACTCGAAAACTGCTCTTAATTATGAATGGAAAGAAGGGGAATCAATGAAAAAAAGATTAATAACGACATTGTGTTGCTTGTCTGTCATTATTTCAATATTTTCTGCGATGCCGGCTTTTGCAGCTGATGCAACTGCCGTCGAGCAAGAAACTCGAAATGAGGTTCAAGCGCGCGCATGGCAATATACAATGGACTATGAAATGACCGCAACATATATTGAGTCATTGGGATACCCAGATAAACTTTGGGCGGAAGTTGCAGTTCCCAATTTACCAGGTTATATTGCAAAGGGTTGGGTATATGCATATGGGTCGGCCAAAGTGCCAGGTACGGATACAATATATGTTTATTATCGTGGAACATTGTCTTGCTATATTTACTAAATGCATTTTCTAAAAACTTAGTTTTTGAAATTAATAGCAAGGAGGAGTCTTGGTATGAAAAAAACAGTAGCAGTTACCTTGGTGCTGCTTGTTATGCTTGCAGCATTTTCTGCAACCGCTTTTGCAGCAGAACCGCCAGAAAATTCAATTCAGCCTCGATTTAATCACCGTTATGAAAAAACAATAGTGGTTCCTTATCTTTGGCCTAATGGCATTCAACCAACTTCTTATCCGCCTTATATGTATTATGAGGAAGTATTTGATAGTTCAGGGGGAATTGCCAAAGGGACATTGAGTTTTGTAAGTGCATCGCCTGTTCCGTCAGAAAAAATGTCATATCTAACATACACTGGCATCCTATCCATTATTCTTTAACAAGTGTGGATATAATGCATAAATGCCATAGCTGTTATTAAAAAAGTGTTGATACGGTATATTCCCGGGTCTATTTTTTAGACCCGGGATATCTATACCTGTTGAGGAGGGACCCCTATGAAATGGAGAATAATCTTGATGATAACTTTTTGTATCATTGTGTACGGAGCACTCTTCAGTGGTTGCACAGAAGCTACTGAAAGAGAAATAATCGATGATGCGACCAATACCGAATCGGTGTTGGTGATTTGTTCTGAACAAGATTACAAACCGGATATTGATATCATAATTACTGATTTTGAGACTCAAACAGGGCAAAAAATCGATGTCAAGTACATCCCTCCTACATATAGTCTTGAAGGCACACCAGAGTCTGCGCTTGAAAAAAGAAATTCTGTAATACAACAGATAAAGACTGAAATGATGGCCGGAGAAGGACCCGATTTGTTTCTGATGCCATCATATGGGTCGCCGAGCGAACTTTTCCCAGACGCTTTGAAAACAATATCAAGTGGGGTTTTCGCAGATTTATCCAGATACAACGAAGAATTTAACATCAGTCAGCAAATATTACATGCAGGGCAATATCAAGAACGACAGTATATTATTCCTCTCGGTGTAAGGGTTCCTGCATTTATAACATCGAAAGAGTTGACGAATGAAATAAGCTTTTGCTATGATGACGCGATGAAAAATACTGAAACATTTTTAAATGAGTTATTATTACATCCTCCACTTGACGGAAGTTGTGAAATATACAGCCTATTTTCTATTTTGCCGTTGCTTTCTGATGATATAATGGTTGATGTGGAAAATTTAACGGTCAATTTACACACAAGATATTTAGAAACCATCCTTGCTTATGAGCGGAGTCTATATTGCGAATATAGAGATAGCAATGAAGGAATCTTCGCTTCGCCTTCTGCAGAGAAGATATATGACGGTTCTCGTAGCTTCGCTTTTGGAATGCTGGGGATGACAGATATGCAATTTGCTGTACATGACTTGCTTACCTCCACGGTAGATGACTTCATTGTCTCATTATTTCCAAATGAAAACGGTACAACTACCGCAATTGTCTCCGGGTATGCAGCAGTTAGTGCGAACAGTGTTCAAACTGATGCGGCAATTAATTTTATAAGGTTTGCTTTACAACCAAAATATCAAAACGCCTTTGTTGGAACGGGCGCAAGCAATTTTGCTGGGTTACCGGTAAATTGTGGAAGTATTGCGGATTATTTAATGCATAATCCTCGGGATATTGCTACAGAGGTTAAGAATACGGAACTCTATCAGAAATTAAAAAAAGTGCAGGCTGATGTTTCGCAAAATATTTCTACTGCTCGGATACCGACAATAAATGAATCTCTCTGGAGCACTGCTGTTATCGATAATTTTGCTTCTGACAAACTCATGAATGAAGCTTTGGCAAAATTAGAACAAGAGTTTAGTCTTTACATTGCAGAATGAAAACTTGGATTTCACGTTCTTAATACGCTATTTTACGCCAAGTTCATTGAAAATATTGTTAAAAGTATGATATATATATTTATAGCCGATGTTTATCGGTGGAGCTCCTACCGTATTGCTATTAAATACTCCACAGTTGATATACTCCCACGGGGAGAACACCATGAGATTCAGCTTCATCAAAGCTGCCGGCAGACCCAGTCTTAGCGTTCCTCCACAGTGGCCGACGCCCCATCCACAGATTTTATTTCAGGCAGGAATACCCAACTTGGTTAGCCCCATACGCTTGATATTGATGGCTGCGTTCGTATCCCTATCCATCATGGTGTGGCAAAACTCGCAGGTCCAGCTGCTCGGTTTGAGTGTAAGGTCTGCATTCACAGTCCCGCCCACACGGTAGGTTTTGTTGGAGGGCGCCCATCTGTCTATTTTCACAATGGTGGTGTCAGCGCTGCCAGCCATCCACTCTAGGATGGATAAAAACTCGGCAAACAAAAGGTAGGAAATCTTCCGTCCCCACAGGCATTTCATCCCACGGTCCGAGACCATGGTGATTTTATAAAAGCTGGGGTCTTTTGAAACCAAGTCAATATTGTTTATCGTACTCCAAAAGGTGTGAGGAGTTTCCTAAATTCCTTGGAGCGATGGAGGCAGCATAAAGTTCATCATCAAGAAACTGCCTTATGTTAGAGAAAGTGATTGTTTTAAGAGAGGCCATGTAAAATGCAGGTATTCATTGCGGAAGACAACTGTTATGAACGTGAAAAATTGCGTAAATATGTTTTGTCGTGGGCTCAACTAAGGTCGCTGGACTTATCCGTCGTAGCAGTACGAAGTGTTGCAGACATTGATACGCACGATTTGCGCCTTTGTAATGTGATGTTTCTTGACATAGGGCTGCCGGGTAAAGATGGTCTTACATTTGCGCGAGAAATCAGACAGTTAGGATTTACCGCAGAGATTGTTTTTGTAACAAATCATACTGGATTATCTATAAAAGGCTATGATGTTCATGCCCTTGATTATATAGTCAAGCCCATTGATGCTGTTCGAATTAATGAAACGCTTAATTACCACATGAAGAGAAACCATATATATTCACAAGAAACCATTGTTCTTCCAAAAGGCTTTTCCAAACAAAATACTTACTATGTCAATGAAATCCTTTATGCTGAAGCTTGCAATCACAATGTTGTTATATGCACATTTGACAAAAAGGAAAGTTATGCTTTGGCATTTTCTGAAATTGAACGAAAGCTGCCTAGCGATAAATTCAGAAGATGCCATAGAGGATATATCGTAAATATACAAGCAATCAAAGGATTGAATAAAAATACGATAACATTAGTTGACGGACAACAAATCCTTGTGAGTTCAACGTACTTTAAAGATATAAAAGAAGCATTAGTTGCGTTGCGAGGTGGCAAGTGATGGCAGTAATTGATGGAGTAAAAAGGTTTTTGGGGAAAATGCATTTCTTTAAGTTAATGCCTAAAAAACATATCGAAATGCAGAAGAGAACGTTGGAAGAAGCACAGTATCAAAATTTGCTCAATACGCATCGTACACTCATGGGCTGGCGACACGATTACCAAAATCACCTTTCTGTTATCAAAGAAATGTTGGCCATCGATGATATACAAGCTGCAAAAGCGTATGTGGATGATTTGACACAGGAAGCTATTGAAAATGTAACATTTGTCGATTCGGGAAACATTGCTATTGACTCTGTTTTGAACAGTAAACTTCCGTATGCAATTGAAAATAATATTCATGTTTCTCTAAAATTGGAAGTTCCGGAAATCAATGTTTCACAAATCGATTTGTGCACGATTTTAGGTAATTTATGGGATAATGCAATAGAGGCCAATCAGGCTGTCGAAGATGAAAGCGCACGATTTATTAAATTTGTGATTCGCCCATCAGAATTCCTGTGTAGTATACATATTGAAAACGCAGTAGTAGAATCACATCACAAACAAGCAGTATCTCTGGAAAGTACTAAGAAAGAAGAAGGCCATGGCATTGGCATTACACAAATCAAAGCCACTGTCAAAAAATATGAAGGAATTTATCTATTTAAGCTAACTTCTAGGGGTATATTCGTCGTCGATGTTTTACTTCCTTGTGAACTAGATGAAACTGTTGAGAAAATATATTTATGGGACAGCGCTTCTCCAATGCAGAATTAGCAAGTTCTTTTATAGCTCTCACAGCATAAATGCTGTGGGAGCATCGTCAATGCAAAATTTGTACCTGGGCTAAAAGAAGAATATGGCCCCCAGAAGTGTTTGAAACCCGGTATAACTTGGGCGGTGATACCGGGTTTCATTATAGTTGAGCTTCAGCAAATAGGATGATGGGACGCTTAGAACAAGAGAATATGGCATATATCGAATGATGTTCCGTTATAAAGCGTTCATCATGTGTTCTTTATAAATCCGATACAAATCAATTTCTATCTTGATGCATTCTAATGCGAACAGTAAGAGCGAGACAACCAATAGTGGCAAAAAGAAAGCGACAATATAGACGCTAATATCCAGGGCGCTTTGGGAAATGAAATTCTGGTAAAATGAGATAATAAGTTCGCTGTAATGAGAGAATGCGAAGATGTTATCAGTCGGCAAATAAACTGCGGGAATAGTAATTGAGTTCAGGATTTTGTAAAATGCAAGCAGACCCAATATAAGCATAAAAGAGCCGCTTACCATATGTTTTATACTTTGATGTACTGATGACGCGTTAATATACGAATTCGCTAAGTGCTGCCAGGATTTGCGAAAAGTTAAAAAGAGCGGAAACACACAAATTGAAATGAATGATAGCCGAAAAAAAGCAAGTAGAAGTTGATGGATTTGTCGGAAATCATTTGCTTCTCCATAGAAGGGATATCCCAAGATAATTGATGCGTCTTCGATAAGCTGTTCCTGGGATGAAGACAGCTCACCTCCTAAATAGAGTCGGACAGATTCATTAAGTGTATCAAAATCATCAGGGAAACAGCTTGTATAAATTACAGGGGTACTTCGTGAACTCAGGAGAGACAAGAAGTCCGAAGCACTTTTATAGACTCCGCATATGGTGTACTCGGCTTCGTCGAAATAAACAGTTTGCCCAATGACATCACACGAGAGAAACCATTCAAGAGCAAGGGATTCTGGAATTATAATATAGCGCATATTTTTTTCCACGGCATCCGACAAAAAATATCCGCCAGAAAGAAACGACGCCGGAAAGAATGAAGCGTAATTTGAATTGGTACTCACCAGTGTGACAGCTTCTGAAAGATGCTTCTCAATGTTGTGAACAACGGCATTCCTGTATAGGGTGAGTGCAAAATTTTTTGATGCTTTATCAAAGGCTGTAGCGACATGCTCCGGGTCCTGTAAGTTAGGAGAAAGTGAAACAGCAAAAGGAAGATAGCGTATTATATGCCCTTTTAGCAATAAAGCAAAAGAAAGTAGTATTATTGCCCCCAATATATGGATTCCCAGTTTGAACGCACTCTTTTTCATTGTCAAACAACCCTTACACTTTCTCCGTTGTTAAGTTGCCGTGACGGATACGCTGCAATCGGAACGGTGAGTGTGCCAAAATCTTTTAATGCAGCATATTGGTAATTCGACTCTGCGATGGATACAATTTGTTTTTCTACATATTTCTCAATCCCCCAAATCGTGCGTTTTTCACGCAGAATAAGGATGAAATCACGACCATCGCTATCTTTTCCGATACAAGACAGGGGGACGAGGACGTCATATTGAGGGCTCTTTCGGGTGGATTTGATACTGACGGCTGTATTAGGCGTTAGGCCGCCTAAGTCTTCCGGAACCCCGGTTGCGATATACATGTTTTGCTCATCATCCAACTGAAGCGCGGTTAAGTCTATGGGGCTGGAAACCACCTCGTAGACTCCACTTCCAGGATTGATTGCGCTGTATTCACATATGAACTGTAATTCTTTGTTTTGATAGAAAGGGACATCCGCAGATAATACCTTCCATTGTATGCTTATATCACCATTTGTGCTGGAAATGGTTGCCAGAGGACTGCCAGAGGCGACGGACCCAGTTTCACACAAAAGCTTTACAGAACCTGTCGATGCTGCACATACGATTCCATCACGAGGAATTCTGTCTAGTATTTGCGACAGCTGAAGTTCCAATGCTCTCAGTTCGCCTTCCTTGACAAGCCTATCCCCGCCCGTCCATTCGACGGCATTCATACTGTTTTTCTGTTGCTGAATTTGTGTTCGCAATTGTGTGATTTGAATATTATATCCAGACATGTCAATTTGGAAAAGGGCATCTCCAGCTTTTACAACATCTCCGTCAGACACCAAGACATCCTTTATTGTCCAAGAGTCGAGTGCGGCAATTGTTTCGCTTTCTGTATCGGCGATGACGGTTGCGTCTATGACAGAAGTATATGAAAGGCTGCCTCTTGAGCTGCTTAAAGCGGTCACGGTAGGAAGCAACATGGAATAAATAGACCGGGAGGCAATTGTAGAAATGAGTAAAAGAATAAAGGTTGCAATCACAATACGAACCACAAGTGTTTTTCGACGATTCATTCGGAGATACCTCATTCCATTATTTAATACCGGTAAACTCAATACCTTCCACTAATTCGTCATTAAAAAAGAGAAAGAGAAAAAGTACCGGAAGCATAGCTAAAAGCCCGCATACAAATGATAAGCTGAAATTGTTTGTGTTGACGCTCACAAGAAAAACAGAAAGAGGATATTGAGTAGTGTCTTTTAAAAAGACAATAGGCTGTTCCACCATATTCCAAGCTTCAATAAAAACCAGTAAAACCATACTGATTGTCCCACTTTTTCCAATCGGTAAGAGGATTTGAACAAGAATCTGAAACGTGGAGGCGCCATCAAGTCTTGCGGCATCTAGCGTCTCATTGGGAATGCCACGATAAATTTGCGTCATTAAAAAAGTACCCAATGGCGCGAATGCGGCAGGAAGAATCAACGAAAGCCAACTATCGGTTATATTCAAAAAACTTAAAACAATATAACTTGGAACTAATGTTGCCTGTAAGGGCATCATCATCAACAAAATCAGGACAAAAAAAGTCACTTGCTTGAATGGAAAGGTAAACTTCGCAAATGCATATCCGCCAGTAGTGCTGACGATACCCTGGAACAAAAGGATTCCAGCACACATCAGTAAGCTATTCCAGAATTTTATGAGGAAGTCAGGCCTCCGCAAGAAAACTTGGTAAAATGATTCAAGGGAAAAAATATCTGGAATGAAATGCAACATCGCATATGTGCCGTCATATTGCATTGCTGTGGCATAATATTGTGTTATTTCACTGGGTAGCATAAAAGAATTGAATATCATATACACTGCTGGAAATAAAACAGTTGCGCTTAAAAAACAAAAAAACACGGTGTAAAAACAGCGATGCAGAGAACGTGAAGCCTTCATAAACTGTCCTCCGTGTGTCGGTTTTGCCACCAATAAAGAAGCCCAACAAAAAGAAAGATAATAGAAAACAGCAGCAAGGTTGCCACGGCTAGTCTTTGATAGTTCAAATTTTCAAAGTTGTTGTTAAGAAAATGCTGCAAGAAATATATTTCATTTTGCGGATGTTTACCTGCGATGATAAATGCTTCGCGATAAGTTTTAAATGAATTTATGATACTCATGACGATGACAAAAAACAATGTTGGGATAATAAGAGGAAAACTGATATAGCAGAACTTCTTTACCGAAGAGGCTCCGTCGATTTCTGCGGTTTGATATAATTCAGACGGAATCATATTAAGACCGGCTAAAAACAAAATCACATTATAGCCACAGTTTTTCCATACATATAGGCCAACGAGAATGTGAAAAGCATATGGCCCTTGTAGCCAATCGTTGATTGGAAGTCCCAGATAAGTAAGAATTCCATTAAGAATACCGCCATTTGCAAAAAAGACTTGAATTACCATTACAATGCTGGCAATTGGTAATATCATTGGGAAAAGTAATATTGAACGAAAAAGTTTTGTGCCACCAAGATGGGAATACAATGCCAATGCTAAATAAAGACCAATAAATACGTTAAGTGGGACCGCAATAAGCAAAAAACGAATTGTATTATATGCAGCCAATTGAAATGCAGCCGAAGAAAGAACTTTTGAGTAATTAACAAAACCTACAAATTCTTTTCCTCCAACCCCGAATGTAAAAGAATAGTAGACAGTGATGATAAAAGGAATCACAAAAAAGACCAACAAGCCGATAGTAATAGGAAGAGACAAAAAGACCCCGGTAAGCGCGCCCTTTTTTTTCATGTTACATCACCCCTTTTTAATTATATCATTAGGGGAGACACCGCGATGTTTAATTCACGAAGAAAAAAGGGGAATTGGCGCAGATTATTTATATGTGCTGCTAGAAAAGATGTATTCGCAAGCCATCATTGAATTTCACGTATATATCGGTGCTTTTCACGAAGATTTGATTGTTATTGAACAATTTCAAATATATTATAAAGATGGTATTTTTATGTGAGAAGCAAGGTGGTATTTTTATGTTGCTTGGTAAACAAACATGCGGACAGCAGACGCCGATGCGCAAAATAAAATCAAAAATGTTTTACACAGTGCTTTCCGTTCTTCTGTTGTTCTGCGCCTGTTCTGTGAAAGGAAATGAGAAAGAAATCGTGAACGATATTAGCTCAGACATTCAAACAGAATTAACTGTTTGTGCAGAAGAATCGTTTCGCAACAGTTTAAAGCCTGTATTCGACGCATTTACAGGTAAATACAAAATAAAAATCAGTGTTGAGTGGGTCCCGGCATTAGGGAGCTTTTCAACTGATAAGTCAGATGAACGAACGAGCTACCTTCAACGATTAAAGACGCAAATTCTTGCGGGTGATGGGCCAGATGTTTTCATTGTTTCCACATCTGGAACAGATTTTGATATATTACCGAATATGGAAAGGTTAATGCACAATGGTGTTTTTCAAGAATTAGATAAAATTCTAATTGAAAACACCTTCGAATTTGAGGATGTAAACAGTATTTTGTTGGAAGCCGGGCAAGCAAACGGCACACAGTATGTTCTTCCACTGTGCTTTCAAATTGATGGAATATTACTTTGCGATACATCTGAGTCTAATTTGCGAATGGAAAAAGACCTCGAAAATATGTCAACAATGCAGTTTTACAGCTATATAGACGATAGATATCCCGAATGGAGAGTGCAAGGGCAGTGGCATGAGAACTTAAACAACAACATGGATGCTCCGGTAAACTTTGAAGATATGAACGTCGATTTGTTTGTGCATGAGCTGCCGGAACTGCTGCAAAGAGAAGTTGATAGTTTAAACACAAAAGGAATATATAGAATACCAGATTTAAATGCATATCTCAAAGAAGGTGCAATAATAGATTCTCCTAATGGCCTTCCATACATTTGGGGGCCCGTATCCAGATACTTAGACTACGCAGCAATGACTTTAATAAATCGAACGACTCCGATTCTTATACCGATTCCCAATGCGGATGGACAAATATATGCACGTATTACAGGTATAGCGGCAATAAGTCGTAATTGCAAAAATACAACTGCTAGTGAATTGTTGCTGACCTTTCTGATTTCAGACAGATGGCAAAAAAAGGGGACCGATGTAGGAAGTACTGTTTTATACGGTTTCCCGATAAAGAAATCCGCAATGAAATCATGGTTTCAAGATGAAACATTGACGTATCTGGATAAGTTGCCGTGTGAAAGGCTAAATGGTCAAACTCTTGAATCATTCATAATATGGTATGATAAAATCGAAGGGGCTTATTTCAGCTTTCGCCCAAAAGAAATAGCGCAGTTGATATACACAAATGCAGAAACAGAACAGAGAATCTCTGTAGAAGAACTAAAAAAAGTCGAGGAAATACTCAAACGACAATTAAGCGAGTAGTAAACAAGAAAAATAAGATATATAGTCAATTATCACTGAAGAACTAAAAAAACTGCGCCTCCGCATATGCGATGGCGCAGTCATAGTAATTAGAAATATCCATAGGGGCAAGCCCAACGATTATAGGGCGTTTCGGTCCGGGATAATATGGCCCCACACCCTGTACATTTTTGTATGGTCACTCTTGTATAGCTATAAAGTCCACCATCATGGGCTACGCCTCGCAAACAAGGACATATTCCAATACGAACTAAGGTTTCATTTATAAGAGATGTATTTTCTACAACTTTTCCGGTTCCGCAATGGTCTAAAGCAAAAGGTTGAGGCTCATCTGCATTGTCCCTCCTAAATGATAATAGATTTGATATGTAGTTCTAAGGGGAATAAATATTCTGCATGGGACTCACCTCTCTTTATCTTGGATAGTTTCTCTGGATTTCTTTTACAGTCTTTTACAACTGCAAACATCATTCTCTATGTATTTATTGTATAAAAAAAAGGGGGGGAAGAACAATGCTTTCGACGTAAACCGTGCCTTTTTTTGCGTGAATTAATTAGGAAACAATATGTTTCGACCAGTATTCAACTTCAATGTTTAGGATTCACTTTATACGAAATTAGTTAGTGGGAGTAAGAAAAGATAAAAACAATACAAACTATGTTAATAAAGAGAGAAGGATATAAAATGTATTATGCGCGTTTAAAAAAAAGCATGTTAATCGCAGCTTTTTTATCAACCATATTCATGGTTGGATGCAGCAATACCAGTTTAACTCCTGACTTTGCCGAAAGCAAAGCATTGGTAATCTGCGCTGACGGGATTAACCAAAATGCACTGCAGTATGTCTTCGACGTCTTTGAAGAAGAGCACAATATTGAGGTTATTTGCAACTGGATTCCCGCGCCGTATGAAACGAATGGTGTCGACGCCAAAAGCAATATTGAGGAGAGAAATTCCTATATTCAGCGAATCAAAACAGAGATTATGGCGGGACAAGGGCCGGATATTTACGTTATCCCTGTTTATGGGACGGCACAAGATGTTTTTCCGGATGTGTCAAAAGCAATGAGAAATGGTGTGTTTCGTCCATTGGGGACTCTGGAACAATCCAACATTAGCCAGCTGCAAGCAGCTTTGAAAAGCGTAGGACAAATGGAAGGGACACAATATATTCTGCCGCTAAGCTATCAGGTGGACGGTGTATTATTATGTGATTCGCCGCAAAAAAATCGCGCTTTGTATTCTACACTCGATGGGTTAGGGACAAGTGATTATTTTCGAACACTAGACGAAAATTACCCAGAATGGGGAATTGAAGGCATATGGTGGCACAATCTTACAAACAATGCTATCCCACTAATCAATTACGACACAATGAAGGTTGATTTGTTGGCACAGGACATGCCTGAACTACTTAGAAGAGAAGTTGAAGTGATACAAAAAAATGTAGACTCGCCATACCAAATGGAGTATTATGAATATGGAGCACTTGCAGAGACCGAGAAGGGTGTACCCTATATCATCGGACAGGCCGCAGGAGACCTCAACATCCTTGCAATGACGATATTGAGCGGGGAAGGGACACTGTTTTCGGCCTTTCCTAATGCAGATGGGGAAATATATGCAAGAGTTACTGGAATCGCTGGTATAAGTTCAAGCTGTGACAGAGTCAAAGAGGCTGAGTTGTTTGTGGACTTTCTTTTGGACGAAAGATGGCAAAAGAATTTTAACGGAACAGGTACTTCTGTCCTCTCTGGCCTCCCGGCAAGGATGGGATATAGCAAAAAAATATTTGAAAACCAGAATTTACAAACTTTAAATAATTTACAATGCGTACCGTTAAGCGGTGAAACATTGGAATCGTTTGCTGACCTGGAAAAGAAAGTTGCCGGTGCGTATTTCCCCGTTATTCCTGAAGCTGTTATTCAAATGATAGACGAGACCGCTAGTGAAAACAGTGCTATTACGATTGACATTATCAAAAAAGCGAATGATGTTTTGGAAAGATATTTAAGTGAATGAAATACTGAAATTGACAATGGTGCAAGATGATATAGTCGCAAAAGTAGAGCCCTCCTTAAAGCAAACAACTTATAATAAAGCAAAAAGGCCATTGCCTCATCTTGAGTCAATGGCCTTTTTCAATGTGTGTTTTTCTTTAGTTTACCCTCAGTACCTTCTGGCTGGAGACCTCGGCAAACTTATTTAATAGATGATAAATAAGGGCGATACGACTGCAAAATTGCATTTAGCATTTTCTCTTCTCTCTCGTAATACGATGAATAGAAATTGATTTCAACAGTTATGTTTCCCTGGGATGGGTATCCCACTGATTGAGTCCTATTTCCTTCTGTACGCTTTTTGAAGAAAAAAGTTCGAACGTGGTCATCCGTTAGAATTTCAAATTCATCGCCGGAAAAAGCATCGTAGGTATTCCTAATTGCAGACTGAAAAGCAGTAGATGTAAATGAAATATAACTATCTGTGACCTGTCCCTCATGTATATAATATGCCTTTAGCGTGTAAGAAGTTGGGGGTTCAACAACACTGGAAGAACAACTTCGATAATTCAAGAGTGGGAGAACAAAGGAAAACTTCTCATATTCAGCAAAATTGATTTGATAAAACCCAGGCGAAGCTTCATGGTAGGTAGCCATAGGCCAAGAAATGTCTATGCCTGTACGCAGCTCAAAATCCACCGATGCCTCATGAGAAGCATCGGTGGCATGAGAAGAAGCCGCATTTGAAAATGCCTCAATAGATTCGGAATTGGCATTACATGCTACAAAAAACATTATTGACAAACAAACAGTAAGTGCGGATTTAGACCACTTCATTTTATTCCTCATCTTAGAATGCAGAGATACGAGTATATCCAGCATTTAAAATTTGCGAAAAAGTAAAGTAGCTATACGTAACTTTGGGTGGCGTTTGCTCATATGCCATAATGTTTCCGGGGCCCGTTCTAACAATATCATGACACATTACAATATGGGCGCCGCTGCCCGTCCTGACAAAAGCGTCTCCTTGAAAAAAATCTCCCCAAGCATTGATTTTAGTGAACCGACCAGAATTGGCCGCATTCATAAACCCAGTGGTGTTAAGTCGTTCAATACCCCAACAATAAGATACAAATCCAGAACAATCATTTCCGTATCGAGGGGCAACCGTACCACCAATGTTTACAGGAGAATAAAAGTCAGAAAGATTCATTTTACTCTTGAAATCAAGGTCGCTGCATTGCGCCCACTGAGTATAAGGGATACCGACAACGGTTGTGCCAGCTGGGAAAGAACCACCACCCCATTTGGTTAGGTTTTGAGTAGGGGTCCATTGTACGGCAGCCATTGCTTTCGCTTTGTTGGCCATTACACCCCGATTGGTGTATGCTCGTGTGGAGATATTTGTAGAATTTTGTGCGTTTTCGCCCATTCCATCAATCGTTGCGCGAAGTTCATCCGTTAAATCAGACTCTACCGTTACGCTATAAATGCAGGATAGCCCATTTGCGTTCAGAGTGATAGTAGCAGTACCGGCGCCAACAGCCAGAATACGTCCAGGAAGTGTGAATATAGCAACATCTTCATTGGATGATTCTGCTACAATATCTTCATAAGCAATATCGCCAAGAGATAAAAATGTAGATAAGCCAGCAAAGGGGAGAATCACTGCCTGTGGGAGCGTTCGCGCTGTTTCGTTTACAAAAACACAATTAGAGGATTGCCAGCTTTCATCACTGAAAATATCAACAATCGTTTGTTCTTGAACGGTGTGAGCGTCGTTTTCATCAGGGACACTGTCGGCAAATGCTGAACTACCAAATAGTGCGACTCCAAATGTCAAAACCAGTGTTACAGCTAAAAACTTTTGTGACCAATAACGCATTTTTGTGAACCCTCCTTTTTCTTGTTTGATGTCTAGTGTTTATGGCTTATCAAAGAAGACAGGTTCTCCCAAGAGGTTTAGAACTAATGATGATGTCAGCTATAAGGCCGCAAACTGTACAAGTATGGTACTCATGAACGCGCTCGTATCTGCACTCATCTCTATGATTTCCATGTGGTTCATATTGGGTTTCATAACGAGTGTCTCTTGTGACTAACACACGACCGTTTTCGCAATGAGCGAGTGCACGCGTTGTAGGGTCCCCATCCATTGAAGTATCGGCAAAGGCAACACAGGAAATCGCCAAAAGAAGACAGAACGTAAGAATAAGAGTAAGAGCCTTTTTAATCTGATTATTCATACTACACCTCCGCATTTCGGTTGATAAACATCTGTTTGGGTTTAAAACTATAGGCCAGTATGTTTGCAGCGCTGCTTTGCTATACCAAACATAAAACAGAAAAAGTATAAAAACAATAATCTTTGCGCGAAATACCGTTTTTTTTACGTGAACGCAATTGAATGTACCCTAATCACTGTAAATTCAAAAAAGATAGGTTTTCACAGAAAAATGTGTTATACTTAAAAAAATAAAACCTATTTAGCAGGTGATGATATGAGTTCGATAGTCTTTGCATACCGTGCGGTTGCAGATACCGGATTAGCACCATGCGTTGACAACGGTCTTCTCAGTTTTGCTTGTTGCAAAGGGGGACGGAAGGATGGAGTAAAAACCGGAGTACGGTATTGGGCCGGTGATGCTCTGTCAAAAGCTCAAAACGCAAACAAGGAATTTTCCGTATATATTTTGGGGTATTTAAAAGGTAGTCTTTTTTATGCAGCAAAGATTGATGAATGGCAACTCATGACAGAATATTATGGATGCAAAGGGAAATCCATAGGACGTTTGGACAATATATATACAATAGATAAAAATGGCCAATTAAAAAGGAACTCAAAACACCTTGGATTACACACGGACAAAGACCAACAAATGCGCGATATTTCTGGGACATATGTGTTGCTTTCTAGAAATTTCGTATATCTTGGGAAAGATACAGACAAAAATGAGGAGCTTAATGGTTGGTGTCCGAAAGGACGTTCCGCTGTTCGAATCTTGAACGATGTGAAACTAGTTGATAAAATTGAAGCATTCATTAAGGGAAATCAGGGGACATTTCATCGGTCGTGCCATAAACTGGAACAATGTTGCACATGTTAGCAGCTTTTTTTATGTACAATACAATAAGAATGAAGGGATATCTTGGGAATTGATTCAGCGTTGTGGGGAGAGGAAAACAGTTTTACTTCTTATGCTGACAGAAAAGCATTTAACACAGAAGAAAAAGTGAAACGATTCCCCCCAAAAACTGACCCTTTTAACGGCTACTCGCCAAAGATAAAGCAGCGAATTTTAGATGCTATAAACGAAAACGAATCATTCATATCACAGTTTGAAAAATGCGTCACTGTAAAGCAACTTCAAACGCTTATTTCTAGTATACTAGATACAAAACTTCATCAGGTCGTAAACGGAAAACAACTTCAGAAGTTGATATATTATGCCGAATCCCTTGGTGCTCGCGCTGTTATAAAAACTTCTCAACTACAAAGATATGAGGATATATTAATACGAAACATTGTTATCCAACAAAGTGGAATTGTTCTGATACAGAGCGATAAAATGGAACGACGTTTACAAGAGCCTTTTGGGGAATCAAAAATCGCCGAGGCGATGACTTTCCGTGTGGTTTGTGTTATGTGATTGATGAAGAAAAAACAAGAGTTAAAGGACATGCTAAATCGTATTTCTCTGTTGCATAAAAAGCAATAAAAACAAAGTATTGTGACATGTAATAACTCAAGATGGCTGATTCTATGGAACGACTACATGCGCGGTATCTTTGGATATCAGAAGCCGGTTGCTGGCATCCCAGCGACCGGCTTTTGTTGTCATAAGTATGGCATTGGTTACTTACGGGAACATCATAGTTTTTTTCATTAGATAGCACCTCGCCGTTCTAAGCGCGCAATGCTTTAGCAGATTAGCCACTGCGCTTTGCTCGCATGATAGTGTTACATCACTGCTCTTCCAGAACCACAAGCGCTATCTTTCAATGAACGCACCATCCTTTCTCGATGTATTGTTTTTTTGAGCGTTCATTTTCCCCAAAAACGTTTGGCGACTGTGTTCGTTCCCATTTTGCTGTCCTTATAATCTCCTTACAAACACGAGGGTTTGTTGCGCGCTTATGCAATTCACGTCGTAAAAATGGCCATTTACGCTGTTTTTCTTGTGTCGATTTGTGAAATCAAGGTATCTTTTTATATAGGGAAATGCAATTATGTATGATAGGAGGTTGATGCCAACACAGATAATCTCTACCTTCGATATGGAGCTACCAACCTTACAACTATATTATACCATCAGCAGCCCCGGACAACAAT
>ERZ857998.689-NODE-689-length-44898-cov-9.868318_pt1 | contig 44898 bp, 43 predicted proteins | sample MGYA00519954_ERZ857998 | MGnify/ENA primary metagenome ERZ857998 (study PRJEB31778, sample SAMEA3449424) | human gut metagenome | biome: human gut; feature: human-associated habitat; material: faeces | place: United Kingdom | collected 2010/2012 ...
TCATAAATTTTACGGGAAAAAGGCTCCGGAAACATGCCGGAGCCCTTCAAAAAACGAAGTTTGTCTTACATAGTGAATTAAGTTTTACATGGTGAACTTACTATTTCAAGTCACCAAAAATGAGAGAGTAAAGGGAGCTCCCGCAGGAACTCCCCCGGTCACAGGCCCCGCAGGCGTCTGTAACTCAATCATTGAATACATTATAAGCGGAAAAAAAGCCTTTTGTCAAGGCTTTATGCACTTAGCAGTATTCGTTAATAGTCTATGAAAAAAATTATACCTAAAATATCATTACTAAAGAATAAAAAATGGTGGATTCAAGAGGGGATAAGTGATAAAATCTTTTTAAGAAAAGCGAGAGGGAAAAGATGAATAGTTTTGATTTAATATATGAAAAAATTACTCCTAAAAAAGTCAAGCTAAAACAGCATAAACCTGTTATTATTAGTGTTCCAGATATAAACTTTACAGGAGATTCTTTGAAATTCATCCTTGAGAGACTCAAATACCTTAAAAATTTCAAAGCAATTCAATTACATGTAATTTTCGATTTAGGGAAAACGAATTTTTCTGATAAAATAACATTTTTGCTTTTAGACATTATTTTTTATGACTTGTTCAAAACGACAAGATGGATGTTAGATTTGAAAATAAATGTGGAGTTATGTTTGGGAGCTTTTAATTCGGGCATAAAGACGACTGCATTTTACAGAACATTAGAGAAACCAGGAGCCGAATTCGACAGAAATACTTTTATAAAGGAATTTGAAAAATTTGTAACTACAGAGGATACATATAGAAGATATGTAACAAGGGAAAAATTTGAACAAAAAAGTACTATATTATCAGCAATTAGTACAGACATTAGTACCGTTCTTTCGCAAATATATGATGACGAAAACTGGATAAATGAAGTTTGTAATGTAATTGATGAATTGATAGATAATACATACTCGCATACTGAAAGCGATTGCTTGATTGACATAAATGTGTGTAATGTTAGCGATTGTGAATCAAAGAACTATAAACTATTAAATATTGCAGTGCTTAATTTTTCTGAAGATAGAATATTTGATAGAATAAAGAATAATATTAAAGAGGAAAAATATTCTCATACCGATGAAGTCTATCAAAATGTATACAAAGCTTATCAGAATCATCAACAATTTTTTAATGAAATATATAATGAGGATGATTTCTTTAATGTTACAGTATTTCAAAATGGTGTAACAACGCGAAACCTTTGCTCAGGAACATCAGGAACAGGTCTAACGGAGTTAATAAGAAATATTGTGGGAAAAACGAAGGACAGTTATTCATATGTATTAAGTGGAGAAAATATACTTTTTTTCAGAAATAAGTATTTAGAAATTAAAGATAAACATTTTGTAGGCTTTAACGAAGAAGCTGATTATATTAGCTGTAGACCAGATATAAGTGTTATAAAAAGGTCAAGAGTTTATATACCGGGAACGATCTTTCATTTATCATTGCTGAGGGAGAATTATGATGGATAATAAAATAGAATTGAAGGGTTTTAACACACTTAAACGATTAGTAGGAAACCAATACGGTCAGGAAGTTTATAAAACACAAATCGAAAGTTCAATGAAAAAGGACTGTAAAAATGTAATTATATTTCCGCAACAAATTGAAGGAATAGCGATGTCTTTTATTGAGGGAATGTTGGATGCGATGAAGTCTCAAGTTTTAAGGAGGGACTTTTATAAGTATTTTGATATTCAAGGTAATGAAAAAGTCATTAAGAAATTTCAAGATGTGATTTTCATGGGGGATGATTAAAGTGACGCTTAGTGATGTTTTATCGCTGCTAGCGATTGGTGTATCTATATATGCTGCAGTCAATACGAATTCAGTATCTAAACATATTGCTAATAAAACCCTTCAGAAAGAATATTTTGATAAAATATTCTTTGATTTTATGCTAAAAACTTTCCCACAGGAAATAATGGAGAAAATAGAAATTGAAACTGATTCCGATGTAGCATGTGATGAGATAGAAAAGAATATAGTTACTTTTTTGAAGGAAGCGAAAGTATATAAATATATAAATCAAGATTTTTATTCGAACCTCTATGCAGAGATAAGTAAGTTAGAGGATTTAATATTTACTTTTTTTAATGAGAAAGCAGAACAGAATATGAGTAGGGCAAGATATGACGAACTGTTGTATCAAATAGATAGTAACGCAAATGAATTATATGTATTACTAAAAAAAGAGTATGAATGCTAAGATAATAAGTAGAAGATTTTTAAGGGAAGTATCGTGTGTCAGATACTTCTTTTTTTCTTTATAAAAATGCCAGAGTTCATTAAGCAATGTGGCGGTGATCAGCGTGCTACATATCTCGCAACAGGCAGTTAACAAGTGGAAGAAAAAATAGAGAAAATAAAAGATTTTTGGTTGTAGAAATCGAATATTTTCTGCAGTAAATATAGTGAAAGCAAATTAAATAAAATTTTGTTTGGGACATTCTTACCTGTGCGAGCACATCAGAAGATACGCCATGACCGCGGCAGCTGCCGCGAGAGCGAGTTCTATCCGTCTGAACACCGAGTTTGCAGCTCGACCTTGCGATGACCAAAGGTAGGGGATAATGATACGCCTGCATAGCCACAGCTCGTGCGCAGAAAGCGCCGCACGCAATGGGTGCAGCCCGGGCGGAGCCGGGGAGGTGAGATTCCTGTGCAGTCGGTATGCAGCCGACGACTCAAATAAAATTACATAGTACATAAGGGCTATTTTGTTATGCCTGAAATACGAAGAAACGAGGTGCAAAAATGAAATACAGCATAGTAGAAATGGAAATGAAAGCAGATGTGCGCCTGCAGACGATGATCCGGCGGGGCGATATTTTCATGGCAGAGCTGCCAAAGGGAATCGGCTGTGAGCAGGGCGGCAGGCGTCCGGTCGTAGTGATTCAAAATAACATCGGAAACTTCCGCAGTCCTTTGGTTATCGTGGCGTCAGTCACAGGCGCACACAAGAAGTCGATGCCAACCCATGTGCCGCTTGGTAGGGCGCAGGGACTATCCCGCCCCTCGCTGTTATTGTTAGAGTCGATTTATACGATTGACAAAACACGGTTGCTGCGGTACATCGGGCATCTGCAGCCGGAAAAGATCTTGCAGCTGGATCGGGCAATAGCCATCAGTATCGGGCTGTTGCCGCTTGCAGACTTTGAAGCAGGAAAGCATCAACAAAGAAAAACATATAAGAGTAAGCAAAGCATATATTAAAAAAGGAGGTGTTGGTTGTTGAGGCATAGAGAATTTGATTATATTGGGGAGTCTGTTCCGGAATTAAACGAGCAGACACATGGAGCGTTTCTCATACAAGTGCAAAAAGCAGTCGTCTATTCATTAGAACAAAGAAAATTGTTAACAAACGCGCAACGAAAACAATGCTTAATCGAACTTGAAAAACAATATAAGCAAGCAATAAAAGATGGCATCGAGGAGAGTGACTTAAAAACAGCTGCACATTTACATGTATAGAATGATGATTTGCACATTCGACACTGGATATATTTTTCCTTATACTAAATATAATATAAATTATTCAAGGAGGGAAATCTGTCATGAACCGATACGAACGCTTAAACCAAGAAAGAAAATGTGTAGAAATGAAAAAGAAAGTAGCCGCATATTGCCGTGTTTCGACTGATAATGAAGATCAGGCAAACTCATTTGAAAGCCAGCAACGGTATTTCAGACAGTATATTGAGCGCAATCCCGATTGGGAACTTTATGAGATTTTTGCCGATGAGGGCATTTCCGGCACGAATACAAAGAAGCGCAAAGAGTTTAACCGTATGATAGCGTGCGCCAAGAACGGCGACTTTGATTTGATTATCACCAAGGAGATTTCTCGTTTTGCGAGGAATACCTTGGATAGCATCTATTACACCCGGGATCTCAAAAAGCATGGCGTTGGTGTTATCTTTATGAATGACAACATCAATACCTTAGACGGTGATGCAGAGCTTCGTCTGGCGATTATGTCCTCGATTGCACAGGAAGAAAGCCGTAAGACTTCCGAGCGTGTGAAGTGGGGACAAAAACGCCAGATGGAACAAGGTGTTGTGTTCGGCAGGAGCATGCTCGGATACGATGTCGAGGGCGGAAAAATGACTATCAACGAGGAAGGTGCAAAGGTTGTACGCTTGATCTTTCATAAGTTCGTCAACGAGGGAAAAGGAACGCACGTCATCGCCCGTGAACTTCGTGAGGAAGGAATCAGGCCTATGCGTGTCAAGGAGTGGAGCAACACGGTCATTCTGCGCGTGATACGCAATGAGAAATATTGCGGAGATTTAGTGCAGAAAAAGACCTATACCCCGGATTTTCTATCTCACGAAAAAAAGTACAACCGCGGGCAAGAGGAATTTGTTATCATTAAAGACCATCACGAGCCGATTATTTCCCGTGAGTTATTCGATGAAGCAAACCGTATTTTAGATGCAAAGTCGCTTTCGCAGGAGGGCAAGGCAAAACACTCTAACCGCTATCCGTTTTCCGGTAAAATCAAATGTGGCTGCTGCGGCTCAAGCTATGTGGCAAGGTATAAAACCAGAAAGGACGGCAGCAGATATAAAGCTTGGCGCTGCAATGAAGCGGCAAAACACGGCAAACCTCATATCGACAAGGCGGGAAACCAAGTCGGTTGTACGGGGTTGTCTATCCGCAATGAAGATGCAACGCACATCATGTATCTCGTAACCAAGAGCCTGAAATACAACAGAGAGAAAATCATAAATAACTTAACTGCCGTTATTCAGTCCATCATTGCTATGGACACGATGGGGACAGATGTCCTAAAGCTGCAAGAGCAGATGAAGAAGATTGAGGATAAGCGGGCTAATCTGATTGACCTGTATATATCTAATATGATTAACAAGGACGAATTTACCGCCACTCGTGCAAGCTGCGATGCGGAAATCGAGGAACTGCAATCAATCATCGAGAGCGTTGATAAACAGAAAATAATAATTGAACAGAAAGAGCAGCTTATTCAAGAGATCAAAGCTGCTATCAATGAAATTGTCAGCGGCATTGCGTATGAAGACGAGTTCTATAAACACATTTTAGATAAAATGGTAGTGATAGATAAAGATCATATAGATGTATATTTGAACTTACTCCCCATTAAATGGAACTACACGGTTACGAAAGCATCAAAAGCGGCTGTAAGCCCTAATCGGCGCATTTCAGAGACCGATCTGCCGATATCCGTCAACACACCTGCGACATTGCGGTACGGCATGGAATAGCGCTGCGAGAGATAGCGCAGAGAGGCGCCAAGTTCGCCATCAGGACCACCATACTGACTTATGATAAATTTTGCGAGCGCGGGATTTGGATTTTTGATCTTAATCGGGTATTCTAATCTTTTTTCATAATTCCACATACTATGCTTCCACCTCCCATGGCCAAGGACCCTGCGTCCAGCTCCAGCCGCCTGTCGTGTTTACGCCGTTCAGCGTCAGCGGACCGTACATCGATTCATACTCCTTGCGATATTTTAGATACCATTCCTGATTTTCCCTGTAGAAATCGAGAGCCAGCGCGTTTTGCGGATGCGTATCCAAAAAGAGCGCCGTGTCGTACAGAACGAAGCCGAGAGATTGGATTTTATTAAAAAGTTCCTGTCGATTCACTGGCGGTGCCCTCCTTTCGCGCGTTCGGTCAAGATTGTTTTTCCTTCAAAAGGAAGATCCAGCTCCGGGAAAATCGTTCCTCTTGACAGAGAAACAGAGTCAGAGTAGGTGCTCTTCCACTGCTGCATCGGTGTATAGGTCATCGCAAGCGGCAGGCTGCCGAGATACAGGGTATCGAAGGCAGGAAGATCCGTTGGCTGTCCGGCCGGTGGATTTGGTCTTTGAGGCGGGTTGGAGCCGGTATTGCTCCCGGAAGTGCCGCCTCCTGTGTGATTGCTGCCGTTTCCGGAACTGTTTCCGCCGTTTCCCGGCGGCATTGCCGGCGGACGGCTGGGCGGCAGGACGCTGCCCGCGCAGCCGCCGCCAAGGGTGATCGGCATGCCGATATAAGGTTCTGTCATCAAAATAAAAACCCCTTTCTGCTAAACAAAGTATACGGTAATATATGCGAAATTCTCAAAATTTGTGATTTTGCTTGCAATTTTACGATGGGAAGATTATGATAGAAAAAGATAAAGAAATGAAAAACATTTTTGCGAAAAACACAAAGATTAGCAGAAATTTAGCAATTATAGGGTATATGATATGAACAGGAGGAAAAGCCTTGCTATGAAGAAAAAGTTTCAGGCTGTGAAGCAAAAAAACAACGGAAAAAAGAAAACCATCCTGACGCGCGCGGAACTGGTGCGCGTACACCGAAAGGACACTCTGTTTTCCATTGCCGTCTTTACGGTCACGACAATCGGATGTTTTTTCTTTAATCGCATGGCCTCTGACCCGACGCTGAACATCGCGATGCTCTATACGCTCGGCGTGTTCATTATTGCCCGCTATACGGAAGGTTATCTCTATGGCGTGCTGTTCGCGGTGACCAGCGTTTTGAGCGTCAATTTTTTCTTTACCTATCCGTTTCGGAATTTTAACTTTTCCCTGAAGGGCTATCAGGTTACGTTTTTGGGCATGCTGCTGATCGGCATTGTGACCTCCGTCATGAGCACCAGTATGAAAGAGCAGCAGAGGCAGCTGGCGGATCAGGAAAAGGCACTCATGGAAGCGCAAAAGGAAAAAATGCGTGTAAACCTTCTCCGCGCAGTTTCGCATGATCTGCGCACGCCGCTGACCGGAATCATCGGCAGCAGCACTTCCTATTTGGAGATGGGGGACAAGCTGTCCGAACCGGAAAAAAGGGAGTTGGTCGAAGCAATCGAAAATGACGCCAATTGGCTTTTGAATATGGTCGAAAATCTTCTGTCCATCACTCGTATTGACAATGAAACCGCGAAGGTAACAAAATCTTTGGAAGCGGTGGATGAGGTAGCTTCGGCCGCGGTCATCCGTTTTCGAAAACGTTTTCCGAATGCGGTTGTACGCGTCAAGGTCCCGGACGAGCTGGTCATGGTCATGATGGACGCGATGCTGATTCAGCAGGTTATTCTCAACATCCTGCAGAACGCGCAGCTGCACGCCAAGAGCACGAAGCCGCTGGAACTCACCATCGATGAAGACGAGGATTATGTCTATTTTCATATTCGCGATTACGGTGTCGGCATTGACGAAACCCGCATTGCCACCATTTTTGACGGAGACAGCTATCACGAAACAACAGGCGAGACCGACGGATACAAGGGAATGGGTATCGGTTTGTCAATCTGCAAAACCATTATAACCGCGCATGACGGAACGATTATTGCAAAAAATCACTCGGAAGGCGTAGAATTCTGTTTTTCACTGCCAAAAGAGAAGGAGGACGAAAAAGATGTATCAGAAGATATCAGTACTGATTATTGAGGATGAAAAAAGTATCTGCGATTTTATCGGAAAAACACTGGATTCCCACGAATACAAGGTGACGGCAGCCAATAACGGTAAGGATGGACTGGCGCTGATTACTTCTTCGCTGCCGGATTTGGTGCTGTTGGATCTGGGACTGCCGGATATGGATGGCATGGATATTATCCGCAAGACGCGTGAGTGGTCGAGCCTGCCAATCATCGTGATTTCGGCGAGAACCCAGGAAAAGGAGAAAGTACAGGCGCTCGACGCGGGCGCGGACGATTACATAACCAAACCGTTTGGTACTTTTGAGCTGCTCGCGCGGATCCGCACCGCGATCCGCCACAATAATAAGCTCAGCGATGACTCGCAGAACGCGAACCGTCCGTACGCCGCGGACGGCCTGACCATAGATTTTGAACGGCGCCTGGTGACCCTGCACGGAAAGGAAATCCATCTGACCCGGGTGGAGTACAAGATTGTTTCTCTGCTGGCCAAGAATTCCGGCAAGGTTATGACCTATGACACACTGATTGACCAGGTCTGGGGGCCTTATGCTGATGATAACAACCGGATTCTGCGCGTCAATATGGCGAATATTCGCCGTAAGATCGAAGAAAACCCGGGCGAACCGAAGTATATTTTTACAGAGCTGGGTGTTGGCTACCGGATGCTTGAGGATGGCAACTAAAGTGCCGAAACGCGCGCCGCATGCGCGCAAAACAAAATTGCTATTTGCTGCCGGCTGTGCTATGATAAACCATATCACATCCGGTTTTTTTCATGCCGGAAAGGAGACAAACAGCTATGAAAGACCAAAAAAAGGAAAGAACCCAAACTCTTTGTGATGAGACAAGACCCTATGGACTTCTCGGCAAAACATTGAAGCACAGCTTCAGTCCGCGGCTGCACGCGTCCATCGGCGCGGCGCTCGGAGAGCCATATCCGTATGTTCTGTTTGAGAAACAGCCGGAGGAGCTGGCTTCATTCCTGCAGGGCGACAGCTGGGCAGGACTGAATGTGACAATCCCCTATAAGGAGGCGGTAATCCCATACTGTGACGTACTGTCCGACGAGGCGAGCGAGATTGGCGCGGTCAACACCATTGTACGGGACGGTGAGCGGCTGATTGGGCACAACACCGATTATGCGGGCTTTCGCGCTCTGCTGCGTGAAAACAGCGTGGCAGTGCGCGGTGCTAACTGTCTGGTCCTTGGCAGCGGCGGCGCCTCTAAGACTGTACAGCGTGTTCTGCGGGATCTGGGCGCGGCGAAGGTGACTGACGTCAGCCGCGGCGGCGCGGTTAATTATGAAAACGTTTTAAGGCAGCAGGATGCACAGATTCTTGTCAACACGACGCCGGTCGGCATGTATCCGAACAACGGGCAGGCACCGCTTTATCCCGGCAGCTTTGTCAACCTCAAATGGGTCATCGATGCCATCTACAACCCGCTGCGCACGAATCTGCTGTGTCAGGCAAACAAGGCCGGAATGGAAACAGCAGGCGGATTGGGGATGCTGGTCGGACAAGGTGTTGCCGCGGCGGAATTGTTTTTGGGAAGAAAAATTCCAGGGACAATCGGCCGACAGTTGGAAGCGGAGCTGCTGCGAGAAAAGGAAAATATCGTACTCATCGGCATGCCGGGTGTCGGTAAGACAACGGTGGGAATGGAGATCGCAGCACAGATGGGACGGGAATTCTATGATTTGGACCAGATGATCGTCTATGATGACGGCAGGGAGATTCCGCAGATTTTTGCGGAGGATGGGGAAGAATATTTCCGCCAGCTGGAGCAAAAAATCGCCCTCAGTCTTGCCAATGTTACAGGTGCGGTCATTGCCTGCGGCGGTGGCGTGGTCACGCGAGAGGAAAATTATTATGCACTGGCGGAAAACGGCCGCTTGATATTCTTGAATCGTGATTTAACGATGCTCCCGACGGACGGCAGGCCGATCAGTCAGGCAGTGCCGCTCGCAAGGCTTTATCGGATGCGCCTCCCACTGTACCGGAGCTGGTGTGATGCCGAGCTTACGATCACCGGCATGCAGCCGGATGAAGCCGCGCGTCATATTATAGATATGCTGTAGGCGGCGAAAGCGTGCGCCGCATCAAAACATCATATATGGCGTCTGCACACCGTAGAGCCATGTCGCACAAGGCGAAAAAGTACAGAACGCCTGCGCACTGCAAGTACCGCGCGAAACTGCTATGCATATCGCGTCTGCAGGCTGCAGGCATTTTCCATGTGCAGCATGTCGCATAAGCTGAAAAAGTACAGAACGCCTGCGCACCGCAGAGTGCCGCTCGTTAGGTCCTCGCCCTGTGTGATTGCACCAAGTCGCTCACCGTACTTTGGACATTTTGCAAAAGCGCTGCAAAATGTCAGCAAAGTACGCTGCTCGCTCGTTTGGGCAATCATGGACAGTTCTGCGGAAACACTCACGGCACTTGCGGTGCGCAGGCGCTTTTTGCAAGTTTGCGGCGAGAGCGCAGCGCACAGGTATTTTCGCATTTACGCGCCTATCTGCCGCCGTTCGTAAACGGAGTGCCCGGAAATACCGGGTCATTGAAATAGACGTACACATATTTGACGCTGTACAGATCGACGATGGCGATATTGCCGTTGCTGATGTCCTGCAGGAGCAGATAATTGTTGCCGACACCGACGAGGAAACCGTAGCGATCCTGTATGCCGTTGGAACCGATCAGCTGCTCGACGCGCATGGCGCGGCCGATCTGTGTGCGCAGGAAGCCGTTCATGTACTGCGCAGAATCATAGTCGATGCTCTGTTCGTATTCCGGCGGCACCAGCGGATTGCTCGGCACACCGAAGCGCGGGCTCTGCTGCCCGGTATGCGCAAGGGGGTTGACATAATCGGTCATGTGCTGGAAAATCAGCGGGATCGATGCCGTGTTCGACGGGAACGTCCGATTCTGGTCTATGTAGCCAGGGGCGGTCTGCGCAGTCTGCGGCGCGGTTGTTTGCGGCGCGGCGGCTGCGGGTACGGCTTTGCCCTCTCCCGGAGCCGGGACGGATACAGTCCTGGCAGTCTGCGGCGCGTTCGTTTGGATCGCCGCAGTCTGCGCGGCGGGGTCGGGCATAGCGGCCGGTGCGCTCTGCACTTCGGCGGCTGCGGGGACTGCGTTTACAGGTGCTGCTTCCGGTGCGGGTGCGCCTGCCTCGGCAGCGCCCTGTGGGGAAAGCATTGTCTCGACGGCGATTTGCGGGGCGACCGCGGCCTCTGCGGAGACAGAAACTGCGGGCTCCGGATTTTCCTCCGTCATAGAGACCGGCTGATCTTCCAGCTCGATTTTATCTCCGATCTGTACCTGACCTCTGCGGATCATCTTTGGTGTGATGACATTGCTGCATGGTGCCATAAAAACCCTCCTGTTTTAAGTATCTGCGTATCGTTCTGTCGGTATGTAAAAGCAATGATTGCCGACGCGGTTGTGGATCACGCCGACCTTGCTCGGGAAGTAGGTGGGGCAGCTGTCGCTGTAGGGATTGAAAAAGAACAGCGATTCGTCAACGCCTGCCAGCCTGCCGCCGTCCAGCGCCCAGTCGACGATGTCGTAATGCTCCTGTGTAGGGGTCATGTTGTAGACGTTCTGCGCGTTGTAGCGGCCGCCGACTGTTTCCCGCATGCACACGAACTGCCCGGGCTGTGTGATAACCGCCCGCACATCGCCGCCGTTGTTGACACGCGCAAACTCGCCGACGGTCGTCGTGGCGCGGTTCATGATGACGGTCGCGACAGCCTGCATACCTGCGGTGCCCTCACCGCCTGCCTCACATTGTATCAATCTTGCAAATAATTCTCTGGTATCCAGTGCCATATCCATCTCCCATCTGCTTATAGACTCAACTTATTGTATGCATACGGCGCGAAAAATGTGTGGGAAAGTTCCCCGATTAAGCGAAAACTGAAAATCACGCGATAAATATGAAACAAATATGCAGAAAACCCTTGATTTTGCGAATTTTGTGTGGTACGATAGATGTACACGATTCCATAAAGGTAAGACTAGAAGAGTGGGTGACGGCCCACTCTTTCAACTTTGTTTGGGGCAAAACGCGAAGAACAGCCGAGGCCGAACGGAATCTGACAACGCAGAAAGGAAACCGTATGGCAAAGAAAAAAATTACAGAGCTCATCGAGGAACTCACCACTGATTTTTTGGCAGAGAACGGATTGGAGCTTTACAACAGCGAGTTCGTAAAGGAAGGAAAGGATTGGTTCCTGCGCGTCTATATCGACAAGCTGCCGGCGGAACAAACCGCGTCCAAAGCAGCCGAAGACGGGAATGCGGACGGCGCGCCGGAGCAGGAAGCGGCACAAGCGACAGGCGGGGACTGTAAATCCGCTGATACGGAGACAGCCGCAAAGACGCAGTATGTATCTACCGATGATTGCGAGAAGGTCAGCCGCTTTCTCAGCGCGGAGCTTGACCGCATTGATCCGATCGAGCAGAACTATTATCTGGAGGTATCCTCGCCGGGTATGGACAGAGTTCTGCTGCGCGAAAAAGATTTTAAACGTTTTGCGGGCGAGCAGGTTGACATAAGTTTATACAAGGCAGCATCCGGCAGGAAGACTTACGAGGGGAAACTGGTCGGCCTTGTGGACGGACAGATCGTGATCATACAGGAGAACGGCACTGAAATTGCATTTCCGAAAGAGCAGGTGGCCAAAACGAAGCTTGCTGTCATATTCTAAGGAGGTTAGAAAGAAATGAACAAGGAATTTATACAGGCAATCGAGGATCTGGAAAAAGAGCGTCATATTCCCAAGGACGTTCTGATCGAAGCCATCGAGTCCGCCTTAGTGTCTGCATACAAAAAGAATTACGGCACATCCCAGAATGTGCGCGTCGATATCAATGAGGAAACCGGAGATATCAACGTATATATGCGCATGGACATCGTCGATGAGGTAGAGGACGAATTTACACAAATCTCCTTAGACGAGGCCAGGGATATCGACTATCGCTATGAAGTCGGTGACGTGGTGGAATATCAGGTCACGCCGAGAGACTTCGGCCGTATCGCGGCACAGACCGCCAAGCAGGTCGTCGTACAGCGGATCCGCGAGGCGGAGCGCGGCATGATCTTTGACGATTACATTACCCGTCAGGGCGAGATCGTGACCGGAACGGTGCAGCGCATCAGCAACGAAACGCTGTTCATCAATATCGGCAGAACCGAAGGCATCCTCTCCGCGAACGAACAGGTGCCGGGAGAACACTACAAAGTTAACGACAGACTCAAGGTCTACATCATGGATGTCAAAAAGACCAACAAGGGCCCGCAGGTATTCCTTTCCCGCTCCCATCCTGGACTGGTCAAGCGCCTGTTTGAACTGGAGGTACCGGAGATTGAGGACGGAACCGTTGAGATCAAGGGTATCGCCAGAGAAGCCGGCTCCAGAACCAAGATGGCGGTTTATACGGAATTCGAGAACGTCGATCCGGTCGGCGCCTGTGTCGGTACGCGCGGCGCGCGTGTGCAGGCCATCGTTGACGAGCTGCACGGAGAAAAAATCGACATCATCGCATGGAGCGAGGATCCGCAGGAATTGATCGCCAGCGTACTCAGCCCGGCCAAGGTCGAAAAAGTGCTTCCGGCGGAGGACGGCGAAAAGGCGGCGACGGTCGTGGTACCGGACTATCAGCTTTCTCTTGCGATCGGCAAGGAAGGTCAGAACGTCAGACTGGCAGCTAAGGTCAGCGGTTGGAAGATCGACATCAAGAGCCATTCACAGTTCCTCGCGGCACAGGAGAGCGCGGCCGACATTGTAGAGCTTGACGAGGATGACGTGGACGCTATGGAGGACTATCGCGCTGAATCGGAAACGACAGAATCAGCGGAGATGGCGGAACCGGCTGCTCCTGCGGAAACCGCGGATGCGGAAGCGCTTACGGAAACCTGCGCAGCCGAGCCGCAGGCAGAAGAGATCACTTTCGTGGAGGAATGATTTTGAAAGAACGAAAAGTACCCATGAGAAAATGCGTCGGCTGCATGCAGTCGAAGGAGAAACAGACGCTCACGCGGATCGCGCTTTATGAAGGCCAAATCTGTGTGGACCCGAGCGGCAGAGCCAAGGGCAGAGGCGTGTATCTCTGCAAGAACAGTCCGGATTGTCTGGAAAAAGCGGATAAACGCCGCGCACTGGAACGTGCCTTTTCGATGACAATCGCGCCGGAGGTCAAACAGGAGATTTTCGCGCGTATCGCGGAGCTGGACGATTTGGAGCCGGCGAGCGATGACGGTTCGGGAAAGGGGCAGGACGCATGAGATCGAAGGTGATGAGTTACCTCGGCTTTGCGGCCAAGGCAGGCAAGATTGTGAACGGGTACAATACCTGCATGTTCATGATGGAGAAGAAAAAAGTAAAACTTGTCATTCTCGCGAACGATCTTGCGGAAAACTCGATCAAAAAAATGATATCGCTGGCGGGCAGATATCGCGTGCCGTACCGTATATTCGGCACGATGGAGGACCTTTCACACATGACAGGAACTGTGGGGAAGGGCATCTTCGCTATCACAGATACAAATTTCGCAGAGGTTATTTTGAAAGAAATTGATGATATGCAATCGTCAGAGAAGGAGGTGTTCTGATGGCAAAGGAAAGTAAAACACAGGAGACGACAATCGTAAAGGCGACACCAAAAAAGGTCGACGGCCAAAAGGACGAACAACCGAGAGGTACCGTAAAAGCGGCAAGTATTTCCCAGGTGAGAACGCTGGGCGCGAATAAACAGGTAAAACATCAGGCAGCGCAGCAGGAGAGACCGGCACACAGACCGCCGATTGGAACTCCGGTTGTCAACAAGGAGTTAGAGAACCGCGCAAAACCGCCGATCGGCAAACCGATGGGTAAACCGGTCGTGCCGAAAGAGGTAGCGGAACGCGGGAATAAGGATGCCGCGGCGGAAACGGCGCCGAAAACAGAAACAGCACCGGCAACGCCGGTAGCGGAGAAACCAAAGGTTCCCGCAGAAGAAGCGCATGCTGCGCAGGCACCGGCGCCGAAGGCAGCCGCAGCGGAAGCCGCACCGAAAGCAGAGGCTCCGGCGCAGACCGCAAAGGAAGAAGCGAAACCGCAAGCTGCGGCCGCGAAGAAAGACACTGCGCCAAAGGCGGAGTACGCGCCGCGTGAAAATCGCGAGCAAAGACCGCAGCGCCAGGCAGACCGAGAGGCAAGACCTCCGCGTGACGGACAGAGAGATTACCGCAGAGACAATCGAGACAGCCGCGACGGACAGGGCGGAGACCGCGGCGGCAGAGGATCGCGCGACGGACAAAGAGATTTTCGCAGAGACAGCCGAGACGGACAGAGCGGCGATCGCGGCGGCAGAGGCACCCGCGACGGACAGAGAGATTACCGCAGGGATAGCCGTGATGGACAGCAGGGCGGTCAAGGCGGAAGAACGCAGGGCGGCAGAGGCGGCCAGGGCCAAGGCGGTCAGGGCAGAGGCACCCGTCAGGGCGGCGGTCGTGACGAGCGCCCGTCACTTTCCAAGATGGAAACGAAACCGACGCAGAAGAATGTCGAAAAACGCGTTCATCCGGATAAAGAAAGAAACAAATTCGCCAAGTTGGATAACGGCGGCAGCCAGGGCAAGAAGAATAAAGAGAGAATCCAACAGCGTTCCCTGGAGAAGCAGGCAAAACCGAAGAAGCACAACAGACCGAAGCCGGTCGTAGAGGAAGAAGAGGATATTCTGGAAGATCTTCCAACCGGAACTGTCGCGATTACCGCGCCGATCACCGTTGCCGGCTTCTGTGAACAGGTCGGGGTATCCACATCCAAGGTCATCATGGCGCTGATGAAGATGGGTATCATGGCCAATATCAACCAAAGTATCGACGAGGATACCATTATGATTCTGGCGGACGATCTGGGCATCAGCGTCGTCGTTGCCAAGGTCGAAGAAGAAGAGGAAGAAGAAGGTCTGGAGCTCTTTGAGGATAAAGAGGAAGATCTCAAGCCGAGAGCACCGATCATCACCGTCATGGGACACGTTGACCATGGTAAGACCTCCCTGCTCGACGCGATTCGTAAGACCAACGTCACCGCCTCCGAGTCCGGCGGCATCACGCAGCATATCGGCGCGTCCGAGGTTATGATCAACGGACAGAAGATCGTATTCCTCGATACACCGGGACACGAGGCATTCACCGCAATGCGTGCCCGTGGCGCGCATATCACCGATATCGCGGTACTGGTTGTCGCGGCAGACGACGGCGTGATGCCGCAGACCATCGAGTCCATCAGCCACGCGAAGGCAGCAGGCGTTCCAATCATCGTTGCCATCAACAAGATGGATAAACCGAGCGCCAATCCGGACCGCGTGAAACAGGAACTGACCGAGCACGGCCTTTTGGTCGAGGACTGGGGCGGAGATGTCATCTGCGTGCCGGTATCCGCCAAGACAGGAGAAGGCATTGTCAATCTGCTGGAAATGATCTTGCTGCAGGCTGAGGTTTTGGAGCTTCGCGCGAACCCGAACCGTCTGGCGATGGGTTCCGTCATCGAAGCGAGACTCGACAAGAACAAGGGTCCGGTCGCGACCCTGCTGGTCACCAACGGAACGCTCAAGAGCGGCATGTCGGTTGTCGCGGGTACCTGCTCCGGCAGAATCCGTCTGATGACAGACTTCAAGGGCAAGGAAATCAAAAAAGCAGGACCTGCCACCGCGGTCGAGATTCTCGGACTTTCGGAAGTACCGGAAGCCGGCGACGAATTCAACGCGGTCAAACAGGATAAGATCGCGAAGGAAATCGCCGAAAACAGAAAACAGAAGCTCAGAGAAGAGATCCTCGCCAGAAACGCGAGCACCACGCTCGAACAGCTTTTCAGCCAGATTCAGGAGGGCGAAGTCAAGGACCTCAATCTCATCATCAAGGGCGACGTACAGGGCTCCATCGGCGCAATCGTATCTTCTCTGGAAAAACTGAACAACGAAAATGTACGCGTCAAGGTCATCCATACCGGCGTCGGCACCATTACGGAATCCGACGTTATGCTGGCAGGAACGACCGGCTCCATCATCATCGGTTTCAACGTCAGACCGACAACGGCGGTGCAGACTTTCGCGGACAGAGAAAATATCCAGATCCGCTTATACCGTGTCATCTACGATATTCTCAACGATGTGGAGGACGCGATGAAGGGTATGCTCGATCCGGAATTCAAGGAGGAAGTACTCGGCAAGGCAGAAGTCAGAAACACCTTCAAGGTACCGAATGTCGGCATCATCGCCGGCGCCTACGTGCAGGAAGGCAAGGTGCTCCGAAACGCGGAGGTCCGCTTAGTGCGTGACGGAATCGTCATCCACGAGGGCACGATTTCCTCACTTAAGCGTTTCAAGGACGACGCAAAAGAAGTCGCGCAGGGCTACGAATGCGGTATCGGTATCGAAAACTACAACGATATCAAGGAAGGCGATGTCATCGAATGCTTCCACATGGTTGAAGTGGAAAGAAAGTAGGGGCAGGCTCCCATGGCTGCCTGCCGCCTGCTGACAGAAAGGACAGAAAATGGGAAAAGGTTATAGACAGGGCAGACTGGGTGAGGAGATCCGCCGTATTCTCAGTGAAATGCTGATCAACGGAATCAAGGACCCTCGTCTGGCAGGCAAGATCCTCAGCGTTTCCGGCGTCAGCGTGACACGTGATGGCAGCTACGCGACCTGCTATCTGTCTCTGCTGGCAGACACGCAGGACGCGGAGGCAAAGAAGCAGGCTGAGGACGAGGTGCTCGCAGGACTGGCGAGCGCCAAGGGCGTCATCAAAAAGGAAATATCCAAACAAGTGAAGGTACGCCATATACCGGAGTTGATCTTCAAGATGGATCACTCCATGGATTACGGCAGACATATTGATGAGATTCTGGACAGCATGGATTTTGACAGCTACCAGAAAGATGAAGAACAAAGCGATGAAGAATAATACGTTTCAAGAGATCAGCGCGGTGCTTGCCGGCGCGCATGACGTGCTTTTGTACCCACATATCCATATGGACGGAGACGCGCTCGGCTCCTGCGCGGCGCTCTGCAAGGCGCTGCGCGCGGCGGGCAAGCGGGCGTATATTCTGCTTGAAGAGGAAATCCCGCTGAACCTGCGGTTTTTGGATCGGGGCTGCTGTACGACGGACGCGGATATCTTTGCGGATGTCGATATCTCCGTCTGTGTAGACTGCGGAGACGAGAGCCGGTTTCCGGGCAGGAAGGAAGCGTTTCGGCGAGGCAAAACGACGATCTGCATCGACCACCATCATACAACGAGCAGCTTTTGCGATTACAATTATGTGGACGCGGAGGCGGCAGCGACAGGTGAACTGATTTATCAGCTTCTGCTGGAAATGGGCACAAAGCCGGATGCCGAAATCGGCGAGGCGCTCTTTGCCGCGATTACGACGGATACCGGAAACTTTCAGTATTCCAATACGACCAAGCGCACCTTTGAGATCGCCGCAGCGCTTTGCGACTGGGGCATCGACAGCAATCGCGTCAGCGTGGAGCTGTATGAAAACGTGCGGCCGCAGCGCAAGCGTATCGAGGCCAAGGTCTTAGAAACGCTTCGCTTGATCGGGGACGGTCAAGGGGCAATCTGCTATATGACACAGGACATGCTCGCGAAGACCGGCGCGCTTGCGGAGGAAACCGAGGATGTGGTCGAACAGATGCGCAGCATCAGCGGGGTGGAGTACGCGGCGTTCCTTAAGGAACAGGAGGATGGCAGCGTCCGCGTCAGTCTGCGCGCCAAACGCCGCGGCAATGTAGCCGCGATTGCGGAACAATTTGGCGGCGGCGGACATATCAAGGCGGCCGGCGCGACACTGCGGATGCCGATTGACGAAGCTTGCGCCCTGTTGGAACAAGCGTTGCTCGCGAGCATCCAAAAACTGCCGCCCCTCCAAAAATGAGGCGGCGGAAAACCCGCGAGGGAGTAGCAACAGAATATGAAAGACGGAATTTTGAATATCAATAAGCCGGCGGGCATGACCTCGCACGATGTGATCGGCGATCTCAGACGCCTGCTCGGTATGAAAAAAATCGGTCATACCGGAACGCTCGATCCGATGGCGACCGGCGTACTGCCGATCTGCCTCGGTAAGGCGACCCGTGTGGCAGAATACATGGACATGGACTTTAAGACCTATCGCTGCACGATGTCTTTGGGAGTCATCACCGACACGCAGGACATCTGGGGCGAGGTACTGGAGCTGCGCGACACTGCCAATATTACAGAGGCGGCTGTCCGCGCGGCGTTTGCACCGTTTCAAGGGGAGATCCTGCAGCTGCCGCCGATGTACAGCGCGGTGCGCATCGACGGACGCAGGCTCTACGACTATGCCAGAGCCGGGGAGACTGATCTGATCGCAGAGCGTGTGCAGCCGCGCAGGGTCTATATCCGCAATCTGGATATCGAGCTGATGGACTTCGCACATGACAGCAATATCAAAAAAGTAACCTTTGTGGTCGAATGCTCCAAGGGGACCTATATCCGGACGATCTGTCAGGATGTCGGACAGACCTTGGGCTGCGGCGCGGCGATGGAGAGTCTGTGCCGCGTGGCAAGCGGAGCGTTTCGCCTTGAGGACGCAGTCAGTCTGGACGCGCTGATCGATGCCTACAGTCACCGGACCTATAAGGAGAATGGGCGTTATACGCTGGCTCCCGCATCGGAGGTCGGGCTTGCGGAGATCGCAAAGCTGGTACAGCCGATGGATATGCCGCTCACGCATTTTGGTACGGCGCTTTTGGAGCCGCAGCTTGCGCGGAAGTTTACCGACGGCTGGCATATCGCCCTGCGGGAATGCGAGATCACAGAGAATCCACGCTACCGCTATCGGGAGCCGGAATTTGAAATTCGGCCGGAATACCGCGGCGCATATAAAATGTATGAAAAAAATCCGGAGATGCCGGACGGCCGACGCTTTTTAGGCGTCGCCTTTTATAACCACCAGTACAAAAAGCTGGTGGCAGACAAAGTTTTTTTGAGAAGTGAGGAATTATGATCGTATTTGACAGTTTAGATAAAATCCAAGACATGCCCGAAACCGCAGTCGCGCTCGGCAACTTTGACGGCGTGCATGTGGGACATCGGGCGATCATCACAGCAGCAGTCGAAAAAGCGAAGGTGCGCGGCCTCAAGAGCTGTGTCTTTACCTTTTCCAGCCATCCGAAGAATCTGATTCCGGGTGCAAAACCTGTCAAGAATATTATCTACAGGGAAGAAAAGGCTGCCCTGATCGAACAGATGGGTGTGGACTATCTGGTGGACATTCCGTTTACGGAAGCCATTATGACGATGGAGCCGGAGACCTTTGTCAAAAATCTCCTGGTGGATGCGATCCGCGCGAAGGAGCTGTTCTGCGGCTTCAATTATCATTTCGGCTACCGCGGCAAGGGCGACGTGCAGGAGCTGCGGATACTGGGATCGCGGTATGGCTTTCATGTCAACGCGATGCCTGCGGTGACGGTGGACGGCGATGTGGTCAGCTCGACGCTGATCCGCGGTCTGATTATGGCGGGAGAAATGGACGAATGCAGCAAATTCCTCGGACGCAATTACGACATCGGCGGAGAAGTCGTGGTCGGCAACCGCTTGGGCAAGAGCATCGGCTTTCCGACCTCCAACATCATGATCGACGAGAGCATGGTGACGCCGCCAAACGGGGTCTACATTACCTATTGCATCTATAACGGCGTACGCTATCCAAGCGTGACCAATGTCGGCATCAAGCCGACCATCGGCACCTTCAAAAAAAACATGGAAACGCATATTTTTAACTTTGACAAGGAGCTCTACGGCAAGATGATCAAGGTTGAATTCATCAAAAAGACTCGTGATGAGGTGAAGTTCGGCGGAATCGAAGAGCTCTCCGCGCAGATCGCGAAGGACTGCTGCGAGGCAAAAGCGTTCCACCAGATCCCGTAGATGCCTTTCGTAAAACGGATGTCGCAGTACGGATTCCGCAAAACCACGAAACCACGAAACCACGAAACACGCGAGGCTTACGAGCTTTGCAGGATTTGTGAGATTTGTGCAATTTCGCGAAAAACGATTGACCATAACAGACGAAGCGGCTGTGGTCATGGGGATATCGGGAGATCTGCAAAGCCCGTAGAAATGGAGCAAGCCTCGAGCGTTGTGAGTATGTGCCTCTGTGATAAATCCTTAAAAAAACAATCTTGACCGAGCCACTCGAATAATGTATAATAATTGAAAAAGATAGCCATAAGAAAACGAGAAAAAATGAAAACTTTAACAGCGCAGCAGAAAACCAGCATCTATATAGCGAATAATACTCGCCTTTTTGTTGTTTATAACGCAGACTAGACGCTTTCTTCCGTGCAAAAGAAGATTTTTCACGGAAGGGAGTGTTTTTGTCTAGAGAACAGCGGCTTTTAAGTATTTTTAAAACTAATGTTGTTATTGACCATCAAGTGAAATGCTTATCGCAGGGACGGAGGTAAAAAAATGGGTTATCTTGAGGAATATGAATGGATATTATTAAATGAAATTGCTTACAATATTTCATTTATCTATAAATTTGAAGATATGAAGAATGAAATTCTGATTTGGCTTAAAAGCCTTATCGGATTTGATGGTGCTTTAATTACAAAAGTTAAAGAAAATAGTGAGGACAAAGAAGACTGGAGAAAAGAACTTTATTTCGTTAAGACAACTAGCAGCGGTATTGATGAAAGAACAGTGGGAGTGTGGGAAGAGGAAACGAGAAAAAATCTTTGGTTAATTTTTAGCGGAAGAAATAGCGCATTTATTGATAGTGATCGATTTTCAGAACAGAAGTGGGAAGAACAGCGAATTTTTCAGGAATTTTATCAACCAAATGGTTTTTATTATTCTATGAGTATGGTTTTTACTTTTAAGGAAGAACCTATGGGAATGATTCAGCTATTCAGAACAAAAGAGTCGGGTAGTTTTACCAGAAGGGATCTGTTTGCACTGGATCAACTTCAAAAGCACTTCGCATATCGGTTCAGTTATGAGGTCAAAAAAGGCGATACTCGGTATTTTTTTGCTAAAGGATATTACGAGGAAATTGTAAAAGAATATAATTTAACGGAGCGCGAAGGAGATGTATTCATTCAGGTGATTCAAGGCTATTCCAACGGAGAAATTGCAGAGAGAGGAAATGTCAGCATTCATACAATTAAGAAACATCTTCAGAACATTTATTCCAAAATGGGGGTTAAAAACCGCGTTCAGCTTTTACAGTGCCTGCCCTTATCCTCAGAGAAAATCGATTATGATAAACTATAAGACAAAAAAACAAAAGAATAGAGTGAAACAGAAGCAGGCAACCGGAAGAAAGCCTGCTTTTTATTATGCTAGAAATATCGTGCAAGTTATTTTTTTATAAAACGGTGCTCATTCAATACTACTTTAGGATAAGGAATTTATATAAAAGAATAGCAATAATCCAAATAGTTCCTACTTCTGTTCCTTTAATGAGTAAAAAAATCAGAAGATGAAATAATTGAAAAATTTTTAACAGACGCGTAAAATTAAAAAAACTTCAAAAACCTAAAATGAATTTACATAGGAGAGCAGGATGAAAATTAAGCTGATCAATCCGAACACTACTCTGGAGATGACAGAGAGTATCCGTCTTGTGGCGGAAAAATATAAGGCAGCGGGGACGGAAATCATCGCAGTCAGTCCCAAAACGGGACCTGACAGCATAGAAACCTTTATGGACGATTATCTAGCGGTTCCCGGCGTTTTGAAGGAAATTATTGACGGAGACAGAAAAGAGCACGCGGACGCTTACGTTATAGCCTGCTTCGGAGATCCTGGCCTCAAAGCGGCGAGGGAAGTGACCACAAAACCTGTAGTAGGTATCGCAGAGGCAGCTATTTTAATCTCTGAACTGATTGCGCCGAGCTTTTCGATTATATCTGTACTGGATCGCTCCGTTCAAATTACGAGGGAATTAGTTTATGGATACGGGGCAGAAAGGCGCTGCAAGTCTGTTCGTTCCACAGGCCTTGAGGTCCTTGAGTTCAATCGCAATCCTCAAAAAGGGCTTGAGGCATTGAAAAGAGAGGCTGAAAAAGCCGTAAGGGAGGATGGAGCCGAATGTATCTTACTCGGCTGCGCGGGCTTCGTGGATTTTGTGCAGGATTTGCGAAAGACTCTCGGAGTACCTGTACTGGACGGGGTAGTACCGGCATTAAAGCTAGCGGAGGCTATGGTCGGAGCAGGGCTTTCTACCAGCAAAATCAATACATGGAAAAAACCAGAGAATAAGGAAATCAAGGGATTTCCAATGTTTGATAAAGATGACCTTGCTTTTTAGCCGGCAGATGGTTCGAATGAAGTAGACAGATAGGAGAAAAAATGGAGATCAATGCAAAAAGGCTTGTTGAGAACATAAAAACGCTAGGAAGAATAGGCTACGAACCAGAAGAGGGAACGACACGACCAGCTTACAGTAAAGCGTATTTTGAGGGGGAAGCCTATGTAGCGGACCTCATGGAGGCGGCAGGTCTTTCCGTCAGAAAAGATACGGTGGGAAATCTGATAGGAACGTGGCAGAGTACAAATCCTGATAGCAAAATTCTTTCTCTCGGATCCCACATCGACACCGTCCCAAACGGAGGTATATATGATGGAACTCTCGGAGTGCTTGCGGCGGTGGAATGCGTAAGGACTTTAAGGGAACAGGGGTACAGACCGAAGCATACCATTCAGATCATCGCATTTGAGGATGAAGAAGGAAACGTGGTTGGAGGAACCTTTGGCAGTAAGGCTTTTACGGGTAATAAGATTGATGAGGCAATGCTCGCTGGAATGCAGGAGCAGGGAATTACAATGGAAGATGTTAGAAATGCTGCGCAGAATAAAGATGATTATCTGTGTTATCTGGAGCTGCATATCGAACAAGGCGGTCTATTGGAGGCAGAGCAAAAGGATATCGGCGTCGCAAGCGGAATTGTGGCTATCCTTAGATATAAGGTCAGGATGGCGGGAAAGGCAAACCATGCCGGAAGCACGCCTATGAGACTGCGGGACGATGCGTTGGAAAAAGCCTGTCTGAGCATCACTGATCTATTGGAAAGAGTTCGAAGGGAAAGCGATACAATGGTAGGTACCGTAGGCACCATGGAAATTCATCCCGGTGCCGTTAACGTCATACCCGGCGAGGTGAATTTTATCGTGGAGCTTCGTGACATGGACAGAAGAACCATGTACGGGTTAGTAGATAGATGGGCAGCGGCGTGGAAAGATCGCGGTCTGACGATTTCTCCATATATCGATCAGGAGGAGACGCGGTGTGATTTGCGGCTTTTGGAAATAGTCAGAGGAGCAGCGGATTCTTTAGGATTGAAGCGAATGGAAATGCACAGCGGAGCGGGGCATGATTTGATAAATATGGGAAAATTCACTCCATCAGCCTTGATATTTATACCGAGTCGGGACGGAATCAGTCACAGCATTGACGAATACAGCAGCCCAAAGGCAATTGCAGACGGTGCTAATATATTATTGGAGACATTACTTAGAGTGGATCGCCTTGATGAACTAATCGGAAAGACGGATTTATAATATAATACAAAATGAGGTAGATAAGATGAAAACACTGATAAAAAACGGAACTATAATTACGGCTGCCCGATCCTTTAAAGGAGATATTCTGGTGGAGAACGAACAGATAGTTGCAATAGGCAAGCTGGACGGCGAGACGGCAGATAAAATATTGGACGCATCGGGAAAATATGTAATGCCGGGCGGAGTTGATGAGCACACTCATTTTTCCGCTTTGTGCAACGTAGGAGATAGGGATACGGCAGGCTATGAAACAACCATGTCTGCCATCGTTGGAGGAACGACGACTATTGTAGATTTCGCTCCTCAGGATCCAGGTACGGGACTTTTGGATTCTATAGATTACCGGATCAATGTGCGTGCTAAGGGAAAGACATGTGTCGATTTCGCTCTTCATGGAATGGTTACGTATCTAATGGACAGCGTATTTGACGAGGTGAAGGAGCTGCCTCAAAAAGGAGTTTCGAGCATTAAAATTTTTATGGCATATAACGGCTCACCACTTCATGTGGATGATGGATCATTTTATCGCATTTTGGAGGAAAGCGGGAAAGTAGGTCTGACCGTTTTTGTCCATGCAGAGAACGGGGAGATTCTTAATTTCCTTCGGGACGAATGTGTAAAAAAAGGTCAGCTTGCACCTAAATATCACTATGTTTCCCGCCCGCCATTTACAGAAGCGGAGGGAGTGCGAAGGGCAATATATCTGGCACAGCAAACAGGAACACCGCTTTACGTAGTACATGTAACCTGTAAGGAGGCTTTACAAGAAATACAGGAGGCACAGGGAAAAGGAATCAACGTTGGCGGAGAAACCTGTACTCATTATCTTACAGTCACCAAGGATGTGCTAGACGATCCGGACTTCAATAAGGCTGCACAGTATGTTTGCTCGCCTGCTCTACGCAGTCAGGAGCATTTGGATGCTCTTTGGGAGGCACTGAACAGGGGTCTTCTTACAGCAGTATCATCGGATCACTGTGGAATCGATTTGGCAGAATTGAAACAGGCGGGAAGAGATAACTTTACTAATATTCCAAACGGAGCACCCGGCGCCGGCGACAGACTTCATATGCTATGGACGGAGGGTGTTGCAAAGGGGAAAATTTCCAAAGAAAAACTGGTGGAGGTTTTTGCAACGGAACCTGCTAAGATTAACGGCATTTATCCAAGAAAGGGAGCACTTGAGATTGGCTCTGATGCAGATATCGTTATATTTGACCCTGAATATAGAGGAACAATACGCTTAGAAGATAATCCAAATGGGGTTGATTACAACATTTATGAGGGTCATGAAATGATAGGAAGAACCGAAACGGTGTTGCTTCGCGGTAATGTAGTTGTCGAAAACGCCAAGTTCACAGGACAACTGGGACAGGGCAGGTTTATTTCGGCAAAGCCTTACGCTTCACGATATGAGGAATAGCAGGGGTAAGAATCACTGACATATATTTGAAAGATGAAAGAGGCAATCAAATGAAAAAATATGTAGTAAAAAGACTATTACAGTTACCGTTTATTCTGCTAGGTGTTATCATTGTCACATTTTTGATTATTCAACTTTCGCCAATCGATCCTGCGGTTCGTTTGGCCGGTGGAAATGCACGTGTAGAAGACATTGAAGCTATCAGAGAACAATTGGGATTGAATAAACCACTATTAGAACAGTTTTGGACCTATATCGTGAACCTGTTTCATGGGGATTTTGGCAGATCTTTTCAAACGAAAACAGCAGTTAGTAAAGATATTCTACAGGCTTTGATTAATACAATATATCTGATGGTTTTTGCAAGAATCTGGTCGATCATTGCAGCCATTCCTCTTGGAATTATCGCGGCCCTGAAGCAGAATACCTGGATTGACAAGGCATGTATGACTTTATCCTTAGTTGGTGTATCAATTCCGCAGTTTTGGCTGGGTCTGATGCTGATGAAAATTTTCAGCATGCAGTTGGGATGGTTTCCGCTGTCGGGAATGGGTAGTTCATTTTTCAGTATGGATGGACTTGCACATACATTCCTTCCAGCATTTATGCTAGGCCTGCCACAAATGGCATCGATTGCTCGATTGACACGCTCCGAAATGTTGGAAGTATTGCGGCAAGACTATATCCGCACGGCAAAAGCGAAAGGCTTGCGTTATAGCGCGATTGTCATCAAGCACGCATTAAAGAATGCTGCATTGCCACTTGTTACCGTTATTGGAACCCAAACTGGTTATATGATGAGTGGGTCAGTGGTTATCGAAAACATTTTTGCATGGCCTGGCTTAGGCAGATATTCCATTGCGGCGATTCTGGGAAGTGATTACCCTGCCATTCAGGCGAGTATTCTTCTATTTGCGGTTATGTTTCTGGTCGTGAATCTGATTGTTGACTTGACATACAGTGCTATCGACCCGAGAATAAAATATTAAGGCGGTGAAGAAAGTGGAGACATTAAATAATCGTTCGAGGAGAGAATTACTGGATAAGTTATTGGGAAACAGTGGGGTTGTAATTGGCAGTGTGATTTTGCTGATCATGATTTTGATTGCCATATTTGCACCGCTTATCGCCCCACATGACCCCACGGAAACGAATAGTACAATCGCACTAATGGGTCCAATGGAAGGTTATCCACTCGGAACCGATGAGCTTGGCCGTTGCCTGTTTTCCAGAATGGTATATGGCGCAAGAATCACAATTCCTTACAGCATCTTAGCTTTATTGGTGGCTATCATCATCGGTGTACCGTTAGGATTGCTGTCCGGTTATTACAGACATTTGGACAGCCCGATCATGCGGTTTATGGATATTCTGATGGCTTTCCCGGGAATGTTATTGGCGATCACTATCGTAGCAACTTTAGGACCAGGGTTGCAAAATGTCACTATCGCTATTGGTCTTGGTTCCATGCCGGCTTATGCACGCCTGATTAGAGGACAAGTGCTGTCACTTAAGACAATGCCATATATCGAGGCCTCCATTTCGGCAGGCGCTTCGGACGCAAGAATTATGCTAAAACATATATTGCCAAACTGCATACCTACGATAATTGTATATTCTATGCTGGAAATGGCGTGGATTATCATGTCTATTTCAACACTAAGTTTCCTTGGAATTGGAGCAACACCACCGATTCCAGAATGGGGTGCGTTGATAAGTACAGGGAAAAACTGTATCACATCTGCGCCTCATGTTGCGGGATTCCCTGTGATCTTCATTTTTGTGACTGTTACCGGATTTAATTTATTGGGAGATGGTCTTAGAGATGTTTTGGATCCGAGAATGTAAAAGATAAAAATTATGTGCTCAAAAGCTCAGGAAAAACATTTTTATAACGTTTTGTGCCTGAGAGAAGTGAAAGGAATGGTTATAACGATGAATCAAATGGATCATCAGCAGAAAGAAAATTTAATCGAGGTTAACCATCTGTCCGTGACTTTTCATAACGGAAAAAATGTGAATAATGCAGTACAGGATGTTACATTTCGGATTAAAGAAGGAGAGGTTCTGGGAGTTGTAGGCGAATCTGGAAGCGGAAAGAGTGTATCTGCTATGTCAATTATGCGGCTGACGCCCGGAGAAATCAGCGGAGGCGAGATACTTTTTGAAGGAGAGGATCTTTTAAAAAAATCAGAAGAAGAGATGATGAAAATTCGAGGGAATAAAATCTCTGTCATTTTTCAAGAGCCTATGACATCTTTTAATCCGCTGTACACTATTGGTTCGCAGATTGTTGAGGCTATTGTCTTGCATCAAAAGAAGAGCAAGCAGGAAGCAGAACATATGGCTGTAGAACTTCTTAGAGAGGTAGGAATTGCTTTCCCAGAAAAGAGAATCAAAGAATACCCTCATCAGATGTCAGGCGGCATGCTGCAGAGAGCTATGATTGCCATGGCATTATCCTGCAGACCAAAGTTACTGATTGCGGATGAACCGACCACAGCCTTGGATGTTACTATTCAGGCACAGATTTTAGATTTGATCAGAAAACTGCAAACAGAGCGAGGAATGTCTATTATGATGATTACTCATGATTTGGGTGTTATCGCAGAGGTCGCAAAATATGTAGTTGTTATGTATGCAGGTCGAGTCGTGGAAGAGGCTAATGTAGAAGTTTTATTTGAAAAACCGCTTCATCCATATACCGAAGGCTTAATAAAGTCAATTCCTAAACTCGGAGTACATGAAAAATTATATATGATTCCGTTTAAAAGCGGTGCAAACCAAATCAAAAAAGGATGTCGATTCTGTCCTCGTTGTGCCTACGCTATGGACATTTGTTCAGAAATAGAGCCGGAACTTAAAGATATCGGCGATGGGAGAAAAGTACGTTGCTGGCTCCATTTGGAAAAGCCGGATATGCAGACAGTAAAGGCAGGTGAACAAGAATGAGTCGGGAAATTTTGTTATCTGTAAAAGACATAAAAAAATGGTTTCCTGTTGACGATCGTTTGTTCGGGAAACCGACATCATACGTAAAAGCAGTTGATGGTGTATCATTTGATGTTTATCGAAATGAGGTGTTGGGTCTTGTCGGCGAAAGCGGGTGCGGAAAGACAACTATAAGCCGTTCAATTTTGGGTCTTACCACACCAACGGAAGGCAGTATACATTTTGAAGGTAAAGAGTTGGTAGGAATGAAGAAGAAAGAATTGCAAAAAATGCGATCTGATTTACAAATCGTGTTTCAAGATCCTTATTCTTCATTGAGCCCAAGAATACGGGTGATCGATACAATTATCGAGCCAATGGAAATACAAAAGAGAGGCACAAAGCAAGAACGGATTCGTCGTGCTGAGGAGCTCTTGGAAATTGTAGGTCTGGAGAAGTCTTTTGCTTATCGCTACCCTCATGAATTTTCTGGCGGCCAACGGCAAAGGATTGGTATTGCTCGTGTACTTGCTGCAAATCCAAAGTTCATTATTTGTGATGAACCGGTTTCCGCGCTTGATGTATCTGTTCGATCTCAGATTTTGAATTTGCTGTTAGAGCTAAAACGTGATTTTGATTTGACGGTATTGTTTATCTCCCATGACTTGTCTGTTGTGGAGTATGTTTGTGACAGAATCGTCGTTATGTATTTGGGCAAGGTCATGGAAGTTGCAAATCGGGATGATCTTTATAGAAATCCATTGCATCCTTATACGAAAGCATTACTCTCAGCAATTCCGATTCCAGATCCGAAGCATAAGAAAGATCGGATAATTATACAAGGAGATACGCCAAGTCCAATTGATCCACCAAAAGGATGTAGATTTTGTACAAGATGCGCCAATGCACAGGAGATTTGCAGGACAGAAACGCCGGAGCTGAGGGAAATCGAACCGAATCATTGCGTTGCGTGTCATTTGGCATAAAGAGAATTAAGGAAAAGAAAATGAAAAATGAACAGAAAACACATTATTTTCTAAAGGCACGATATCTTATTATATGGGATGGGCACAGCCATAGACAGATGGAAAATGGGTATTTGGAAGTGAAGGGAAACGAAATAGCAGGGATATATTCGGTCCTGCCTGATGGGGCTGAGGCAGAAGATCTTGGTAATGTAGCCATTGTTCCTGGTTTTTTAAATCTTCATTGCCATCCGTCGGAAGTTTATGGTGGAAGAAGTTATAAGGAAGATTGTGGAAATCTGTATTTTTATGACTCTACTTTATATGACTATGCAGGATTGGTTTCTCTCGGAGAACAAAGTGCTGCTATTCAAGCAAAGCTGAATTTAGCGGAAATTATTAAGAGTGGCTGTACTACGGCATTGATTTTTGGCGGACCTTGTTCGGAATTAGAGGCGTGCCTTGCCGGCGAGATCGGACTTCGTGCTTATGTAGGATGGGGCATTCGAGCAGGAGACGCAAAGGAAGAAATCAGCATTTGGGATTCTCCGGATGGTCATAGTCTCACACATCAATTTAATGAAACCGCTGGTTTTGAACGAATTCAGGAAGCTGTATCCTTTGCAAAAAATCTGGAAGGAAGCTATGAAGGAAGGATAACGGGATTACTTGCGCCGACGCAGACGATGACTTGTACAGAAGATATGCTGCGGGCGACAAGACGAGCAGCAGATAAATATGGTATCAGATTGACAACCCATGGAAGCGAGGACTTTATTGAGTTTGAAACATCTATTAGGATGCGTGGAAAAACGCCGGTAGAGGTTATGGCAGAGACAGGTCTGCTGGGAGAAGACTTAATAATTGCTCATTGTTGCTGCATCACGGGCCATTCTCAGATCTTTATGAGAGGAAAGGATTTGGATCTATTGTCAAAAGCAAAAGCAACTGTTGCCCATTGCCCTATTGTATTAGCAAGAGAAGGTGATACACTAGAGACTTTTGAACGATACCAACAGGCTGGGGTCAATTTAGCTATCGGTACAGATACCTTTCCATCGGATTTCATACAAGAAATGCGAATGGCAGCTGTAATGGGAAAGATTACCGGACGCAGTACTTTTGCTACCAGTGCGAAGGATATCTTTCAAGCTGCGACCATCAATGGAGCAAGCGCATTCGGTCGAACAGATTTAGGTAGACTCTGTGTTCATAGCAAAGCCGATTTTTCCGTATTTTCTCTAGATACTGTGGAAATGTCTCCAGTGCGGGATGTGGTAAAAAATATCGTGTACAGTGCGACTCGCCATAGTGTGGAACGGGTTTATGTTAATGGAAAGTGCATCATGAAAGACGGTGTCGTAGCCGGTATCGATGAGGCTGATCTGACAGGGCAGCTACAGGAATTGGCAGAGACGGCTTGGAGTAAAGTAAGCGAGAGAGACCCGAAACATCGGACTATTGACGTTATATCACCGCTAAGTTGTCCAAAAGTGACAATAAAATAAGAATAAGAACTACGTTGATTATCCCGTAGCAAGGGACATTGAATTGAAAGGAGGAAGTAAATGAATCAGGAGTTGAAGTTTTTTAAAGCAAAGTATATCGTGGCATATCAGGATGGAGATCATAAAATCCTGGAGAATGGATATATGTCCGTGAAAGGCAAGGTCATTAAAGGAATTTTCAAAGAATTGCCAGAGGGAGCAGAGTTTGAGGACTTAGGAAATGCGGCGATTTTACCTGGTTTTATTAATCTGCACACCCACCCGTCTGAGGTTTTCAGCATCAAAAGTTTTATAGAAGATTGCGGGAATCCAAATTTTTATGAGTCAACGTTGATGGATTATCCGTTTCCATCCTTGGGTAAACGGGGAGCAGAACTGCAAACCCAACTTAACTTGATTGAATTGGTAAAAAGCGGATGTACAACCTCTTTGATTTATGGTGGACCATATTCCAGATTGGAGGCAGAAACTGCGGGAAAGATGGGAATTCGAGCGTACGTAGGTGCAGGAATTCGTGCAGGAGACCGTATGGAAGAAAGGAGTATTTGGTACTCTCCAGACGGACATTCAATCAAATATAACTTTGATGAGAAAGAGGGCTTTCAGAGGATTAAAGAGGCTGAGTCTTTGGTAAAAGACTATGATAATACTTTTGACGGACGTATTCATATCATGTTGGGACCGACACAAACCATGACTTGTACACCGGAAATGCTTAAAGAGACGAGGCGGCTGGCTGATCGTTTAGGCGTTGGTATTACCATCCATGCAGCGGAAGATTTAGCAGAAGTTGAAGGTTGTGCAAGAATTCATGGGAAAACACCAATACAACTTTGTGCGGATACGGGAATGTTGGGAGAAGATGTAGTAATTGCCCATTGTGTATTTACTACAGGACATAGCCAGGTGTTTATCCGCGGAAAGCAAGATCTGAAGTTATTGGGTGATTCTCACACAAATGTCGCTCATAGTCCGACACCATTTATTCGTGTGGGTACTTGCTTAGAATCATTTGGTAAGTATCGAGATGCAGGTGTGAATATGGGAATGGGAAATGACACCTTCCCTTCTGATATGCTGCAGGAAATGCGACTGGCCGTGTTTATGGCTAAGGCTATGGAACATACAACGTACAGAACTCAGGCAAAGGATGTTTTCCATGCTGCAACTCTTGGCGGTGCGAAAGCTTTTGGCCGTACAGACATCGGACGTCTCTGCGATGGTGCAAAAGCAGACTTCACCGTAATGGATCTTTCAACCATTGAGATGACCCCTGCCAGAGATGTGATTAAAAATGTAGTATATAGTGGAACAAGACATTCCGTATCACGAGTTTATGTTGAAGGCGAATGTATTGTAAGAGATGGAAAAGCGTGCGGAATTGATGAAGCAGCACTTTGTGAAGAACTGCAGGAAATCTGTGAAGCGGCTTGGAAGGAGCTGCGAGCAGAGGATGGCCGCCGGATGGATGAAATTTATCCGATGACCTATCCGCGATATGTTTGATTATTATGGAGGAAAAAACCATGCAAGGAGTAAAGTTTTATAAAGCAAAATATATCATTGTCTGGGACGAAGGACAACATAAAACTTTGGAAAACGGATACTTAGGCGTATCTGGGGATACAGTTACTGGATTTTTCACAAAAATTCCGAAAAATGCTCCGTTTGAAGATCTGGGAAATGTGGCAATTACACCTGGATTCATCAATATGCATACTCATCCATGTGAAGTGTACAGCTTAAAAAGCTATCGCGAAGATATTGGTAATCCATATTTCTTTGAAGGCACATTGTATGATTATGCATTGGTGATGTCTTTGGGGGAGAGGGGCGCATACTTGCAAGCTAAATTAAATTTAGCGGAAATCTTAAAAAGTGGATGCACGACAACTCTGATTTATGGAGGCGGTTATTCGAAGACGGAAGGCGAGCTGGCTGGAGAAATGGGAATGCGTGCTTATGTAGGCGGTCCGGTACGTGCAGGAGATCGTTATGAGGAACGGAGTATATGGGATTCACCTGACGGACATTCTCTGATTTACAATTTCGATGAAAAAGAGGGTTTTGAAAGAATCGAAGAGGCTCAGCATCTTTTAGAGGAGATAGATGGGACTTACGAAGGAAGGATACGAGGAATATGGGCGCCGACGCAGACCATGACATGCACGCCGGCGATGTTGAAGGAAGTCCGGAAACGAGCAGATAAGATGAACATGCGAATCACTATTCACGGTGCAGAAGCGCCGATTGAGTTTGAGTCTTGCATCAGAATGTTTGGAAAGACACCTGTTCAGCTGATGGCAGATACCGGTATGCTTGGAGAAGATGTGACAGTTGCTCACTGTTTATACATCACAGGACACAACATGATCAATATGGCAGGAGATAAGGATCTTCGCCTTCTGGGGGATTCTAAGACCACGGTTGCACATTGCCCTTGGGCATTGGCCAGATCGGGGAATACCCTGCAATCTTTCACAAAATACCAAGAATATGGGGTTAACATGACCATTGGTACAGATACATTCCCATCTGATTTTATTCAGGAAATGCGTTATGCAGCATGTTTGGGAAAGATTGTAGAACGAACCACATTCGCCGTATCCGCAAGAGATATTTTCTATGCGGCGACGGTCAATGGTGCAAAGGCCCTCGGAAGGAACGATCTCGGCAGATTAGAGAAGGGTTGTAAGGCTGATTTCGTCGTATTCCAGCTGAATTCTATTGAGATGAGCCCAGTGCGCGATGTGGTGAAGAATATCATCTATAGTGCTACTCGACATTCAGTGGATCGGGTGTACGTTGCTGGTAAGTGTGTCGTGCGAGATGGAAAAGTATCAGGGGTAGATGAAGTGGAATTATCAAGAGAACTGCAGGAGATCTCTGAGGGATCTTGGAGCAGAACGGCAAGTCATGATCGACTTGGACGCGATGTGGACACCTTGTCACCGCTAGCATGTCCGACCTATCATGAAAAATAATTTGTTTTAAAAGCTGCGCAACATTTCCGTTCCGGTTTTTAAAAACTGTTGCATTATATTTACAGCAGCAGTGATAATATTAAAGAAAGAAGAGGTAAAGTATGATGCTAAAGAAGAATTTGAAAGCGGCAGTAAGTGTAATTCTTGTATTTACTATGATCTTTGCAATGACTGCCTGCGGCGGTGGAGATGGCAGCTCGTCGTCTTTTAAGACCCCGGAAAACGAACTTGTGATCGGCACCTATTCTGATGGTAGTGCATGTCGTTTAGATCCATCTATGACCAGTTCTTACGGCGACTGGCAGTACAACAATCAGATGTATGATACCATCGTGACCAGCGATTTTGACGGTGTGACGATCAAAGATGCGTTGGCAGAAAGTTGGGATATCTCTGAGGATGGAAAGACATATACCTTCCATTTGAAGGATGGTATCAAATTCCACAGTGGAAAGGCACTGACGTCTGCTGATGTAAAAGCATCTTGGGAACGGTGGAAAACCGATGCAGAGGCGCAGTATTCCTATTATCTGGATTTTGTTGACACCATTGAAACACCTGATGATCAGACAGTAGTGTTAAACCTGTCACAGCCGGATAATAATCTTTTGATAAACTTAACGGTTCCTGTGGCGGCTATAACTAATGTTGATGCAGTGGAACAGGCAGAGGCTGAGGGTAAGGTTTACGGCGTAGAGGTGGTAGACGGTACTGGACCATTCAAACTTGGAGAGTATGTGTCTGGCGATCATCTTACAATGGTAAGAAACGACGATTATACTTGGGGATCTTCTATTTATGAAAACCAAGGTCCGGCTCATTTGGAAAAACTCACAGTTAAATTTTTAAGTGAAGCGAGCACTCGGCTTATGGAATTTGAATCTGGAAATGTAGATATTCTTGGGAATGGCTGCGTTTTCGCACAGGAATTAGATCGTATTTTGAAAGATAAAAGTAATACAATGGTAGAGTATGTCCCACCGTATCCGGTCTTCATAATGTTCCAGACAGAAAGAGTTCCTGACGTCCAAGTAAGAAAAGCTATGAATATGGCAATTGACAGGGATGAAATTATTGCAACTACCATGGGTGGTCATTCACAACCGATGGTTGGGGCACTGCCATCTGATTATAAGTGGTATTGGGATGGTGCAGACGATATGTATCCGTATGATCTGGATGCGGCTGGAAAAATCCTGGATGAAGCAGGTTACACCTTAGAAAGTGATGGATATCGCTATAAGGATGGAAAGAAGCTGTCGATTGAAATTTCCTACTGTGCGTCCAACGAAGATGCTAAGACTGCAGAGTTGGTTCAAGCGCAGATGAAAAAGATCGGAATTGATATTCAGATCAACACCAATACAGCAGATTTCTGGACAAGAATCGGTGGAGAACAAGATAATAATTTCGATACTTTGATCATGGGACTGTACATTAACTCGCCGGAAGATATGTTGCAGGAATATTTGTATAGCAAAAATATTCCGGCACCAAATAGGTCGAAGTGGAGTGACCCGCAAGTGGACAAGCTGCTCGTAGAGGCAAGAAGTACAACGGATGAAGGCAGAAGACAGGAATGTTATGATGAAATTCAGAAAATTGCCATGGAAGAGGCATTGTGGATTCCGTTGTATAACAAGAATGGTTGGTCTGTTATGAAGAGTTATGTTAAGGGATATAAAGCACATCCGACTATCGTAGAAGGAGAGCCGAAGTATCTGGATGTATACAAAGAAGCAGCAGAATAAATGAGTTTTCGTCCCTTGTGAATAATAAGAATTTCAATAAGATGCCGCAGCGCTGTCTGCGGTATCTTATTAAACACCAAGCTATGAGGAGAAATGCGATGAAAAAAGTCGATATGATTGTAAAAGCACCTCACTTTTTTACTATGGAAGGAGAGGGCGTAGGTTATGTGGGAGATGCGGCAATGCTCATCGATGGAGGAAAGATACTGGAGATCTTGCCCGCAGAAAAGGCAGTAGATTATCAGGCTGAAGAGAAAATCATACTGGAACATCACGCAATATTCCCTGGTTTTATCGATGGACACATGCATACGCCAATCAATGTGATGCGAGGGCTTGCGCAGGACACTAATTATTGGATGTTTTATGGCCTTCAACCGTTTGCTAATGTGGTGACCCAAGAGGAAATGGATATTGGAAGCCGGGTTGGTATTATGGAGGCAATCAAAGCTGGAACGACAACTTTAGGCGATTACGATCTGTACATGGATAATGTTTGTGCCTTTATAGATAAGGTGGGGGCACGCGGGAACATTGCACAGACAATCAGAGGCATTGTACCGAAAATTTATGCGCCAGGCGAGTTATATGAAATGGACGACATGCTGGCAGAAGAAATGATTGCACGCAATTTATCTCTTTATGATAAGTGGAATCAGCAGGCGGAAGGAAGGATACGTATTTTATTCGGACCGCAAGGTGCGGATTTCCTAAGTTTAGATAAACTGAAAAAAGTTCAAGCAATTGCGAAAGAAAGAAAAACAAAGCTGCATATGCATGTACAGCAGGGAGACCGGGAAACCTTTCAGATTACGAAGCGATATGGCAAGCGACCGGTTGAGCTTCTAGAGTCGTTGGGATATCTTGACGATAGTTTGATTGCAGTTCATTTAACAGATTGCACCGAACAGGAGGCAGCTCATGTGGCGAAGATGGGGGCATCTATGGTAGTTAATCCGGGCTCTATCGGCATCATAGATGGAGTGGTATGCCCTAGCGTGGCATTTCAAACTGCTGGTGGAAGTTGTGGACTTGGTTCTGATCAGGCACCGGGGAACAATTGTCACAACATAATTAATGAGATGAAAAATGTGGCACTATTTAACAAAATTAAATTTCAAAATCCTGAAATCATGCCTGCGTGGAAGGCTCTTCGGATGGCAACCATAGAAGGTGCAAGAGCAGTAGGCGTGGATGATATTGTAGGAAGCCTGACTCCGGGGAAGGAAGCAGATTTTATTGCTGTTGATTTGGATATGCCATCGATGCTGCCGGTTTATACTTATCCAATGAGGAATATTGTTCCTAACCTGGTCTATAGTGCTCGCGGCCACGAGATTTGTCTTTCCGTTGTTCATGGACAGGTGATTATGCGGGATCAAAAACTTACAAAGATTGACGAGCAGGAACTGATTGAGAAAATCAAAGAATGTCCTGCAGAAATTGGAGCGCGAGCTTCTGAGGAATTTTTCCGCATAAATGGAACAAATGCTAAATTCATGGAAGAAGGAAAGCTTTGAAATTAAAATAATAAAATAATTTGTATAATAATTTAATCAAGGAGAGGAAGTAAATGAAGGTATTAACATTTGGCGAAATAATGCTGAGACTCAAAGCGCCGGGACACGAAAGGTTCATGCAGAGTCCTTTACTTGAAGCTACCTTTGGAGGCGGAGAGGCAAATGTAGCCGTATCACTGGCAAACTACGGAATGGATGCAGCCTTCCTTACTGTGCTGCCCGAAAACGCTCTGGGAGATGCCTGCATGGGCGAACTTAGAAGGTTTAACGTGGATACAAGCAGGATATTAAGAGGACCCGGCAGAATGGGGATATACTATCTTGAAGCGGGAGCAAATCAGCTTCCGAGCAAGGTCATTTATGACAGAGCGGGCAGCAGCGTTGCACTGGCAGGTCCCGGAGCAATAGATTGGGATGCAGCCTTTAGCGGAGTTGAGTGGTTTCATATTACCGGAATTACGCCTGCGATTTCCGAAAGCTTGATGTTGCTTTCCATAGAAAGCGTAGAGGAGGCAAAAAAACGCGGAATTACCGTATCATGTGACCTAAACTACAGGAAGAATTTATGGAAATATGGAAAATCTGCCGATGAGGTAATGCGCAAAATCGCTTCAAACGCCGACGTACTCATAGCCAACGAGGAGGACGTGCAGAAATCCTTGGGAATTACCATAGATGTGGACGTGGAATCCGGAAAGATCGACAGCAATAAATATGAGCAGCTTAGCAGCAAGGTTTTGGAGCTTTACCCGAATGTAAAAAAGATTGCCATCACACTGCGCGAAAGCAGAAGCGCGGATACAAACGGTTGGTCTGTGTGCCTGAATAATCGCGAGGAGTTTATGGTAAGCAAGCACTATGATATAAACGATATTGTTGATAGAGTAGGTGGAGGAGACAGCTTTGCAGGGGGCCTTATTTACGGTCTATTCCATTACGAAAGCGACAGACAGGCTCTAGAGTTTGCAGCGGCGGCATCCTGCCTTAAGCACAGCATATTAGGAGATTTTAACAGAGTATCGGCGGGTGACGTGGAGAAGCTTATGTCGGGCGATGGTTCAGGCAGAGTACAGAGATAAAAAGCAGGTGAAGAACATGAATGAATTAGTAAAAGAAATATCTAAAATAGGGATAGTGCCTGTAATAGTCTTAAACGACGCAGCGAAGGCTGTAAGGACGGCAAAGGCGCTTCTTGACGGCGGGATAGACTGCGCCGAGGTAACTTTCAGGACAGAGGCGGCAGAGGAATCCATCAGAAATATTGCGGAAGCTTACCCTAATATGCTTCTCGGAGCCGGTACGGTACTCAGCATAGAACAGGTAGATAGAGCTGTCGCTGCGGGTGCAAAGTTTATTGTTACGCCGGGATATAACCCAGAGGTAGTAAATTACTGCGTGAAAAAGGGAGTGGCGATAGTACCGGGCTGCATGGACACAAACGCCATAGAGATGGCGCTTTGTGCAGGGCTTGATACGGTAAAGTTTTTCCCTGCTGAGCAGGCGGGAGGAGTGAAGATGCTCAAGGCTCTTGCAGGACCTTATGTAAATCTTCATTTCATGCCTACAGGAGGGGTTAATAAGGAAAATCTTCTTGAATATCTGTCCTTTGACAAAGTAACAGCCTGCGGTGGTTCATGGATGGTAAAGAAGGATTTAATTGAAAAGGATCAATTTGACGAAATAACAAGACTTTCCAGAGAAGCTGTGATGGCAATGCTGAATTTCAGAGTCGTTCATGTGGGGATAAACAACGACTCGGAGGAAGAGGCAGAGCAGGAAGTAAGCAGGCTTTGCAGTCTTTTCGGCTTCAAAAAGGATGTTAAGAGTGCTTCGACCTTTGCTTCGGAAGGAATTGAAGTATGCAGAAAACGTTTTCCGGGGGCGCATGGACATATAGCGATAGGTACGAGCAGCTGCGAAAGAGCAATGTATTTTCTTTCAAAATGCGGGGCGGAGTTCGATATAGAGACAGCAAAGTATAAAGGCGGAAGATTGACATCCGTATACCTGAAGGAACAGGTTGGAGGCTTTGCACTACACCTTGTAGAGAAATAAAGGAGAAAAAATGAGAAGAAGCGTTATTGCGGACAATATGCCGGTGTCGGGCATCAGAAAGATGTTTGCGCTGGCGTCGGAATATGAAAATGTCATAAATTTGTGTATAGGCGAGCCAGATTTTGCTACGCCGCAACATATTATAGACGCCGGTTCATATGCGCTGAATCATGGCTATACAAAATATGTGGCAAATTCGGGACTTCCCGCTTTGAGAAAGGCGATAGCGGAGAAAATGACTGCTGAAAACGGCATAGAATGCAGTGAAAAAAATGTTATGGTAACAAATGGAGCAGGACAGGCTCTCATGTCGGCTGTTAGGTGCGCGCTTAATCCGGGAGATAGCATAATAATTGCGGATCCATATTATCCCAATTATTTAGGGTATTTTACTCTTGCAGGAGTGGAGGTTATTACGGCTGCAACAAAAGAGGAAGAGCATTTTCATCTCACCTGCGAAGCTATGGAGAAGGTGATTAAGCCATCCACAAAGGCAATTCTAATTAACAGCCCTTCGAATCCTACGGGGGCAGTTTTAAGTCTCGATGAGCTTAAAGCTATAGCGCAGTTTGCAAAGGAAAGGGACCTGATAGTTATTTCCGACGAGCCTTACGAATCCATCGTATACGACGGGCGAAAGAATTACAGCATCGCCGCACTGCCGGATATGTTTGCAAGGACTATAACTGTAAACAGCTTTTCAAAGACCTTTGCGATGACAGGCTGGCGCGTGGGCTACGCGGTAGCTGAGGAAGCGTTTATAAACGCTATGACGATTATGCAGGAATCTCTGACATCCAGTGTGAACGCAGCAAGTCAGTATGCCGCCTGCGTCGCTTTGACCTCTCCGAAGGACGAGGTAGAAGAAATGCGGAGGGTTTATGAGAAAAGGGCTGAGTTGCTCGAAAGAGGATTAAACCGAATAAAGGGCTTCAGCTTCATAAAACCGGAAGGAGCTTTTTATGCTTTCGTGAATATAAAGGATACGGGAATGACGTCCGAAGAGGTATCACAAAGGCTGATAGAGGAATGTCAGGTTGTTACTACCCCTGGTTCGGCTTTTGGAGCAGCGGGCGAGGGTTATATACGCATTTCCTTTGCGTCAAGCTCAGAGATTTTGGAAGAAGCAGTAAACAGGATACAGTCTGTTTTCGGCACTAAATAAAAATACTGCTTTCTATTTGCAAGCTTAAGTGAATTGGAGAAAGCCGGCAAATGGGCATGAACACTGTAAGGATGACCTTATGGTGTGTATTGCTTGTTGCGCCGGTTTTTTATGTAAAGATAATCCATAATTTGCAATTGTTACAGTTAAAAAATATTTCAGCGTAATAGGAGGAAAAAGAAATGACGAAGTGGGTATACATGTTTTCTGAAGGAGACGCGGGAATGAGAAACCTTCTCGGCGGCAAAGGCGCAAACCTTGCGGAAATGACGAGGCTCGGCCTTCCTGTACCGCAGGGCTTTACTATTACCACAGAAGCATGTACAAGGTATTACGAGGATGACTGTCAAATAAGCGATGAGATAAAGGCTCAGATAGACGGAGCGGTTACGAAATTAGAGGAAATCACCGGGAAAAAGTTCGGAGACAGTAAAAATCCTCTTCTTGTTTCCGTTCGCTCAGGTGCCAGAGCATCCATGCCAGGCATGATGGATACCATTTTGAACCTCGGTTTAAACGAAGAAGTGGTCGAGGTGCTTGCAAAGAAAACAAACAACGAAAGGTGGGCAAGAGACTGCTACAGGAGATTTATCCAAATGTATTCCGACGTGGTAATGGAGGTTGGAAAGAAGCACTTTGAGGAGCTCATCGATGAAATGAAGGCGAAAAGAGGGGTGACGCAAGACATAGAACTTACAGCAGCAGATCTTAAAGAGCTTGCGAACCAGTTTAAGGCGGAATACAGGAAAAAGATAGGCAAGAGCTTTCCCGATGACCCGAAGGAGCAGCTTATGGGAGCTATCAAAGCAGTATTTCGCTCTTGGGATAACCCTCGGGCAAACGTATATCGCCGTGACAACGACATCCCTTATTCATGGGGAACCGCAGTAAACGTGCAGGAAATGGTTTTCGGAAACTGGTCAGATGAATCGGGTACGGGAGTGGCATTTACCCGCGATCCTGCGACAGGAGAAAAGAAGCTCATGGGAGAATTTCTTCTCAACGCTCAGGGAGAAGACGTGGTGGCAGGCGTCAGAACACCGCAGCCGATAGAGTCACTGGCAGAGGCAATGCCGGAGGTCTTCGGGGAGTTTAAAAAAGTGTGCGGCATTTTAGAAAATCACTATAGGGATATGCAGGATATGGAGTTTACCATTCAGGACAGAAAGCTCTATATGCTTCAAACAAGAAACGGTAAAAGAACGGCTCAAGCAGCCTTAAAGATAGCCTGCGATCTTGTAGATGAAGGTGTGAGAACAGAAGAAGAAGCAGTAGCCATGATAGACCCACGAAACCTCGATACCCTTCTTCACCCTCAGTTTGATGGGGAGGCACTTAAGGCGGAGACCCCCATAGGAAAGGGCCTCGGAGCGTCCCCAGGAGCTGCCTGCGGAAAGGTAGTATTCAATGCAGAAGATGCAGTGAAATGGGCGTCAAAAGGCGAAAAGGTGATTCTTGTACGCCTTGAAACATCACCGGAGGATATTGCGGGCATGAAGGCGGCGCAGGGGATTTTGACGGTAAGAGGGGGCATGACATCCCACGCCGCGGTAGTTGCAAGAGGAATGGGAACCTGCTGCGTTTCCGGTTGCGGCGAAATAAGAATGGATGAAGAAAATAAGAGATTCACGCTTGGAGAAAAGACCTTTGCGGAGGGCTCGAAAATTTCCCTTGATGGAACTACGGGCAACATTTATGAAGGAATAATCCCTACGACAGATGCAGTAATAACAGAAGAATTCGGAAAAATTATGGCGTGGGCAGATAAGTTCAGAAGACTGGAGGTAAGGGCCAACGCCGACACTCCTGCCGACGCAAGAAAAGCAAGAGAACTTGGGGCGGAGGGCATAGGACTTTGCCGTACGGAGCATATGTTCTTCGAGGAGGAGAGAATAGCGGCATTCCGTGAGATGATATGTTCAGATACAGCGAAGGAACGAGAAGCAGCCCTTGAAAAGATACTGCCTTATCAGCAGGAAGACTTTAAGGGACTCTTTGAGGCTCTTGAAGGATACCCCGTTACAATTCGTTTCCTGGACCCTCCACTACATGAGTTTCTGCCGACGGAAGAAGATGATATAAAGAAACTGGCAGACGCACAGGGAAAGTCAGCAGCGGAGATTAGAAAAATCATCTCCTCTCTCCATGAATTTAACCCAATGATGGGACATAGAGGGTTGCGTCTTGCCATAACGTACCCGGAAATTCCAAGAATGCAGACGAGAGCTGTAATACGTGCGGCTATAAACGTTAAGGCAGCGCATCCCGACTGGGAAATTGAGCCTGAGATTATGATACCGCTCACTTCCGACATAAAAGAATTTGACTTTGTAAAGAAGATAGTGGTTAAAACAGCGGAGGATGAAATAAAGGCTGCAGGAACAGAACTTAAGTACAAGGTGGGTACCATGATTGAAACCCCGCGTGCCTGCGTGACAGCGGACGAGATAGCGAAAGAAGCCGATTTCTTCAGCTTTGGAACCAACGATCTGACACAGATGTCCTACGGTTTTTCAAGAGATGACGCAGGCAAGTTCCTGAGTTCGTACTATGAGAACAAGATATTTGAAAACGATCCTTTTGCAAAGCTTGACCAAAAGGGTGTTGGGGAACTTATGAAGCTAGCGGTTAGGCTCGGAAAGGGCGCAAACAAAAAGCTTCACACAGGAGTATGCGGAGAACATGGGGGAGACCCATCCTCAGTTGAATTTTGTCACAGTATAGGACTGGACTATGTATCCTGTTCACCGCTTAGAGTGCCTATAGCAAGACTTGCGGCTGCACAGGCTGCAATAAATAATACAAAATAGATGATACGAGAGGTGAAAAGTATATGATTAAAGTTGCAATTAACGGATTTGGAAGAATCGGCAGGCTAGCCTTCAGACAGGTATTTGAGGATCCTGATATGGAGGTTACGGCTATAAATGACTTGACGGCGCCCAAGATGCTTGCACATCTTTTAAAATACGATTCCGTGCAGGGAAAATATGCAGGGCATACCGTGGAATGGGACGAAAAATCCATTACGGTTGACGGAAAGCGTATTCCAATCTACGCTCAGGCGGACGCTCACTGCCTTCCTTGGGGAGAGCTTGGTATAGACGTAGTTCTTGAATGTACCGGATTTTATACATCTAAAGAAAAAGCACAGGCACATATCGACGCCGGAGCAAAGAAGGTGCTTATTTCGGCTCCTGCAGGAAACGATCTGCCTACCATCGTATACGGTGTAAATCACGAAATACTTAAGGCTGAGGACAACATCATTTCCGGAGCTTCCTGCACCACCAACTGTCTGGCACCTATGGCAAAGGCTTTAAACGAGTACAGAGAAGTGCGCACCGGCTTTATGACTACCATTCATGCCTATACGGGGGACCAGATGCTCCTTGATGGACCTCACAGAAAAGGAGATCTGAGAAGGGCGAGAGCAGGAGCCGTAAACATAGTGCCTAATTCGACGGGAGCGGCTAAGGCTATAGGGCTAGTAATACCCGAGCTTGCAGGAAAGCTTATCGGCTCAGCGCAGAGAGTACCCGTACCGTCGGGATCCATTACCATTTTGGATGCGACATTAAAGGATATGACGGATTCTGTTTCGGTGGAAGGCATCAATGAAGCAATGAAGGCAGCGGCGTCGGAATCCTTCGGATATACGGAGGAAGAGCTAGTATCGTCGGATATAATAGGAATGAGCTACGGCTCCCTTTTTGATGCTACTCAGACCTTGGCGCAGCAATGCGGGACTCACATTTTTGAGGTGAGGATAGTAGCTTGGTATGATAACGAGATGAGTTACACATGTCAGCTTGTGAGAACCCTGAAGTATTTTTCCTCACTTAAATGAGTAGACTTCTGTCGATATTTAGAGAAAAATTGACTGCTACGAGGCAAAAGCGTTTCATCAGATTCCGTAGATGCCTTTCGTAAAACGGATGCCGCAGTACGGATTCCGCGAAACCACGAAACACGCGAGGTTTATGATCCTTACAGGATTTGTGAGATTTGTGCAATTTCGCGAAAAACGATTGACGAAGCGGCTGCATTGTGGTAGTATAAGTTGTTAGAAAAATTACCTGTGCTGCGCTTGCGCGAGGACTCTGACGCCAGGCCCGGCAGCAGGCGAATATCGAAAAAGGAGAAAGAACATGATTACAAAGGAAATCAAACAGCAGATCATCAAAGATTATCAGTTAAAAGAGGGTGACACCGGTTCTCCGGAAGTACAGATCGCGATCCTGACTTACAGAATCAACGATCTGAACGAACACCTCAAAGAACATAAGAAGGACCACCACTCCAGAAGAGGTCTGTTAAAGATGGTAGGTCAGAGAAGGAACCTTCTTGCATACCTGAAGGAAAATGATCTGGAGAGATATAGAACTCTGATCGCTCGTTTAGGATTAAGAAAGTAGGTTTTCAATTTACTATGGATTTAAGCGGGGCACAATCAAAACCCCGCTTATTTTTTAGCATCCCTTCGCGAAGGGAAGAAGCCTGCGGCTTGTGGATTTTCTCGGGGGTGCAAGACAATCAATATAT
>ERZ857998.692-NODE-692-length-44738-cov-13.037218_pt1 | contig 44738 bp, 53 predicted proteins | sample MGYA00519954_ERZ857998 | MGnify/ENA primary metagenome ERZ857998 (study PRJEB31778, sample SAMEA3449424) | human gut metagenome | biome: human gut; feature: human-associated habitat; material: faeces | place: United Kingdom | collected 2010/2012 ...
TGCGAATCGCTCGGTGCTCACATACGTCTAGTATGCTCCGCGCCTCGCGTTCTTGTTTCCTAGCGGTGAACGAAAAATCCTGCGTCATATAAAATGCTTATTAAAATCGTCTGTGGCGTTGCTAGCTGCAGGCGGTTTTTTCTGCGCATTTGACAGTTTTCGACCGGTGCGGTGCCAAGGGTGAACGAAAAATTCTGCGTCATGAACACGCAAATGATGGGCGGCTCCGCGAGGGGCCGCTTTTGTGTTGCGAACATGGCAAAAATGTGATATACCTAAAGGGTAGTAAAGCTGGACGATGCTGCCGCGCGGAGAATTCGCGAGGCGACGAGGACGCGGGACTGCTTAGAACTTAGCAAAAAACGGAGGATACGAAAAATGGACTTAATTACAGGCATCAAGGAAAGAAGAAGCGTCAGAAGATTCGCGGATAAACCGGTTCCAAGAGAACTGATTACAGAAATCGTAGAGATTGCGAGATATGCCCCATCATGGAAAAACACCCAGACTGCGAGATATATCGTTGTGGACAATCCGGAGAAGATCGCGGCACTTGCAAACGATAAATGCACTTACGGATTTGAATTTAATATCAAGACCATCGCCAAAGCGCCGGCGGTTGTGCTGCTGACCGTCGTGGAAGGACGTTCCGGCTTTGAAAAAGACGGCAGTTTTTCGACGCCGAAGGAGGACAGATGGCAGACTTTCGATGCCGGCATCGCGGCGCAGACTTTCTGTCTGGCAGCCTACGAAAAAGGAATCGGTAGTGTGATTCTCGGCTATTTTGATGATGCGGAGATTAAAAAGGTCATTCCGATTCCGGAAGGACAACAGGTTGGCGCGATCATTCCGATCGGCTTCCTGCCGGAGGGTGAAGTCGCAGCTCCGCCGAGAAAAGACGTGAGCGCGCTTTTAACCTTCATCTAAGCCTGCGGGAATGCGCGGGGAACTTTCTCCATCACACACTTCATCTGTTCATCATCTGTTCATCTTTCACGTGCTCTTCGTCTAAGGCGGCGGGAATATCGCGGCGCGGCACGGGCGAAGATAAAAGCAGCTTGCGAAGCAAGGAAGATGCGGACTCGGCAAGCGGCGCGCCGAGAGACTAAGAAAGCTTCAGCTGTTTTCCGTTACGTTCTGCGCGATGAATTTGAAAAAACAAGTGAAAGTTCCCATTTTCGCGATTTTTACGCAAAAAGATGAACTGCGGCTTCTTGATGGTGGTTATTCAGGTGAGCATTTGCAGGGAAAATAGAAGTTTGTTCCATCCTCAATGCCTAAAAATGTTAGACGCCACAATATACTTGAAGATTCCTTGTGAATAACGACAAAATAGAGGGGGTGTGGCTGAAACACCCATGATGAAAAGGAAGCGTAGCTGCTCTGCGTTACATCTTTTTGCGGTTTTTGGAGCAAAAAGCGGCGCAAACGTGAGTGCGGGCAGCCAAGGCGGTCTGCGCGCGTTGGGAATATGCAGGCAGAGCAGCATCTCGCGTGATGTCGGTGGGGAGCAGGGGCGGACGCTTCGATCAGGAGCAACATTTCGCTTGTCGCAAACGTGAGTACGGGCAGCCAAGGCGGTCTGCGCGCGTTGGGAATATGCAGGCAGGGCAGCATCTCGCGCAATGCCGGTGGGGAAGCAGGGGCGGCCGCTCGCTGGGTACGAACGCGTACCCGGGCGGGGCACTCGCTTGGCGTTACAGACAGAACAGCCGCTTGTTTGGGCGCGATGATAGGAAAGAAACAGTCAGGCGGTCTTGCCGGCAGCTCCGGCATGGCTGCTTTTTGTTATTATGGAGAGGAAATATCGCTTGCGATATTTCCGGAATATCAACAAAAGCACCTTGCGAAACGCCTGCCATGCATGGCAGGCATGGGTGCAAAGAAATCTACGATTCCGTTTTGCACGCTTTTGTCAGAACAATCAGGGCGCTGATGGTAAGCGCGAGACCCAAAAGACCGGATGGCGCGGGAATTTCGGTGTAGAGCAGGATACCTAAGAGCATAGCGGCGGTCGGTTCCGCGCCGCAGGAAAGAATCGCCGCGTTGCCGGAATCGATATATTTGATGGAAAACGCGTAAAAAAAATTCGGTAAAATGGAGGTGACCAGTGCTTGCGAGAAATAGAAGGCGGAGCCTTTGAGCGGCGCAGCCGAAACGAACGCGCCAATCGCGTTCCAATCGGCAAACGGAGTCAGAATCAGTGTGGTGATTGCGAAGACATAAATATTGATGGTGAGGGCGTGATAGTTTCGCTCTGTCAGCTGCTTGGAATTGATGGTGTAGATCGCGTTAAAAAACGCGGAGCCGAGGCCGGTTAAGATGCCGACGCTACTCCAGACAAGTTCGGAATGACTGTCGAACACACCGCTGATCAGAGCGCAGCCGACGACTGCCGCAAGCATACAGGAGACCTTGACGGGCGTGATTTTTTCATGAAAAAAGACGGCGCCCAGCAGCAGCACAAAGATCGGGCAGAGGCATAGCAGCACCGAAGCCAGCGTTAAGGTCAGGATGCCGACGCTGGTGTTGTAGCAGACGTTCATCAGCAGATAGCCGTTGACAGCCGCCGAAAGGAAGAACGGAAGGTCACGCAGGTGAATCCGCAGCAAGCTCCGGTCGTAAAGCAAAAGCACGATCAGCAGAAGGCAAAAAGAAACCAGCGAACGGGAACACATGATGGAGATGTTGCCAAAGCCCGCGGTTTTTAACGTGCGGACAAAGATGCCGCCGGCGCCCCAGCAGGAGCCGGCAATCAGCGGAAACAGCATTGCGATTTTTTTCATGGAAATCTCCTTTGTGACGAAACTTTGCGCGGCACTCGGAACAGACCGCGAACATGAAGCATTATATCATGCGGTATCGAAATTTGCAAAAGAATCTTGCGAAGCGCGGAAGACACAGAATGGCGCAAGATGCCGCCTGGGAGGGACGCAAAGGTCGGCGCGATGCCGCCGTAACGCTGGTTTAAAGATGCCGAGCAGAGCCTCCGGAGCGCCGCGATGCGATTTTTGTTGCGGGAAGGGGAAAAAAGAGGTATAATGTAGCAGATAAGCTTTGAAAAAGGCTTTTTTTCGTGCGCGAACGCGGCAATATGGTTCCGGAAGACGTGAGATAACCGTTATATTTAGACTTCACGCGCACTTATCATGGGAACGCAGCGACAGACTTCCGGAAGACGTGTGGGAATCGCGGCAATGAGGGGAAACAGAAAAAAATGAGGATAATATGAGACGAGACAGACGAGAAGAAATCATCGCGCAGATGGAAGCGGAGAAACGAGCAGAGAAAAAAAGACGCGGGAATGGCTTTTGCAGATTCCTTTCTATCTTATATACGCTTTTGGCGGCGGCCTTTGTCGCGCTGCTGATCAAGCTCGACGCGCTTCCGGCGAAGTATCTTTATGCGGGGATTGCCGTACTGGTCATCGCATCGGTGTTCATCGTGCCGGTGATGTTCAGCAAGCGCGGCAAAAAAGGCAGGAAAATCGGAGCTTCCGTTGTCGCGCTGCTTCTGATCGGAGTGTTCGGCGTCGGCACGTGGTATCTGACAGATACGCTGCATTTTATCGATACCATTACGCAGGTCAAGCAGGAAACAGAAGACTATTACGTTGTTGTGCCGCAGGAAGCGCTCTTTGAAGACATCAACGGGATTGACGGACAAATTGTCGGGACCCATATGACGAGTGATTTACGCTATTCGGAAGCGAAGGCGAAGCTGCAGGAGGAGGTCCAGGTGACCTATGCCTATGAAGCAGATGTCAAAACCTTAATCGAAAAACTGCTCGCGGGAGAATATCAGGCGATCTTTTTGCCGGCGGCCACCTACGACAATCTGAAGACAGAAGAGAACGCGGACAGCGGAATCGACGCGGATCTGGACACTTTGGCGAAGGTGCTGGCAACGATTTCGATTCCGATTGAAACCGAGGATCAGACCTCCGCGGTCGATGTGACGAAAGAGAGCTTTAATGTTTACATCAGCGGTTCCGACATGTCCGGTTCTATCGACGTTACGAACCGCACGGATGTCAACATGATTGCGACGGTCAATCCGCGGACGCACGAGGTGCTGCTGACCTCGATCCCGCGCGATTATTATGTGACACTGCCGTCCAAGAACGCCAAGGACAAGCTGACCCATTCCAGTCTCTATGGGATGCAGGAAAGCATCGGCGCATTGGAGAACGCGTTCGGCATCGACATCAACTACTATCTGCGCGTCAACTACAGTACGATCATCAAGCTGGTCGATGCGATGGGCGGTATCGACATCAATTCAGAACACGACTTCTATACCTCGGGCATGAAGGGGATGCCGGAGCTGAATGGGCATCACTTTGTCAAAGGCAAGAATCATGTTGACGGCAAGCTGGCGCTGGCGTTCTGCAGAGAAAGACATGCTTTCCTGGCCGGTGATATGCAGAGAAACGAGAACCAGCAAATTGTGTTGGAAGCCATTCTCAAAAAAGCTCTGAGCAGCAAGACGATTCTGACCAAATACACCGCGCTCCTGGACGCAGTCAAGGAAAACATGTCCACCAACATGACGCCGGAAGAAATGTCGGCGATTATCAAAATGCAGCTTGCTGATATGCCGGACTGGAAGATCAAAAGACAGGCGATTAAGGGGACTAACGCGTTTGAATACTGCTACGCGCTCGGCTTTAAGGCGGCGACGGTCGATGCGATTCCGGAGGAAGAAGCGAAGGCTGTGGATGAAATTGTAAGAATAGCGACAGAGGATATACAGACAGAAAGCGGGACAAAACAAGATGCAGCGCAAGAAGACGGACAGAAAGATGAAACGGGTGATCGCTAAACAGAGCAGAACGAAGACCAGCATCGTCTGCGGTACAGAGAATCCGGCAAGCCTGGGGTGTGACTTTTATGAGCTGGAGGATGGAGAACTGGCGACCTTTTTTACGCCAAAAGAAATCCACGAAGGTCACGACGGTATCATGCATGGCGGGCTGTCTAGCGCGATTTTGGATGAAGTGATGGGACGCTGCAACTTTGTTGAAGCCGCGGATGGAACGCTGTACAACCCGTATGTGACCGGTGAAATGACGGTGCGCTACTATTTGCCGATCCGCGTTGGGACAAAAATGCGCGCGTTCGGGCGTGTTGACCGCAGCGAGGGCAGGAAAAATTTTAACTCGGGTGAAATTTTGGACGCGGATGGCGTGGTTGTCGCGGAGGCAGCCGGTATTTATATCCGAACGAATTTTATCGACGACCAAAACGTGCCGGAGGGAGAAAAGCGAGGGATTCTGCCCCTGACTGCCGAAGACCCGGCGGAGCTTTGAGATTTTCCCGGGAAAAATCCGAAAAAGCGGGCAAAATTCAAAAAAGAATATTGACATTGACAAAGCGCTGTTCTATAATTAATAGGCAACTTTATGATTATGCATAAGCAGAGCTCCCCAAAAGGGCTCTGAATTTTGAGTTAAACGGAGGACAATCAACATGAGAGTGAAAGTAATGCTGGCATGCACAGAGTGTAAGCAGAGAAACTACAATACGATGAAGAACAAAAAGAACGATCCGGATCGTATTGAAATGCAGAAATATTGCAGATTCTGCAAGAAACACACGCTTCACAAGGAAACCAAATAAGGAGAGATCATTATGGCAAACGAAGCAAAAAAGAAGTTCAGCTTTAAGGAATATTTCAAATCCGTAAAAGTTGAAATGAAAAAGGTTGTATGGCCGACCAAGAAGGAAACCTGGTCCTATACAGCAGTGGTTATCGCTACTTGTGCAGTTTTCGCATTGGGATTCTGGTTAATCGATACAGGCGTTCTTGCGGCGCTGAAGGGTATTTTGAACATCTCTTTCAGCTAATTCCGCGAGCAATCGGGACTTTACTTATTTATGTAGGGGCTGTCAAAACGGCGGTCTCAAAGCAAAAAGAAAAGAGAAGGTACGAAAATGTCTGATTTTGAGAACAAAGGCGTTTCTCCTTTAGAGGGGGAAGGCATTCGTGGAGATGGCCAGGCGAAATGGTATGTAGTGCATACTTATTCCGGTCACGAGAATAAGGTAAAAGTGAATATCGAAAAGATGGTTGAGAACCGCGGCATGCAAGACCTTATCATCGACATCGTTGTACCGACGGAAGACCGCGTTGAGATCAAAGACGGACAGCGTAAAATCAAAACACGGAAGATGTTTCCGGGTTATGTAATTATAAAGATGATTGTTACCAATGAGTCCTGGTATCTGGTGCGAAACACACAGGGTGTAACGGGATTCGTGGGTCATGGCTCCGAACCGATTCCGCTGACAGATGAAGAAGTCGCCAGAATGGGAATCGAAAAAGTGTATATTGACCTCGACGTAGAAGTCGGCGAGACAGTGCGCGTTATCAGCGGTCCTTTCGAAAGCTTTATGGGCACAGTAGAGGAGATCAACAAAGAGAAACAGGTACTGAAAGTCAAGGTTTCTATGTTCGGGCGAGATACCCCTGTAGAATTGGAATTCAGTCAGGTGGAAAAAATCTAAAGAAAGGAGAGAAAAAAATGGCTAAAAAAGTAGAAGGCTATATCAAACTTCAAATCGCGGCAGGCAACGCAACTCCGGCACCTCCGGTAGGTCCGGCGCTCGGTCAGAAGGGTGTCAACATCATGGACTTCTGTAAGCAGTTCAACGCAAGAACCCAGGATCAGCCGGGCATGGTAATTCCGGTCGTTATTACGGTTTACGCTGACAGATCCTTCACGTTTATCACCAAGACACCGCCTGCAGCAGTGCTGCTGAAGAAAGCAGCCGGACTCGACGCGGCATCCGGAGAACCTAACAAGAAGAAGGTTGCCACATTGACAAGAGCGCAGGCTGAAGAGATTGCCAAAACCAAGATGCCAGACTTAAACGCAGCAAACTTGGAATCCGCGACAGAGATGATCAAGGGAACCGCGAGAAGTATGGGTATCGTCATTGAAGATTAATAAGAAGTGGAAGACGAAAGTCGTTAGTACCACAAGGAGGTAAACATGCCTAAAAGAGGTAAACAGTACAGAGAAGCTGTCGCCAAATTTGACAAGACAGCTTTGTATGAAGCTCCGGAAGCGTTAAAACTCGCGGTGGAAGCTTCTCACGCGAAATTCGACGAAACCGTCGAAGTTCACATCAGACTTGGTGTTGACGGAAGACACGCGGACCAGCAGGTCAGAGGCGCGATCGTTCTTCCTCATGGAACAGGTAAGACAAAAAAGGTTTTAGTATTCGCTAAGGGACCGAAAGCGCAGGAAGCGGAAGAAGCTGGCGCTGATTACGTTGGAGCGGAAGAGCTCGCACAGAAGATTCAGACCGAAAACTGGTTTGACTTCGACGTAGTGGTAGCTACCCCGGACATGATGGGTGTGGTAGGTCGTCTTGGTAAGATCCTGGGACCTAAGGGCTTAATGCCAAACCCGAAATCCGGCACCGTAACCATGGATGTTACGAAGGCTCTGCAGGAGATTAAAGCAGGTAAAGTTGAGTACAGACTTGACAAGACCAACATCATCCACACGCCGATCGGCAAAGTATCCTTCGGACCGGAAAAATTAACGGACAACTTTAACGCGCTGCTTGAAGCGATCGTTAAGGCAAAACCGGCTGCCGCGAAAGGTCAGTACCTGAGAAGCGTCACAGTGGCTTCTACGATGGGCCCTGGCGTGAAAGTAAATCCGGCAGTGATTCAGTTCTAGACATTCTTTCGATCGTCTTTTCGACGTTGTCGAAAGGAAAGAATATCAGCGATTTTGCTCCGCAAAATCTGAATCAGAAATCATAACAATGAAATAAAACCGTAGACAGCGGGTGCGTAAGCTTAATTTCCCGCCGAGGTACAAGATAAAGATCGACCTTGCCCTGTCTATGGAGAAATCCGTAAGGAGAGCAAGGTTTTTTTATGGAGTACCATACTCTGCTTGTCCCGCGCGGACAGGCAAGAAAGGAGAATTGACTATGTCAGTAGAAGCTCAAAAGGCAAAACAAGTCATCATTGACGAAATTAAAGAAAAATTAGACGGCGCACAGTCTGCAGTTGTCATCGACTACATGGGCATTACCGTCGCACAGGCAGACGCGATGAGAAAAAAGCTGCGTGAAGCAAACGTAGACTACACCGTATATAAGAACACCCTTGTGAAGAGAGCGATCGCGGGCACCGAATTTGAAGGTCTTGCGGAAGTTCTCGACGGACCGAGCGCGCTTGCGATCAGCAAGGACGACGCGACAGCTCCGGCAAGAGTCCTGAACGAAGTGATCAAAGACTTCAAGAAGATGGAATTCAAAGCAGGTGTGGTAGAAGGCAACTTCTTCGACAAAGATGGTATCCAAACCATCGCAGATATTCCGTCCAGAGATGTTCTACTTGCGAAATTCCTGGGCAGCATCCAGTCCCCGGTCAGCAAGGCAGTCAGAACATTCCAGGCTATCGCGGACGCGAAAGCAGAATAACGCGGCAGGCGGCCTAAGCGCCGTGGCGTAAAAAAGAAGATAAAACACAATCTCATGTGATGAGAAAATTTGTAAAGGAGAAATAAAATGAATAAAGAGCAAATTATCGAAGCTATCAAAGCGATGACCGTTTTAGAGTTAAATGAATTAGTAAAAGCTTGCGAAGAAGAATTTGGCGTATCCGCAGCAGCTCCGGTTGCAGTTGTAGGTGCGGCAGGTGGTGCAGCAGCAGCTGAAGAACAGACTGAATTCACCGTTGTTCTGGAAGCAGCAGGCGCAGAAAAGATCAAGGTTATCAAGGCTGTAAGAGAAATCACCGGTCTTGGCCTGAAGGAAGCGAAGGAAGCTGTAGACGGCGCTCCGACCAACCTCAAGGAAGGTATCGAAAAGGCTGAAGCAGAAGCAATCAAAGCTCAGTTAGAAGAAGTTGGCGCAACTGTAGTTCTGAAATAAGAATCGCGAAGCGAACCAAAAACACAAAAAAAGCCCGGCGCAAGTCGGGCTTTTTAGTATGCAGGGAAATATCAATCGCGATGTTTCCGGAATATCGATAAAAGCACTTTGCGAAGCGTCTGTCATGCATGGCAGGTATGTGTGCAAAGGAAGCTGCGATTCCGTTTTTACACATTTTTTCCTTTGCATGTAAAAATTCGCGGGCAGGGACAGGCGGCCGCGAAGGGGACTGCTAAGGAAAGCTGGGGCTTCACAAAGCACGAAAAAATAAAAACGGCACGAAAATCGAGAAAAAAACAAAGAACTAAAAAAATGTTAAAAAACTGCAAAAAAAGTGTCAAGAAACTTGACCTGCCGCAAAGAGAATGTTAAGATAAAAGCTGATGTTTAACGTTGTCGGAGGTTATTATGGCAGCTTTTTTAGCAATTATCATTTTCGTCGCGATGTTCATTTTAATCGTGACAGAAAAGTTTGAACGACACTATATTACGTTAGCCAGCGGACTTTTGACTCTGGTTCTGGTTTTTGGCGTTGCCATGCGTGATTTCGGCGCCGCGTGGAACACTTTGAATTTCGCGGAGATTTTTACACTAAAATTTTGGTATCACGTTGGTTCCTCCGAGAGCGCGTCTACGGGCATCAACTGGGCAACGATTCTTTTTATCGCGGGCATGATGGTCATGGTGGAAGGCATGGCGGAGTCAGGATTCTTTAAGTGGCTCTGCATGGAAATCGCCAAGTGGGCGCATTACCGCGCGATGCGGATTTTCGTCGCCTTTATGTTCCTGTCGGCATTTTTGTCAATGTTCATCGACAGCATTACGGTCATTCTGTTTCTGGCTGCGATTACAGCCGAGCTCGGAAGAATGCTGGGCTTTGATCCGGTACCGGTGATTCTGTCAGAGATTTTCTGCGCGAACCTGGGCGGCTCCGCAACCATGTGCGGCGATCCGCCGAATGTCATCATCGGCACTTCGCTGGGCTATACCTTTACGGATTTTATTCAGAATACCGGCGTAATCGCGGGTATTTGCCTGCTGGTTGTGGTTGTCTATTTTTCGCTGCTCCTGCATAAGAAGGTTTCGAGTAAAACCGTTGATTATGAACGGCTGGGAGAAAAACTTGACCCGAGAGCCGCAATTACAAGCAAGCGTGCCTTCGGCGTCAGCGTGACAATCTTTTTCTGTACGGTAGTTCTGTTGATTACGCACGCGCAGACCGGACTGACGGTCGCTTTCATCGGAGGCTTCGCGGCCAGCGCGACCTTGTTGGCTTGCGGACGCGGCGCGCTCGGCATTCTAAAAAAAGTGGACTACAAAACCTTGCTTTTCTTTATGGGTCTGTTCGTGGTGGTTGGCGGACTGGAGGAGACCGGTGTGCTCGGCATGATCGCGAAGCTGATCGCGGAGATCAGTAAGGGTGATGTCTATGTAGCGGTCGGCATTATTCTAGTCGTTTCTGCGTTCGCGAGCGCGTTTGTCGATAATATTCCGTTCGCGGCAACCATGATACCGGTCATTCGCGCCTTGGCGGAGACGCAAGGGGTTGCCCTGCCGACGCTGGCGTGGGCGTTGGCGCTGGGAACCGATATCGGCGGCAGCGCGACTCCGATCGGTGCTTCCGCGAATGTTGTCGGCGTTTCGATCGCGGCGAAGGAAGGTCATCCGATTTCGTGGAAGACCTATTGCAAGCAGTTGGCCCCGGCAACAGTTCTTGTAATCGCCTTGTGTTTAGTCTACATTTGCGTGAGATATCTTTAGGACAAAAGTGTGCAAAACGGAATCACAGCTTCTTTTGCGCACATGCCTGTCATGCATGGCAGATGCCCCGTAAGGTGCTTTTGTCGATATTTCCCACATCATAAAAAAGAAAAACGAGCGAAGCGAAGCTGATGCAAGGGTCCGCGTTTGCTCGTTTTTTTGTTCCGCTGCGCGCTTTTGCGCTGACGGCGTTTTTTATAAGGTAGTACGTGAAATCGCGAAATACTGCATACATGCTAAGGAAACGTTAAGAAAACGCTTGACAAAAAGAAAACCTTTCTTTTATAATTATTTTAGAATCGACGAAAGCTGACGTCGATCGCATAAAGGATGTAAACAGTTGAAGTATTGCAGGAGAAGGACGCTAGTTATGATGAAAGTTCACGCAGGTAACTCAAGGATCAATGGTGCAGCCTTGATCTATTTTTTTAAGCTGTTTGTGGTACTGTTCGGTATTTGGATTCTGCTGTCCGGAAAATTCGAAGTGAAGTTTCTGGCGGCAGGACTGTTGACCGCGCTCGGGACAGCCTATCTGTTCCTGCCGCTGCTGACCGTAGAGAATAAAAGAACCGGAGAGCCGATTTATTTACTCAAGGGCAGTCTTTGGCAAATCTTAGGGTATGGTATGTGGCTGGTTTGGGAAATCATGAAGTCCAGCCTTTCCGCGACAGCGCTGGTGCTGCGCGGCAGACTCGATTACACGCCGCGGGTCGTGTACTTCGCGATGGATTTTGAAAATCCGGTCGCGACGGCGCTGCTCGCGAATTCTATCACGCTGACACCCGGAACGATTACACTTTCGGTCAGCGAGGACGGTGTTTTTGCTGTGCATGCGATGACGGAAGCCTGCGCGGCACAGCTTTTGAACGGCGAGATGCAGCAAAAGGTCGCAAGGCTCTATAGGGAAAGCTGCTCGTTCGTGCCTTTGCCGGAACGTACCTTGATCGCGCGCGCGGAGAACGGCGCACAGTCGCTTTTGAAACAAGCACGTCCGAAAGGAGGCACCGCGCATGGATAAATTTTTTTTAGCCTCTGCGGCAGTGCTTCTTCTGATTAGTATTCTTCTTTTAACACGTCTTTTGAAAGTAAAAAAATTCTCAGAAAAATTTATTGTTATTCTGGTAGCCGGAACCAATATCGTGCTGCTTCTTTTGCTGCTCGGCTTCATCGACGGCAGGGCGGAGATGTATGTGGATATTGCGCTTTCTTATGCTGTCCTCGGATTTATCAGTTCCTTGATCGTAGCTCGTTATCTGGAAGGAAAGGAGAAATGACCATGGGAATCAGAGAAATTTTAACCGTTCTTTTTGTATCTCTCGGCCTGTTCTTCGCGACGGTCTCTGTCATAGGCACCATAAGACAAAAGGACTTTTTATCCTATCTGCAGATCGCAGGGGTCGGCAGTGGCGCGGGCATTTTGCTGTGCTGCAGCGGATTGTTGATTTATGAAGGCTTTTCTCTGACAGGGTTCAAAATTGTCTTTATCGGGTTGATGCTGCTTTTGACCGGACCGGTCGGCACACACGCGATTGCCAAGGCTGCCTTCCATAGAGAAAATTTTGTCGAAAAAAACGTGCAGGAAGATTTTCTTAAAAAAAGACCCCGGACGGAAGTGAGAAACGAAAAAAAGGAGGAGTAGCATGTCTGTATTGATTGCGGAAGCAGCGCTGCTGGTGCTATTGATCGGTATCAGCGCGGTCATCATCGTGGACCGGAGGCTGATGTCCTCTGTGATCACTTACTGCGCGTTCAGTTTCGCGGCGATGCTCTTATATACGATCGTCGGCGCAGCGGACGTCGCCTTTACCGAGGCGGTGATCGGGACGGTTTCGACCGTTTACTTTGTGATAGTTATCAAATCCATACGAAAAAAGCGAGGGACAGATGAAGAAGATCGATAAAAAACACCTGCTGGGGGTGCTTCTGGTGATGATACTGACAGCAGGCATTTCGCTGGAGATCGGCAGGGTGCTGCCAACAATCGGCGCGCTCGACACGCCGGCAAACGGAACGGTATCGGACTACTATATCGATCACGCGGCGCGCGAAACGGCTTCACCGAATCTGGTAACCGCGGTGTTGGCGGATTACCGCGGTTTTGATACCTTGTTTGAGACCTGTGTGCTGTTTTTGTCAGGCGTTGTGGTGTGTTTGACCCTGCTGGAGGGCAAGGAAGGGAAAAATGAGGTATCCGCGGCGGCCGAGCGAAAGAATCTGCGTCAGGAAAGAAAATCGGCCTTTGACCTTGCCTTCCGCGCGGTGATTCCGGTGTTGGTGATTTACGCGGTTTACGTGCTGCTGCATGGAGAAGTCAGTCTGGGAGGAGGCTTTCAGGCGGGCGCGTTGCTGGCATGCGCGTATCTGCTCGACAGGATTTCTCCGGGGCGGAGTATGTATCTGCCGCGGCTGCGGACAGAGGCAACGCTGCTCTTGGGTGGATTGGGCACCTTTTTTTTCGCGCTGACAGGTGCGCTGTGCATGATCGGCGGAGGCAGCTTCTTGGAATACGGGGCTCTGCCGCTGCCGACAAAGGGAGCGGAGCTGCATGGCTTCGGCATTTTGATGGTAGAGATAGGTGTGACGGTTTGCGTCATGGCAGTCATCATTCAGATTTTGGAAATTGTATTGGAAAGGACAAGATTCGATGATTGAACGATTGGAATTTTTTCTCGCGGACCGCGGCATTTATATGCTGGCGCTGATTTTAATGGCGGTCGGGGTGTACGGCATGATCTCCTGCGGCAACTATATGAAAAAGCTGATCTGCATGAACATCATGCAGGTTGCGATCATTTTTTTCTTTTTGACCTTTGGGCAGAAGGATCAGGCGACACTGCCGGTTCTGCTTGAGGATGTCTTTGGCTCGGATTCCTATATCAACCCGTTGCCGCACGCGCTGATGCTGACCGCAATCGTCGTCAGCTTGGGGACCACCGGCGTCGGGCTGGCACTTCTGATGAAAATTAAGGAAATCTATGGAACGATTGAGGAAGAGGAAATCACAGGAAAGCGAGGAAGGCGATGAAGCATATTCCGGTTCTTGTGATTTTGTTCCCGCTTTGCGGCGCGCTGCTCTGTCCGCTTCTTGATAAACTCGCCAGGAATGTGGGAAAAAGAGCAGCGATTCTCGCATTGCTGCTTTCTGCGATCTGCGCGGCGACGCAGCTCGCACAGGTCGCGCGAAGCGGAGCCGCGATGCATTACAGGCTTGGAGGTTGGCAGCCGCCGTACGGCATTGAGTTTGTCATTGACGGCATGAATGCGCCGATCATTCTGCTGGTAGCGGGGATCTCCTTTCTGACGGCGCTTTACAGCAGCCCGTTTGAGGACAGCGCGGCGCGGCCGCAGCTTCGCGTGAGCGTTTATTACAGTACGCTTTCTTTTTTGGCAATCGGCCTTTTGGGGATGGCTTCGACAGGTGACGCCTTTAACCTCTATGTGTTTATGGAAATTACAGCGCTTGCGGGTTATGGATTGATCGCGGCAGGCGAGGGGAAAGGACCGATCGCGGCTTTTCGTTATCTTCTGACCGGAACCATCGGCGCATCGATGTATCTTTTGGGGGTCGGATTTTTATACGCGGCCACCGGCACGCTGAATATGACAGATCTGGCTCTGCGGCTTTCCGGCAGGATGGACAGTCCGCTGGTGATTCTGGCAATGGGTTGCATGATTGTTGGTTTTGGCATCAAGATGGCGCTGTTTCCCTTCCATGGATGGCAGCCGGCGGCGCATTCCTACGCGCACGAGGGCGCGGATCCGATGATCGCAGGAATCATGATCAAGATTCCTGCTTACGCGATGATTCGCTTCTTCTATGGCGTTTTTAAGGGAGAGGGCGAGGCAATGGAGTATTTTTTGCTGTTTCTCAGCGTGCTCGCGGTTTGCGGCGTGTTGTACGGTTCGCTTAAGGCTCTGCGCTATGATGTCTACAATAAAATTCTCGCATATTCCAGCATTGGGCAAGTCGGCTATATTGCCATGGGCATCGCGCTCGGCAATGATTATGGTTTGGCCGGCGCGCTTCTGCACATTGTCAGTCATGCTTTCATGAAGTCCGGACTCTTCTATACCTCCGGCGCGTTGAAATACAAATTCGGTATCCATAATACTCCGGCGATGGGGCAGGTGTACCGCGAAATGCCGGTGACCGGAGGGACCATAACGATCTGCGCGCTGTCGATGATCGGACTGCCGCCGTTCGCGGGATTTTTCAGCAAGTGGTATCTCGCGCTCGGGGCAATTCAAAAAGGGCAGTATCTCTTTGTAGCGGCCTTGATCCTCAGCAGCCTGCTGAGCGCGATTTACTTTTTCCGGCTGCTCGAGCATTTGTATATGGACCCTAAAAAAGAACTGCGAGATCGTTATCCAAAGCGGGAGCTGCCATGGCAGATGCTGGCACCGATTCTGGTATCCGGTATGGTCATCCTCGGACTGGGCTTGTTCCATACATACATAGTAAGCGATATTTTCTCGATGACACTGACGGAGGTGATGCGCGCGTGATAGAAAGTTTGAGACCGGCAGCGGCGGTCGCTGTCTGCCTTATGGCGGCGGCATTGATCCTGCTCTTTGGCAACCGAATACACCGCAATCTGCGCGAGGCGATTACCGTCATCGCGGCCATTTGCGCGGCGGGACTGATTTTTTCGATGGCTCCGGCTGTTGCGGCGGGACACGTTTATGAGGCGCGCCTATGGCAGATTGCCGAGGGAATCAAGCTGGGCTTCCGCACCGACGCGGCCGGCATGGTGTTCGCCTGCATCGCGAGCTTCTTGTGGATTTTGACATCCGTTTATTCCATCGGGTACATGCGCGGCCACCACGAAAAAAATCAGACCGGCTATTTCGCGGCCTTCGCGGTCTGCGTCGGTTCAGCCCTTGGAATCGCGCTGGCGGCGAATTTGATGACTTTTTTCATTTTTTACGAAATGCTGACAATCGCGACCTATCCACTGGTAGCGCATGGTCGTGACGCGACGGCGAAAAGCTCCGGCAGGAAATATCTTGCGTATACGCTGATCAGCGGTCAGCTCTTTTTCGCGGCAATCTGCGCGATTTATCTGCTCTGCGGAAGCGGAGAATTCGAGGCGGGTGGATTTTTAGCAAAAAAAGCGGGCGCTGCGCTGCCGTCCGACGCTGTTCTTTGCCTGTTATTTTTGATGATGATCGTCGGCGGCGCGGTTAAGGCGGGCGTCATGCCGCTGCATGGCTGGTTGCCGTCCGCGATGGTAGCGCCGACACCGGTCAGCGCGTTATTGCACGCGGTAGCGGTTGTCAAGGCGGGCGCGTTCTGTGTGCTGCGCGTGGTCTGCTATGTGTTTGGACCGCAGCTTTCGATTGCCTGCGGCGGTGCAAAGATTTTGGTCTGGGCGGCAGCCTTTACGATCATCGTATCATCGCTTATCGCGCTCAAAAAAGATAATCTGAAGGCAAGGCTGGCGTTTTCGACGGTGGGACAGCTTTCTTACATCGTCATGGGAATCGCGGTCTGCGCGCAGGCAAGCATTGCGGGCGCAATCTTTCATATGGTGGCGCACGCGTTTTTGAAGATTACGCTCTTTATGTGCGCGGGCGCGATTTTTGTAACAACGGGCCTGTCGGAAATCAGCACTATGCGTGGGCTGGCAAAGCGGATGCCTGTTACGATGACGTGCTTTACCATCGCGTCTTTGGGAATCGCCGGATTGCCGTTGATGGCAGGTTTTGTGAGCAAATTCAATCTGATTCGCGGTATTCTGGCAATGGGGCAGCCGTTTTTTGCGGTGGTTTTGGTGGCTGCGGCGCTGCTCGCCTTAAGCTATCTCATGCCGGTCGCGCGGATCGTATTCGATGGAGGAGAAGGCGCGGGCGGCAGTTCGCCGCGGCCATCCCTTGACACACATGGATATGCTGATCCGGCGCGAGGGGACGCGGCGCCCGCGATGCGCCTTCCACTGGTGCTGACGACGATTGCTGCAGTGCTGCTCGGCTGTGTGCCGAACGCAGGACCACGTTTATACGCGTTGGCGCAAATAGCGGCAGCCGCGGTGACAGGAGGAGGTGGCGGATTTGCGGGATAAAAGTGTAAAAAAGAAGGTTTATTTGCTGCTGGGCAGCGTGCTTGCACTTGCGCTTCTGACGGAGATTTTGTTCGCACGCCCCCATCACCACAGGCTTTGGAACGTTGTGCCGGGCGCGGATATTTTGATTGGATTTGGCGGCGCGTGGCTTTTGATCCTGCTCGGCAAAGGTTTCATGAATAAGCTGCTGCGCAGACCGGAGAACTATTATGCGGAGCAGGCGGCGGGCAATGTGGAAGCAAAAACGGCGGCGTCCTCGCCTGCGGCAAAGCGCCGCGGAAAGACTTTGAAGCAGAAAGCAGGTGGCAGGCATGAGTAATCTTTTGCATCCGGGATTGATGCTGCTCTCGGGATCCTTGTTGCTGCTGGTACTGCCGGACAAGTGGATCAAAGCGGTCATGCCGGCTGCGGCGCTCTGCGCTTTCGTGGCGGTGTTTACCTTGCGCGAGGGCGACGGGATGTTTTTGCAATTGCTGCCGCAGCTTCGTATGCAGTTTCTAGCGGTCGATCGCCTGTCTTGGGCGTTTGTGCTGATTTTTGCGATCGGTGCGGTGCTGGCGGGTCTGTTTGCCTGCCATACGAAAAACAAGTTTGAGGCTGCTGCGGAGACGGCTTATGCGGGCAGTGCGATGGGGGTTGTGCTGGCAGGCGACTGGATCACGATGATTCTCTTTTGGGAGGTGATGGCGATTGCCTCGTGGCTGGTCGTAATTTCCTCACGCACAGAGGCGGCTTCAGGGGCGGGCTTTCGCTATCTGCTCATGCATATGCTGGGCGGTAATCTGCTCCTGATCGGTGTGGTGCTGAAGGTGAGTGCCGGCAGCTTCGATATCACCTGTTTGGCAGGCAGGGAGGACGCTGCATATTGGCTGATGCTCGCCGGAACAGCTGTCAATGCAGCAATCCCGCCGCTGCACGCATGGATGCCTGACGCTTATCCGGAATCTACAATCGGCGGAACGGTTTATCTGGGCACCTATACCACGAAGGTTGGGATCTATACGCTGATTCGTTTGTTCGCAGGGACAGAGCTTTTGCTGTATTTCGGCGTATTCATGGCGCTGTTCGGCGCGCTGATGGCCCTCCTGGAAAACGATCTGCGCAGACTGCTTTCATACCACATTATCAGCCAGCTCGGCTATATGGTTGTCAGTCTGGCACTGGGGACGGAGCTTGGCGTGGACGGTGCTGTCGCGCATGTGTTCGGCAACATACTCTACAAAGGAACGCTCTTTATGTGCGCAGGCGTGATTCTGGCGGCAACCGGCAAACGTAAGATTACGGAGATGGGCGGGCTGGCTCGCAAACTGCCGGTGACGGCAGTCTGCATGGGGATCGCTTCCCTTGCGATTTGCGGATTTCCGCTTTTCAGCGGCTTTGTCAGCAAGGGTTTGATTATGAACGCGATCGCAGAGAGCGGCAGACCGCTGACAGAGATTCTGATGCTGATCGCCAGTGTCGGCACGCTGCTTTCTGTGGGCTTGAAGCTCAATTACTTTGTGTTTTTCGCGGAACCGCGCGAGGCAGAGCAGGCAGAGGCAGAGAAATTCGCGCGTATGACAGGGGCCGCGCGTCCGGCAGACGAAGCGCGTACAGAACGACGCGCCGCGGGAACAAGCTCGCGCGCGCTGACTGCGCCTCCGGGAATTGTACCACGCAATATGTGCGCCGCGATGCTGCTTGGCGCGATGGGATGTGTGGTGACGGGGATTTTTCCACAGATCATGCAGGGCATGACGCCGTTTCTATCGGATGGACACCCGTATACGGTCGATCATATCACGCAGTATTTGGAACTCTTCGCGGCGGCGGCGACTGCCTTTGTGATGTATCTTTCGCATATGGCGCCGCATGAGGGAATCACGCTCGACGCGGATTGGCTTTATCGGAAACCGCTCAACGTGACGGTCGCGGCAATTTCCTCCGCTTGTGAAGCAGGCTTCAGCCTTGTGGGACGATGGGCCGCCGCTGTCACGCAAAAGGCGAATCAGTTGATTTGTAAAGCGCAGGGCGCACCGCGCGGGCTGGAGGAGGATGATGTGCTGCAAAAACCGGCAGGCAAGCTGGTGGCACTGAATTTCGTCATGTGGATGGTGATCACCGGCGGCGTGTTTGCGCTGATGTTCTGCATTTGATACGGAACTATGCAGAAAGGCAGGATATCTTCCGCAAGAATATGGCATGAAAAAGGAATCGGATCAAGTCGAAGGCTTCACGCTGCTGCTCCGGTTCTTTTTTGCGAACAGAATGCGTATCAGCGAGGAAAGCCGCGATCCGAAGCGGATCAGCGCCGGCAATGATTGAAATGCCTCACCGGCTGTGATAGAATGAAGGCAGAGGACAAACCGATCTATAGGGAGGGACAGACAGCAGCATGAAGGTTGATAAGCTGACGATCGGCATTTTGGCGCATGTCGATGCAGGAAAGACGACATTATCAGAGAGTATTTTATATCTGACCGGTGTGACGCGGACACAGGGCAGAGTGGATCACAAGAACGCCTTTTTGGATCATGACGAGATTGAGCGCAATCGTGGGATTACGGTCTTCGCCAAGGAGGCGCGCTTCGCGTTGGGCGAAAAGCAGGCAGTACTGCTGGATACACCGGGGCACGGGGATTTTAGCAGTGAGGCGGAGCGTGTGCTGCAGGTGCTGGACTACGCGATTTTGGTGATCAGTGGTACCGATGGCGTGCAGAGCCACACGCAGACCTTGTGGCGCTTACTTGAAGCCTACGATGTGCCGACCTGGATCTTTGTCAACAAAATGGACCGACCGGAAACGGATCGCGGCGCGCTGCTTGCCGGAATCCGAAAGACGCTCGGTGCAATCTCTGCGACCGCTTCCGGCGGCGTGTTCGCGGACTTCGGGAGACTTGCGGAGCTTGAGACACGAGAGGAAATTGGCGGTGCCAACGAAGCCCTGCTGGAGGCTTTTCTCGAGGAAAAACCCTTTGCGTCCGCGGAGCTTCGCGCGGCAATTCGCGCCAGGCAGCTGTTTCCGGTTTGTTTCGGCTCCGCCCTCAAAGGTGAGGGCGTGCGGGAATTTTTAGATTTGCTGGAGCGGTATACGGACGGCTTCGGTGCGGACATGGACGCGCGGCCAAAGCCGGGTATGGATAACAAAAACGCCTCAAAAGCGCCGTTTGGCGCGCGGGTATTTAAAATCAGCCGTGATAAAAAAGGCAACCGTCTGACCCACCTGAAAGTAACGAGCGGCACGCTGAAAAACAAGATGGAACTGGTAAACGGACAAAAAGCGGAGCAGCTTCGTCTCTATCATGGAGAAAAATTCGAGCTGACGCAAGAGGCCGCAGCCGGAGAAATTTGTGCGGTGCTCGGACCGACAGAGACATACGCGGGACAGGGTTTGGGGATCGAACAGGGAAGCACGCTGCCGCTTTTGGAACCGCCGCTGACATATCAGCTGATTTTACCGGAGGGGAAAGACCCAACACAGGCGATGCGCGAGCTGCGGGAGCTTGGAGAGGAGGAACCGAGTCTGCATTTGGCGATGCATGCCGAAAACGGAGAAATTCATGTGCAGGTGATGGGAGAACTGGAGCTGGAGATTCTCCGAGACTTGATCGCGCGCCGTTTCGGTATGCAGGTCACGTTTGGGAGCGGAAGCATTTTATATAAGGAAACGATCGCGGCGCCGGTGCTTGGCATCGGACATTATGAACCGCTGCGGCATTACGCGGAGGTGCAGCTTTTGCTGGAGCCGCTACCGCGGGGCAGCGGACTGGTTTTTGGCTCTTTGGTCAGTGAGGATGCGTTGGATCGTAACTGGCAGCGATTGATTTTGACGCATCTCGCCGAAAAGGCGCATCGCGGCGTTCTGCTCGGCGCGGAGATTACGGATATGCGGATTTCCATCGCGGCAGGCAAGGCACATTTGAAGCACACCGAGGGCGGGGATTTCCGTCAGGCGACTTATCGGGCGATCCGGCAGGGGCTGCGCAAGGCAGAGAATATTTTGCTGGAGCCTTTTGCGCGTTTTCGGATAGAGCTGCCGACAGAAAATACCGGAAGGGCGCTGACGGATCTGGAGCGCTTTGGGGCGCAGGCCGCGGTCAGTGAAAGTGACGGAGAGACGACGGTGCTCACAGGTTTGGGACCGGTGGCGTGTCTGAAGGATTACCCGAAGGACCTTCTTACATATACGAGAGGGCAAGGCAGCATGAGCACGATGCCGGCGGGTTATCAGCCATGCCATAATCAGGAGGAAGTCGTGGCTGAGGCAGGATATCTGCCGGAGCAGGACCTTGAAAATCCGACAGGCTCGGTCTTTTGCGATCATGGCGCGGCAGTCTACGTGAACTGGGACGAGGTGGACGCAGCAGCGCATCTGGATGGCAGCCGCGTGCTGGCTGCCGCGGAGCGGCGCTTTTATGGCGGGGAAGATGGAGGATCGCAATTAGACGATGATGTGTTCGGCGCGGACCCGGACACTGCGGGCAAGGCCGCGCAGCTGGGCGGTGCAGACAGTAGGCACAGCAGTCAGGCCAGTGCTGCATCGGCAAAGGAGCTGGAAGATATTTTTTTAAGAACTTACGGCAGGAGCAAGCGGGATGAGGCACTGCACCGAGAGAGTCAAAGCAGGGGCACTCGCAGGCCGCCTGCCGGAGAAAATTTCCCTCAGCCAAAATGGAAAACTGCCGCAAAAATCGGTTCGGACAGCGAGAGGGTCAACATTGCGCCGGCGCGCCCGCTTTATGTGATCGATGGCTATAATGTGCTGTTCGCGTGGGAAGAATTCGCGGCGTTGGCGAAGGACAATCTTGACAGCGCGCGGGAGGCGCTGCTGGATGTGCTGCAGAACTATCAGGGGTATAAAAAAGTGGACATGCTGGTCGTGTTTGACGGCTACAAGCTCGCAGGGAATCCGGGCACGCGGCATGATTATGAGAAGCTGAGCGCAGACGCGGGTGTTTTTCGGGTCGTTTACACCCGGGAGGCAGAGACGGCGGATCGCTATATTGAAAAAGTCATATACGAACAGGGCAGACGGCGCCCGCTTTGGGTCGTGACCTCGGATCAGCCGGTACAGATGGCAGCACTGGGCGACGGCGCGGCGCGGTTTTCGGCGCGGGAATTCTATGCGGAGGTCGCGGGGGCTTCGGCGGAAATTCGCGCGAAGCTGGCCGCGCAGCGCAAGGAGCGGAATCTGCCGTTTCAGGATGTGTTTTGATAAAGCTGCGGTAACAGCGCTTTGTGAAGCGACGTTCCTTCATGCGCACAGACCAAAAGTGTCCAAAACGGAATCGTGGGTTTCTTTGCACATGCCTGTCGTGCATAACAGGCGCTTCGCAAGGTGCTTTTGGCGATATTTCCTACATGATAAAAAATGCGTTTTGGTACACGCGCGTTTGTTCCTTTGCGGACAAACGCGCGTAAATAAAATGCGAGAGTAAAGTTATCGAAACAAAACGCAGAATGAGAAAACCCCGGACCTTAGGAAACTCGAATAAGCGTGTACGAAAAACGACAATGTAAAGCATTGAAAACACTTATTTCTCTTCATAAAAAAAGTTTTATTTTCTTCGAATTTTTTTCAAAAAAGACTTGCATTCTTTGAAAAATTCCTTTATACTAAAAAGGCTTGCTTAAGGCGATGAAACGGGAAGTTGCAGTGCTATCTGGTAATTTCCGTCGAGAATTGTCCCCACCGGATGGGGGCGGAGGGATTCGCCGAATTTTGCTTTGTGTGTAAACACAGGAAACACACGAAGGCGTGTACGAAGTAAGCAAATTATCTGTACGCGTTGAAAAATAAGGCTTTAGAACCCCTTGTACAAGCATAGCGTAAACAGTACAAAAAAATCAGGAGGACAACAATGAGCGAATTACAGAAAATCAGAATCAAGCTGAAAGCTTATGACCACGCGTTATTAGACCAGTCCGCGGCGAAAATTGTCGAAACGGCAAAGAAAACAGGCGCAGACGTTTCCGGTCCGATTCCGCTGCCAACCGAAAAGGAAGTCGTTACAATCTTAAGAGCGGTCCACAAATACAAGGACAGCAGAGAGCAGTTCGAGCAGAGAACGCACAAGAGACTGATCGACATCACAAACGCGACGCTGAAGACAACCGACGCTTTAACGAAGCTCGACCTGCCGGCAGGCGTTGACATCGAAATCAAACTCTAATCCACAAGGTTTGAAATCGAAACCCAAACAAGTTAAAAGGGACCTTCCCTTAGTATGAATCCGCCGCGCAAGACGGCAGCTGCAAAATCGTGGCCCAACCTGTGGGGCCCCCGGAAAGCGAAGCTTTTTGGGGAAAGGAGGAGCAGCGGAGCGCGTGAGCGTGCAAGATGCGGCACGCGAAAACAGCGAAGCTTGCAGGCGACGCGATTCCAATGTAAGAAAAGGAGAAAAAATATGAAAGCAATCTTAGGAAAAAAGATGGGCATGACACAGATCTTCGATGAAGACGGAAACGTGATTCCGGTAACAGTCATCGAAGCCGGTCCGGAAGTTGTAACTCAGGTAAAGACCGTTGAAACCGATGGCTACAATGCTGTTCAGGTAGGCTTTGAAGATCAGAAGCCGCAGAGAGTCAACAAACCGCTGACAGGACATTTTGAAAAAGCCGGCGTAGCTCCGAAGAAGCACCTTGCGGAATTCAGAGTCGAAGACGGCGAAACTTACGAGGTTGGTCAGGTGATCACAGTCGCTGATTTCGAAGTCGGCAAGAAGCTGGATATCACAGGAACCTCCAAAGGTAAGGGGACACAAGGCAACATCAAGAGACACGGCCATCACAGAGGCCCGATGACACATGGTTCCAAGCATAAGAGACTTGCCGGCGCGCTTGCCGCGGGTACTTATCCTTCCAGAGTCTTCAAGGGCAACGCCGGTCCGGGAAGAATGGGCAGAGACACCGTTACCGTACAGAACGTTGTACTTGTAAAAGTTATCGAAGAGAGAAACCTGCTGCTTGTAAAGGGCGCGGTTCCGGGAAACAAGGGTGGCCTGGTTCGTGTTCAGTACGCAGTAAAGGGACAGGACAAATAGAATAGTCTTTTGGAAAGGAGGAAGCACAAATGGCAAAAGTAACTATGTTAAATATGGCAGGAGCAGAAGCCGGTTCCATCGAATTAAAAGATGAGATCTTCGGTATCACTCCGAATGAAAACGCTGTTCATGCGGTAGTAAAGAACTACCTGGCAAACCAAAGACAGGGTACTCAGTCCGCGAAGACCAGAGGCGAAGTCAGAGGGGGCGGCAGAAAGCCTTTCAGACAAAAAGGAACCGGTCGTCACAGACAAGGCAGCACGACAGACCCGTCACAGATCGGCGGCGGCATCGTATTCGCGCCGAAGCCTCGTGACTACAGATATACATTACCGAAGAAGCTGAGAAGACTCGCGATGAAATCCGCGCTCTCTGCGAAGGTAGCTGATAAAGAAATCATCGTATTAGACGAATTAAAGTTTGAAGCTCCAAAGACAAAGGAAATGATCAAGGTGCTGGCAAACGTAAAAGCCGGCAAAAAAGCCCTGATCGTGATGGCTGAGAAGGATGAAAACGTTGTAAAATCCGCGGCCAACATTCCGGGAGTCAGAACCGCGCTGGTAGGCACGATGAACGTTTACGAAATCGTGAACCACGACAGCTTCATCGTAACACAGGAAGCTGTAAAGAAGATTGAGGAGGTGTACATCTAATGAAAACAGCATACGACATCATTTTGACACCTGTTATTTCCGAACAGTCCATGGACGTGGCGGCAGACAAGAAGTACACTTTCAAAGTTGCAGTAGACGCTAACAAAACACAGGTTAAGCACGCTGTAGAAGAAATCTTCGGTGTTGAAGTATCCAAAGTAAACATCATGAATTATGACGGTAAAGTAAAGAGAATGGGAAGAAATGTCGGCAGAACTGCCGCATACAAAAAAGCAATCGTTACCCTTACGCCAAACAGTAAGGAAATCGAGTTCTTCCAAGGACTGTAATAGGAGGCAAATGAACAATGGGAATTAGAAAATATAATCCGACAACTCCTGGTCTGAGAGGTATGACAGTTTCTACATTTGAAGAAATCACAACCAGCACGCCTGAAAAATCCTTGACTGTAACTCTTAAGAAACACGCAGGAAGAAACAACAGAGGTAAGATTACCGTAAGACATCAGGGCGGCGGTACCAGACCGAAATATAGAATCATCGACTTCAAGAGAACGAAGGACGGTATTCCGGGAACCGTAGCTACCATCGAATACGACCCGAACAGAAGCGCAAACATCGCGTTGATCGTTTACGCGGACGGCGAAAAGAGATACATCATCGCGCCGAACAAATTGGTTGTAGGACAGCAGATCGTATCCGGACCGGATGCCGATATCGTAGTCGGCAACGCGCTTCCGATCGCGAACATTCCGGTTGGTACCATCATCCACAATATCGAGCTTAAGCCGGGTAAGGGCGCGCAGCTCGCGAGATCCGCAGGAAACGGCGCACAGCTGATGGCGAAGGAAGGAGATTACGCACAGGTAAGACTTCCGTCCGGCGAAGTAAGAAAGATCAGCATGAGATGCAGAGCGACCATCGGAGAAGTAGGCAACGGAGACCACGCGAACATCCAGATCGGTAAAGCCGGCCGTAAGAGACACATGGGCATCAGACCTACCGTAAGAGGTTCTGTCATGAACCCGAACGATCACCCACATGGCGGTGGCGAAGGCAGAGCGCCTGTTGGTCGTAAGAGCCCGGTTACTCCTTGGGGTAAACCTGCTCTTGGCTACAAGACCAGAAAGAAGAACAAAGCTTCGAATCAGTATATCGTAAAGAGAAGAAATGAAAAATAAAAGGAAGGAGCATCAATAATGGGTAGATCACTGAAAAAAGGTCCTTTCGTGAATGCGAAGCTGCTCAAAGCAATCGAAGAGCTGAACGCGGCGAACGACAAGAAAGTAATCAAGACCTGGTCAAGACCATCCACAATTTTCCCGCAGATGGTGGGACACACGATCGCGGTGCATGACGGCAAGAAGCATGTCCCTGTATATATTACAGAAGACATGGTAGGACATAGACTTGGAGAATTCGCTCCGACCAGAAACTACAGAGGCCACGCTGCCGATAAATCTTCAAAGGTTAAGAAATAAGAAAGGAGAACATGAAAATGGAAGCAAAAGCAGTTGCGAAATATGTAAGAATGTCTCCTATCAAGCTGAAACCTGTTACTGATTTGGTAAGAGGCAAGGACTTAAACGAGGCATTGAACATCTTAAAGTTCACCCCGGGCAAAGGTTCAGAAATCGTAGAAAAGGTTGTCAAATCCGCAGCAGCGAACGCGGAAAACAATTTCGATATGAATCCGGACAATTTATACGTTGCAGAAGTATATGCCAACCAGGGCCCAACCATGAAGAGATGGAGAGCCGGCTCCCAAGGCAGAGCATCAATCATCTTAAAGAGATCCAGCCATGTCGGTGTGACTCTGAGAGAGAAAGAATAGGAGGTTCATGAATGGGTCAGAAAGTTAGTCCACATGGCTTAAGAGTGGGCGTTATTAAAGACTGGGATTCCAAATGGTATGCAGATAAAGCCAACTTTGCAGATTACCTTGTAGAGGACAACAAAGTAAGAGAATACGTAAAGAAAAAATTATATGTTGCCGGCGTTTCAAAGGTTTTAATTGAAAGAGCCGCGGAGAACAAGATGAGAGTCATCGTTCTGACAGCAAAACCGGGTATGGTGATCGGCAGCTCCGGCGCGGGCATTGACAATCTGCGCGCGGAACTGAAGAAGCTGACAGGCAAGGACATCGATATCTCCATCGAAGAAGTCAGAAGATCCGAAATGGACGCGCAGCTGACAGCGGAGAGCATCGCGCAGGCACTCGAAAGACGTGTATCCTTCAGAAGAGCGATGAAGCAGGCGATCGGCAGAACGATGAAAGCCGGCGCGAAGGGTATCAAGGTTCTCTGCTCCGGAAGACTCGGCGGCGCTGAAATCGCGAGAAGCGAAAAGTACAGCGAAGGCAATGTGCCGCTGCACACCTTAAGAGCTGACATCGATTACGGCTTCGCGGAAGCTGATACTACTTACGGTAAGATCGGCGTAAAGGTTTGGATCAACCACGGCGAAATCCTCGACAAGGGATTACAGGGCGCGGTTCGTGAAGAAAAACGCGAAAAGAGAGAGAGACGTCCGAGAAAAGACGGCGAGAGACGCGACAGACGTGATCGCGGTGAAAGACGTGACAGACGCGACCGCGGCGACAGAAACGAAGCACCGAAGTTCGCGAACCCGAGAGTCAGAAAGACTCCGAAGGCCGCGCCGCAAGTTGAAGAACCACAGGTAGAAGCACCTGCAGCAGAAGCAGCAGAAACTACTGAAGCATAAATATACGGAAAGGAGGAACTTGAGTCATGTTAATGCCAAAGCGCGTTAAACGCAGAAGAGTTCACAGAGGAAGAATGAAGGGCGTCGCGACCAAGGGTAACACCATTACCTACGGCGCATATGGCCTGGTTGCACAGGAATGTGGCTGGATCACTTCCAATCAGATTGAAGCCGCTCGTATCGCGATGACAAGATCCATCAAGAGAGGCGGTAAAGTATATATCAAAATTTTCCCACACAAACCGGTAACAAAGAAACCTGCTGAAGTACGTATGGGTTCCGGTAAAGGCGCGCCTGAATATTGGGTAGCGGTTGTAAAACCGGGTAGAGTGATGTTCGAGATCGAGGGCGTTTCCGAAGAAAAGGCAAGAGAAGCGATGAGACTTGCTTCCCACAAGCTCCCGGTTAAGTGCAAATTTGCCATCAAGGAAAACGAAGTAAAGGGTGGTGAAGCATAATGGAATTAAAGAAGATGAGAGAAATGACCGAGGTTGAACTGAACAGCGAACTCGCAAAAATGAAAAAAGAACTGTTCAACCTGAGATTCCAGCATGTAACCGGACAGCTTGAAAATCCGGTTAAGATGAGAGAAGTTAAGAGAGAGATCGCTCGCGTTAAGACGATCCTCAGAGAAAAAGAGCTTGCAAAAGCCGAGGCCTAACGGAAAGGAGGATGTAATATGACAGTTGAAAGAAACAGAAGAAAGACAAAAGTCGGTGTCGTAGTCAGCGACAAAATGGATAAGACAGTCGTAGTTGCAATCGAAGACTTCGTAAGACATTCCCTTTACGGAAAAGCTGTAAAGAGAACGAAAAAAGTCAAAGCTCACGACGAAAACAATGAATGCCAGATCGGCGATAGAGTAAGAATTATGGAAACAAGACCTCTGTCCAAGGACAAGAGATGGAGACTTGTGAACATCATTGAAAAGGTTAAATAAAGGAGGCACCAGATCATGATTCAGACTGAAACCAGATTAAGAGTTGCCGACAATTCCGGTGCGAAAGAACTTCTTTGCATTCGTATCTTAGGCGGCACGTCCCGTCAGTATGCGAACATCGGAGACGTAATCGTTTGCGCTGTTAAGGAAGCAACACCAGGCGGCCTTGTAAAAAAAGGTGACGTTGTGAAAGCTGTTGTTGTTAGAACCAAGCATGGTGCCAGAAGAGCTGACGGAAGCTATGTAAAGTTTGACCAGAACGCGGCAGTTATCATTAAAGATAAAGAAGACAAGAACCCGGTTGGAACCCGTATCTTTGGGCCGGTTGCCAGAGAACTCAGAGACAAGGGCTTCATGAAGATCGTGTCCTTGGCACCGGAAGTACTGTAGGAGGTGAACAGGATGCGTATTAAAAAAGGCGATACGGTAATGGTCATTACCGGTAAGGATAAAGGCAAGCATGGAAAAGTTCTCAAAGCTATGCCAAAAGAAAACAGAGTAGTCGTAGAAGGCGTAAACATCGTAACCAAGCACGCGAAGGCAACCAGACAGGCGGGCGCGGAGATTAAGCACTTCGAAGGACCGATCGATGCATCCAATGTCATGTACTATGACACAAAGGCAAAGACAGTTACGAAGATCGGATATGAGTTCAAAGACGGCAAAAAAGTAAGAGTTTCCAAAAAAACCGGAAACGTTATCGACTAAGAAAGGAGGAGACGATTTTGACAGCTAGATTAAGAGAAACTTATGATAATCAGGTTTTTAACGCATTAAAAGAGAAATTCCAGTACAAAAATGTCATGGAAGTTCCAAAATTAGTGAAGATTACCATCAACATGGGTCTTGGCGAAGCGAAAGACAACGCGAAGATCATCGAGTCCGCGGTAGAAGAGATCGCGCTGATCAGCGGACAGAGACCGGTTGTGACCAAGGCGAGAAAGTCCATCGCGAACTTCAAAGTAAGACAGGGCATGCCGGTTGGCGCCAAGGTTACCTTAAGAGGCGACAACATGTATGTTTTCGCGGATAAATTCTTCAACATCGCTCTTCCGAGAGTCAGAGACTTCAAGGGCGTCAGCAAGAACTCCTTTGACGGCAGAGGCAACTACTCTATGGGTATCAAAGAACAGTTGATCTTCCCTGAAATCAACTACGATAAGGTTGAAACGATCAAAGGTATGAACATAGTATTTACAACAACGGCTAAAACAGACGAAGAAGCGGCTGCGTTACTGGAACTGCTCGGTATGCCGTTTGAGAAATAGGAGGGAATTATGGCAAAGACATCTCTCAAGGTTAAACAGGCTAGAAAACCGAAATATTCGACACGTGCTTATACCAGATGCAGAATTTGCGGAAGACCACATTCCGTATTAAGAAAATATGGTATCTGCCGTATCTGTTTTAGAGAGCTTGCTTATAAAGGAGAAATTCCGGGCGTAAGAAAAGCAAGCTGGTAAATTTATGAAAGGAGAAATACTGTAATGACAATGACAGATCCTATAGCAGATATGCTGACAAGAATCAGAAATGCCAATACTGTAGGTCACGAAACTGTTGAGATCCCTGCGTCCAAAATGAAAAAAGCAATTGCGGAGATCTTAAAAGAAGAAGGCTACATTACGGATTTCGATGTAATAGAAGATGACAAGCAAGGTATGATCAAAGTTACAATGAAATACGGCTCTAACAAAGAAAGAGTAATCAGCGGAATTAAGAAAATTTCCAAGCCGGGCTTAAAGGTTTACGCGAAGGCGAACGAAGTACCGAAGGTACTCGGAGGTCTGGGCATCGCGATCATTTCCACTTCCAAGGGAATCGTAAGCGACAAAGAAGCGAGAAAACTGGGCGTTGGCGGCGAAGTTATCTGTTATGTATGGTAGGAGGAACGAAACATGTCTAGAATTGGTAAAAAACCTGTAGTTGTTCCTGCCGGCGTAGAAGTAACTGTAGACGCGAACAACGTAGTAACAGTGAAAGGCCCGAAAGGACAATTAGCGGAACAGATCAGCAAGCTGATCAAGGTAGAAGTTTGCGAAGGCGAAGTTCTGGTTACTAGAGCCTCTGACGCGAGAGAAGAAAGATCTCAGCACGGCCTGGCGAGAACTTTAATCAATAACATGGTGGTAGGCGTAACCCAGGGCTTCGAAAAGAAGCTGCAGCTTGTCGGCGTTGGCTACAAGGCTGAGAAGAAGGGTGACACTCTGGTGATGAACCTGGGCTACTCCCATCCGGTAGAATTAAAAGACCCTGAAGGAATTACGACAGAATGCACATCCGCGACAGAAGTCGTTGTGAAGGGTATCGATAAAGCAGTTGTCGGAAACTATGCGGCAAACATCAGAGCATGGAGAAGACCGGAACCTTATAAGGGTAAGGGCGTGAAGTATGCTGATGAAGTCATCCGCAGAAAAGAAGGCAAAGCCGGTGCTAAATAAAGGGAAAGGAGTGAATGAAATTGGCAAAAGAAAGCAGAAATGACAGACGTGTCAAGAGACATGAAAGAGTAAGAAAAAATCTTTATGGAACTCCTGAAAAACCTAGACTTTGCGTTTACAGATCCAACAAGAATATCTCCGCGCAGATCATCGATGATGTGAACGGCGTGACCTTAGCAGCAGCGTCCTCACTCGATAAGGAGCTGAAGGGCGAAATCGCTTACGGCGGCAACAAAGAAGCAGCGAAGAAAGTTGGAGAAGCCCTCGCGAAGAGAGCTTTGGCAAAAGGAATCGAAGAAGTCGCGTTCGACAGAGGCGGATTCTTATACCATGGAAGAGTCGCGGAGCTCGCTGCGGGTGCTCGTGAAGCCGGATTAAAATTCTAACAGGAGGAAATAAGGAATGCGTAATATCGTTGATGCATCCAAGCTTGACTTAAAGTCAACTATCGTTAGTATCAGAAGAGTAGCAAAGACTGTTAAGGGCGGTAGAAACATGAGATTCAGCGTGACTGTTGTTGTCGGCGACGGCAATGGCTATGTAGGCGTTGGTCTTGGTAAGTCTCAGGAAATTCCTGAAGCTGTAAGAAAAGCTGAAGAAGATGCAAAGAAGAATTTAATATATGTTCCGACCGTAGGAACAACTGTACCTCACAAGAACTTAGGCGTATTCGGCGCGGGCAGAGTGCTCATTATGCCGGCTGCGCAAGGTACCGGAGTTATCGCGGGTTCTTCCGTACGTACGGTACTGGAAGCCGCGGGTATCAAGGACGTCAGAGCGAAATCCATCGGTTCCAACAACTATGGAAACATGGCTTACGCGACACTGGAAGGCCTCAAGGGCATGATGACTGTCGAAAAAGTCGCGAAACTCAGAGGTAAGACAGTAGAAGAAATCTTAGGATAGGAGGATACGCGAGAATGGCAAATATGATTAAAATCACTTTAACAAAAAGCACGATCGGCGCTTCCCCTAAACAGAGAAAAGTTGTTGAAGCGTTAGGTCTTAAAAAGATGCACCAGACAGTAGAATTAGCAGACACCCCGCAGACTCGCGGCGCTGTCGCTAAGGTGTCCCATCTTGTAACCGTAGAGGAATAGGAGGTACACTCAGATGAAATTACATGAATTAAGAGCCGTACCGGGCGCTACCAAAAAGCCGAAGAGAAAAGGCCGCGGACACGCGACCGGACAGGGCACAACTGCCGGCAGAGGTATGAACGGTCAGAAATCCAGATCCGGCGGCGGCGTTCGTCTCGGATTCGAAGGTGGTCAGATGCCGTTATACAGAAGACTGCCGAAGCGCGGTTTCACCAATATTTGGGGAACCGAATATACCATCGTAAACGTGGAAGACTTAAACAAGTTTGAAGCGGGCACTGTTGTAGACCAGGCTTTGTTAGAAGAAGCAGGTGTCGTAAAACAGGTCAAAGACGGCATTAAGGTGCTCGGACAGGGCAGCCTCAATGTTGCGCTGACAGTCAAAGCTGACAAGTTCAGCGGAAGTGCTGTACAAAAGATTGAAGCTGCTGGAGGAAAGGCAGAGGTGATTTAGGATGGGTATGTTGAAGACTGTAGCTCAAGCGTGGAAAGTTCCTGAAATCAGAAGCAAAATGATCTTTACCTTACTCATGCTCGTTGTGTTCAGAATCGGATCTAATATTCCGGTTCCGAACATCAACAGATCGGTGCTTGCCGAGATGTTTACAGGTGAAACCGGTTTATTTGACCTGTTTGACCTGTTTTCCGGCGGATCATTTAGTAACTTCACAATTTTTGCATTGAGTATTACACCATACATCACTGCATCCATTATTGTTCAGCTTTTGACCATCGCATTCCCTTACTTCGAGAATCTCGCGAAGGAAGGTATGGAAGGTCGTAAAAAAATGGCACAGATTACGCGTTATATGACCGTAGTTCTGGCGCTGATTCAGGCGATTGGCTTAACTGTCGGCTTATTCAGACAGGCAGTCGTTGACAAATCCGCATTCTCCGTTATCGTTGTCATCTTAGTATTGACCGCAGGTACCGCATTCCTGATGTGGCTCGGCGAGCAGATTAACGACAGAGGCATCGGCAACGGTATTTCCCTGCTGATCTTCGGCGGTATCGTTGCAAGAATTCCAAGCGGCGTTAGAAGCATTTCGACGCTTTACGGAGACGGCGGAATCTCTTTGGTAACCATTATCCTTTTCGTCATCGCTGCAGTACTTGTAACAGCCGGCGTTGTTCTGATTCAAGAAGGACAGAGAAGAATTCCGGTACAGTACGCAAAGAGAGTCGTTGGCAGAAAAATGTACGGCGGACAGTCCACCCATATTCCGATTAAGGTTAATCAGGCCGGCGTTATCCCGATCATTTTCGCGCTGTCTCTGCTGCAGTTCCCGCTGACTATCACATACTTCCTGTCTCAGGACAACGGATTCAGCGTATGGGTTATGAAGTGGCTGTCACCTTCAGGCAATCCGGGCGTATGGATTTACGGCGTTTTAAACGTAATCCTGATCATCTTCTTCACATACTTCTACACGGGCATTACTTTCAACCCGAATGAAGTTGCGAATAACATGAAAGCGAACGGCGGCTTTATCCCGGGCATCAGACCGGGCAAGGCAACTGAAGACTATCTGAACAAAGTAATGTCGAGAGTTACGATCGTCGGCGCGATTTTCCTGGCGCTGATCGCGACTCTGCCTACCATTATCAGTGTGATGGTACCGGCGCTCAAGGGCATCCACTTCGGCGGTACGTCCCTCTTGATCGCTGTCGGCGTTGCGCTGGATACGGTAAGACAGCTTGAAAACCAGATGTTGATGAGAAACTATCAGGGTTTCTTGAAATAGTAAGGAGATGAAACTCAAATGCTTAGAACTATTTTATTAGGGCCTCCGGGAGCGGGTAAAGGCACACAAGCAGTGAAAATTGTTGAGAAGTACGGCATTCCGCACATTTCAACAGGAGACATCTTTAGAGAAAACATCAAAAACGGTACGGAACTGGGCAAAAAGGCACAGGAGTACATGAACAGAGGCGAACTCGTTCCGGATGATCTCGTCATCGAGATCGCGACAGACAGACTGCTGAAGGACGACTGTAAGAACGGATTCCTTCTGGATGGTTTTCCGAGAACCGTTTATCAGGCTGAGAAGCTCGATGAATTTCTTGCGGCGCACGGCGGCAAGATCGACAAGGTTCTTGATATCGCTGTAGGAAAAGACGAATTGATCACAAGACTGACCGGAAGAAGAGTCTGCAAAGCCTGCGGCGCGAGCTTCCATGTCGTCAATATTCCTCCTAAAAAAGAAGGCGTTTGCGACTACTGCGGCGGCGAACTGATCCAGAGAGCAGATGACAATCTGGAAACAGTGACCAACCGTATCGATGTTTACGAAGCGCAGACGAAACCGCTGATCGATTATTACGAAAAAGCAGGCAACATTGCCCATATCGACGGTACAACCGGACTTGACAATGTATTCGCGGACATCGTGAAAGCATTGGGTGAATAAACATGATCGTCATTAAATCAAAACAGGAGCTGGATCGTATGAGAGAGGCAGGCAAGGTGTGCGGATGGATTTTGCGCGAGCTTGCGAATATCATACAGCCGGGCATCTCCACCTTGGAGATCGACCGTTTTGTAGAAAAGACCGTACGCGAGCATGGGATGCGCGCAGCCGAAAAAGGCTACTGCGGCTATCCGGCCAGCGTGTGCGTGTCCGTCAACGATGAAGTTGTTCACGGCATTCCGAGCAAAAAACGCCACCTGCGGGAGGGTGATATCGTCAGCTGCGACTTGGTTGTCGAATACGACGGCTATATGGCAGACGCGGCGAGAACCTATGCAGTCGGCAAGATCAGTCCGGAGGCCAAGCACCTGATCGAAACTGCGGAGAGAGCGTTCTGGAACGGCATCGCTTACGCGAAAGAGGGATACCGCTTGTCGGACATTTCTCACGCGATACAGGAAACCGTAGAAGCAGAAGGCTTCGGTGTCATTCGAGACTTTGTGGGACATGGAATCGGCAGCGAAATGCACGAAGACCCGCAAATTCCAAATGTCGGGAAAGCAGGCAAGGGACCAAGACTCCAACGCGGCATGACGCTTGCTGTCGAGCCCATGATTACACAGGGTTCCTGGGAGATCGATGTGCTCACAGACGACTGGACTGCGGTAACCGTAGACGGAGGTCTGGCGGCACATTACGAAAACACAGTCGTGATTACCGACGGTGAACCGGAATTGCTTACATTGTAAAATAGAAGGAGACTGTATTTATGGCGAAAAAAGACGTCATCGAGGCAATGGGAACGGTTGTCGACGCACAGCCTAACGCGATGTTCAAGGTCAAATTAGACAACGGTTTCGAAGTGCAGGCACACATTTCAGGAAAAATTAGAATGAACTATATCAGAATTCTTCCGGGAGACAAGGTGAAGGTAGAGCTTTCTCCATACGATCTGACCAGAGGAAGAATCATTTGGAGAGATAAAGGTTAGGAGGATATAAAATGAAAGTAAGAGCTTCCGTAAAACCGATCTGCGAAAAGTGCAAAGTTATCAAAAGAAACGGCAAGGTAATGGTTATCTGCGAAAACCCGAAGCACAAGCAGAAACAAGGTTGATTTTAAGTTAGGACGGGGGAGGCGTGTGCACCGGGCCACGTCTTGCATACCCCATTCAAAAAATAAGAAGATCCTGTCTATATCGCTCCCGGAATGGCGACGGAAGATAGGGGAAGGAGAAAAATATGGCTCGTATAGCCGGTGTTGACTTACCAAGAGAAAAAAGAGTAGAAATCGGTTTAACCTACATCTATGGTATCGGTAAACCAACCTCACTTGCAATCCTCGAAAAAGCGGGCGTAAATCCTGACACCAGAGTTAAGGATTTAACCGAAGAGGAAGCAGGTAAAATCAGAAGAATCATCGATGAAGAGTATCTGGTAGAAGGTGACCTCAGAAGAGAAGTTTCCCTGAACATCAAGAGACTCATGGAAATCGGTTCCTACAGAGGCATCCGTCACAGAAGAGGACTGCCGGTAAGAGGACAGAACACGAAGACGAACGCTAGAACTCGCAAGGGTCCGAAGAAGACCGTTGGCAGAAAGAAAAAGGCAACTAAGTAAGAAGGAGGTAGGAAAAAATGGCTAAGACTGTAAAGAAAACAGTTAGAAAGAAAAAAAGAGAACGCAAAAATATTGAAAAAGGCCAGGCACATATCCAATCCACCTTTAACAATACTTTAGTTACTCTGACAGATATGAGCGGAAACGCGTTAAGCTGGTCTTCCGCAGGTTCCCTTGGATTTAAGGGTTCCAGAAAATCCACACCGTTCGCGGCGCAGATGGCAGCTGAAGAAGCAGCCAAGGGCGCGATGGAACACGGCTTAAAGACGGTAGAAGTTTATGTAAAGGGACCGGGCTCCGGCAGAGAAGCGGCGATCAGAGCGCTGCAGACCGCAGGTCTTGAGATCACCATGATCCGTGATATCACACCGATTCCGCATAACGGCTGCAGACCGCCGAAGAGAAGAAGAGTCTAGGAAAGGAGGAGTAATTTAATGTCAAGATATACAGACGCGAACTGCAAATTATGCAGAAGAGAAGGCCAAAAGCTTTTCTTAAAGGGTGAAAGATGCTACAGCACAAAATGTGCGCTCGAAAAAAGAAATTACGCTCCTGGACAGCACGGACAGAACAGAAAGAAACAGTCCGAATACGGCAACCAGTTAAGAGAAAAGCAGAAGGCAAAGAGATTCTACGGTGTTCAGGAAACACAGTTCAGAAACTTATTCGACAAAGCTGCGAAGAAACCGGGCAAGACAGGTGAAAACCTCCTGATCTTACTGGAAACCAGACTGGACAACGTAGTATTCAGACTTGGATTTGCTGCTTCCAGAAAGGAAGCGAGACAGCTGGTAACCCATGGCCATTTCACAATCAACGGCAAGAAGGCAGACATTCCTTCCATGGAAGTCAAGGCCGGAGATGTCATCGCTGTAAAGGCTAAAAGCCAGAGCTCACCGAAGTTCAAAGAAATCAAAGAGATGTCCATTACTGTACCTGCTTGGATGACCGTAGATGTTGACAAGCTGGAGGGTAAAGTAGTTACTCTGCCGAGACGTGAAGAGATCGACACGCCGATCGCGGAGCACTTAATCGTCGAATTGTATTCCAAGTAACGTAACGCATTACGAATTACGCGGCAAGCGCGCAATCGTGATAAGAACCTGTCAAGAGGCGGGTAGTATTTGCCTTGCAAATCTCCACCCTCAAGCTCTTGGCAGAACCTTGTTACGGGCTGTAACCTAAAGTCTACACCCGTAATAATAGCTTAAATGTTATTGTGAAACTTGGAATGAATGAAGGGAGGGTTTTTGAGTGATAGAAATCGAAAAACCAACGATCAATAAATTTATTGATGAAGACGGAAACTACGGTAAATTCGTAGTAGAACCTTTGGAAAGAGGTTACGGCACAACCCTTGGAAACGCACTGAGAAGAATTCTGTTAAGTTCTCTTCCGGGTGCGGCTGTCACTTCAGTAAAAATCGACGGAGTACTTCATGAGTTTTCAACAATACCAGGAGTCAAAGAAGATGTCACAGAAATCATCTTAAACTTAAAGAAACTCGCGGTTAGATTGAATGGTGAGAACACGAAACGTGTGATCATCAACGCAGTTGGTCCGAAGGAAGTAACTGCAGCTGATATTATCGGTGATGCCGAGATGGAGATTTTCAATCCGGAGCTGCATATCGCGACGCTGGAAGAAAACGCGACGCTCGTCATGGAGATCAATCTGGCCAGAGGCAGAGGATACGTGCCTGCAGAGGCGAACAAGACGGAGAGCACACCAATCTCTGTCATCCCTGTAGACTCAATCTATACTCCTGTGAGAAAAGTGAATTTTACAGTAGAAAATACCAGAGTCGGTCAGGTCACTGACTACGATCGTCTGGTGCTTGAAATCTGGACGGATGGCTCCATTACACCGGAAGAAGGCGTGTCCATCGGCGGCAAGATCATGCAGGAACATCTGAACCTGTTCATCCAGCTGACCGACGCAACGGATGCGATGGAAATCATGGTAGAAAAGGAAGAAGACCAGAAGGAAAAAGCCCTTGAAATGACGATCGAGGAACTGGAACTTTCCGTTCGTTCCTTCAACTGTCTGAAGAGAGCGGCCATCAACACAGTTGAAGAGCTGACGCAGAAGTCTGAAGACGATATGATGAAGGTACGGAATCTTGGAAAGAAATCTCTTGATGAAGTAAAAGCAAAATTAGAAGAACTTGGGCTTGGCTTAAAACCAAGTGATGAATAATTAAAGGAGGATCTCAAAATGCCGGGATACAGAAAACTGGGCAGACCTTCCGCTCACAGAAAGTCCATGCTGAGAAACCTTGTCACTGATTTATTCAGAGAAGGCAGAATCCAGACCACAGACTGCAGAGCAAAGGAAGCCAGAAGAGAAGCGGAAAAGCTGATTACTTTGGCAAAGCGCGGCGATCTTCACGCAAGAAGACAGGCGTTAGCTTATGTTTTTGATGAAACAGTGGTAACAAAGCTTTTTGAAGAAATCGCGCCGAAGTACGAAGACAGAAACGGCGGATATACAAGAATTCTGAAGTTAGGACCTCGCCAAGGCGACAACGCTGAGGTTGTATTCTTAGAATTAGTATAATATCCCTGACCCTGCGGCTGCGGTGATAGTGCGGCCGGCAGAGCGGATACGCACGCATAAACCCCATGACAGATACACGTCTGCATGGGGTTTTTGATGTGGCAGCGAAGACTGTATTTATGGAAGAGGGTACTGCAAAAGGGTTGCGTCCACTTACTGGGGTATGATGTTAAGACAAGTGCAAAATCAAGGATAGCATACGAGGGCGAGTTCAAAATATAGACACCCCATTTTTAAAAATGTCCTTGACAAGGGGGACAGTTTAGTTGTGTTTTGGTTCAAATTCTGATACAATATTGGCATAGATGCCAGTGCAAATGAAGCAAATTTGTTCATGCGATAGTCATATGAAAGAAGAGAAAGGAAGCCTTATGAAAAGGAGTTTTTTAAGCATACTGCTTGCGTGCGCGATGATCGTCACGTTACTTCCGGCAGTCTCTTACGCTGAAACCGGGGAAGCGAATACAAATACCGCGGCAGTGCAGACAGCTACGGCAAATACCGAGAAGGCAATACGCTTCAATACAGATGGGATTGCCGGTTACAACAACCGTAAATATCACTATATCTATTACGGTAAATGGAAAGGAAATCCGATCAAATGGCTTGTGCTTGATGATAAAACCAATACAGGCAAAGACGGCTTTTTCCTGCTGTCTGAGGGTCTGATAGATGTGTTGCAGAAATTTGATGATAATAGCACTAAATGGCAGGGAAGCAGCGCGCAGAAATGGTGCGAGGATTTTGCCGGGATAAGCGGAAACAGTGTGCCGGATGCATTTACCTCTGTCGAGCGTGATGCGATTTTAGAGACGGTAAAATCTGATGATACATATACATACTTTGATCCCCGCCTTCCTATTATCTTTGAAGCATACGAAAACATTCTGAATGGTGATAAGGTTTTTTATCTGTCTGCGGAGGAGGCGGAAAGCTCTAAATACGGAAAGCCAATTGATTCAACTTTCGATTATGGCTGGTTTCTGCGTTCTTACATCAATGCAACATTCGCGGCATATTGCCCAGATCGGGGATCCATTATAGACATGATATATCCCGGAAATAGTGAGCACCCGCGCCCTGCTTTTAACCTTGGAAAGGGTGAGATTGTTTTCGCATCCAGTGCCGAAGGCGGCAAAACAGATGCCGCCACAGACAGTAATCTGACGGCTGTCGGCGACTGGAGCGGCAATACATGGAAGCTGACATTAAGGGACAGCAGCCGGAACTTCAGAGCTTCCGCAGATAAAGCAAATGCGAAGCAGGGAAAAACAATTTCTATCAACTATTCCGGTGCGAAAACCGGCGACAATGAATATGTTTCAGCAATCATTATGGACAGAAATGGCGAACTACTCTACTATGGACGCATCGCGCAAAACAGCGCAGACGGTACGGCGCAGATTACTGTGCCTGATGACCTTGAGCCGGGAAGATATGTGCTTAGGGTGTTCAGTGAGCAGTACAACGGAGAGTGCAATACGGATTATGTAAGCGAGTTTGTGAATTTGAGCTTTTCGATTTCCGGAGGCATTGATGAGTCTGTCACGAACCAGATTTCGGGCTATAATGATGCGTGCGGCTACGACTATATCTATTACGGCAGCTACGAGGGAAGCCCGATCAAGTGGCGCGTTTTGGATAATCAGACCAATACAGGAGAGCCGGGATATTTCCTGCTGTCTGAAGAACTGCTGGGATCAGAGTACTACGGAGGCGTGTATTTCTCCTATGATGGCGTATCTACATGGCAGGGCAGCTATGCGCAGAGCTGGTGCAAGGAGTTTGCAGAAAACTCCTTTACCGAAGATGAAAAAAATTATGTAATGACTGTCAGCAAGAAAGAAGCCAGAGAGTATGAAGCGAACGATATCGTTGGATTCTATGAGTCTGAACTGATAAACGAAAAGGTGTTTTTCCTGTCTGCATATGAGGCAAGAAATCCGAGCTACGGATTTACGGGAAACGAGACGCGCGTAGCCAAATGGAAATATGATTCAAGAGCTTGGTGGTGGATTCGCTCCTATTATTCTCTTCATGGAATGGGCTACATCGACACTGATGGGAGGATGGCTTACGGGGATTTCCTTGATGAGGATGCCCTGAAACAGAGGAGGCCGGCCCGCCCTGCGTTTAATCTTGACGGCAGCGATATTTTATTCCTGTCTAATGCAAAAGGCGGCAAAGCAGATACAGAAACGGATCCTGATCTGGCGGCCATTCCTGAGCACGGCAGTGGTGAATGGAAGCTGACAATACATGACAGAACCCGGACGAACTTTAGTGCCAGGACTTTGGGGTATACAGATGTGGCTGCGGGGTCCGATATCAGAGTAGGCTATTCCGGCGCAAGGAAAGGCAGCAACGAATATGTTTCAGTTATAATTGCCGATGCGCAGGGTCAGAACCTGTATTACGGACGTATCGCAGAGGACAGCGAGAGCGGAGAGGCGGCGGTCGCTGTTCCGCATTCTCTGCCTGTAGGAAATTATACGCTGAAAGTTTACAGCGAGCAGTACAACGGGGATTACAGAACCGATTATGCCGGCAATTTTGTGGAGCTTCCGATTAGCGTAACAGGGCCGGATACAGAAGGTCCGTATGCGAGAATAGAATCCGTCAGGCGTATCAGTACGACAGAGGCTGAGGTGACATTCAAGAGCAGTGAGCCGGGTACATATAGCTATAATCTGGTAGAGAGCGGCAAAGGGTTTCAAGACGGCAAATTTGGCTACGGTCACGGCATGATACCAAACAGGAAGGCGCAGACCATTATCGTCAGCGGTCTGCGGCCGAGACAAAGCTGTGACATATACTTCGCTGTCTTTGACCAAAGCGGCAATCAACGTTCGCAGAAGGTTATGGCGTTGATCCCCGCAGATGTAATATATAAAGTGACGCTGCATGCAGGAAACGGCGCAGTCATTGCAGAGGGCAAAGATATTACGCAGTATGCGGAGGGAGAAAACGTCACACTGCCGACAGCAAGAGATATGAGCCGCAGCAGAGGCGTATTCAAAGGCTGGTATACGGATTGTGATTTTGCCGGTACGCCGGTAACACAGATCAGCGATACCGATTCGGGCGACAAAGTGTTCTATGCAAAATGGGAATGGGACGGACAGGAACAGTTCAGCCTAAGCCCGGGTACGACCTATTATTTCGACCTTTCGGGCGCGGGAATACCGGGTACGGTCAATGAAGGAAATGCGGCCGGCGCAGTTTCTGTGCCGGATCAGAGCCTGCACTATGTTCCGTTTACCTATGTCGGAACAATCGATGCCTACAGCTTTTCAAAGGAGATGAAAACCACCGACGAATCCGCAGTGGGAAACCAGTATCTGCACAGTCTGTTTGTGTCGGACTATAACGTGGTGCATTCTACAGGCTGGTTTGATATTGACAAGGCGGGATATATCTTCGGCAAATCCTATACCAGCGGCAATATAAGCTATACGATGCGCGCACTGTCCGGAGGAAACCGATATACACTGGGAGGAACGGAAGCAATCGGACCTCGCAACAATGAATGGGACATAATCCTTGACAAGAACGAGGGATATATCAAAAACGCTGATATGTTTTCGTGGGTGCAGGATGAATGCGAAAATGAAATTGATAAGATTCTCACCTGGCGCACGCTGCGCGGATATAACATAAATGGCGGCACAGTGCGTACCGCCGGCGGCAGTTTTGAAGGAAATATACAGGAACATTACGGCTTCCGGCCTGTTCTTGAGCTTCCGAACGTGGAGACTTTGGGAGCAGACGGACTCAAGGCGGTAACACTTGATCTGAACAGTGGAAGTGTGAACGGCAGGAGCGATGAAAATATTCAGATCGTTGTTAAAAAAGGAGAATCGTTTACCGCGCCTGCATCTGAGGGACTTGTCGGTGATACAGGCTACCTATATAATTGGCTTGGCAGTGATGGTAAGACCTATCAGCCGGGCGACAGCGTTCCGGCGGAGATAACTTCCCTTACGGCGCAGTGGGGAAGTCTGTCCGGTGTGATCAAGATTGGCACACATAAATGGAATAAACTTTTAACCGATGTGAACTTTGACCTGTTTGTCAAAGACGGCGAGAGTGTGGAAATTACAGCTTCCGATAAAAGCAGCGGAAATGTTACCATCGAATATCTGGCCAGCGATAAGACGCTTACAGAAAGCGAACTTAAACAAATGTTGTTCATACAGTATCCGGGCAAATTGCAAATAGGCGACTCCTATCTTGACAAAGATGGAAGATATATCATTTATGCCAGACTGTCAGATGCCTCGGGGAATGTCAGATATATCAGCTCGGACGGCATTGTGGTTGATCATACCGCCCCGGTTATTTCCGGAATTACAGACGGCAAGATATATTGCGAAGCACAAATTGTTTCGGTAGAAGAGGCAAATCTTGACAATATCACCGTCAACGGAAACCCTGTTACACTTACAGACGGAAAGCTTACGCTTAATCCGGCTGAAGGAAAACAGACCGTTGTTGTGACCGACAAGGCCGGAAATACCGTATTGGTGACCGTAACCGTAAACGGCGGACATACGCCGCTTGCGGATGATAACGACTGCACGACACCGGTACTTTGCCGTTATTGCAATGCAGTTATTACTGCTGCAAAACAGCATGACTTTACAGGAGCTTTGAAGAGTGATGAAACAGGTCACTGGCATCAGTGTCAGAATGAAGGCTGCAGAGTCTGCGAGCCGAAAACCTCTCATACAGGAAATCCCGTATGGGAGACAACAGAAAAACAGCACACGAAGAAATACACCTGTTGCGGAGCTGTGACAATAGAAACGGAAGCTCATGTATGGAAAGATGGTGTATGTGAGAAGTGCGAATACGTTTGCAAGCATAGTGGAGGCGAAGCAACTTGCACCGAATTGGCAGAGTGTGAATATTGTCATCAGTCATACGGAGATAATAATTCGGCGAATCATTCGGGAAAAGAAGAGTGGGTAAAGACGGCGACAGAACATACGAAAAAGTGGATGTGCTGTGGAGTTGTGACAGTGGAAACGGAAACACACAGCTGGAAAGGCAATGTATGCGAGAAGTGTGGTTACAAGCATTCATCTGGTGACTCCGGAAGTTCCGGCGGAAGCGGTTCAGGAGGATCCGGAAGTTCCGGCGGAAGCAGTTCGAGCAGCTCCGGAGGCTCATATAATCCTGTTCAAAAGCCTGAAATAATTATAAAAGGCGGCAGTGCTGGCCTTGAAAACGACGGCACAACCTTGGTTATAACCCCTGACGAGGGTATGACGATTTCAAAAGTAACTGTAAATGGTAAAGAAGTAACCGTTACAGATAATAAAATTACCGGAACCAAAGCAGGTGATAAGATTGAAGTGGTTTGCACTAAAATAGAGCCGGCGAAAGAAGAACTATCCAGGACATTTAAAGAAAAAATCCTCAACTTGAAGATCACTGTCAGAACTACAAAGACTACGAGGGGAAATATCAAAGTTACAGTCAAGGACAGTGAGAAATTGGATAATCTCGTGAAAGATATTGAGAAAGCAGGATACACGGTTAAATATAAGTTCTACAAATCGACGAAAAAAGCTTCAAAGTATTCTGCTGCGCGTGAAAAAACAAGCCGCACATATATCAATACAGCAGGTAAAAAAGGAAGGAAGCATTTTTACAAAGCAAAGATTATGATATATGACAGGAATAACAAGCTGATTGCTTCCAGCGAATTAAAGCAGTGCAAGTACGGGGCAAGACTGTGGACGAAGTAATCCCAAATTCCTACGAAAAAACTCGAAAAGGGTACTTGACAAAGGGCAGCAAGGGTGGTAATATAGATAAGCTGTCGCTTGAGAGTAGACGGGCTTTTCTCTCACAGCCACGCGGAAGCGGATCGGCCGGGATGAAAAAGTTCGAAAAAAGTTTAAAAATGTTCTTGACAAAGCGTATGCGGTTTGATATAATGATCAAGCTGTCACAAAACAGCAGCGCCGAAAATTTTCCATCGATTTTATAAAAACTTGATGAAAAAGAAAAAAGCGCTTGACAATATTAACCGGTTGTGTTAATATAATAACGTTCAGCAAAACGCTGAACCTGAACCTTGAAAATTTCATAGTGTAGAAATTTAGTCAAATAAATTTTAATGCGAAGTAAATTTTTCGATAGGCGCGAAGCCGAGGGAGAACGGAACGGAGTGTACTTTTGTACATGAGTACCGATTCGACCGAAAGCGACAAAGCGTAGCGGAAAATTGACAAGCATTTGAAACAATCAGCGAATTGGTAAGACAATTAGCGGAAAGTTTCTCGACAATTTCTTAAAAAAGACAATAATTCAAAACGAATTAGCAAACGCAAAGACGTTTGTCTTGAGAGAAGAAATCAAACAGATTTTAACTTGTCAAACCTGTTTACGCAGGATTTTGGCTCAGATGCAAGGCGCGCGACTGATGAGGAACGGAGCATACTAAGGTATGTGAGTACCGAAAGAAGGAGCAGCAACAAAGCAGGTGAGTCAAAAGACAAGTAAGATACCATTTTCATTAAGAGTTTGATCCTGGCTCAGGATGAACGCTGGCGGCGTGCCTAACACATGC
>ERZ857998.699-NODE-699-length-44484-cov-3.699318_pt1 | contig 44484 bp, 42 predicted proteins | sample MGYA00519954_ERZ857998 | MGnify/ENA primary metagenome ERZ857998 (study PRJEB31778, sample SAMEA3449424) | human gut metagenome | biome: human gut; feature: human-associated habitat; material: faeces | place: United Kingdom | collected 2010/2012 ...
ACATGCAGAACGTAAAACGCCATACGATGAGCCTGATGAAACACAACCTTAGCTTGATTGTCTCCGACTGTACCGGAATATCCATCGCCAAAAAGCTAAAATACACAAAGCGCTGGCTTGCAAAATACGGTTCCCATGGCAGCACTGTGATATATTGTGCCACCAGGAGCGAAGTAGACCTGGTTTTCAACGATTTGAAAACAGATGCTGCGTATATTGGGCAGGTAGTGAAATATCACTCAGGGATGACCGAAAAGCAAAAGAAGAAGCAGGAAACCGAATTTCTGTCAGGGAAACGAAGGATCATAGTATCTACCTCCGCCTTCTCCATGGGAATTGATAAGGGGGACATCCGGTTGGTGCTGCATTTCCATCTTCCATTTTCTCCGGCAGATTACTATCAACAAATTGGACGAGCGGGAAGAGACGGGAAAAAGGCCCATGCCGTTCTCTTGTGGGATGAGAAGGACATTTCCATCAATGAGAAGATCCTATCGGGAAAGGCACGAAGACAGGAATTGCAACAGCTGCCCGAATATTCTGAGGAACATTATCAGGAAGAGGTACAGCGCACTGTAGCTCGACTGCATATCCTGGTCAAAATACTACATACCCCCTCTTGTTTGATGCAGCAATTGGTATCTTATCTGGGGGAGAACCACCCTAAAACGTGCGGCCATTGCAGTCACTGTCAACGGAATCGGAAAGGAGGTGCCGTATCATGAAGAAATGTTCTATCGAACGCGGGGTACATACCTTGGAGCTGTACTTGGGGCAGCTCAGTTATGCAGATGTTGATGCCATGATCGAAGATTTGTATGACATGGCCAAGAAGCAAAAAACACCAGAGCTGATTCGCCAAAGAGAAAAACATCCCTCCCCCCTCAAACGGTCCTATGAGGTGCACGGGCTATTACCCGACGGGATCATTCTGCAAATTTATCAACAGTTCCAGATCCCCAGTGCCATTCGGATCATTATCAATCCCAGCACCTTCACCTCCGGGTCATATATTCCAGAGGCGTTGTACCACCCAAAGGAGTATCCCGGTGTGTTGCAGAAGGTAGTCTCCCTACTGGATGAGACGTTTTCCAACACCCAGGAACATCGTTGTTGGAAACTGGACCATCGGCATTTGAGTTTAAGCCGCGTAGATCTCACATGGAACCTCTATCTCCCCCAAGAAACCGAGGTAACGGATCTGATCCGACTGTTCAAACAAAGCAATAGGAAGAAAAAAGACACCGTCATTACCTTTTCAAACCCCCTGCTGGACAAGCACTCCTTTCGGCTAAAACGTGGGGATATGATGTTGACGGTGTACGATAAACAGTTCCAAATCAGCCAGCGTACCAAGCAGCCTGTCCATCCAAAGAAACAGCAAATCCTGCGCATTGAGTTCGCCATGCGCAGGAAAGAGTATTTAAGCGTGATGAAACTATCCAGAGATATGCCCTTCGATCAGGTGCTTTGGCAGATGATCACTGCGATAGATTCCATCCCCGAACGATATCTAGAGAAACTGTTCCCATGTGCCGGGAGCCATTGGAGGTATCCCGAGGCGAAGAAACTCATAGAGGCCGCAGATCTCTCGGCAAAAAAGAAAGAACAAATGCTGTTTTTGCTCAAAAAGGCCTCCCGATGCAGATCCTTAACAGCAGCTGTGGAGCAACTGCAAACGGAGTATGGGATATCCTCGAAGGGGATGAAGCGTATTTGGAGGGAGTTTGATCGATTGGATGTCAACCCAATTACACTGCCAAAACAGTCTAAACTGTCCCAGTTTCCCTCGTTTCGAACAATTCTGTGAAATGAATTTCTGATGCGTTGCGGTTCAAAAAAGGAATATTTCTGTGGGGAAAGAAAAATAGGAGAAAATTAGAGCGAAAAAGATAGATTTCTATTGATTTAGCCGTTCCGTACGCATGATTTCGCCGGAGTTTGATTCCCAGAATAGAACTATTGTCTAGCGGAGGGGAATCAAACTCCGGCGAAATAAGGATCTTTAAAACACTCTCTTTTCTACTTCTTTTCTTAAAAATCCAACTGATGCTATCATAAAAGTAGACACGGAAGGGTAGAAAAAAGCCTTTCCGTGGGATATCATAGAGGCGAGTATTCTACCAGAAGGGAGAGCGCCTTTATGGGAAAACATCTGAACCCTCTGGAAAAGGAATTCCTGATTCGGCAGTATAAAAGCAATCCGCGGCTAAAGATGAGAGACTTTTGCGAAACACACAGCATCTCGGTGGGAGCGTTTCAAAAGTGGATGAAGCAGTATGATGAGGGCGGGCTGGAAGGCCTTGTCCGAGCTGATAGGGAGTTCAAAGAAGTTCTGCCCGAAGGGATTGACCGAACAGAGGAAACATACAAGCGAGAGATACTCAAACTGCGGATAGAGAATGAACGGCTTAAAAAAACTATGCCGTGCAGACGACGGATACTGGGGAACAGGAGTACATTCGTTTAAAGCCGAAGAATTCGAAATCGTAGAACTGCTTTCCAGGGACTACGATGTACAAGATCTGTGTCAGCTTATGGGAGTGAGCCGTTCCGGGTACTACAAGTGGAAGAAACGGGACAAGAGCCGACGGGATATGAAGCGAGAAGAGGTCATTGCACTGGTGAGCGAGATCCATGAAGCCCATCCCTCCCATGGCTACCGTTGGGTAGCTGCTTATCTGAGAGCAAACTACGGCCAGTCATGCAGTGACAGCTATATCTACAAGGCATTTCGGTATCTTGGGATCCAGTCAGAAACAAAGCACAAACCTCACTATAGGCCACGGAAGGTAAGGGATCTATACCCGAATCTCATTTTCACGACATGGGAAACTGTAGATCGGCCTCGCCAGGTTATTGTGTCCGATATGACAGTGCTGAAACCGTGGATCTTCTATCTCGAACTGACGCTTTACTTCGATGTGTTTACTAAGCAGATCCTTACCTGGAAACTCTCAGAGCGCAGAGGTGGGCGTGAGCAGTATTTGGACGGCCTTGCAGATGTGATAGAGCTGCTGCGAGGCAAGGAAGAACCAACCATCATCCATACTGACCAGGGCTCCGTGTATTCCTCCAAGGCGTACAATGAACTGATCCAAGATAGCAATATTGTTCGATCCATGTCACGGGCAGGAAAACCAACCGACAATCCTGTCAACGAGGCATTGAATGGCTGGATAAAAGAAGAACTCTACATTGATTTCCGGTTGGAGGAGTGCCGTACAAGAGATGCCGTGAAAGAGGTCCTGCACCGCTATGTTGACTTCTATAATAGACAGCGGCCCTGTTTTGCCATTGGCTATGATACACCGTACAACTACTGCAAGCGTTTTTATCGGGGTGAACTGGAGCACAGAGACACCTTCTCACAGCGCGTATTGAGCGAGAAACCCAAGTTCGTACAAAAACGTGAAGAACGCAAAAAATGATTCGGGGCTGTGTCTCCTTTCTGCGTTGTCGGCCAAAACCGGCCAGACGCTCAACCGCCTGCCAACACAAGACTTTTCAGCGCTTGCCGGATATATGTCCACTTTTAGAAATAGAAATCTTGAGAAAATATCTCTGGTGTCTACTTTTGAAAAAATATACTCAGCAAAAATGTGGCTCATGTCCACTTTTGAAAATGAAAACCTAAAAATAATATTTTTCGTGTCTACTTTTCTTGACTGGTACAAACAGAGCAGAAAAAATCGGAAAAATGTGATTTTGGGAATTGTTTTTACGCAGAAAAACGTGCAAACCATTCTTTGAAAAGCAGGAAAAATGTGCTATACTAATTTCAACCGATATGGAAGGTGGTGCTGTGCATGAAACGCAACGCGATTCTCGATCTTATAAAATGGAAAAACAACCCTGAACGAAAACCTCTGATTATCCGTGGTGCTCGTCAGGTGGGAAAAACCTGGCTCATGAAAGAGTTCGGGCAAAGCTGCTATGAAAGATACGTATACTTTAACTTTGATGAGGAAGATGCGCTAAAATCCATTTTTGAAGCAAACAAAAATCCACAGCGGATCATTGAGCTGCTCTCCCTGATTGCAGGGGAAAAGATCCTGCCGGAAGAAACTCTGGTGATCTTTGATGAAGTACAGGAATGCCCGGAAGCGCTGAACAGCCTCAAGTACTTCAAAGAAAAAGCAAACCACTACCATATCATCGCAGCCGGCAGCTTGCTAGGAACGCTGCTGGCACAGCCCAAGTCCTATCCGGTGGGCATGGTGAACCTGCTCGACCTCTATCCACTGTATTTCGATGAGTTCCTGGAAGCGACCGACCCAGCACTCTTTGCCTATTACGAGGGAATCCAAAAGGGGCAGCCAATCGAAGAAATTTTTCACCTACGCCTGTTGGAAACCTATAACAACTATCTGATCATTGGCGGTATGCCGGAATGTGTCGCCTCGTGGGTGAACCACAAAGATCCTGCGGCGGTTTCTCAGATCCAACGTGAGCTGATTGAAATCTATGAGAATGATTTTTCCAAACATAATGGAAAAGTAAACAGCGGCCGCATTCTGATGGTCTTCCGCAGCATCGTTTCGCAGCTGGCCAAGTCCAACGAAAAATTTGTTTACGGCGCTGTACGCCAGGGCGGCAGAGCACGGGATTTTGAAGAGGCCATCGAGTGGCTTGTCTCGGCCGGTATGCTAAACCGCATTTACAATGTTTCTAAGATGGAGCATCCCCTAACCGCCTTCGATAAACTCGACCAGTTCAAACTCTTCCTTTTTGATACGGGGCTTCTCAAGCACATGGCAGGCATCGATAACAGTGCGATCCTCTTGAAAACAGAGTATCAATTCAAAGGGCCTCTCACGGAAAACTATGTTTTGCAGCAGCTCCGTGGGCAATTCGAGGTCGCCCCCCGATATTACTCTGATAAAACCGGAGAAATCGACTTCGTGCTGCAACATGGCACAGAAATCATCCCCATCGAGACTAAGGGAGGAGAGGACAAATCCGCGCCCTCTTTCAAGCGTTACATTGCCGAGCATCACCCAGAACATGCCATCCGCTTCTCCAAGCGTGGATACCGGACAGACGGGGCAATCACGAATATTCCCCTCTATCTCGTCAGAAAGACAAAGGACCTGCTTTGACGCGACCTTTCGTGTAAGGACATGCACCGCGCGGTTCCTAATGGATTCGTCTCCCCGGCAATGAAAACGAGAGAACGAAGCACAAGAAAGGAGCCGGGGACCAACTCCTATGGTCCCCGGCCGCTGCTTTGTCCAGGTGCGCAATGTTCTTTACGGTTGGATACCCTCACAGAACCGCATGAGGATGGTGGCAATCTGAGCCCGGGTGGCGTTGCCAGCAGGGTTCAGGTTCCCGTCCACGCCTTCCACGATGCCCTCGGCCACCGCCCAAGCCATGGCGGGCTGGGCATAGTCCTGGACCTGGCCAGCGTCGGGATAGCCGGAGAGGTCGGCGGAGGCGCTAACATCGTAGCCCTTGCTCTCGGCGTAGCGGTAGAGAATGGTCACCAGCTGCTGCCGGGTGAGGTCGTCCCCGGGAGCGAACTCGGTGTCATTCACACCGTTGACGATGCCGTTTTCCGCGGCCCAGGCCACGGCATCGGTGTACCAGGTGCCTGCCGCCACATCCGAGAACCCGCTGTCCCCGCCAGGTTCCGGCTCCCCTGCCAGGCGGTACAGGATGGTCACCAGCAGCAGGGCCAGGCGCTCCTTGCCCAGGGCCAGGGCGGCCTCCACCAGACGGAGGTATTCCCCCCGGGTCAGCTCCCGCCGCTGGTCCCGGAAGAGTTCCCGCTGGCGGCGGAGGGGGGCCGTTTGGCAGTCCCGCCACCCCAGAAAGGCGAAGAGACTGTTGAGGGCGGCCAACTTCCCGTTGACCGTGCTGACGGCGTAGCGCTGGGCCAGGGACTCCTTCCAGGCCAGGACCTGTTCCTTGGTTACGGCCTTCCCTGGGTCCAGGGCTTGGAGGAAGGCCTCTGCCTCTCGCAGATACTTCTCCACAGTGGCCCGGCTGCGCTCCCGGGCTTGGAGGGAGCGGCGGAAGGCGGCTAAGTCGCCGGGTTTTAATATGTATTGTTGGCGCATGAGAACGCCCCCTTTGTGATGAGGTTGTACAGGGTTCTGTACCCACTCCATTGTACCGTATTTTGGGAAGATTGGTAACCGGAACGGGGGGGAACAGGACTTGGATTGGAGGCTTTCTGGATATGCTGCGGTCTGATACGCTCCAGCGGCCAAGTGCACGCAGACAGGAGTGCCTCCCGTTACATTTCCCTGGCAAGCTGCTTTAGAAACGGGCAGCGGACCAAACCCAGGGCGTCCATTTTTACTCCACAATAAAACCGCGGAGAATTCCCTGTCAGTTCGGGCGACTCTCCGCGGTTTTGTTGTGCGCAAAATCGGTGGGATCTCCCCTGGTTCCACTGGGGGGGAGCCTATTCGTCCTCATCAGAGGCAAGCCCTCCATCCCCGGTTTGCATTTGCCGGTGGGGTTTGGGGAAAGCTCTCTGCGACCCCAAGGAGCGCAAGGAGATGCCGGAAAACGGCAAGACGATGAAGCTCATCCGCGCCCGGCTGGAGGCCCGGCTGGCCGTCTAACCCTCCGCCGCCGCATAACAACACAGAAAGCGAGGCCCGTGCCAAATGGCACGGGCCTCGTTTTGCTTGGGGTATGCACCCGGCAGGGGGTTGGGATCAGGCCAGGCCGGTCCAATCCTCGCCCTGGCTGTCCTGGGTGTAGGTGTGGGCGTTGGTGGCCTCTGTGATGTCATAGTAGGCCCAGTAGCCCTTCGTCACGTCGGGGAAGGCCCGCAGCTGGTCCTGGTGGCCGTCCACGTAGGCCTCGTCGGCGGCACGGCCCAGCATCCGGTTGGCGATGGTGGTTACCTCCGCCCGGGTGATGGTGTCGTTGGGCCGGAAGGTGCCGTCGGGGTAGCCGTTGATCCAGCCGTACTGGATGGAGCCCACCACATAGTCATAGAACCAGTCGTCCTGGTCCACGTCGGAGAAGATGTTCTCCCCGGTGGGGATCTCCTGGCAGAAGCGCATGGCCATGGTGGTGAACTCCGCCCGGGTGATGGTGCGCTCCGGTGCGAAGCGGTTGTCCCCCACCCCGTCCACGATCTCCAGGGTGGCCAGGGTGTTCACAGCCTCGGCGTACCAGGCGTCTGCCGCCACGTCGGTGAAGGAGACGGTGGTGTCCACATCCTGGTCCCGCAGGAGGTTGTAGAACATCTGGGCGGCCTCGGCCCGGGTCATGTCCTCCTCGGGCTGGAAGGTGTTGTCGGGGTAGCCGTCCAGGTAGGCCAGGTGGTCGTCGGTGTTCAGCCAGTCGGAGACGCCGGTGTCATCGGGGTCGGCCACGTCAGAGACCGGCTGGAAGCGCACCTCGATGGTGTGGTTCTGGCGGACGTTCTCGAAGGTGTAGCGGTCCACCGCACCGATGCTCTCCCCGTCCACCAGCACGTCGGCGATGACATAGCCTTCGGCGGCGGAGATGGTGAAGGTCCGGTCTGCCCCTTGGGCCACGCGAACCGTGCCGTCCGGCGCAATGGCGCCGCCCTCGCCGGCGGTAGCGGTGATGGTGTAGTAGTGGATGGGCGGCAGGCTGTTCCGCTCGAAGGTGGCGGTGATGGTGTGGTTGGCCTGTACATTCGTGAAGGTGTACGACCGTACTGCACCAACGCTGACGCCATCTACCAGCACATCCTCGATGTGGTAGCCATTGTTCGGGGTGATGGTGAAGGTTTGGTCTGTACCCTCCGTCACGATAACAGAACCGTTGGGAGAAATGGTGCCGCCTCCTTCGGCAGATGCGGTGATGGTGTGAGTCGTAGGTGCTGCATCCCACACCAGGACGAAGGGGGAGAAGCCGCCGGGCTCCACAGTAAAGGAAATGCCATTAGGTTGGTTGGTCACTGTGACCTCTTCAATCTTGCTCTGGGCGATGTCATCGGGGTTAAAGCCGGTACTGTCGCTGCCAGAGGTATCCCGGTGCAGGTCCTCAAAGTGCAACAGCTTGAAGTTGGTGCTCTGGTCTGTACCATCGGGATAACCCCAGTAGATGGTTACAGAATTGTTGGCCTTGATCCAGGCGTTGCCGTTGTGGGCGTCCACCAGGTCCAGATACTTGATCTGATAGTCGCGGGTTCCGCTGGCAGTCTCTGCGTTCTCGTCCAGCCACGCATCTGCGGCAGCCTCCAGCTTTTCAATCCGTTCACCACCCTTGCCATCGGAAGAAATAATGTCATCGAACAGCAGGGACGCACCATGGTCATCAGGCAACTGCACGTCTGTGTTGTTCAGGGTGTAGGTAGTATTCTCAGGGACGACTGCCACAGCGGAACCAGCGGACACCTCACCATCATAGGACACACTGCCGTCCTCTGCTGGTGTTCCGCCTTTCACAATATCACTGGTAGCGTCGGTCTCCTTCTCCACCGCACGGACGGTGAGCTTGCCGGAGTTGACGGAGATGGGCCAGCCTGTACTATCAGTGTCTGTCGTGGCCCGAACGTCGTTAAAGTTATTGTTGCCAGGATAGAGGTCGATGGTGTATTCGGCGTAGGTGTTGCCCACCTGGCTTACGTCAAACTCGTCGTTGATGACGCTTACCTTCTCTCCATCCTTATTTGTGTAGCTGTAGGTGACGCGGACGGGGTCCTGGGTATCGCTAGCAGGTTCGAAGTAGTACAAGTCCGAGTCTTCAGTCGCCTTAACAGTCCAGGACTTGCCGTCGTTGGTAAAGGTCAGCTGTGTTGGGTTGGTCACGCTGGAACCAGCGGCCGGGGTAATCTTAAACAGCGGGTGGGGCAGAGAATCAGAGCCCAGATCAGTCTGATCGTCATCGTACACACCTTCATAGCCGTCCTCGCCGCCCTGGTAGATGGTCATGTCTGCGGGGGTGATGGTGACGGCGGAGGTAAGCTCAGGTGACTGCGCAAAGGCAACATTGGCCATCCCAAGGATAGCTCCCCCCCCCGACGACGTAGACGTCAGTCTTTGAGAAATACCTAGTTCTGCGATAACGGGGAAGGTCGCACCCTTTATAAAATCCTCATGGGATAAGACTGCATCAAAAGAAAGTGTTACCTCCGCATAACCACCTTGTTCTTTTATCGGCGCATTATCCTGGACATCCGACGGCGTTATTAGTTCGATGATCCAGACGCCGCTGCCGTCCGCAGTTTCTTTAATCTCTCCAATGTCAAATGCCAACCATTTGCTTCCTTCGCTTGTCGTCAGTTTTACACTTGAGGGATTCAGCGTCAACGCACCAAGATCGAGACGTATTTCAGCGTCGGTATTTAAGTAAGTATCTCCCAAAATACCGCTATCGCCCCCCGTCTCCTCATTGATTTGGAATTTCCAGGTGTACTGAACCAAACTGCCTTCTGCATTCTCTACGATAGATTCAGGTTGCTCAAATTCATTAGTAGACAAAGGGGTGGTTGTCGCTTGAGTCTCTTGGAAGGATACTAATGCGCACAAAACCGTAGAACCATTTGTCAGCGGAATCTCCGCCGTTACTTTGTTGCCGCTTTCATCAATTTCTGCCGGAAAGAAATGTACTGCTGCTCCTTCACTTTCGTTTTGAACTGCGATTTTTAAATTAGGAAATAGTGCTGCAACAAGTTCGTTTCTCTGGGGTATATTCATCGAAATTTCGACAAGTTTTTCATCACTGGTCAATTGGAAGGGAGAAAGGAGCTTTCCGTATACTGGATTGTTACCCTGGAGATCCACACCAAAACGATATTGTTCGGCCTGCGTTTTCATATCCGCAAGCCGGCCGTCGTCCTCCGCCAGTTGTTCCACCGAGATATCTTGTTCGGACGTGATACCATATGGAAGTTCTTCAGGTTCATCAACTGCAAATGCAGTTATGGGATACATTGTGCAGAAACAAAGCACCAACGACAAGGCGCTTGCTGCCATGCGTTTCAATAATTTGTTTTTCATGTAAATCACCTCGTCATTGGGCGGTGACCGTCATGTCAGAGGTAACGACCGTTTCCGCTGTAAATTCGGTGTTCTCGGATGTGTACCAATTTCCTTCCGGCACAGCTCTGGTCAGCCCAAACGCAGTACCGCACGGGACTGCCACAGATTCAGTCGTACCGTCTGCATGGTTGAATGTTACTGTAACTGCGGGCGCCCAAATGTAGCGGTTTCCATCTTTACAGGCCGACTCAGCAATATAATCATAAGGATGACCTTCGCTATCCCGAAGCTCAATCAAGCCATTCACCACATAGGTCTCATAGGCCCCAGGCGTTACCTCAAACATCGTCAGTACGTCACCGGAAGCGTTAATCGGCAAACTGGAATCATATACATTTTTACCAAATACAGTGATAGATTCGCTGGGTTCGGAATAATAGCTGCCGCCAACCGTCTTTACGCGCTTATCAGCTTTCGTGTCCTCGCTCATCCCGGTCGTATTGTAGTCAATATTAATGGTCATCCCCAAAATTTGAGCAGAGAACTTGGCGTCTACAGTATCGCAGATAACAGCATAGCGCGCAGCACCAGACCAACCATTTTCAGCGTCATAATCATTGTTGATTACAACATTCTGTCCGATTTCTAAGAATTGTCCGATTTGGACACCGATATCAGCTGTCGATATATTGGCTGTCTCAATGGTTGTATCCTGTAATTTGATAGTTCCGCCATACATATTCGGTTTTGCGGTAAATGTGAGTCCCGACCTCTGTATCTGCATATCGTTTCCGATATTGATACCCGCATCTAGTTGCTGAGTATTGCTTTCGCCTTCCATTGTAATAGCGCAATCTTTGATTAACCAGTCACGATAGGGCACAAAAGTAATGGCCTTTTTACGGACTGCGGCTCCATATAGAGAGTCGCTACCTGGCAGAACATTTTTTACTGTAATGGTGGTACCCGTAATCTCGTTCTGCTCATTTGCATTCCAGCCGTCATAAATCCAAAGGCCGGTATTCCAGGCGTTCTCAATGTTGATGATGGAATCGGTGATTGCAAAGTTGTTGCTGTGGAACCGGATGGCAATGTCGGTTTGGTCAAGGTCAATGTCATTGACGCAGTTGATGTTTACGCTGTCAATGTACAGCCCGTCCAGCGCCGCGTTGTCCTGCCGCATAAAGATGCCGCTGGCGTCGCAGTTGGACACCTCCAGGGTGCAGTCCTCGAAGTGGGCATCGCTGTCAAAGTAGCTTAGGGCCATACCGCAGTTGTTGTTGGAGAAGTCAAACACGCTGGTCTGGTCTGCGCCCTGGATGTAATAGTCCTGAGCAGCTCCAGTCTCCACGCCACGGTAAAACTCATTAGCGGCCAAAGTAGTACCTTCCACTAGAGTAACGGTCTGGCCGGAACCACTCTCCAACACGATGGCGCGGCTGGTAGCGTCCTTGTTGTAGCCATTCAGGTCGACATTGCCGGTGATGTTCAGCTTGCCACCGGTCTTCAGACGGAACAGGTCCATCCCGTCACCGTCATTGATGACCCAGCCGCCGCCGCTCACCGTCGCGTTCGACACAACAAATGCGTTGTCATACCCGCTCAGGGTCAAGGTTGCGCCTGGCTCAAACACCAGGGTGGTGTCCGCGTTGATGGTAAACGCATCCCCAGTGCCAGTCAGGGTTACGTTGCCATCCACTGTGATTGTGGTAGAGGCATTAGCCAAATAGTTACCTCCTGTGGTTGCTTCCGTCAGCTCTAAGGTTCCGTTAACCTCAGTCGCTTCCGTGCTTGCGGGCTCCGCCGCCACCGCTGGCGTGACCAGCGTCACAGCCAGGCAGAGGCTCAGCAGAATGGATAGGGTTCGTTTCTTCATTTTGGGGTCCTCCTTTTCGCAAATCTTCCCTCTCTTGCCGGGGACCATAGCCTGGCGGAGGGAGGGTCCTCCACCCAGGTTTGTCTCCCGCCCTCCCAGGGACCGGCTACCACAGAATTTTCGTTTTGTGGTAAACCGACCTTGAAAAAGCCGGGAAACTTGCAGATTACTGAAAAAAGAAATCTGCGTTTTTACATATTTTAGCACAAAACCGTTGATGAAATCAACACCCTTAAAAAGAAAATGCACAAAAAACCGGCCGAAAAAAAGAAAAAATTTTTTCGGTTCTCTTTGATGCACTTTTTTATGCAAAAATGGGAGTTCTTAGGCACACTTCGACGTACCCGGGTCCAAATTCTGCCCCCGACTACCACAAAACGAAAATTCTGTTGCTAAACCACCAACCCCAGCCGTTCCACCTGGCGCCGGTGCTCGGCGCCGCTCTCCATGATATAGATTCGTGTTGTCTCCACGCTGGCGTGGCCCAAGAGGTCCGCCAGCTTTGCAATATCCTTTTCCAAAGCGTAAAAGGCCTGGGCGAAGAGGTGCCGGAAGTTGTGGGGGAAGACCCGCTTGGCCTCCACTCCCGCCGTCTGGCACAGGGTGTGCAGTTCCTTCCAGATGTTGGAACGGTCCATAGGCCGCCCCGTCCGGGTGACGAACACCGGCCCCGCGGCAATCCCCCGCTGCCGGCAGTACTTGGCCAGCACCCGGCACAGCTTGGGGGTGAGGAGGACCAGCCTGCCCTTCCCCTTGCCTTCCACCCAAACCCGCCCTGTGCGGAGGGTTTGGACCGTCACATACTGCAGCTCCGAGATCCGCACCCCGGTGGAAGCCAAGGTCTCCATGAGGTAATAGAGCCGCCAGTTGCGCGCCTGTCTGGCCGCTGCCAGCAGGCGCAGATAGTCCCCCTTATGCAGCTCCCGGCCCGGGTCTCGGAAGAGTTCCCGCTGGCGGCGGAGGGCCTTCACCCGGCACTCCCCCCAGCCTAAGAACGAGAAAAAGGTGTTCAACGCCGCCAGTTTGCCGTTGACGGTGCTGGGGGCGTGCGTCTGAACCAGCGTGCGCTTCCAGGCCAACACGGTCTCCTTGGTCACCGGCCCTCCAGGGGGCAGGGTTTGGGTAAAGGCCTGCACCTCCCGAAGGTACTTGGCGATGGTGGCCGGGCGGCGCTCTGCCGCCATCAAATACCGGCGGAAGGCAGCCATCGCCTCTGTGGTGATGATGTGTTGCGTCATGGTGGTTTCCTCCTTACGTGATTCTGCCTCTCAGTTTACCCACTGACACAAGGCAGATGCACGGGGCTGCATCCTTTTCCCCAAAACAGCCAGCCGGCACGAGGTCTCGTGCCGGCTGGCCGTTTGTCCATCTGGTTTCAGAACTGCAAGGAAACCCCTGCGGCGATTCTCCCCGGGCCGTCCTCAGCCTTTCGTGGGCACCGTCCCTGCCATGGCCTGGTACCAACCGTCGGCAAAGGTGACCATGCCCGCCCGGTTGGGGTGGGTGCCGTTGACGGTCTCGTAGCCCCCGTCGATGGGGGTGAGGTCCGCCAGGTGGACGGAAGGGCCGGCCTCCGCCACGCACTGGCGGAGCACGGCGTTGTAGTCTGCCCGGTCCCCCAGGGTGGCGGGGTCCAAGTACCAGGGGCCCTGGGAGGGCTTGCCCACGGTGATGGTCCCCACCCAGATTTGGGCGGCGGGGTACTGGGCCGCCAGCTTTTGGACCATGTCCCGGCAGTCCCGGCGGAAGGCCCCCAGGTCCACCCGGTGGGCCACGTCGTTGAGGCCGGTGCACACCAGGACCAGGTCCGCCGCCGCCGCCTCCGTGGCCAGGCTGCGGATCCGCCCGGGCAGGCAGGCGGCATAGTTCCCCGCGCAGCTGATGTGGGAGCCGGCAAAGGAGTTGTTGACCAGCAGCTGGCCCCCCAGCCGGTGGATCAGCTGCATCCACCAGGTGCCCTCCGGGGTGGCAAACCCCGCATAGGAGACATAGCTGGGGGAATAGAAACTGCCGATCTTGGGGGTGACCCCCTCAAAGGTGCTCCGATCATCCCCCAGGATGGAGATGTACTTGCGTTGTTCCATGAAACATCCTTCTTTCTTGTTTGGGCCACCGGTTCTTCCCCGCTCACTGCTGGAAGAGCCAGCCCATCACCGCCGGGTCCGAGGCGAAGGCCCCGCCGCAGAGGACCACCCCATCCACCGGGCCGCCGTTGGCCGTCAGGATCTGCTGGAGGTAATCCTCGTGGTGGTAGTCCACCAGGTGGGTGGCGCCATAGGCCTGGGCCACCTCGAAGCAGCCCTTCCGGGAGCCGATGGCAAAGACCTTCCCTGCCCCGCGGAGGACCGCCGCCCGCACCGCCATAAGGCCCACCGGGCCGATGCCCAGGACTGCCACCGAGGCCCCAAAGGCCGGGTCCAGCTGGCGCACCCCCTCAAAGGCGGTGCACATCATGTCCGGCACCATCACTGCCTGCTCCAGGGTGACCCCCTCGGGGATGTGGGCCAGGTTCATGTCCGCGTCCCGAATATAGTACTCCTCCACGAAGGAGCCGCCCCGCTGGGGATCATCCACCCCGGCGTAGAGGTTGTCCTGGCGCTGCTTGCCCCAGCCGTCCTGGGCCTCCAGGCTCCGCCAGTGGGGCATGACGGCGCAGACAATCACCCGGTCCCCCACGTGGAAGTCTTGGACCTCGGCCCCCACTTTAGTGATCTCGCCGCACATCTCGTGGCCCATGGCCTTCCCCACCAGATAGGGCAGGGAGGCGCACCCCGTGGCGCACAGGTGGGCATCGCTGGTGCAGGGGGACCAGATCAGCGGACGGATCAGGGCCCCGGTGGGGCAGGGTTCCTCCGGCACGGGGCAGCGGTCAGACACCGCCATGGTATTCTCCCCCGTGATCACAACGCCTTTGCAATACTTCATCCTTGGACAACTCCTTTCTGCAGCCGGGGGCGCCGCCCTCACAGGTCATAGCGCCGCACCTGGCTGTCTGTGATATAGGTTGCTTTCAGTTTCCCCCAGCGCAGGGTGGCTGGGTGGTTCAGGTGGGCCTGGAAGGCCGCTTCATCCTCCCAGGCATCGGTGAGGCAGAGCCCTTCCGGGTCCTGGATGGGGAGGGAAAAGACGAAGAACACATTCCCCGGCAGCCCTTGGAGCTGGTCTGCGATCCCCTCCTGCACCAGGTCCGCCACCAAGGCGTCTCGCTGCCCGGGCTTGACCCGGTAGGTGTTGACGCACAGGATCATGGTCTCTCCCCCTTCCCTCCATCGGACTGCCGGCTGACCCCCTGCCAGGCCTGGAGCTCCCGGAGCCGGCCCTCCCAGGCGGCCTGGGCGGCCTCCACCGCGTCGCTGCCCAGGAAGAGGCGGAAGGGAGCGTCCTCCCGCAGCAGGGTCTCCACGATGCGCTGGCCGCCCCGGTCCGGGTCCCCGGGCTGGTTGGCCAGCAGGGGGCCGGGGCCCTTCCGGTACCGGTCTCCGATGGGGTCATAGGCAGCCAGATGGGTGGAGGGCTCCGCCAGGCGGTGGCCATAGAACCCCGTGCGGAAGGCCCCCGGCTCCACCAGCATCACCCGGATGCCGAAGGCGGCCACCTCCTGGGCCAGGGCCTCGGAGGCCCGCTCCAGGGCGGCTTTGGCGGCGGAGTAATACCCGTTGCCCAGGGCGCCCCGCACCCCGCCAATGGAGGTGACGTTGCAGATCCATCCCCCGCCCCTCTCCCGCATACCGGGAAGGGCGGCCCGGATGAGGTCCATGGGCCCGAAGAAGTTGACTGCAAAGAGCTCTGCCACCTGATGGGGCTGGCTCTCTTCGATGGCGGCCCGATAGCCGTGGCCGGCGTTGTTCACCAGCACGTCGATGCCGCCGAAGGCGCGCTGGGTCTCCGCCACCACCCTGGGGATGCTGTCTGCACAGCTGAGGTCCAGAGACAGGGCCAGGGCCCGGCCGGGGTAAGCTGCGGTAAAGGCCGCCAGGGCGGCCGGGTCCCGGGCGGTGAGGGCGGCCCGGTCCCCCCGGGCCAGGACGGCTTTGGCGATCCCCTTCCCCAGGCCGCTGGAGCAGCCGGTGATGAGCCAAGTTCTCTCCATGGGCCCCCTCCTCACCGGATATAGTTGGTGTTGATCCGGGTCTCCTGCTCCGGCAGGGGGAGGCCGGCTTGGCGGCCTGCCTGGATGCAGCCCAGCAGCCAGGCCATGTTCCGGCCCAGCACCCGCATGATCTGCATTCCCTCCTTGTCCTGGCGGACCTCCTCCGGGGTTTTGCCGTGGACCATGTTCCAGTACCGGGAGGAGGGGATGGGCATCTGGGCATAGAGGAGGTATTTGTTCAGCTGGTCCAGGGTGGCGGTGGTCCCCGCCCGGCGGGCAGACACCACCACCGCCCCGGGCTTGAAGGCAAAGCGCCCCAGCCCAGCGCACTGGTCGGTGTGGAAGGCCCGGTCCAGGAAGGCGCTCATGGAGGCCGCCGCCGAGGCAAAGTGGACCGGCGCGCCAAAGACGAAGCCGTCATAGTCCTTGGCCGCCTCTAGGAATTCGTTCACCCGGTCCTGGTAGTGGCAGGCCCCGTGGGTGGCGCAGTAGCCGCAGCCCAGGCAGCCGGTGAGGGGGCGGTTGCCGATCCAAAACCAGCCGGTGTGCACCCCCTCCCCCTCCAGGGCCCGGCCCACCTCCTCCAGGGCCGCGTGGGTGCAGCCGTTTTTATGGGGGCTGCCGTTGACGAGCAGGACCTTCATTGGACATCCTCCTTTGCGTGGGCAGACAGGTCGGTCCCCCCCGAACACCGGGGACATAGACATGGCGTCCAGGGCCTGGTCCAGGGCGGCCACCTCCTGGGGGGTGAGGGCCACCTGGGCGGCCCCGGCGTTCTCCGCCATCCGGGCCTCCTTCCGGGTGCCGGGGATGGGGACGATCCAGGGCTTCTTCCCCAGCATCCAGGCCAGGGAGATCTGAGCGGGGGTGGCCCCCTTCTCCTGGGCCAGGGTGGTCAGAAGGGTCAGCAGGGCCTGGTTCTGGTCCACCGCCTGGTCGGTAAACTGGGGCATGCTGGACCGGTAGTCATACCGGGGGTCGAAGGCCGCGCCCTTGCCGTACTGGCCGGTGAGGAACCCGTTGGCCATGGGGGAGAAGGCCACAAAGCCGATCCCCAGCTCCTCCAAGGTTGGAAAGAGGGATTCATACTGCCGGGCCATCATGGAGTAGCGGTTCTGCACCGCCGTCACCGGGCAGACCTTGTGGGCCCGGCGGAGGTAGTCCTCGTTGGCCTCGGAGATCCCCCAGTGGGTGATCTTCCCCTCCCGGATGAGGTCGGCCATCCCCTCGGCCACCTCCTCCGGGGCCACCGCCGGGTCGATGCGGTGCTGGAAGTAGAGGTCGATGTGGTCGGTGCCCAGCCGCCGGAGGGACCCCTCCACCGACCGGCGGATGGTCTCCGGCCGGGAGTCCGGCACGATGGGCAGCGGGGTCTTCCCGCTGGCAAAGTCAAAGGTCAGGCCGAACTTGGTGGACAGCACCACCTGGTCCCGCACCGGGGCCAGGGCCTGGCCCACCAGGGTCTCGTTGGCGTGGGGATCCGTCTGGGTGCCGTAGACCTCGGCGGTGTCAAAGAAGGTGTACCCCAGGTCCACCGCCCGGCGCAGCAGGGTCTCCGTCTCCCCCGCCTCTGTGGGCAGGCCGTAGCCGTGGGAAAACCCCATGCACCCCAGGCCCACCGCGGACACGGAAAGGTCTTTGCCTAACGTTCTGTTCTGCATCGTCTTCATCTCCTTATCTTATACGGGTATTCTACCCCCCCCCGGGCCGCCGGGCAGAAGTCTCCGTTGGTTCATCAGTGAAAAGCCAAAGGTTATCTCCCCTGGGGGGTCTGGGGCCCCAGGGCCCGGAAGGTGCGGGTGTACATCCCCAGGGAGACGGGAAGCATGATGACCTCCACCACCAGCTGGGTCCAGATCATGCCGTACAGGCCAAAGATCCAGTTCATGAGAAGCAGCAGGGGGATGTTCAGCAGCCCCTGGCGGCTGAAGGTCAAAAGGGCCGACTGCGCCCCCTTCCCCATGGCCTGGAGGGTGTAGCTGATGAGGAAGTTCACCGCCGTCAACGGCACCGCCAGGCAGGCGATCCGCAGGAAGGAGGCCCCCAGGGCGCTGGTCTGGGCCTCGGGGAGAAAGAGGTGGAGGATCTGCGGGGCAAAGAGGGCGAAGCAGGCCACAAAGCAGGCCGACATCCCCAGGGCGGTCTTCCAGGAGAACAGAGACACCTGGCGCATCCGCCGGTAGTTCCCTGCGGCGAAGTTGTACCCCACCAGGGGCATGAACCCCTGGCACAGGCCCATGGAGAGGTTTAAGGGCACCTGGTCAATCCGCTTGACAATGCCGTAGGCCGCCACGGGGATGTCCCCGTAGCCGGCGGCCAGGCGCACCATCACCATGTTGGCGGCATTGCCCAAGGTGGTGGCCAGCATGGCCCGGGTCATCCCCTGGTCCGGGGCAAAGAGGGCCTCCCCCGTTCCCAGCATGATGCCGCTGTCCCGGACGTATTCCACCGCGCCGGCATACCAGCTGTCGCGGTCCACGTCGGCGAAGCCCGTGTCCTCCACCGCCGCCAGGGCGGGGGTGGTCAGAAGGCCTACCAAGGCCAGGGTCCATGGGATGCTTGCCCATCGTTTCATCGTCCGTTCCTCCTTTTGTTTTCTTGGGGTTGTTCTGAGAGGGGGTTACAGGCTCAGCCCCTCCAGCCAGTCCTGGACCTCTGCCTGGTCCACACTGGAGGAGAACCGCTGGCCTTCCTGCCAGTCCCCGGTGCCGGCCAGGTCCGCCAGGAGTTGGCCGCTCTCTCCCAGGCCGGAGCTGGAGGAGGTGCAGAAGGGGATCACCGTCTTGCCGGTGAAGTCATTGGCTGCTACAAAGGTGTCCACCGGCCAGGCGGCGATGCCCCACCAGATGGGGTAGCCAAGAAACACGGTGTCGTACGCCTCCCAGTTGTCCACGGTGTCTGCCACCAGGGCCACGTCTCGGGCCTCGGGGTTGTCGTGCTCCTGCACCACCCGGCTGCTCTCATCGGTCCAGTTCAGGTCCTCGTCGGTGTAGGGGTCGGCGGGCTCCAGGGGGAACAGGTCCCCGCCGGCGAGGTCGGCGATGGTCTCTGCCGCCGTCTGGGTGTTTCCGGTGGCGGAAAAGTACACCACCAGGGTGCGGCCGGTGTCCACCGAAGCGGTGCCGGCGTTGGTGTCTTCCTGGGTCGTGGTGTCCTGGGGTTCCGTGGCGGGGGCGGTGGTGCCCTCCCCGTCGGAAGCGGTGGTCGTGTCGCTGCCGCAGGCGGCCAGGGACAGGGCCAGCACCAGGGTCAGCAGGATGGCAGTGAACTTTTTCATGGGAAAATCTCCTTTCAATAGGGTTACAGGGGGGATTCGTAACATTCCTGGAAGAGTTCCAGGATCTCTTGGTGGGTCATACGCCGGTAGCTGCCGGGGGAAATGCCGCAGGAATCGGCAATCTCCTTCAGCTGCTCCCGCTCCACCCCCAGCTGGCGGAGGGTGGTGGGCAGGCCCAGGTCTTGGATGAAGCCGGCCAGGGCCTCGATCCCCGCCAGGGCCAGGGCCTCATCGCTCCGCCCGTCCCGGGGCAGGCCCCAGACCTTCTGGGCAAACCGGAGGAACTTGGGTAGGCCGTCCTGATAGATGTGCCGGTAGTACACCGGGTGGAGGACCGCCAGCCCCTGGCCATGGTTGCAGTCGGTGTAGGCTCCCAGCTGGTGCTCCATGTTGTGGCACTGGAAGTCCCCCTGCTTGCCCAGCTTCACCACCCGGTTTTCCGCCATGGTGGCGGCCCACATGAGGTTGGAGCGGGCGGTGTAATCCTGGGGGTTGGCCACGGCAGCCCGGAGGTTGCGGATCACGCTGACCATCAGGGCCTCGTTGAGGTCGTCGGAGACGTTGTCCTCGTCGGGCCGGCTGAAGTAGATCTCCATCAGGTGGCTCAGGGTGTCAAACCCGCCGGAGATCATCTGAGCCTGGGGCACGGAGTAGGTGTAGGTGGGGTCCATCAGGGCGAAGTGGGGGTTGAGCTGGGGGTAGTCCCGGCCGGTTTTGACCTTCTTCCCCGGGTGGGTGATCACCGCGCCGCCGTTGCACTCGCTGCCGGTGCCCGCCACGGTGACGATGACCCCCAGGGGGAGGGGTTCAAAGTCGATGACCCCGGGCCGGGCCCAGAAGTCCTCCCACACGTCCCCGGGGTACCGGGCGGCCAGGGCGATGGCCTTGGCGCAGTCCATCACCGAGCCGCCGCCCACCCCCAGGATCCAGTCCGCCCCCGTCTCCCGGGCCAGTTTGGCCCCTGCCAGCACCTGGTCGTAGGTGGGGTTGGAGGGGATGCCAGGGAAGTCCACCACGGTCTTGCCCGCCTGGCGGAGGAGGCCGGCCACCTGGTCATAGATCCCGTTGCGCCGGATGGACCCGCCGCCATAGGCCAGCAGCACGGTGGAGGCATCCTGCACCAGGCAGGTCAGGTACTCCCGGACGCAGCCTTGGCCGAAATAGACCTTGGTGGCATTCTCGAAAATAAAGTTGTTCATCGCACACAGTCCTTTCCCAAGGGTTCCTTCGGCGCCGTTTGTTGCTGGAATGCGGGCCTTCCCTTGGTCTGCCTTCAGTATAAAAACCCCCAGGGGATTTGTGAAGTTTCCATTCGTTATGGAGTCCTTACCCAAAGGTTTACAGTGGTTTTCCCCGGCCCCCAAAAGGGAAAGGCGGAGACCCCAAAGGGGTCCCCGCCGGGTGGAAACAGGGTTTGCGAGTTGTAGAGACAGGGTCTTCTGCCTTGAGGTGCAAGCGGCCGTCACGTCTGGGGGGTGCTTGGGCTGGTGTTGGCCTCCCAAAAGGCCACCGCCTGGTCCAGCCACCCCTCCGCCACGGTGCCGGTGCCCAGGCCGAAGCCATGACGTAAGCCGGGGTAGTGGTGGAACTCCGTGGGGATGCCCAGGGCAGACAGGGCCTGGAGGCGGCGCTCCATGGTCCGCCAGTTGGCGATGCCGTCCCGCTCCCCCACGCAGGCGAAGGTGGGGGGATCGTTCTCTGTGTAGTCGCTGTGGCCGGTGTACTGCATGATCACCGCCCCGGCCCGGGGCAGGTCGCCCCCGCCGAAGGCCGCCGGGCCATAGGACCCCAGCCAGGCCGCCATCCTCCCCCCGGCGGAGCCGCCCCAGAGGGAGTAGCCCTCCAGGTCCACCTGGAGTTCCTGGGCGTGGTCAGAGACGAAGGTGATGGCCCGGGCCAGGTCCTCGCAGGCCGTCTGGGCCCCGGGGCGGTAGAGGAGGGCAAAGGCATTGTACCCCCGGCGGGAGAGCTCCAGGGCGTGGGGGAAGCTGTCCTGCATGGCCCCCACGTAGGCAAAGCCGCCGCCGGCGTTGCAGAAGGCCACCTTGCCCCCGGGGTCCCCCCGGAAGAAGAAGAGGCCGGTGTCCGCCTTGTCCGGGTCGGCAGCCTTTTCCTCGGGGGTGTAGATGTCGTAGAACACCGTCTCCCCTGCTGCGGCCTGGGTGTGGAGGTGGTTGACAATGGCCACGGTCTCCCCCGGGTCGATGTTGTGGTACCAGGTCAGGCGGAGGCTCCCCAAGGTGTCCCCGCTCCAGTACCCCGTGTCCGCGGGGAAGAGGAGGCGGCCGTAGTCCCCGAACACGGGGTCGTCCATCACGGTCTGGATGGGGGTGTCGGTGGTGTAAGGGCCTGTGGGCACGGCGGATCCCTCCTGTGGGGTGGTTTGGGGGGCGGCGGTGTCGCCGTCAGGTGCCGTTCCGCTGCACCCGGCCAGGAGCAGGCAGAGGGCAGCGGCGATGCATACCAGGGACTTCATCCCAATCACCTGTCTTTCGTTGGTTTTACCCCTATCATAGAAAAAACGAGACTTCCCGAGAAGTCTCGTTTTTTTATGCCCTAGTTACCCCTGGGTTTACAGCTCCTCCCGAGCCTTCACCGCCTTGGCCACTGCCCGGAGAAACTTGGCCACCGTGGGGGAGGGATCCGGGGCGTGGAGCAGGCCGAAGGGGATGGTGTACCCCCAATCCACCGGAAGAATCTTCAGCAAGGGGTGGACGTACCGCCAGTTCTCCACCGCCATGAGGACGCAGTTGTTGTTCTCACACTGGTTAAAGGCCCCCACGTCGTAAAAGTCAAAGTCCACAATGTGGATCTGGGGGTGGTTCTTCCAGATATCGTCCCGGAGCAGATCCACGTAGTGGCTCCAGCCCCGGCGCATGAGCATGAGGTGCTCCCCGTAGAGGTCCTGGAGGGTGAGGCGGTCCTTCCCTGCCAGGGGGTGGTGGACGGAGACGGCGCAGCAGATGGGCTCCCGGGTGAGCTCCAACCCGGCGCACTGGCGGAGGTGGAGCATGGTCTCATCGAAGATCCCCGCCACCACGTCGATGTTCTGCCCCAGGTTGCGCAGGATCTCCCGGGCGTTCTCCGGGGTGTTGTCGAAGGGGATGAGCTGGAACTTGGTGTCCGGGCAGTCCTCCTGGAGTTGGGGCCACAGGTCCACCAGCACCTGGGCGGGGGTCATGGGGGAGGTGCCGATGCGGATGACCTGGCCGGCCTCCTCCATGGCGTTCCTTGCCCGGGTGACGGAGTCTTTGCAGTACTGGATGATGTATTTGGCGTCCTGGTACAGGGACTGGCCCGCCTTGGTCAGCTGCAGCCCCCGGTGGGTGCGCAGGAAGAGGCGCAGGTCCAAGTCCCGCTCCAGGAGGTTGATCTGCTTGATCACCGCCGGGGGGGAGATGTAGAGCTTCTCCGCAGCCTTGTTGAAGCTGCCGGCCTCGGCCACGGTGAGGAAGGTTTCCAGCTGGGGGTTGTACATGGGGCGTCCCCTTCCCTTCTGCCGCCGGCGGAGCCGGGGTCGTTTTCTTGCCGTTTATTGTAGGGGGCGCGCCCCCGCCCTGTCAAGGGGCGGGGATGGAGAAAACCCGCAGGGAATCAAAACAGTTTGATGGCCGCAGCCCCCGCCAGCATCCCCAGGATGCCCACCACTTTCCGAACTGTGAGGGATTTCCGGGCGGCCCCTAGGAGGCCAAAGTGGTCAATGACCGCGCCCCCGGCGGTGGCCCCCACCAGGAGGATGATCACCGTCATGCCGGTGCCCAGGATGCCGGAGAGGTAGATGTTGGCCAGAACATAGACCGCCCCCAGCAGGCCGCCGGTCCAGGTCCACCAGGGGAACCTCCCCTGCCCCAGGGTGGGCGGCCCCTGCTTGACCCGGAGAACGGCGCACAGCACCACCAGCGCTGCCAGCCCCACCAGGAAGGACACCATGGAGGCCGTCAGGGGGGATCCCACCACCTGGCCCAGGTGGCCGTTGATGGCCGTCTGGGTGGCGCTGAACATCCCTGCGGCCACCCCCACAATGCGCCACAGCCACAGTCTGCCGGCGGGGCGCTGGCCCTGGGCAGCAGCAGCCTGCCCCGACCAGGCCACCACCATAACCCCCGCCAGCACCAGCACCGCGCCCCCTGCCCGCAGGGGGGTGAGGGGGATCTGCTGGGCCCGGAAGAGGCCCAAACTGTCCACCAGCAGCCCCATGAGCAGCTGCCCCAGCACCGGGAGGATCACCGTCTCCGCACTGCCCAGCTTGGTGAGCAGGATGACGTTGGCCGTGAGGAAGACCACCCCGCACAGGCCGCCCAGCCAAACCCAGAAGGGCTCCCCTGTCAGCTGGTCCATGGGCAGGTGGAAGCCCTGCCCCGTCACCAGCAGCAGGCAGGCCAGAAAGACGGTGGAAATGATAAAGGACACCAGGGAGGAGTTGTAGGGGGTGCCCACCTTGTCCCGGAGTTTGTTGTTCACACTGGTCTGCACCGGCAGGGCCAGGCCCACCAGGATGCCAAGCAGGATGCTCATAGGATGTCTCTCCTTTGTTCTCTGTACTTCTAAGGGTCTGCGGGCGTGCCCCCTGCCCCCAGGCTGGGGACGATGGGGGCCACGGCCTGGCGCCCCGCCTCGGTCAGCAAGGGGTGGAGCGTCGACCAGGCCTGGGTGCGGAAGGAGGATACCTCCCCCTTGATCTCACAAAAGGGCAGCCAGTAGACGGCAGTGAGGAACACCGTGTCCACCACCCGGACGTACTCCCCGGGAAAGGCTTCCCGGCGGAACAGGCCTTGGGCGGCCAGGTTGGCCAGACCCTGGCAGAGCAGCTGGCTGTGGCGGCGGTACACCTCCCGCTGCTTGGCCCGGATCTTCTCCGACAGCTGACCCAGCTGGGTGTGGCTGCGGAAGTAGAAGGCGTTGTTCTCCCGGGCCTGCTCCATGTCCCGCAGGCAGGCGTCCAGCTGGGCCAGGGTCTGGGGCGGGTCCTGGGGGAAGGTGGGGTTGGCGCTCTCCAAGAGGGCCTCCACGATCTCCTCCTTCCGCTTAAAATAGTAGGTGAGGTTGCCTTTGCTGATGCCCAGGGCGGCGGCAATCTCCCCCACGGAGACGGCGTTGTACCCCTTCTCCCGGAAGAGGGCCTGGGCGGTGTTCAAGATGTCTTGACGGGTGTCGCGTTTCATTGGGGTGTCTCCTTCTCCTGGGCCGTTTGCAGTGCTTTCAGCCGGCGGACCTCCCGGAAGCCCAGCAGGAGCACCACCACCGCCGCGCCCCCATCGGAGATGGGGCCGGCCCACAGCACCCCGTCCAGCCCCAGCAGAGGGGGCAGGAGCAAAAGCATGGGGATGAGCAAAACCCCCTGGCGGACTAGGGTCATCCACAGCCCCATCTGGGCCTTGCCGATGGCGGTGAAGAAGTTGGAGGTAATGGGCTGGAAGGCGTTGAGGAAACTCATCAGCAGGTAAATCCGGACATAATGGGTGGCAAACTGGTAGAACAGCGGATCCTCAGACCCGAAGAGCCCCGCAATCTGCTGGGGGAAGAGCTGGAGCACCAGGAAGGTGACCACCGCCACCACGGTGCCATAGAACAGGGCCTTCTGGTAGGCCTCCACCACCCGGCCGTAGTTTTTCCGGCCGTAGTTGAACCCCAGGATGGGCTGGCAGCCCAGGGCAATGCCGATGATGCAGCTGAAGAGCACTATGACCACCTTTCCCATGGACCCCGCCCCGGCAATGGTGACCTCGCTGCCATAGACCGACTGGGCCCCATAGGTACGCAGCATGTTCATCAGGAGGATCTGGGAAGCCGTCATCAGCACATGGTTGCAGAAGATGGGGCCGCCCAGGGCCAGGATACTCTTCACCGCCGAGGCAGCGGGGCGGAAATCCCCCCGGCTGGGGTGGACCATCTGCAGCCGCCGGGCCAGGTAGCGCACCGCCAGGAGGGCGGACAGGATCTGCCCCAGCACGGTGGCCAGGGCGATGCCCTCCACCCCCATATCCAACCCGAAGAGGAGGATGGGGTCAAAGATCATATTGAAAATGGCCCCGGAGAGCAGGACCGCACTGGAGTACCGGGGGCTGCCGTCAGCCCGGATCACATGGGCCATAGCCGTGGCAAAGATGCCGAAGGGCACCCCCAAGAGGAGGACGAAGGTATAGGGCCGGGCGTAGGGCATCATGGCCTCGGTGGCCCCGAAGAGGTAGAGCATGGGCTCCAAAAACACCAGGCCAAGGACGGCCATCAGCAGGCCCACCGCCACCGCCAAGACCACGGCGTTGCCCAGGTTTTTCCGGGCGCCGGCCTCATCTCGCCGGCCTAGGAAGAGGCTGTACCCCGAGGCGCAGCCGATGCCGATGAGGCAGGCCAGGGCCGTGATCAGGGTAAACACGGGAAAGGCCACGTTGGCCGCGGCGATGGCCAGATCGCCGATCCCCCAGCCCATGAAGGTCTGGTCTACAATGTTGTTCATGGAACTGACCACCTGGCTGCAAATGGCAGGCAGGGAGAAGGTCCAGATGAGTTTGTTCACCGGCGCCGTGTCCAGGGCCGGCGGGCGTGGGTTGGCTCCCATAGGGCATCCCTCTCTTTTCTTGCAGAATTAGTACGTTCGTACTATTCAAAGTTTAGCACAAACATCCTAATTCTGTCAAGCCCCGTTCGCCTGCTCCATCTGTTCCCTCACCAGGTCCAGAAAGCGGAGGGTGTCCCCGTCCGGGTGGAGGGCATAGAGGATTCCATAGGGGATGGTAAAGTCCCAGTCCACGGGAAGGGTCACCAGGGAGGGGTGCACCTCGCTCCAGCACTCCAGGGTCATCAGGGGATTGCGGGTCTGGACGCAGCGGTTGAACACCTCCATGTCGTAGAACTGGGGGGTGTCCTCGATGGCAATGGCGGGGTGCTGCTCCACAAAGTTCCGCACCTGGTCCACCGAAGTGGAGTCCCCCCGCTTGACCATCATCAGGGTGTACCCGTAGAGGTCCTGGACGGTGAGGCGCTCCTTCCGGGCCAGGGGGTGCTCCCGGGGCACCGCCACGCAGTGGCGGTAGGCCCCCAGGGGGAAGAAGTTGCACCGGTCCAGCCACTGGCGGGAGTCGCAGGCCCCCACCAGGAAGTCGAACTTCTCCCCTAGGGCGGCGATCTCCCCCAGGATGCCCTGGTGGTCGTCCTCGAAGGGGACGATGTGGAGCTTGAACCCCGGCAGGTTTTCACTCACCTGGTACCACAGGTCCATGAAGGGCTTGCAGGGGTTGAGGATGGAGGTGCCCACGCAGAAGGTGGTGGCGGCGGCTTCCGCCGCCAGGCGGGCCTCCTGGATGGCCCGCTGGGAATAGTCCATGATGCCCTTGGCATGCTTATAGAGGACCTTCCCCGCCTCGGTGAGGGTGATGCCATGGTTGGTGCGAAACACCAACTGCAGGTCCAGATGCTTTTCCAGGGCGTTGATCTGCTTGATCACCGCCGTGGAGGAGAGGTACAGCGCCTCTGCCGCCTTGTTGAAGCTGCCGCAGTCAGCCACCTGGACAAAGGCGTCCAGCTGTGGGTTATACATGGTGTGCCCCCCTTGTCTGTTCTAACTTTTGGTTATAACCATGGTACAAAATCCATTCTTCCCTGTCAAGGGGGGCGGGGGTAAAATAGGGGCATCCAAGGGATCCCCACCATAAGAAGGAGGCCATGTATGGCACAACTCATCGTCTACTACTCCCGCCGGGGGGAAAACTACGTCAGCGGCTCCATCCAGACCCTGGCGGTGGGCAACACCGAAGCGGTGGCCCGGCGGCTCCAGGCCCTCACAGGGGCCGACCTCTTCCAGTTGGAGCCCATGCAGCCCTACTCCGACGACTACAACGAATGCATCCAGCAAGCCCAGGACGACCAGCGGCGGGACGCCCGCCCCGCCCTGAAAGCCTGCCCGGAGACGCTGGACCCCTACGACACCATCTACCTGGGCTACCCCAACTACTGGGGCACCATGCCCATGTGCGTCTTTACCTTTTTGGAACGGTTCGATTTCACCGGCAAGACCATCCTCCCCTTCTGCACCCACGAGGGCAGCGGCCTGGGCCACAGCGAGGCGGATATCCGCCGCCTGTGCCACGGGGCCAAGGTGGGGAAAGGCCTTGCCATCCACGGCACCGCCGTGTTCCGGGAGGAGCGGGCCCTGGAGGCCTGGATCAAAGGAGGAAACTAACATGGATCTGAACACCTTGAAAGAAAACAGCCTCTTCCCCGTGGGGGAGGAAAACACCGCCTTTGCGGCGTACTTTGACGGCACCAGCTACCTGAACATGCTCACCACCCAGCAGGTGCCCATCGGCAACGTCACCTTTGAGCCCGGCTGCCGGAACCACTGGCACATCCACAAGGCCACCCAGGGGGGCGGGCAGATCCTGCTGGTCACCGCCGGCCGGGGGTATTACCAGGAGTGGGGCAAACCCGCCCAGGAGCTCCACCCGGGAGACGTGGTGAACATTCCCCCCAACGTGAAGCACTGGCACGGGGCCGCCCCGGACAGCGCCTTCCAGCACCTGGCCGTGGAGGTCCCCGGTGAGGGCACCGGCAGCCAGTGGCTGGAGGCCGTGGCCCCGGCGGAGTACGCCAAACTCAAGTGAGGAGGCACCGCCCCATGTCCGACGTGCTGCTGCTCACTGGGGCCGGCCAGATCGGCCTGGCCATCACCCGCCGGGTGGGGGCAGGGAAAACCATCGTCATCGGCGACCGCTCCCTGGCCCACGCCCAGGCCGCGGCAGACACCCTGACCCAGGTGGGCTTTGAGGCCCTGCCCCTGGAGATGGACCTGTCCAGCCGCGCCTCCATCCAGGGGATGCTGGAAACCGCCCAGGGGCTGGGGCCCATCACCATGCTGGTCAACGCCGCCGGCGTCTCCCCCAGCCAGGCCTCCATGGAAACCATCCTGGCGGTGGACCTCTATGGCACCGCCGTGCTGCTGGAGGAGGTGGGGAAGGTCATCGCCCCCGGCGGGGTGGGGGTGACCATCTCCAGCCAGTCCGGCCACCGCATGCCCCAGCTGACCCCGGAGGAGGACTTCCTCCTGGCCTGCACCCCCACGGAGGAGCTCCTCTCCCTGGACCTCCTCCAGCCGGCCAACCTGCGGGACACCCTCCACGCCTACCAGATGGCCAAGCGCTGCAACGAAAAGCGGGTCATGGCGGAGGCCGTCCGCTGGGGGGAGCGGGGCGCCCGCCTCAATTCCATCTCCCCCGGCATCATTGTGACGCCCCTGGCCCAGGATGAGTTCCGCGGGCCCCGGGGGGACTTTTACAAAAATATGTTTGCCAAGTGCCCCGCCCGCCGGCCGGGCACCCCCGACGAGGTGGCCCACGTGGCCGCCCTGCTGATGAGCCCCCAGGCGGCCTTCCTCACCGGCACCGACATTTTGGTGGACGGCGGCGCCACCGCCTCCTACTTCTACGGCCCCCTGCGGCCGGACCTGGACGGCCACAGCGACACCCAACCCGCCGGGAGAAAGGACCCTGTATGAACCGACCCTACATCTTCTGCCACATGCTCACCTCCCTGGACGGGAAGATCATGGGCAACTACATGGACCTGCCCGCCTGCGAGCCCGCCGGGGACCTCTTCTACGACATCGCCTTCGGGGAGGACCCCTTCTACCGCCACCAGGGGTGGCTGTCTGGCCGGGTGACCACCGACGACAACTTCACCCACTACCGCACCCCCGCCCTGACCCCCGGCGCCCCCACGGTGCCGGAGGGGGACTTCGTGGCCCAGCAGGCCCCCATGTACTACGTCTCCGTGGACCCCAAAGGCAAGTTGGGGTGGGAGAGCGCCACCCTCACCTATGAGACCACCACCGCCCACGTCATCGAGGTCCTCACCGAGGAGGCCTCCAATGACTACAAGGCCTTCCTGCGGAAGCTGGGCATCTCCTACATCCTGGCGGGGAAGGACCAGCTGGACTACGCCCTGGCCCTGGAGAAGCTGAAAACCCGCTTCGGCATTCAGGTGCTGATGCTGGGGGGCGGAGGGGTGCTCAACTGGTCCTTCCTCCAGGCGGGGATGTGCGACGAGGTGAGCCTCGTCGTGGCCCCCGCCGCCGACGGCAACCCCAACACCCAATCCCTCTTCCTGGCCAAGGAGGGGCTGAGCACCGACGCCCCCCTCTCCTTCACCCTTCTGGGGGCGGAGACCAGCGAGGGCAGCACCCTCTGGCTGCGGTACCGGGTCAACTATGGAGAGGCCACCCAGGCCCCCTGACCATCCCCTTCCCGCTTCCCATTCTAACCTGTAACATACCCGAAGAAAATCATCTACCGTTCCCAATGCAATAGGAGGAATCAACATGGAATACATCACCCTTGCCAACGGTGTCAAGATGCCCCTGCTGGGCTACGGCGTGTACCAGGTGGACCCCGCCGAGTGTGAACGCTGCGTTACCGACGCCATCGCCGTGGGCTACCGCTCCATCGACACCGCCCAGGCCTACCACAACGAGGAGGGCGTGGGCAACGCCGTCCGCAAGTCCGGCCTGCCCCGGGAGGACTTCTTCCTCACCACCAAGGTGTGGATCTCCAACGGCGGGTACGAGAAGGCCAAGGCCTCCATCGACGAATCCCTGGCCAAGCTGCAGACCGACTACATCGACCTGCTCCTGATCCACCAGCCCTTCAACGACTACTACGGCACCTGGCGGGCCATGGAGGAGGCCTACAAGGCCGGCAAGCTCCGGGCCATCGGCGTGTCCAACTTCTACCCCGACCGGCTCATCGACCTGTGCCAGTTTTCTGAGATCAAGCCCATGGTGAACCAGGTGGAGACCCACGCCCTCTTCCAGCAGGCCGCCGCCCATGAGGTGATGGCCAAGTACGGCGTGGTTCACGAGTCCTGGGGCCCCTTCGCCGAGGGGCGGAAGGACTTCTTCACCAACCCCACCCTCCAGGCCATCGGCGCCAAGCACGGCAAGTCCGTGGCCCAGACCGCCCTGCGTTTTCTGATCCAGAGCGACGTAGTGGTCATCCCCAAGTCCACCCACAAGGAGCGGATGGTTGAGAACCTGGACGTCTTTGACTTCCAGCTCAGCCAGGAGGACATGGTGGCCATCCGGGCCCTGGACGACGGTCAGAGCGCCTTCTTCTCCCACTACGACCCGGCCACGGTGGAGTTCCTCACCAGCCTGGGCCGGTAACTGCCCCCCTTCCCCTGCCCCGTGTTGGGGCGCAAAGATTCTAAGATAAAGGAGATCCTTTCCCATGGCAGAAAAAGTCACCGCTGGCAGAGACCAGCTGGGGCAGTTCGCCCCCAAATTCGCCCAGCTCAACGACGACGTCCTCTTCGGCGAGGTGTGGGCCCGGGAGGAAGAGCTCTCCACCCGGGACCGGTGCATCGTCACCGTGACAGCCCTGATGGCCAGCGGGGTGCTGGACAGCTCCCTGCAGTTCCACATTCTCAACGCCAAGAACCACGGGGTCACCGCCCAGGAGATGGCGGAGATCCTCACCCACGCGGCCTTCTATGCCGGCTGGCCCAAGGCCTGGGCCGCCTTCCGGATGGCCAAGGAAGTCTACGAAGGATAAAGGAGAACACGATATGTTAGGCAACTTCACTTACTGCAACCCCACCAAACTCCACTTCGGCCCCAACGCCATGGACGCCCTGGCGGGGGAGCTGACCCACTACGGGCCCAAGGTCCAGCTGATCTACGGCGGCGGGTCCATCAAAAAGAACGGCATCTATGACCAGGTGGTGGCCATCCTGAAGGCCGCCGGCAAGGAGGTCTTCGAGGACCCCGGCGTCATGCCCAACCCCACGGTGGAAAAGCTCTACGAGGGCTGCAAGATCGCCCGGGAGAACGACGTGGACCTGCTGCTGTCTGTGGGCGGCGGCTCCTGCTGCGACTATGCCAAGGCGGTCTCCGTCTCCGCCTGGTGCGATGAGGACCCCTGGGAAAAGTACTACCTGCGGATGGAGGACCCGGACAACAAGCTCATCCCCGTGGGGTGCGTGCTCACCATGGTGGGCACGGGCTCGGAGATGAACGGCGGCTCCGTCATCACCAACCACGCCGCCAAGCTGAAGATCGGCCATGTGTTTGGCGAGGAGGTCTTCCCCAAGTTCTCCATCCTGAACCCGGAGTACACCTATACCCTCCCCCACTATCAGATGGTGGCGGGGATCTATGACATCATGAACCACATCACCGAGCAGTACTTCTCCGGGGAGGACGACTCCACCTCTGACTACCTCATGGAGGGCCTCATGCGCTCCCTGATCCACAGCAGCCGGATCGCCGTGAAGGACCCCAAGAACTACGAGGCCCGCAGCAACATCATGTGGGTCGCCACCTGGGCCCTGAACACCCTCATCGCCCAGGGCAAGGCCACCGACTGGATGGTCCACATGATCGGCCAGTCCGTGGGGGCCTACACCGACGCCACCCACGGCATGACCTTGTCGGCGGTGTCCCTGCCCTACTACCGGCACATCCTCCCCTATGGCCTGCACCAGTTCAAGAAGTTCGCCGTGAACGTCTGGGGGGTGCGCCCCGAGGGCAAGACCGATGAGGAAATCGCCCAGGAAGGCCTGGAGGCCATGGAGGCCTGGATGAAGGAGATGGGCCTGGTGCTCCACCTGGCCGAACTGGGGGTCACCCAGGACATGGTGGAGGGCATCGCCAAGGGCTCCTTCGTGATGGAGGGGGGCTACAAGGTGCTCACCCACCAGGAGATTGTGGACATCCTCCAGCAGAGCATGTAAGGCCGCCGGCCGGCACATGCCCTGCCCCTTCCCTGTTGCATACAGAAAAGGCAGCCCAGTCTGGGCTGCCTTTTGGCAGGAAGGGGGGAAAAGGCTAGGGCTGCCCCTTCCCCACGGCCCCCCACAGCAGAAAGATCACGTCCCAGTGGGACAGGAGCCTGCCCTGCTCCCGCCGCCAGGCCTGGCCCATGGCGGTGGTGCGCAGGTACTTGGCCACGTTGGCCATCCCCTTGCGGACCTGGAACCCCCGCTTGCCGTGGCGCTGGGCGATGGTCTCAAACAGCTGGGGGGAGGGCGCCACCCCCTGCCGAAAGAGGTCCGCCGCGTCCAGAAGGTAGGCGTAGCCCACATAGTTGGGGGGCACGCCCCATTGACGCAGCATCTGCTCTGCCCGGTCTCCCATGGACATCCCTCCGTCTTTTCGTTGGTAATTCGACTATAAATACTATTTTTCGGAATGTCAAGATGTTTTCCGATTTTTCATCGGTTCATGGTTTTCGGGAAAGTAGATAGGATAACGGAGAAACCAAAAGGACCAAAGAGGTGCCTTATGACGTTAGACTACTCCCTCATCGGAAAACGCATCGCCCGACGCCGGAAACAGTTGGGCCTGAAGCAGTCGGAAGTGGAAGAGCGCGCTGGGATCGGAGACAAGTACCTCTCCAACATCGAACGGGCCATCTCCATCCCCTCCACCGAGGTCATCATGCGCCTGGCCATCGCCCTGGAGACCACCCCAGACGAGTTTCTGGTGGGCGCCGTCCGCCACCCCGAGGAGGGCTGGCAGGACGTGGCCGAACTGCTGCGCCCCATGAACGAAAAGCAGCTCGCCCTGGCCCGCAGCCTTCTCACCTGGCTGGGGGAGCAGGACCTGCCCTGACCCTCTCCCATAAAAAAACGCGCCCGTTGGGCGCGTTTTTTCGGTGTTTACGGTCACTCCTGCCCTGTGCTGCTGGCGGCGATCCCTGCTGCGCTGCCGGCGGCCACCACGGTGAAGAGGGCCACTTCCTGGGCCACAATGAGGGAGACGGTGGTGCTGACTGCCGCCGCCCCCAGAACCGCCTGGTTTTGGTCCAGGATGTAGCCGGCGGTGAGCATCACCCCATGCATCAGGCGCTGGGCCTTTCCCACCCCCATGAGGCCATACCCCTTCTGCTGGGAGAGGAAGTGGTCAACCTCCACCACCTCTTCCGCCAGGGCCCCCACCTCTCCGGGGACCAGGGTCAGCAGGCCCAGGGTGCCCAGCTCGTGGCCGGTGCTGTACTTCCGGCCGCGGTCCTTCAGGGCATCGTAGAGGGCCAGGGTCCGGTCGCACTTCTCCTGGGTGCTCCCCTCCCCCAGGGCCAGCACGTGGCTGAGGGTTTGGGTGAACTGCCCCGTGCCAAAGGGGCGGTGCTTGAGCCTATCGTAGCAGGCCTCCGTCTCGGCAATGAGTTCCTCCACCGGGCGGGGGGAGAGGGCCAAAAGGGCCGCAAACACGCTGTCTTCCACCCCGGTGAGGAAGCAGTGCGCCTCCTTCATGCCGTTGTAGATGGCCCGGGTGCGGGCGGCAAACGCCCCGTACTGGCGCTCTTCCACCTGGTCGGCCAGAAGCAGGGCGGCCAGGGGGAGGTACTGGGAGGGGCGGAAGTGGTCCTTCAAGGCATCGTAGAGGCGCAGCCCCTGGTCCAGTTTCTCCTGGGGGGCCGGCTCCAGGGACAGGAGGGTGATCATTGCCTCCTGGGCGATCCCCCGGAAGTTGGAAAAGAAGCCCGTGCGGGATCTGAGCAGGTCCCGGCAGTCGTGGAGGCGGTCCACCTCTGCCGTCTGGTTTTTCTGGGTGAGGATGCCGGCACACACGGCGTGAAGGTAGGGATTCTCCCACGGGAAGGCCTTTCTCAGGGTGTCCCGGTTGGCAAGGAAGCGCTCACAGCGGCTGCGCAAAGCTTGGTCCATCATACATTCTCCTTTGGGAAAGGCGTGCTGCCGCCTTCCTGGTTTTCTCCGATAGTATACCCGAAAACCCTCTCCCTGTCTATGCCTTTCCTTGGGGGGCGCCCTGCCCCACCGCCGCTTTCATGGCCTTGACGTAGGCCCCTACATCGGCGGGGGCCCCCCGCCCGTGGGCCGCCATCTTCTTCACGATGGCCGAGCCCACAATGGCCCCGTCCGCCAGCGCGGCCATCTGCCGGGCCTGGTCGGGGGTGGAGATGCCAAAGCCGATGGCACAGGGCAGGTCCGTATTCTCTCGGATCACCTGGAGAATGGCGGCCAGGTCGGTGGTAATGGCCTGCCGCACCCCGGTGACCCCCAGGCTGGAGACCAGGTAGAGGAACCCCTCCGCCTCCCGGGCAATCTTGGCAATGCGGCCGGCGGAGGTGGGGGCGATCATGGAGATCAGCGCCACCCCGTGCTTCCGGCAGGCGGCCTGGAACTCCCCCTTCTCCTCATAGGGCAGGTCGGGGAGGATGATCCCATCCACCCCCACCGATTGGCAGCGGGCAAAGAAGGCCTCCGCCCCGTAGGTAAAGACCACGTTGGCGTAGGTCATGAACACCAGGGGGACCGTCACGTCCCGGCGGAGGTCCTGCACCAGGGCAAACACCTGGTCGGTGGTCACCCCGCCCCGAAGGGCCCGGAGGTTGGCCTCCTGGATCACCGGCCCCTCGGCGGTGGGGTCGGAGAAGGGAATGCCCAGCTCGATAAGGTCCGCCCCGTTGGCCGCCATAGCCCGGACGGTGGCAGCGGTGGTCTCCAGGTCAGGGTCCCCACAGGTGAGGAAGGGGATGAAGGCCTTCCCCTGGGCAAAGGCAGCTTGGATTCGATCATACATCTTGGAGGTCCTCCCCTCGATAGCGGGCGATGGCCGCGCAGTCCTTGTCCCCCCGCCCGGAGAGGGTGACAACGATGCTCTGTTCCTTCCCCATGGTGGGGGCCAGCTTCCGGGCATAGGCCACCGCGTGGGCCGACTCAATGGCGGGAATGATCCCCTCGGTGCGGGCCAGGTACTCGAAGGCCTCCACCGCCTCCTGGTCGGTGACGGGGACATACTGGGCCCTTCCCGTGTCGTGGAGATGGGCGTGCTCCGGGCCGATGCCCGGGTAGTCCAGCCCGGCGGACAGGGAGTACACCGGGGTGATCTGCCCGTACTGGTCCTGGCAGAAGTAGGACTTCATGCCGTGGAAAATGCCCAGCCGGCCGGTGGCGATGGTGGCGGCGGTCTCCGGGGTTTCCACCCCCCGTCCGGCGGCCTCACAGCCGATGAGGCGGACGGAGGGATCCCCAATAAAGTGGTAAAAACTTCCGATGGCGTTGGAACCGCCCCCCACGCAGGCCAGCACCGCGTCGGGCAGGCGGCCCTCCCTCTCCAGCATCTGCGCCTTGATCTCCCGGGAGATCACCGCCTGGAAATCCCGGACGATGGTGGGAAAGGGGTGGGGCCCCATGCAGGAGCCCAGGCAGTAGTGGGTGTCCTGGACCCGGGCGGTCCAGGCCCGCATGGCCTCGGACACCGCGTCCTTCAAGGTGGCCGTCCCGGTGGTGACGGGGACCACCTGGGCCCCCAGCAGCCGCATCCGGTAGACGTTGAGGGCCTGGCGGCGGGTGTCCTCCTCCCCCATGTAGACCACGCACGCCATCCCCAGCAGGGCCGCTGCGGTGGCGGTGGCCACCCCGTGCTGGCCGGCGCCGGTCTCGGCGATGAGGCGGGTTTTGCCCATCTTCTGGGCCAGCAGGGCCTGGCCCAGGACGTTGTTGATCTTGTGGGCCCCGGTGTGGTTTAAGTCCTCCCGCTTCAGGTAGATCTTGGCGCCCCCCAGGTCTCGGGTCATTCTCTCCGCATAGTACAGCCGGGAGGGGCGGCCGGCATAGTCGTTGAGCAAGGCGGTCAGTTCCTGTTGAAAGGCCGGGTCCTCCTTATAGAACTCGTAGGCTTCCTCCAGCTGGAGCACGGCGTTCATCAGGGTCTCAGGAAGATACTGCCCTCCGTGGACCCCAAAGCGCCCCTTGGGATTGGTCATATCATCTCCTCCTCTCGCACCGCCCGGACGAAGGCTTCCATCTTCGCCGGGTCTTTTTTTCCATCGGTCTCAATGCCGGAGCTCACATCCACCCCGAAGGGATGGAGACGGCGAACTGCCTGGCCTACGTTCCCCGGGTGCAGCCCCCCCGCCAGGAAGTAGGGCCGGCGGATGCCCGCCAGCAGGGACCAGTCGAAGGTCTCCCCCGTGCCGCCCTCTCCTGCGTCCAGCAGGACCAGGTCGGCTCCGCTGGCTTCGGCGGCGGCCACGTCGGCCGCCGTGTCCACCCGAAAGGCCTGGAGGATGGGCTTGGGGGTGAGTGCCCGGAGGGTTTGCAGGTAGGCCTCCCCCTCCCCTCCATGGAGCTGGATGAGGTCGATGACCCCCTCGTTGGCCAGGGCGGCCGCCTCCTCCGGCGGGGCATTCACAAAAACCCCCACCACTCGGATGGCAGGGTCCAACCCTTTTTTCAGGTCTGCTGCCTGGGCTGGGGTGACATACCGTTTGCTCTTAGGCGCAAAGACAAACCCCACACAGGCGGGCTGCAGCGCGTTGGCGGCCTGGATGTCCTCGGGACGGGAGAGGCCGCAGAGTTTGATTTTGGTCATACGCTCCTCCTAAACTGGTTTAGCATAGCGCTCTTGTCCTTGGCCCGCATAAGGGCCTCCCCGATGAGGACCCCATCGGCCCCCATGGCCCGCACCGCCGCCACGTCCGCCGGGCGGTGTACCCCGCTTTCGGCCACATACAGTACCCCCGGGGGGACGCGGTCCCGCAGCCGGGCGGCGTTGTCCAGGTTCACGGAGAAGTCCCCCAGGTTCCGGTTGTTGCCCCCGATGATCCGGGCCCCGGCGGCCACGGCGGAGGCAACCTCCTTTTCATCGTGGGCCTCCACCAGGGCGGCCAGGCCCAGGTCATCGCAGAGGGCCAGGTAGTCCGCCAGGGTCCGGGTGTCCAGCAGGGCGCAGAGCAGCAGCACGCAGTCCGCCCCCATCAGGCGGGCCTGGTAGAGCTGGTAGGGGTCCACCGTAAAGTCCTTGCGGAGCATGGGGGTGGCCACTGCCTGGCGGATCTCCCGAAAGATCTGGTCCGACCCCAGAAACCACTTGGGCTCGGTGAGGCAGGAGATGGCCTCCGCCCCGGCGGCCTCGTAGGCCCGGGCGATGTCCAGGTAGGGGAAATCCTTGGCGATGACCCCTTTGGAGGGAGAGGCCTTCTTCACCTCGCAGAGGAAGGAGAGGCCCTCTTTGGCCAGGGCAGCTTGGAACCCCTCCCCGCCTCCCTTTCCCAGGGCACGGCACTGGGCCTGGAGCACATCCAGGCGATTGGCCTCCCGGTCCGCCGCCACCCGCTGGCGGGCGTGGGCGGCCAGCTGTTCCAGGATGGTCATGCCCCCACCCCCTCCCGGTTGCTCCCGGCGAGAAACCTCTCCAGGGTCTCCATGGCCTTGCCGGTGTCGATGCAGTGGGCGGCCAGGGCCACCCCTTCCTGCATGGTGTCTGCCTGGCCCCCCAGGTAGAGCGCTGCCCCAGCGTTGAGAAGGACGGCATTGCGCCGGTGCCCTTGCTCCCCCTGGAGGATGGCCCGGGTGATGGCGGCATTTTCCGCCGGGGTCCCCCCTCGAAGGTCCTCCCTGGCACACCGGGGGAAGCCGAACGCCTCCGGGGTTATGGTGTAGGACTTCACCCAGCCGTTCTGGATCTCACAGACCTGGGTGGGGGCGCTCAGAGAGATCTCGTCCAGCTTGTCCTGGCCGTAGACCACCATCCCCCGCTTCACCCCCAGGCTGATGAGCACCTGGGACAGGGGCTCCACCAGGTAGCCGTCGTACACTCCCAGCAGCTGTACCGTGGGCGTGCCGGGGTTGGTGAGGGGTCCTAAGATGTTGAACACCGTGCGGAAGCCCAGCTCCTTCCGGATGGGCCCCACGTACTTCATGGAGGTGTGGTACTTCTGGGCAAAGAAGAAGCACAGGCCCACCTCCTCCAACAGCTGCCGGCACAGGGCGGGGCTCTGGTGGATGTTCACCCCCAGGGCCTCCAGGCAGTCCGCCGTGCCGCACTGGGAGGAGGCCGCCCGGTTGCCGTGCTTGGCCACCTTTCCCCCACCTGCCGCCGTCACCAGGGCGGCGGTGGTGGAGATGTTGAAGCTGTGGGCGTTGTCCCCTCCCGTCCCCACGATCTCGATGAGGTCCATCCCCGTGTCCACCCGGGTGGCGTGGGCCCGCATGGCGGCGGCGCAGCCGGCGATCTCGTCGATGGTCTCTGCCCGGGCGCTCTTGGTGGACAGGGCCGCCAGGAAGGCGGCGTTCTGGGTGGGGGTGGTCTGGCCCCCCATGATCTCGTTCATCACGGCGTAGGCCTCGTCATAGGTGAGGTCCTCTTTGTTCACGATTTTGACAATGGCTTGCTGAATCATCGGTCACATCTCCTTGAGAAAGTTTTGCAGCATGGTCTTGCCGTTAGGGGTCAGAATGGATTCCGGGTGAAACTGCAGGCCGTAAATGGGGTAGACCTTGTGGCGCACCGCCATCACCTCCCCCTCGTCGGTGGCCGCCGTCACCTGGAGACAGGCCGGCAGGCTGGCCGGGTCCACCGCCAGGGAGTGGTACCGGGCCACCCGGGCCCGGCTGGGGCAGCCGGGCCCGGCTGGGGCAGCCGGCGAAGAGGGGGCAGGTCTGGTCCAAGGTCACCTGGGACTGCTTGCCGTGCATCAGCTGGCGGGCGTAGGTGACGGTGCCCCCCAGGGCCGCGCAGATGGCCTGGTGCCCCAGGCACACCCCCAGGATGGGGATCTCGCCCCCCAATGCCTGCACCACGTCCATCAGGACCCCCGCCCCCTCCGGCCGGCCTGGGCCCGGAGAGAGGAGGATGTGGCTGGGGGCCATGGCCCGGATCTCCGCCACCGTCTTCTCGTCGTTGCGGATGACCTGGATGTCCGGGTTCAACGCCCCCACCAGCTGGTAGAGGTTGTAGGAAAAACTGTCGTAACTGTCGATGAGCAAGATCATGGTTCCACCTCCTGGGCCAGCTCCAGGGCCCGCATCACAGCTTTGGCCTTGTTCAGGCACTCCTCATACTCGGTTTCGGGGACGGAATCGGCCACGATGCCCGCCCCGCTGCGGACAAAGACCCGCCCATTCTTCTGGTAGGCGATGCGGATGGCGAGGTGTCCAGGTTGCCGGTGAAGTCCAGGTACCCGATGGCCCCGCCATAGATCCCCCGCTTGTTCCCCTCCAGCTGGCCAATCCGCTGGCAGGCCCGGATCTTGGGGGCCCCGGAGAGAGTCCCCGCCGGGAGAACCGCCGCCACGGCGTCCAGGGCGTCCCTATCCTCCCGAAGTTCTCCCCGGATGGTGGAGCCGATGTGCATCACGTGGGAGAAGCGCTGGATGGTATGGAACTGCTCCACCGCCACGGTCCCAAACCGGCTCACCTTCCCCAGGTCGTTGCGGCCCAAGTCCACCAGCATGTCGTGCTCGGCCAGTTCCTTGTCATCGTCCAGGAGTTCTGCCTCCAGGGCCTGGTCCTGGGCCGCGGTCTCTCCCCGGGGCCGGGTGCCCGCCAGGGGGAAGGTGTGCAGGACCCCATCCTCCAGCTTGACCAGGGTCTCCGGGGAGGCTCCAGCCACCTCTACATCCGTGCCGGAGAAGTAGAACATATAGGGGGAGGGGTTGATGGTGCGCAGCATCCGGTAGGTGTTCAGCAGGCTCCCGGTAAACGGGGCGGAGAGCCGGTTGGACAGGACGATCTGGAAGAGGTCCCCCTCCCGGATGTAGCCCTTGGCCTCCTCCACCATCCGGCAGAAGGCCGCCCGGTCAAAGAGGGGGGTCACCGGGCCGGTGAGGCGGCCGGCAGGCTCTGCCTTCTTCTCCCCGGTGCGCAGGAGGCGGACCATCTGCTCCAGCTCCAACACCGCCTTGTTGTAGTGGACCTCCACGTCCTCCAGGGGCATGTTCACCATGAGGACGATCTTCTGCCGCAAATGGTCAAAGGCGATGACCTTGTCAAAGAGCATCAGGTCCACATCCTGGAAGGCCTCGCTGTCCGGGACGTCACACTTCGCCGTGGGTTCCTGGTAGGCCAGGTAATCGTAGGAGAAGTACCCCACCAACCCCCCGGTGAAGGGGGGCAGGCCCGCCAGCCGGGGGCTGCGGTGGGCCGCCAGCACCTGGCGGAGATAGGCGGCGGGATCCTGGGTAGAAAACCGCAGGTCCCCTGCCTTCATCTCCCCGTCCCGGCAGGTGATCTCCAGCTTGGGGTCGTAGCCCAAAAAGGTGTACCGCCCCCACTTCTCGTCGGCCAGGGCGGATTCCAGCAGGTAGCAGTGGGTGGACACGTTCTTCAGGATCCGCAGGGCCTCTATGGGGGTGAGGAAGTCCGAGAGGATCTCGCAGTGCACCGGCAGGGCCCGGTACTGGCCCTGGGCGGCAATGGCCTTCACTTGGGGAAGGCTGGGGGAAATTTGCATGTCATTACCTCCAAAATCAAAAAACTCCTTTGGCCTTGTCCCTGCCAAAGGAGAAGAAAAAACGCCCTTGACAGAAACACTTGCTTCTGTCAAGGACGAATAAAAACATTATCCGCGGTGCCACCTTGCATTCACGGGAACGACCCCGTGCCCTTAGCAGGATACCAACATATCCCCGGCAACTGACGTATGCCCACACGTCGCAGCATACTAGGAAGGGGGGATCCCGCTTCCGTTGGCTACGCCCTCAGCGGTCCATTTGACAACTTGTTTCTTACCTGACTCTCAGCACCACAGGCTCTCTGTAAAGGCATCATTGCCGTTATCTCCGCGTCAACGGTTTGTGACAGTATGAAATTTGAGGGTATCTTATCACAGCCGCTCCCCCCTGTCAAGAAGAAATGGCCCCTCAGATGAAATTTTGGCATTCTGCTCATGCAAGTGAGGCCGTTTCTTTTAGCAGGGCAAAGGCCACCTCCCGGGCCTGGCTGCCGGAGGCGGTGCGGTTCTCGTCGGCCAGGTAGACCGCGAAGTAGGTCCTGGCCCCGGCCTTCTCCTGGAAGCCCACGAACCAGCCGGTCTCTCCAAAGCCGGAGCCCGTCTTGCCGTAGACCTGCCGGGTCCCGTCGTCCTGGACCAGCATGATGGTCCGGAGGGTGTCCACCTCCTCCTGGGTGTACTGGCTGCGGCCCTCAAAAACTTTGGTGAGGACCTGGACCTGCTCCAGGGGGGAGATTTTCAGGGAGGAATCAATCCAGAAGCCGTTGAGCTCCGGGCTCTGGTTCTGTCCGCCCCCCTCCCACTGGGAGATGTCCTGGTTGCCGTAGTCCAGGGCGGCCAGCTGCTGGACGTCTGCCCCACCTGGTCGATCACCTGGCGGAAGTACCACACGCAGGAGGACTGAAGGCCTCCGCCAGGGTGAGGTTCCCGTTCCAGGCCGCCACGGGGTACTGGATGCCGGAGTAGGTCATGGTGCTCTCCGGCCCGGTAAGAACACCGGTGTGGAGGCCCATGAGGGTGGAGAGGATCTTAAAGGTGGAGCAGGGGGAGACCTGGGTGCGGCACAGGTCCTCCTGGTACAGGGTGTAGTGATCCGTCCCCAGGTCATAGAGGACGGCGCAGCCCTGGATGCCCTGGAAGGCCTCCGAGGGCGCCCGGCTCTCCCAAGTGGGGCCGGTTTGGGTCTGGGCGGTTTCTTGCTCCTGGGGCGCCCCGCCCCCCTGGCCGCAGCCGGCCAGGAGGAGGGCGCATAGGAGGAGGGGGAGGAGGGTGCGAACTTGTTTCATGGTTTTCCGTTCCTTTTTCATCGTTTCGTGGGGTACCGGGGATTTGATACCGGCACCAGTTCATAGGCCACATACCCATGGCTAAACCCATACCCCAGCTTCTCCGCCAGGGCCAGGGAGGTGGGGGTGTGGGCATCCCAGCTGGGGTAGAGGCCCCGGTCCAGGCAGCGCAGCAGGAGGGCGGCCGACGCGGCGGTGGCCAGACCCTGGCGGCGGCAGTCCGGGCGGGTGTCCACCTCAATCTCAATCCCCGTCCGGTATCGGGCATAGGAGGAGGCCCCCGCCACCAGCTCCCCCTGCCGGACCACCGCCACCCCCAGCCCCAGGCGGGCATAGTCCCCCTCCGTGGGGAACTGGGCCACCAGATCCCGGCTCCAAGAATCGGCCAGGCAGCGGTGGTAGAGCTCGCCCTGGATGGGGCGCAGTGCGTCCCCCGGCAGCAGCCGGCCGGCCAGGCGGGTCAGGTGGGCCCGGTGGAAGGCGGCGGGGTCCTTTTTCGTGGCGTAGCGGGTGATGCGCCGGGCCCGAGGTCCGTAGACCTTCTGGATGCACCGGGCCCACCCCTCGCTCTGGGGGAGCAGGAGTCGGTAGTCCCGGCGGCACTCCGGCGGGGCAAAGGCCGCCAGATCCGCCCGGGGGGCTCCGGCCAGGAAGGTAAAGTCCCCCAAAACGGCCAGGGCAGCCCGGAGGGGCTCCCCCGCCGGGGCATAGACCTTCCCCATCACCCCTTGCAGGCAGGACCAGAGCAGGGTCTCCTCCCACCCGGCAAAGAGGGGGGCGGCCTGCTCCGGCGGGTGTACCACTTGCATCATCATAGCAGCTTTCCCCCTCGAAACAGCATCGGGGCCGGGACGGTGTGTGACCGTCCCGGCCCCGTAACGTACGCTGGTTTCTAGTTTACCGTTCCGAGAGATACTTGTCAATGCTGACAGCGGCCCGTTTCCCCGCGCCCATGGCCTGGACCACGGTTTTGGGGCCGGTGACGGCGTCCCCCCCGGCGAAGACGCCGGGGCGGCTGGTCTGGCCGTCCTCCCCGGCGGCAATGCCGCCCCACCGGTCCTTCTGGATGCCGGTGGTGGTGTCCACCACTTCCTCGCTGTAGGAGGTGCCGGTGGCGATCACCAGGTTATCGCAGGGCACGTCGAAGAACTCGCCCGTGCCCACGGGACGGCGGCGGCCGGAGGCGTCAGGCTCGCCCAGGGCCATCTTCTCGCACTTGACCCCGGTGAGCACCCCGTTTTCCCCATAGCAGGCCACGGGGTTGGTGAGCTCCCGGATGGGAATGTCCTCCTCGTAGGTGTGGGCGATCTCATCCCGGCGGGCGGGGGCCTCGGCGATGGTGCGGCGGTAGACCATGATGGTCTCCGCCCCCAGGCGGCGGGCACAGCGGACGGCGTCCACCGCCACGTTGCCGCCGCCCACCACCAGGACCCGCTTGGCAGCGCGGATGCTCTCCGGCAGTTCCCCGCTGTGGAGGTTCACCTGGGTGAGGTAGTCGTTGGCCGTCCACACCCCGGCCAGGGTGGTGTCCAGTCCTGGGGGGACCTGGGGCACATCCGCCCCGTTGCCTACGAAGACGGCCTGGTACCCGGCGGCAAAGAGGTCGTCCACCGTCCGGGCGCCATCCACTGGGGCGCCGGTGACGATCTCCACCCCCTGGGCCCAGAGGGTTTTCAGGGCCCGGTCCACCACGGACCGGGGCAGGACAAAGGTGGGAATGCCGTAGGTGAGAATGCCCCCGGCATAGGTCAGCTTTTCAAAGACGGTGACCTCATACCCCAGGGCGGCCAGGTCCCCGGCGCAGGCGATGCCTGCCGGGCCGGAGCCAATCACCGCCACCTTCTTCCCCTTCTTCTCCACCTCTGGAACGGAGATGGGGGTGTGGGCATCGTGCCAGTCGGCCACAAACCGCTCCAGGCGGCCGATGGCCACGGCCTCCCCCTTCCTGACGTGGGCGCAGTTTTTCTCACACTGCTGCTCCTGGGGGCAGACCCGGCCGCAGACCGCAGGCAGGCTGCTGCGCTGGGTGATCACATCATAGGCCCCGTCAAAGTCCCCCTCGGCCACCCGGGCCAGGAACTCTGGGATCTGTTGGTGGATGGGGCAGCCGGCCACGCAGGGCTTTTCCCGGCAGTTCAGGCAGCGCATGGCCTCCCCCACGGCCTCCAGGGGGGTGTAGCCCAGGGCCACCTCGTCAAAGTTCTTGCACCGGAGGTCTTTGGACTGCTCCGGCATCGGGGTCCGTTCGTGTACCAGGTTGATCATTTTGCGGCTCCCTCCTTTGGCTCCAGGCTGGCCTGGCGCTGGAGCAGGCTCTCATAACGATGGACGGCATTGTGCTCCGAGGCCTCGTACAACGCCTTGGCATGGTCCGGATTCTTCATGGTCAGAGAGGCGTAGCGCACCTCTCCCTGCAGGAAGGCCTGGTAGTCCTCGTTGGGCTTGGCACTGTCGATCTGCAGGGGGTTCTTCCCGGCCTCCGCCAGGCGGGGGTCGTACCGCAGCAGGTTCCAGTACCCGGCCCGGACGGCCTTCTTCATCTCCACCATGGACCGGTTCATCCCCGCCTTCAGCCCGTGGTTGATGCAGGGGGCGTAGGCGATGATGAGGGAGGGGCCGTCGTAGCTCTCGGCCTCCCGCAGGGCTTTGAGGGTCTGGGCGGGGTTGGCGCCGATGGCCACCTGGGCCACGTAGACGTGGCCGTTGGTCATGGCGATCTGGGCCAGATCCTTTTTGTCGGTGGGCTTGCCCCCGGCGGCGAACTGGGCCACCGCGCCGGTGGGGGTGGCTTTGGAGGACTGGCCGCCGGTGTTGGAATACACCTCGGTATCCAGCACCAGCACAT
>ERZ857998.710-NODE-710-length-44104-cov-4.073918_pt1 | contig 44104 bp, 58 predicted proteins | sample MGYA00519954_ERZ857998 | MGnify/ENA primary metagenome ERZ857998 (study PRJEB31778, sample SAMEA3449424) | human gut metagenome | biome: human gut; feature: human-associated habitat; material: faeces | place: United Kingdom | collected 2010/2012 ...
CTGTTTCTCATGGTAGCTGCGGATGTTTACAAGTGCCTTGCGGATAACTTCCAATAAGGATGCATCAACTGCTTTATATGCTTCTTCAATTTCCGCTTCTTCCTTCATGCTGTACGGACCCTTTGTGACATCCTTGTCAAGCGGGTTCGTGGTAACGATACGGAAGCTAGTAGCAGCATCCAGCGTTACGATATCACCCGTAGAGGTCACTGCTTCCATGCTCAGGGTTCTTGTAGAAGCACTACCATATACATCGTAGATGAACGCATAGTCATTCACCGCCGAAGAGGTGTCGCTGTAAGCAATGTTTCCAGTGTAGTCAAGATAGAATGTTCCGGTAGACTCTACATCAAAATCATCCATCGAAACTTCGTCAGACAATTCATACTTGGTGTCGTCAATCAAAATTACTGATTTACGCTTCTCAGTAACCGTACCTTCAACCGTATCGGTCGAAACGATGATGTTGAAGATCTTAGAGTCGCTGATGTATTCATCCCTGTCATCCGTTACGGCTGCAAAGCTGCAGAGGACATCGATCTTCCCAAAGGATCGTAAAGCATGCTTTACCGTCTCACGCACCTGCTCTTCCTCACGAACATCACATGCCACTGCTTCGACTCTATAATCCTGTGCTGCCAGTTCTTCCCTGATTGCCTCCAGACGCTCAAACCTTCTTGCTGTGATCAATACCGCAGCCCCAGCCTTTGCATATGCATACGCAGCTGCCTTTCCCAGTCCGGAAGATGCTCCCGTAATGACAACCGTCCTTCCTTTCAAATCAAACATTCCGCTTTCTCCCTTCTCTCTGCCTTAGGTTAGAGTGTGCTAACTTGACAGAAAAAATATAGTTAGCTTTCGCTAACTCCAAAGAACTATTAAAGAATATCTCACTTTTTTCTTTCTGTCAATAGGATAATCCAGAAGGGAGCATATGAATAAATGCTCCGGAAAACCCCCGGAACATTGAAAAATAACTGAAAACTCTGCCTTCTTTCTTGCCAGAAAAATTTTATAAAATTTTCTCAATCACCTTCCGATACGTTTTAAATGCTGCAGGCAAAGCAACGTCCTGATCCAGTTCTTTTCTGGAAACCCAGATCAGCTCCTTCACATCAGCATCAGGATCCAATGCTGCCTCTACATACCAGCACGTCATATGCCACTCCACATGAGAAAAAATATGCTTTGCATCCGTCTGTTTCTGCAGCTCTCCCAGCGTCCGCACACCCCAGGTCTGAAGCAGCTTCCCGGCCTCTGCACACCCCAGCATTCCCTCCTGCGACGGCAATTCCCAGAGTCCCGCCAGAAGCCCTTTTTCCGGGCGTTTCCGCAGCGCGATCTTCCCATCACAGACCAGCAGAAATACCGTGCGCTTCTCTATTTTTCGCGTCTTCGCTTTTGTCTTGACCGGAAGGCTCTCCTCATCTCCCACAAGATGCGCTCTGCAAAGCTCCTGCAAAGGACATTCGTTACATTTCGGCGCTCCATTGGGCAGACATACAGTAGCACCCAGCTCCATCAGCGACTGATTAAAATCTCCGGTCCTCTCCGGCAGGATTTCTTTGATCTCCCCTTCGATCCGCCGCTTCACCTTTGCATCTAATATATTATCCCTGCGATACAGCACCCGGGAAATAACCCGGAGCACGTTTCCGTCCACTGCGGGAACAGGAATCTGAAACGCAATGGATCCGATAGCTCCCGCCGTATAATCACCGATCCCCGGAAGCTTTTTTAATGCCTCAAAGGATGCCGGGATCACACCACCGTGCTCCGCCATGACAGCCCGTGCTCCCCTTTGCAGATTACGCACTCTGTTGTAATAGCCCAGACCCTCCCATAGCTTCAGGAGCTGTTCTTCCGGAGCCTTTGCCAGATCCGCTACCGTCGGCAGCGCCTTTAAAAATCGTTCAAAATACGGTTTCACCGCCTCCACCCGCGTCTGCTGCAGCATGATTTCAGACACCCAGACACGGTATGGCCGGGGATCCTCTCTCCACGGCAGGACCCGGGCATTTTTATCGTACCACGTCAGCAGTTTTTCCGGGATCTGCTGCAAAATTTCTTCATCCGTCTCCTTCCACATATTGCTCTCGTTCACATCGTGCCTCCTAAAATATTATGTCCTCCCTACTATGACACAAATGACCAAAAACAGCAACTATCATCAAAAATTCCTCTTAAAATCCTTTGCAAAACGAAAAAAATACTTGCCGAAATTATGAAGCTGTACTATAATAATAATGTTCGCTGAGAACGGGATGTGGCTCAGCTTGGTAGAGCGTTGCGTTCGGGACGCAAAGGCCGCAGGTTCGAATCCTGTCATCCCGACCAGTATCAACGATTGACCCATTGAAATTTCAACGTTTCAATGGGTTTTTGTTGCCCGAGATTTTACTGAATTTCATCTTATTTTGTCCTGTTTTACCTGTCTCTTTTCGGCAAAAGTTGTGAAAAAGTCGTGAAACTTTTTGTCAATATCTGTATTTAATATGAATTAGAGCATAAAAAAAGGCGGGATTTCTCCCGCCCATCGATATTATTTATTCAGGTCTTCCAGATCATCGATTCGATGATTCGCCACCTTGATTCGCTCGCCTTCCAGCTTTGCCTTTTCTTCCAGTCGATACACCCGGTCAATCAGGTTATTGTGCTTATTCACCTTCTCTTCCAGTTGCCCGATCCGGTAGTTGGTCAGCCGGGCGGATGCGATCACACCGATTGCAGATCCCAGCAGGCCACCGCCGGATGCGATCATTGCCACGATTACCTCTGTCGTCATGCCGCCCTCCTATACGTTGATATGTACAGACGTTCCCATCTGCTTTGTATTGGCGTAGGAATACTTCGCGCCATATTTATACGCCAGCGCTACCACCTGTCTGCGCCCGGCTGCTGTATCGCAGATACCCTTGATGTAGATATCTGCTGCCTTACCCTTCTTATGCGAAGAATTTTTATTGCCGCCAATCTGGGCATTGTGTCTATTGCACCGCTGCCCGGATCTGATATTGACCGGTCTGCCGTAATGCGCCCGGATCTTTTCCAGAATGTTCAGCAGTTTTGCAGAAGTGTTTCCGGCCGGATAGCCGTTGCAATATCTGCCGCCGCATTTACATTTAAATTCCGCTTTGCGGAAATGTGCGCTGGACCCGCCGGAAGCCGTGGATGTTCCGTTACCGTTATATCTACCCCAGAATTTCGGACCGCAGATTCCATCCTGCACCAGGCCCCATGCCTTCTGTTTTGTTTTGATGGCTGCCACGGTAGCAGGCCCACATACGCCGTCCTGCTTCACGCCTACGATCGCCTGGATCAATTTTACGACAGCTACCAGTTCAGCGTTTGTCTTTGGGCCATACTTACCGTCCTGCTTCAGCCCGCGAAGCTTCTGGAACTTCTTTACCGCTTTCTTTGTTGCTGGGCCGTCCTTACCGTCGATTCTACCTTTGTAGCAGCCGTAATAATGTGCTAAACCTCTTTGGTATTGAGATACTGTTAACATTTCATATCCTTTCCGGGAACCATAATGTTTTCCCATTTCTTGTACGCATCCACATACATTTCGTCTTTATCGCCGTTGTATGTACATTCGTAATACATGCCATCAGAAACGCTTGTGCTCAAAAGAGCTTTGTTGTTCTGGAGTATCTTGCAGCTCCAGACCACAAAAACGTCCGCTTCTGTAATAGGCTCCTTATCATCCGTCTTGTCCATGTGCTTGTTCGTATAATCCTTTACGAATTTTACACACGCTCTTTCAAATTCCTTGCCGCCCATGATGCCTCCGAGAACAGGGCAGTTTTCTTCATGAGCATTTCTAAACTTCATCACTTACCTCCTGGCTATCAGATCCATCGCCGTCTTCCTGCAGAGCCTTCTTGTAGCCCTGCGCTTCCTTGGCGGTTCTGGTCACATTGTTGTTCTTCCACCAGATCCACAGAGTAGACAGACCAGCTGCACACATTGTTAGAAATTCTGTGAACTGCGCTTCGTCAAATGGGATCGGATTCTTGCCCGCTAATGTCAGACACATATTCACCATTAACATCGCTGTCACGATCAATCTGATAACTGCTCTTACTGTTTCGTTTTTCATTTTTCATACCTCACTTTCAAAAAAAATGTACTAAAAAAACAGGGCATATTCCCTGTTATAAACTGTTTATTTCCACTTACCAAATATATGAATTGTATAACCGAACGACCCCGCCTTTTGAGATCCAAGGGAGTCTAACTGTACTTTTTTAATTGCTGAATCCCATTTTGTTCCAGATTGATTTGGCGACATACCAAATCCGGTTTCAACTTGCGAATTGTAAAACATCCGTCCGCTACTAACCGAAAACGGAAGATTAACATGTACAGTGCAATGATACATGCCGTTCCATGTTTGAACATAGCTGGCAGTAGCAGTACCGCAGCCATATAACTCACAATATCCGGATGCCCATTTCCTATAGAACCAAACTCCGGAGATTCCTTGTGATATTATGTAGTCAACCTTTGTTTTGGTGCACAACTTCTTTAAGATGGTGAATATTCTCATACGCACCCCCCCATTTCTTTTATCTGCCGTAAAGAATTAATTCGGCCGTGTAACCAGTTGGTTGTTTGGATACCGATATGGCTGTTTTGCTTATATTCACATAAATTACGGAATTGTATGTCCCTACAAAATGTGTTTGAGCACTGCTTGTTAATGTCACCACAGGGATTAAAGTCTTGATACGAACTCCTCCAAAATATGTTACTAAAAGCAATTCGTTGTAGTTGTCTGCATTGTATGAAATGGTTCCAGAACTTTCTTTGATCTTTACCCATTTCTTTGTTTGCTTTGAGGACTTTAGATTTTTTATATCTGCGAAGGCTTTCTTTAAGAGATTGTACATAATCTATGCACCCCTCTCTTAAAAACTTTGTTAAGCAGTACCCCCCCCGATAATATTGCTGAGTGAATCTGGGATAATCGGTTCTATTCCTATAATTCTTTTAATGCCATAAGTTGTATTTGGTGCACCACTTTGCGTATTATTAACCCAACCCCAATTTAACGTAGCCGCATTACCATTTAGAGTAATATAAAAGGCTGATGATGCAAACCATGCTGGATAATTAGCATTGGCTGTACCAAAAAAAGCAGTTTCATGACGACGAATTGCGAACCCGCAAACACCGCCTAAATCCAAATTACATTGGAGTATATTATAGTCTTGTAATCCTTTTATAGTCTTTGTTCCGCTATCCCATGATGTACTGGAATCAAATAGTATTTTATTCTTCTTTTCGAAATAATCAAAAATAGCCTGCAGGCTGTTTCCAGCTTGTTTTAAAAGCAAATATATTTCTTGATCGTTCATACCGCTCCTTTCTCATGCGGTACGTTTCCAGAAGTATACGGTTATATATGGTTGAAGGTTGTTGTGAGCTTTGCTGCCACCTTGGTCACGTCCAGCTGGTTGTGCCTCATTTCCGTTGTAAACGTTCCAACCTCTTGCTGACGATCCGTAGGCAGTTAATTTATCAGAGCTAAGATACCTAGCTGTATTTCCGCCCCATGCGGATCCTGTATTTGTGTACATATGACCCGGATGTGCGGGCATCTCCGATTCAGTTAATTTAACGTTTTTTTTACCGCCCGTTTTTTCAACAGCATCAAAGCTTGTATCAGAATCATCAACTCCAACCAAAGTCCTCCCATTAGCGAAACGTACCCATGTCTGATTCTTAAATAATTTGTTTGGATCATAGCTAGCATTAACCGTCGTAATGATATGACCCACTGGATAGATCCAGTCTATTAATCTAGCTACCCCCCCCCCAGCAAATTCATCAGTTCTTGATACTCCGCGTCAGTAATCGTGTAGTCAATATTACCTACCCAAAAGCCTTCATTTTGTGCTTCGCCAAATAAACGGACTCCTTTACCTCCAGCTAATCTACTAATCACTGGAGCTCCCGTAACAATCCGGTTTTCTATGCTACTGATCTTGTCCGTCAGTGTTGCAATAAATTCCCACGTTGATGTCGGATCAGTGCCGCTTACGATCGTTGACGCTTCAAAACTCCAGCCTGACGTGGTAAGCGTCAAAGCTGTATAGGTCGCAGCATCCATAGCTTTATATTTCAGGATCAGTGACCTGCTGTTTTGCCCGGCTACCGAAGCCACCAGACCATTGATAATAACCTTCGTATTCGTCCCGTTTGGATTACGATTTCCGTTGGCATCGCACGGGTAGTACGTCATATTCGTGATTGCCGGTGCTGAATAATCCACCACTGTGATTGTTTTGGTCAGTGTTCTGGTTCTGCCCCTGCTGTCAGTTACCGTAGCAACGATGTCTACGCTCCCTGCCGTATTCAGTGCATTCGACTGAAATTCTTCCGACTGATACTTTACGCCGTCCAGCGTTACCGCATAGGATTTGATCGTACTACCATACACACCTGCAGCGTTGACCTTCACGTTCAGCTGTGACAGCGACCGGACAAACCGGTTTCCAAACGCCGTCGTGACGGCTGTAATGGCCTCGGATGCCGAAATGCTGCTGACTGTAGGGATAACACTATCAGGAACTGTTACTGTCAGATTCACAGATTTACTCCCGATCGTCGTACTTCCGGATTTGGTTGTTACCGTCACTGTTGCTGTTGCCGACGTCCCGGAAATAGCGTTGATCCATGTTTTCGGTATTGTGAATGCTGTCCCGGATGTTACTGCCTTGCTATATGATCCCAGACTTACCGTTATCGTATCCGTAAAGCTACTCGATTTTTTTGTTGCCGTAGCTATCACCGTAGTGGATTCGTCAGCTGGGACGCTTGATTTATTTACCGACAAATCGGACACTCTCGGAATTGTCGGCAGTGTCAGAGAATTCGATGCTGTTATTGTAGAATAGCCGCCAACGCTTGCCTCATAGCCACCAGAGACGCTAACTGAACCGGCTCCATTACTGTTATGATAGACCGTGATCGTACCGCTCCACAATATGGTCGTTGATGTCTTGGGCAACTTGTGAGTAAAACTTGTGTAGTGAGATCCATTTACTTTAATGTATCCGGACTTGTTATTATCGTTGTGCGTATTATTTGTAGTCTTAGCTACGAACTTGACATACACATTTGAATAATTCCCTGCAATACTTTGTGATGAACATGATAATTCTATCCATGCCGATAATGCCATTTTGTTCTAACCTCCGATCCATACATCATTTAAATTGTTGCCTTTGCCTTCGATATGGGCTCCCGGACGTATTGCCCAGTTGTACCCAAATCGAATCTGGTTCTGCACGGCGATGTTTCGCACCTCCAGCACCTCGTTGGTGAACTTCGCAACAGTCTGGTCGTTATATTTGAACTCCAGCGCATCATTAGTGAATTTCGCCTGTATTGGGCTGTCCGATTTGCCAATGATAATGTTTCCCTGCTCCAAACGAATGAACTGGTTTCGTTCAACGATTTCGTTACCCACATCATTGATCCGTTCCTCCAGCTGGTTAAATTCCAACTGAAAGCCGTCTGAATTTGCCTTAAACAAGTTCTGCACTTCTTCTTTATAGGATTCCAGATCCGTTGTTGTCGTGTACCCTTGCAAAATGGAAATGGTAACATTTTCCGCGGTCTGCAAAATATTTGTGGTCGCATTGCTGATGGTTTCGTTGACAAATTGCGTATTGTCCTCCGGTGCTGGCGTCCAGTCAGATGATGTATTCGATTTTTCCAGTTTTACCAGCTGCACAGTACAGTTATGCGCTGCCGACGCTGGCAAATTGTGAATGGTCAGTACATTGGCAGCCTGCGCCGGTTCGCCGGCATATGCCGCCGGACAAGTGAATGTGTATTCATAGCGTCCAGTATCTGCGTTAATAGCCAGATTATCCAGAATCACCGCATATCCATTGTCACGGTACGCTGCAAAGGTTCCGGCCGTTTTGGTAGCCTCAAAAGACAGGGTATAGGTTTCACCCACCTCCCAGTCCTCAGACAATTCGTAACTGCCGACCAGCGTTTCTGTGGATACCTGCGGATCCATCGAATCCAGAACGTAGTTCCTGCCGCCGATCCGCATCTTGCTGACCTTAGTTGCCAATGACGAAATGGCATTGGCGTTCTGAGTTATGCTGGTTTCTGCCGACGTCACCCGGTCAGCCAGACTGTTCGCTGCGGACTGTGCCGCTGCCGCCGCGTCTCCTGCAGCTGTAGCATCTGCCTGTGCCTGATCCGCTGCAGCCTTAGCCGCCGCAACTTGTTCATCCGTCGCATCCGCTCTGTTTTTCAGTTCGGTATACTTTGTCTGCGCTGCATTGGCCGCCTCCTGCGCCTGATCGGCTACTGTCTTGGCTGCTGCCGCATCGGAAATAGCCGTGCTGGCACTGATCTCTACCTGGTCTACTTTCGTTGCCGTTGAACTGATCTGTGCCGCATTCTGATCGATCCGGGTTCCCAGATCTGTGCTGATCTGCGTCAGATCACTTTTTTTGGCGTAGCTGGTCGTCATTTCATTGGACAGCGTTTCCAGATTTGCCTGCAAAGCATCTATTTCCTGATTGGCTGTTTCCAGCTCGCTATTAACTTCCCCGACTTTGGTTAATGCAGAATCAGCGGTATTTTTCGCTGTATTTGCCAGCGTATTTGCAGTAGCTGCTGTTTCATGCACTTCGTTCCAGGTCGTTTCCAGGATTCCTTCTGAATACGTCAGCAGGGTCGGGTTCGGTTCTGACCACTCGGTACACCAGCGTGACCACAGATATTTCCCTGCCGTCCATTCCGGCAGCGACCTGACCCATTCCCCGCCCGTCATTTCAGTGCTGGACGTGGATAGGTAATACTGCTTCGTCATGGTAACGATGGATGGCGATGCTTTACCGTCTTTTCCTGTGTCGCCATACACACCGATGATCTTAGGCGCCAGATCTTCCGTGCTCCCGTCGCTGTAAGTCAGGGTTTCATAATTCCACAGATACTTCTTTTCCGGCGTCATGGCTGGCACAGATGCTCCCGTGCTCCATCCGATAGTGTCAATGGTGATCCCGCTATCCTGATCGCTGACCAGATAATGCTCCGTGATGCTGATCAGGGATTTTCCCGGATCACCTTCCACCTTCGACCATTTATATACGGTCGGATCTGTCAAGTCCGGCTCTATGGCTTTCCGGTTTGCCGCGATCCCGACATAGACTTTGCCTTCCGGTTCCAGGCTGATCCCGTTTCCGTTTTCATCATCTGCATATACGATCCAGGTATAATAAACCTGGTTCTTTGCCAGTTCGGCGAACTGGGACGCCAGCGCCTGCACCTTGTCACTGATCCCGCTACTCTTTATCAGATATTCGCCCAGGGTTGCCTTTTGCGAATCCTTTGCGATAGATACCTCCAGCTTCAGGATTCTCGCCGACAGGTACAACTCACCATTGTCATCCACCAAATTGATCCTGTCTCCGATCTTGGCCGCCTGCGGCAGCTCTGCAATATCAACTTCGTAGTTGACTTCGGTATCACAGATCTTTTTCAGCTCCGTGACAGCATGGGCGCACAGTTCTTTCTGGCTAGTCGTATCAAATGAATACGTTTTTTCGATATGCCCTTCACCTGTGCCGGTTTCCGATAGATAACGACTCCATTTCTTAACTGCTTTTCGGGATTTCAGGTACTTGCCGGAAACATAGAAATCGCCGTCATCATACTTGTAACCGGCTAAGGTGATGGGATCTTCCTGCCCTTCTGGCGTGCCGCCTGTAACATACAGAGCAGTTGCCAGATTAGCTACAGAACTTTTGATCACGATATTATTCAGATTCTTATTGATTCTGAATACCTCACCAGTATCTTTGCCCCGTTTTTTATGGATGTTAATGTACTTGTGCAGCACCTGCAGCTTGTCAATGTCGAACGTATAGCTGATTTCGGCATTATCGAACTGTGTGGCCACACTGGACAGTCTTTCAGTAACGGTAGTCTCGCCTTCCCATTTCAGTTTCCGGCTCAGATCAGGGATCTCATTGATCCCGATTTCAAAACCGCTGTCTTCTGTCCATTTCTCTACATACCACTTGATAGGATATGCCTCTGTAGCTTCAAATGCCTGCGCCACATCGTTCAGAAGATCCAGACCTGCATCTTCAGCGTACAGGTAGATTTCCTGATCATCAATGTCCAGTTCCGAATCAATGATAGTATAAAATTCCTTTTCATCGCCGTTGCTCCGCAGGATGTAGTTGCCCGCCTTGACGACTTCCTGCAGCTGACGTTGTTCGGATTTCTCAAATGACACCGTACATTCAAACGATGCAACTCCGGTATCCACGTCTTCGATCTTTTTATCATCAGATGCAAAAAAACCTCGTGGCAGACCTGTTGATGCCTGCCCGAGGACTTCCATTTTTCTGTTGGCAAAATAAATAATCATAAGAATGCCTCCCGGTACCGTACCTTTAATGCCGGAGCATATTCATCTAAAACCCAAGACGAATACGCCACACCGATCTGGTTCAGACCCGGCCGGAGTACGAAACTTTCCCAGTCGTTACCTAATGCTCCCAGCTGTGGGGAGCGGACGCCATTCAGGTAGATTTCGCCCTGATTGCAGTCCGCCACCAGCACGTCATTGGCACTGAACTTATTCGGTATGTTTTTCCAGGTGTCGCAGTTGTCCTTTACGAACTTAGCCCAGTAAATACCGTTATAGGCCAGCGTATTCACAGACGAATACTGCTCAAACCGGAACGTTATTTCAGTTGCTTTGGTTTCTGCAATAGCTGTATCGGTATATACCTTTTTCAGATCTCCGATAGTAAACGTCACCTGTGATCCGCTTTTTATAATGCTGGATGTCTTCACGGCCGTACTGGAAATGTCCAGGTCAACCGTTTCGACCTTGGCGTCGTTCACATAAAACTGCAGACTCGCTTTTTTGCCTGCTTTGTTTTTCAGGATCCTGACACCGGCTAAAATCTTTTTACTGGATCCAGACCCCGAAACTGCCAGTGCCTGAAATCCGCCCATCTGCGTGCTGTCATTTTTCCCGGATCCTACGCACATCTTCTGTTTATAGGTAAACGTGAAATCAGCTGCCCCGGAAGCTCCCGCAGAATCCGCCGGAATCGTCCGGGTGATGGATGGACCGTGATACTTGCCCTCACTGCTGCCGTAGCTGGACGCACCCAGGAAATACGTTTCTGGAACGTCAGCCACATAGGCGCTGATCGGCATATTAGAACAGCTCGTTTCCGGCATGATACCAGCGATGTTGGCAAGCAGGGAATCTGTACGCCACGCCTTGAATTTGATCCCCGCAAGAGCCGTCTGCTCCGCCGTCAGACCGGTTACTGTAAAGGATGTGCTGACGGTATGGGCTGATCTGCCTTTCCAGTATGCAGACGTCGTTTTGACCCAGATGTCATGCCAGCTTCCGCCGACATACACCGACGCCTTGACGCCAAGACCTTTACCGAAATAGTTTCTATCGGTGCCCAGCGATGCGGTGATCGTTGCCGTGATGGTCACGGCATTGGATGTCCTGCCGGTTGCCCTAAGTGTTACCGTGTAGTAGAAACGCGGCTTTCCGGCTGGCGTCTGCTTACTCAGAACTGTTCCTGTTGTCGTCTTAGGTGATGCCGGAACGGCATAGGATGCTATTTTCATTCCTACAGATCCGGCCGCCACACCATCAGCCGGTAACATCTTTCCAGTGTTCTGGCTCCACAGCGCCTTGGCTGCTGTTCCCCAGTCGTCAGCTGATTCAAATGTCTGGTTGATCAGGGTCTGGGATTTCGCATACACATTGCTGCCGTCTTCTTCATCAGGATCACCGATCTGGATGATCTTTTCCTGTTCATTAAAAAATGCAACGTATCCGCAGTCACCATGTCCGGTCAATGCAGTATCTCCACCTTCTGTTTCCTGATAGAAATCTGCTTCCAGGATCGGAAATGATTCATAGGTACCGCCGTAGTCAACCAAAATCGTACCCTTATCATCATCCAGCGGCTCCGCCTCATACTCCGCCACGGAATATTTCAACGGATCCAGACACAGTATTTTAAACTCGCCTTTGACCGAATTCCGACCCGTGTCGATCTCGCTGACCTCTGACGGTGTTCCGATGAAAAACTTATCCGCTTCATCGTTGAAAATGATCTCGGCATCATCCACGTTCAGGATCCTGCCCAGTTTGTTATAGGCTTCCCGGAACGCCTCTGCGCTTTCTGCAATCAGCTGGTACCCGACCGTGATAGTTCTGGCCGGGTACCGCTTATTCTTCCTGATTTCGCCGTTTTTTGTGCCTGTTTCATAGGTGTTGATCTCCGGGGACAGGCCTTCTCTTCCCTGCACATACAGGGTATGGTAGCCCTCGATCTGTGTTTCGATCAGTTCCCCGTTGATCTGCAGCGCTTCCGCTGGGATGTACTCTTGCGTTAAATTTTCATTTACGTCTCTGAATTCATACATCATTACCTTACACCCCTCTTTCTTGCTGCTCTCGTTTCTCGCTTATCCAGTTCTTCCTGGGTATATGGCGCCGATACCTTGGCGATGGTTTTGCCGTCCAGTTCAACCGGCACTTCAATCACGACGGTTCTGCCGCCGCCATAGTTGTACTGGTCATACAACTGGCCGGATCCGCCGCTGCTTGTCGCCCATGCAATGTCCGGGGTTGCTACCTTCGGAACATATAACAGCTGCTGTGCAGCCTTCCGGGCCTGACGAACCTTGCCAAGGATTCCATTTACCCAGCCGGTTCCATACCATCCGCCGAGCTTATCAGCTACCTTGGACGGTGAACCAATCTTCGCTTTGGCTTCGATCGCTTTTTCTGCTGCAGCTGCCAATGCTGCTGCCGCTGCACGTACCGCCCCAAGCTGGGAACGCATACCGTTGGCCAAGCCTATACCAATAAAACGACCTGCTGAATATGCGCCAGATGCCGCACCCCGCAGAGTCACATTGATAGAAACAACTGCAGACCTGCATGCCGCAACTGCACGCTGCAGCCCGCCCCGAAGCGCATTTGCAAATCCATTACCGGATGCCAGGCCAACTGCCATAAATAACGCAGCCAGAGGTCTGATAGCCGCCGTGATGTTTGCCGTTGCAGAACGTACCGCCGCCGCTGCCCTGGATGCACCTGAAGACAGCCCGGACGCCAAGCCAGCTCCCGCCTGCAATCCAGCAGACCGCAATGCCGGAACTAACATCATGGCCGCTGCCGTGATGGATGCAAACGCCGCAATAAACGGCCCTACATTCGGTGCCGGGATCGTGAAATTAGCAAATGCTGCTTTGAGTAATGTTACGTTAGTCACTACGCCACCGATCATACCTGATAACGCTGACAGAGCTGCATTGAATGCGGTAATGCCGGCAGCTCCCATTGTGATCGCCATCATGAGTCCCATCATCCCCGCTGCAACCTGTGGAAGATTTGCTCCCTTAGTAGCGATCGTACCTATTCCCGTTGCTACTGCTGCCAGAGCCGTTGCTATATCAAACAAGGATAATCCTGCGATCATTTGAATGCCTTGTGCTACAGACTTGAATCCAGTTCCGGCATTCTTTGCGGATGTACCTACGGATTCGATCACCCCGGCGATCGCATTCATAGCTGTTGCAAAACCGCCGCTGATGGCATCGACTACAGTAGCAACACCATCGGCTAGGGTCGAAAATCCGTCACAGATAGACTGAACGACCTGGGAAATGACGTCCCCGGCAGTCCGCATCACATTACACAGCGTTCCACCGATCACAGTAACAATCTGACTGACCGCATTTGCGATGACTGGAACGATCTGGGCTATGGTATCGCCCAACTGTTTGATCATTACCGTTAACGCCTGCACAAACGGCGTTGCAAGACGCATTCCTGCGCCGATCAGGACGATTGCCGCTCCGAATGCCAGGATCCCAACAGCACCCGCTGTCAAGGCTGTTCCCAGTGCGGCGAATACCACTGCAAGACCGGCAACAACAATGCCGAACGCTCCCATAGCTGCCGCACCTTCAAGGCCTGTCTGGGCGATCGGAGCCATGGCCAGTGCCATGGCGGCAACTGCTGCGGCAAAAACGATGATCCCCGTTGTGCTTGCCTGCAGCTTCGTCCCGACGGATGCCAGAACCATAGCCACAATGCTGACAGCCGATGCAAAGGCGATCAGCGGGGCAACCGCCGTCGGACCTAACTTACCGATTCCCTGCAGCGCTTTCGCCAGCAAGGCAAGAGATCCGATAATCAGGGCTACTCCGGCCATCTTTGCCAGCGCACCAAGACCGCTTTTTAGTTTAAATGTACCCTTAGCGGCCAGATTCCCCGCCTTGCCAGTTTTCTTAAACGTCTCGGATGCACTTTCCAGCGGAGTAAGCCAGCTGGAAACCTTTTTATATGCCTTGAATGCCATTGCCAATGCTATAGCAGCGGTGGCTGCTTTTGTAGCACCTTCGGCGTGTTTATTTAAAAACTTCAATATACCGCCCAGCACCGTGCCTACTCCAGATGCTACTTTTTTCAAAACTTTAAATGCCGGGGTCAGACCGGCGATAATGCCCTTCAAGTTGATCTTTTCGATCCCCTTGGCCAACTTGTCAAAGACGGCAATGATCTTTTCTTTTGCCTTGTTCGCAGACTCGGCAATAGTTGGCAAGCCATTGTTTTGCAGCATCTTATCAATGGCTCCGATACAGGTTGCCATTCCCTTTGTTACACCAGTACCCAGATTAGTGAACGCTGTTTTGATGCCGCCGGTTGCACTCTTAGCCTGGTCTTCAAATGATGCCAGGCCATCGATACCTTCTTCATTCAGTCTGACCATGGTATCCATGAATTCATCCATAGATACGGTACCGTTACGCAAACCCTCACCAAGCGCATCGGTAGACATTCCCATAGCCTTTGCTACCTGATTCAGCTGTGCCGGCATGGCCGTCTGGATAGATCGCCATTCCTGCATATCCATCTTACCCTTGGAATACGCCTGAGACAGCTGCTCAACAGCTGCAGACTGCACCTGCGTGGACATGCCTCCCGCCGTGATGGCGTTGTTCATAGCCAGAAAATACTTGGTGGACTTCTTGATGTCATTATTCTTGGAAACAAATCTGGTAACCCCTGCTGTCGCCGTATCCATAGTAGTTGGCAAACCAGAAATGCCTTTGTCCAGGTCTTTCATGGCGTTTTTGGTATCATTGGTAGCAATGCCCAGGTTCTTCATGACCTTCGGGAAATTGTTCAGCTGGTCATACCTGTCGACCGCACTGCCAACATGGGATTTCATGGTATCCAGCGCCATATTGACGCCCCGCATTCCCAACTGCAAAAGTGCGCCTGTGCCTATTGTTCGCTTAAACCCACCATTGAGGGAATCAGCCGCCGACGCCGCTCCTTTCAGCGCCGCAGACATATGGTCTTTGACAGATAGAATCGCCTGCACCACATAGCTTTCAGCCATCGTCTTTACCTCCTTTCTTTAATACTTTTTCGATACCTCTAAACCGTGTTCTTTGCTTCGGATTTGAAGACTTCAAAACATTCGCAACCGAATCCTTGTAGTTGAAGAACTTCTGGAACGTCGTATAAACCGGCCGGGTCTTGCCTCTGCCTGCTTTTCGTTCCGCTTTAGCCGCAAACGTCAACCAGGCCTGCAGGTGATTCCTGTAGTCCAGATCAACCTGTTTCAGCATGGCCGCCTTCATCATCAGGGTGTACTGCGGGATCGTCAGCTGATCCACCTGATCAAAACTCTTGAAATCCAAATACCTGAAACAATTCAGCGCGATTTCCTGATACGTCTCCTCAAAACTTGTTACTCGGTCGCTGCTGCTTCCAGACTCTTGAACAGCTTCTCCGCCCTCTTCTTCGTGGCGTTGGATGTCGTGAAAAAACCGATCACATCATCAAACAGCTTGTCGATGTCCGTATCAGGGGCTTCAATGTAGGCTTCAAGTTCCTGTTTCGTTACCCGTGGCGACTTCCCCTTGTTGGCCAGATCCAGCACGTTCACCAGGTCAACGACATCGCCATCGTAGATATGCGTCAGTGCCATAGTCAGCCCTGCGTCTTCGGTAACACCGGACATTTCTACCTTGACCGTTTTATTGATCTCCCTAACAAACCCGACTCCAAAATTGAATGGGTAAACTTTATCATTTATCGTTAATTCAAACATGATTTTTCCTCCAGATAATTAAAAAGAGAAGGCGAAAATCGCCCTCTCATTAGATAAAAAAGTAAGATTTAGACTATGCCCCAGTCTTCTGCGTATCTGCAAAGACATAGGCCGCCACTTCCTGCTGCTCCTCGCTGACAGTGACCTCACCAGTAGCACCTGTGCCGTTGATGCCGAACGTCGTTTCCACCTCGGCATGGTCTTCGGCGCTGGATGTCAGGGTGTATTCTGTCAGGTATCCCTGATAGTACGTGCCCTTGAACTTGCCTGCTTTGGTTGCGATCGGTTCAGCCAGATTAACTTCCCAGATTTCGATCAGTTCATTAGCCAGCATAGCCGCTTTCATTTTATCGTACATCGTGTCGCCCTTTGCCAGTACAGATGTAGCCGAGATTTCAATTTCCGGTACGTTCGGTGTTCTGATCGGGCCATCCTTGGTAGCCGTGGTGTCAGCGTCCGTTGTGATGTTCGTTTCATTTTCCGTTGTGAATGCGATCGCAACTGCATCGTCTGTAGCTGCATCCTTCAGAATCCGGTACAGATACATGATCTTTTTTCCGGATACCGCTTCGGCGAATAACTGCAGCTGCATAGCGTGCATTTTCATTCTATTCTTCATGTGTTTTCCTCCTAACTAAATTTAAACTCTACTTCCAGCCTGCCTCTAAGTAACGGCTTGCCTGTAGATGTGTCCGGCAAGATCCGCTGATCAATATTGCGGATCAGCCAGGCAAAGTTATCTGTATGTTCCAGTTTTCTGCAAATGCCCTTGATCTGCAAAAGCATTGCCGAAACTGTACCCCGTTTTTCCGGTGTGCTGTGCCAGACGTCAATGGTCTGGTAAACTGTCCCGGTCACGACTCCTTTCATTTCCGTGTCGATCAGCTGACTGTCTGCCAGATAGACGAACGGATAGGGCGTATCCTCTGGCGGCAGGAATCCATCATAGACCTTGCCCGGAAACGCTTCTTTCAGCTGCAACAGCAGTGCTGTGAATAATTCCTGTTGTGGATCCATGCTATCACCTCGTTAATTTCTGCAAGTCTGCGATGAACTGGGCTTTAACGGTATTGAACGCCGGTTTGACGTATGGCTGCGCCGCCATTTTTCGTGTGCCAAATTCAACGTAGGCTGCATATTCGGTATGTGGCTGCACCACAGCAGACAGGCCGCCGTCCTTAATCTGCAGGTCGATGGATCGGAACAGCGTACCGGTATCGATTGGTGCCCGCAGTTTTGTCCATTGCTGAAGCCTTGTTCCGTTGGCTCTGACGACCGTTTTAACGGCATCTAAGTTCGTTTTTCGCATCAATGCGGCAGATAACTCCGCCTGTCCCTTAAATACTACCGTTCCGCCCATTTTACACCTCCGATACTACCAGGATCTGTTTAGTACGCAGTTTTCGTTCAAAATCCACGATATACTGCTTCTCGCCGATCCTGATCCTGTTATAGGTTTTCGTATAATGCTGCTGCAACCTGATCACTTTGCTGTTACGCTTGATGTCACCGTACAAGATCTGCTTTGTGTCGGTGGAAGTATCTGTCACATCAGCATACACCTTTGTTTCCGCTGGATCACTATCAGCATAATCCCCGGTTTTCGGATCGTATATTCCCTGTCGGATCAGCTGGAAGTAAATTGGCGTATCGTATCTCATAAAAATTTAAAGCCTCCTTTCGCTCCCTGCTGACCAAGAGAATCCTTAAAGCTCTGAATCTCCGCCATATACGCATCAAAATCCGAATCAGAAAATGTCAGGCTCTCTCCCTCGACAGAGTGGGAAGCAGTGCCTTCTGATCCGATCCTATTGAACCGCACCACGGCCACTTCTACTATAATGAAATTCATTTCTTCTGGCGGATCTGTTCCGCCCAGCAGCAGTTTTAATCTGGATCTTACAGAACTGATGATCCAGTTAAGCTTATTGTCAAGATCGGTATCCTCTACCGCTATCCCCAGGATCCGCTTCAGATCTTCCAGCATATCTGCCTCCTTACTTCTTTCCTACAGCTTTCCGGACTGCAGCCGGCAGTGCTTCGTCTGCTACCTTTTCGATCAGCGGCATACCCTGCTTATTCTCACATCCAGAAAGTTCTTTGAGCCTTTTTTCCGTGACGTTGATCCCGACGCGCGGGAAAGAATCTCCCACGCTGTACGGGTAATCTTCGTCGTGCAGATCGGTAAAGGCTTTGATTACCTTATACATACCGATCCTCCTATGCAGACTTCGCTGTTACTGTTGCAGATCCAGCCTTAACGGCTCTGAACTCCGCATCACATTCAACGACAGTGATCTTCTTTCCGGTCTCTGCAGTGATATCCTTAGATCCGTCCCATGCAGTCCAGTTTTTCACATTCTGACCATATGTCACAGTAGTTTCAGTGTCAGCCACCTTGTACTTATACGAATTGCCCTCAGCCTTTTCCGGGGAGATCGTCACCTTCGTATCACCGGTTGCTGTGCCTGCGACAGAGCTTACTGTCAGTGTTCCCAGCCTAGAAGCAGATTCCAGCTTTGCAAAGGCAGTATCCTTAACGATCATGAATGCCACATCCATCGTCACTCTAAGAGCCACCAGTTCCTGCTCGAACAGGTTTACCGGTGTACCGTCTTCATTGGTAAGTGTGGACAGCTGCGCTTCCTCGGAGATCTTGTAGCTCATGCCATACGGAATGCCGTAATACATGTAATCAAAGTCCCCTGCGTACAGCGTGCCCTTTTCCAGAGATTTCAGATCTACTACCGGGTAGCCATCCAGCGTATTGTTTGCTCTGTCATACAGGGTCTCAACAACGACGCCGTTTTCGATCTTCTGGACGTTGCGCAGCGTGCTTCTGTTCTTCTTTGTGGAGATGAACGCGTTAACGTCAAAGTCGCCGTCGGACAGAATATCTTCCAGGGCGAGGATGTTATCATACGTAAGACCTGTGCTGATAGAATTACCACTTTCCATCACAGACTCCTCCAGAGACTGTGGAAACGGATTGTCCGCATTCAAGATGACTGCATCATCGAACTTCTTATAAAACGCTTCTGCGATTTTCGGCTTCATCTTCTCAAAGAAGTCGGACACCTTGTATCTCAGCAGCTCTCTGGAGCATGGAACGATAACGCCCAGCTTCTTAGCAACCATCTTTGCAGTAAGCCACTGTGGCTTGGAAGTTTTGATCTTTTCACCTTCACCTACCCAGTAAGCCCCTGGACCCTTTGCAAAGTACTCAAACTTCTTTTCCTTAGAGTCCATTTCCTCATACTTGGCAAGCTGCATCACCTTGCTGCCTTCCATGACATCCTTCAGGATCAGGTCGTTGTACTTATCTGGAATAGTCCCGTCTTTGTGTTCAAAGACCGTTACATTATCCGGATTCCACGTCTGTGCGAATAACTGCAGTTTCATTTCTTTGTTTCTCATAAGTTCCTCCTATTTGATAATTCTTGCTTTTGCTGCCATTTCAGCGAGATTCGTCTTGCTTCCGCCGCCCGATCCCTGACCGCCGCCTTCCAGCGGGGAATCCTGCTGCGCCTTTTTCTTTACGATCTCATTGACAGCCTCATTAAATAACTTTGTGAATGCTTCAACATTAGCTTTCGTTTTAGTCGCATCTTCTCCGATCAGGTTTGCCAGAAGCTCATCTGGGATATTGATTCCATCATCGGACAAAGTCTTCCTGGCTTCGGATGCCAGCCCTGCGACTTCTTTTTCCCGCTTCAGCGACGCCAGCTCTTCCTCAAGTTTCTTTGTCTTGTACGCGGCTCTCTCTTCTTTTGTCATCTTGGCCAGCTTTTCTGCCTCAGACAGTTTGTCATCAGTCAGTGTCCGCCACTTTTCTTCCACGTTTGCAACTGCCGTCTGTACCGCCTTATCTACCCGGCGATCGAATTCAGCCTGGTTGCCTTCCTGTTTCAGAAATTCCTCAAAGGACAGCATCTCACCGCCAGATCCACCTTTACCGTCACCTGATCCACCATTGCCGCCTTCGCTGTCGGTTCCACCGCCATTTCCGCCTTCAGACCCACCGCCGTCACCTTCGCCAAACAGCTGCAACAGTATTTTTCTTTTTCCTTCATTTGCTAAAACTTCCACCATATCTTTCATCCTTTCCGCCCCAGACCATTCACTTCTGCGCCCAGTCCATTGCTTTTATCCTTACTGATCCATATAAGCCGGACGAAATCCGGATACATTTGCTGGATCGCATTGATGCCAATAAAAAAAGAACGTATCAGAAGATCACATTCTTCCGAGACGCACTTTTCAAGTTTTAGAAAAGAATTTCCTTCTCCAAAACCATATTCGATTATATCACCCGTAACATCTTCGATAGACCATACCAGAGTTTGAAACAGAGCGCTTACCCCAGCGCACACGATATCCCGTCCCGGAGGACCGAATCCTGCATGGCCATCCACTCTGATTTCAGTTTCATCAACTGTTATTTCAATCAATACATCAACCCCTTGTTTTAATTTAAGTTTTAATTAAGTTGCAATTTGAGTTTTAATTTGCTTATTTGAGTTAATCCACGCAAAATTTCGTTGATCCATAGTTGATTTCCCATTGCGAATCACAGTAAAATCAACGATTACAGAGTTGATCCACAGTTGATGGATTAACTTGCTGGTAACTTGCTGTATAAAAAGACCCGGGGCCCGAAGGACACCCGAGTACGTTCGCTGTTATATTCCTGGAATAATATCTTTCACGTCCTTTAGCAGCTCATGAACCTTTTTCATCATCGAATTGCTCTGCAGATACTCAACGCCTTCCAGTGTTATAGACATATCCTCTAACGGCGTGAAGATCCTGCCCGACTTCGTCTCACGATACGAAACTCCCCGGACATAGCCTCTATCAATAAGTTCAGTAACTATATCTGCCAGATAGCCTGGCGGAATTTGAAATCTTTCCGAGCTTATAACATCAGGATCGATTCGCTTTCCTGCCTTTTGGGCTTCGTATAGTTCTTTCAAAATAACATAAATGATTCTAAAAATATCATCCTTTGCCATGCTTCTCCTCCTGCTTTCTTCAACTTTTCTTGACATTTTCATTAGAAAATAGTATAAAATATTTAAGAGGCTCTGCTATTGCAGGACTCCTTAAAAAGTGAGACGCTCCTCCGCCCTTTCTGGTGGGGGGTCAACGTCTCATTTTTTATACCTGTAAACCTTAAACAACTTATCAGCTGACATAATCAATATATCTACATCAAAGCCGCTGCTTCTCATGATTCGTCTATTTATCACATCCCGCAAACGTTCCGGATCGAAACCATTTGCTCCGTAGTCCAAAATAATTCCGCCTGGCTTATCCTTAATTTGCTTTAATGCGCTTCTTATTGCACTGTCTGCAGCTTTTTCGGTAGTGGTATTTTTCAATTCCCAATATCTATCTTTCCAGAGATAATCAGGCATTTTAGTACTGCAGTCCTTCTTTTCTGCCAGCAATGTGATGTCTCCGCCAAGATTACTATGTATCCATTCTGCTACCCTAATTTCATCAGAGTGATTGGAACGTTTATATCCATCTCCATATGACATGGCGCCCTGCCGTGGTTTTGCATCCTTTAAATATTTTCTGGTTACGTCCTGGCCTTTGCGGGATGACTTCTTCTTGCTTGATCGTTCCTGCCACTCGTTGAAGCTCAGCCCATGCTTGCTGTAACCATCCAGCCACTTCTCGTATGCATTTAGATCCATATAAGCTGCCGTTGCACAATGACAGGAAGGATGCATCGGCGGAGCATTTTCTCCTGGCATCCCATCATCGATCTTGAAGACCTTGCCGTCCAGTGCCTTGCAGTTCGCACATACATCGCTGTTATGGCATGCCATATACTCATATTCCTCAAAGCCGTTTTCCTTGTAGGACTGCAGCTGTGCTTCCGTCTGTACTCTAGCAAGCTCCGTCTGCATGAGCCTCTCGGAATTGTAAATGGACACATCAAAGGTTTTCCGAAGCTCCCGGGCAAGTACCCGTGGATTCTTCCCCTGAACCATTCCCCTCGTCAGCAGCTTCCCCAGCTCATTCCTCAGGAGATCCTGATGCATCCAGATCCGCTCGGAATACTTTGCATTATGAAACGATGCATTGACAATAGTAGCTGCCAGCACCGTCGCATTGTCCGGAACAGATGATCCCAGGATTCCGGCCTGCCTCTTAAACTCATCCAGCGTCCGGTCCGTCAGGATCTGTTCGTAGAACCGCTGCAGCTCATCGAAAGCACTGACAAGTTCAAGTCCGATGCTCGCCTTAAGAAGCTCCAGTCGGTTGACCTTCATGGTCAGGTTGTACAGCTTCATTTCTTCGTTGGCCTGCTTGGAGAAATTCTTCTCCTTGACATACTTTTTCGCCTTCCGAGAGTATTCCTCCATATCAAGCTTGGATGCCCGCTTCTTAGCCTGGGCGATAGTAATGCCCTCATCTTTGGCGTATTTTGCATAGAACGAATCTATTTCCCTCTGGATCTGATCCATGGCAAACTTATAGGTCTGCTGGATCTCTTTCGCATACTCCGCTTCAGACTTGAGGTTCTTTCGCAGGTTTTCCTGTTCCCGCTTTCGCCAGTATTCACTACTCGTTGCCATCACCGTCACCGCCGAACATGTCCTTAATCACAGGATCCTTTTTCTGTTCTTCCGCTTCTGCCTGCAGCCTTTCCTGCTCAGTCTTGATATTCTCAACAAACGACGCCAGCTCCAGGAGCGTTTCCTGACTGAACTCCGCTCCGGCATCCACCAGGGCTTTCAGTTCTTCTAGCACCGCCTTCGGCAGATTCGGAGTAAAGGTTACCGTGAAGTTCCCTAAATCGTCGTTACTGGCTTCATTCACAAACTTCTTGATATTCAAAAGCAGCCGGTACCGCCGCACAAGACCCTTCTTAAAGCCCCGCTGACTGTCCTTTGCAATTTGCTGGAATCCGAAGAGCTTGTATTTCATGGCTTCCCCTGACTGATTCCCCGAAAAGGACTCATCGGTCAGATCCGGCACAAAGGAGATCTTGTGGATATCATCCTGCAACCGCTCCTTATAGGCTTCCGTCCCGCTGACGTCATACTGCTTGTAGATGTACTTGGCATCGGTCTGCGACTTGCTGCCGTCAGGATTGATCCCGTTGGCCAAAAGCAGCAGATTTGCTTTCTTCATGTCGATGATCTCTTTCACTGTATACTTTGACAGATCCAGATCACCAGAAACGATCAGCGTTGCCTCATTCAGGTCCGTCATATAGTTTGATGTATCTGACTGCGCTGCGTCGTAAAGATCGATCAGCGGAATGACATCCTCATATCCGCTCTGTCGGTATCGGTCCGGGGAATACTCCGTGATCGGAACCTCGCCCCAGTAATGACGCTCCCTTTTCTCCTCTACCAGGTTCAGCGCCGCCATAGTAGTCGGCTTGTATGTAATGATTTCCTTATCCGTATAAATGCTGACTGTCACTTCCTCCCGGGTACCGATCCGGTATCTTAGGTATCGCACTGCAAAGAGCGGGGTTCGCTCTACGTCCAGCCCGTAGCAAACAAACGTCTCGAAGACGTTACTGATTACAGATCGGTCCTCATTATTCCGGTTTCTGTACTGCAGCTCATACGCTCTGCCATACTTTTTGAAATCCCGCCAAAGCTCTGAGTCGAGAGACTCCACATCATTGAGCTTATCGTACTCGGTGATCATCTCATTGATCTTCTCATTGTCGCTGGATTTCTTGATCGGGATCCCGGTGTTGTACCCCACATCAAACACATTGATTATCTTAGCAAAGTTGTGGGCTGCCCGATGATCCGCCTTACCTTCCTCGACCCGCCGACTCTCATCATTATAGATCGCAGTATTCCGTGCCTTCATGTAATCGTCCAGCGCAGCAAGCCGCGGGCACTGCTTTTCATAATGATCCCGGATCATCTCCCGCAGCTTCTTCACATCGGACAGAATTTCGTCTGCCGTATGAGCTCGGTACGAAAAGTTTGCCTCCGGTCCGTAGAGCTGCTGAAAGCTCCTGGACACATTATATGGGCGGCGATCTTCGCCGTGTTCAAATTCATTTACTTTATCCATACTAAATCATTCCCTTCAGTTTCTTCGCCTGGTTCATCTGCTTCTCCTGATCCGGATTGCCGCTGACAGTCATATCCGAATAGATCCCGTACCGGATCGCACACAGCACGTCATCCATTTCCTTTAGCGGCTCTGCCGAGTTCTTCTTCCAGATGTACTTGAAGATTTCTTCCCGAAACCTCGGACATTCATCGTACACGATCTGAAACAGGTTGTTCTGCATCAGCGTGGCCACTGCCTCGATCCCGGAGAGGACCCGGTTATTGGCCAGGTAAGCTCTGATCCCGGCACCCTGAAATGCTGCGACGTGCTCCGGCCTGGCCGGATCACAATAAAAAGGGATATTACCGTATCTGGCAATTACCCCTTTCGCAGCCTCTATCCATTTTTCTATGTATCTGTGCTTCGTGGCATCTTCCTCAATCACACAATAATACGGTCCTTTCACGCCGATCACAACGATCGCTCCGTAATGCTCCCATCCCCAGTCAACACCAGCGATGATCCGGTCGAAGTTGATCCGCTGCGCCTGATCAGCGGTGATGGAATGCTTCTGCCGATCAAACTGCGGATAAACGACCCCGTCTCCGGAGACCCATAAGCCCTTAACGCCCCGATCATAAAACATACCCTTCGGTGTCGTCGACTTGATCTCCCGAACATATCTTTCATCCAGGAAGGTGTTATCATCCAGGGAGAAGTGATTGCTCAAGATTCCGGATGCTCCCGACTTGATATAGTCTTTCAGCAGCCAGTGCTCCGGATGATCAGGGTTGGTATCGGCGATGATCCTTGCGCCCTTTCCGCTGCATCTTGCTTTGATCTCATCGAATACTTCCTGATTGGCAAGCGACGCCTCGTTGATGTATGCTCCGAATGCCGTCATGCCTCGGATTCTTCCAAGACCTGATATGGATCCGTGTGATGTCTGGATCACCTTCACGCCGAACAGGTTGAAGTTATTGTATTTATCAAACTTGAACTCGAAGCCGTACTTGTTGGACAGCTCCGTCAAGATGTTATCCTGAATATTTCCCAGCGAATACCCCGCAAGGATATACTGCGGTGTATCGATCCCCAGCTGGTCTGCCGTCTGGCGGACTTTCCGAAGCTCTGCCAGGAACAGGTCGTTATCAAGCTGCGTCTTTCCGGAACGCTTGGCGCCGTGGTTTATAAGCATGAACCAGTCAGAATTTCGACAGGCTTTGAGGATCTCTATCTGCTTCGGTGTGTAAATCTTACTCAGCATCGAGCTCAACCCCTATCGCATCAAAGAGCTTGGCGACCTTATCCTCCGTGGATGCCTGCTCACCGCCCTTGATTCTTTCTGTATCTGCCTTGATCCGCTCGATCCGGGCACGCTGCTCTTCTGTCGCCAGCTCCCAGTTCTTATGCAGCAGATCGTCGTACTTGTTGATCATACTTTCCAGCGTCTTCTGCGCCCTTGCCTGAGCCTGCAGGAAATTCCCGTGCTTGTCCCATGCTTGCTGAACTTCCCATTTTTCTCCGCACACATTGCCGTCTTTTTCCTCGATCCGTTCGATGGTCTTATCATCCCGGTCCTGCACGTACATGATCTTCTGCGCCCTGATGATGGCTGCATAGGCAATTTGTATCTGATCCCAGAGGATGTCAAGAGGATCCTTGGGCATTTCCTCTATAATTGAAACGGTCTCTTCCGGAAGATACTTCGAGAAGAAACCGTATTTTTCTGCTTTTTTGTTTCCGGGTGGTCCGCCTGAGCTGTTCTTGTTGCCCGGCTGAGCACCTCTTTTTGTGTGCGTACTTTTTTCTGGTTTTGTGTGCGCACCTTTTTTACCGTCCTTAGACCACTTGTACCGCGTCTTCCAGGACTTCACCGTATTGAGTGTCACGCCATATTTTTCGGCGATTTCCTTATATTTCATCCCGGCCATATAATCCTGCTCGGCCAGTTCGTAGTTCTTTAAATCCACATCACCACCTCTCATTCGTCGGTTTTGCACATACGAAAAAAGAACCCGGGGTGGGGTTCTTTTGTTTGGTTCTTTGCTTAAATGTCTTCTGGAGGCCTACTCTTTCAAACTGAGTTCAACATAGCCGCAATTCTTGCAAATATATGCGGACTTTGGCGAGCACGGTTCCTGCTGCTTGTCGCCTTTCTTCCCCTCGTACAAAACAATTCCTTGAGAAAGAGTAACCTTTTCCATTTCTTTCTCGCATCGTAAACACTTCATAATTTCCTCCTCTGCGTTTTGATCTAACTCTCGCAACCCCTCAATAAACAAATATAGCATTCGAGCCACATCACCATCAGGATTGTTCAGCAACTCATTCAGTACGTTCTTTTTATGCAGTTTCTTCTGAAGCTTTTCCTTTGCCTTTTCCCACTTTCTGCCCCTGTGTGCCACGACTTTGGTGGAATGCCTGTTTATATCTCGCACAATGGCTTTTTCCAAACTGTCACGCCAATTTAAAATGTCAAATAGAAAAATAGTACCCATCTCCGGATAATGATTGACCATGCCCTCACGTGCTATAAAATTAGCCATTTCCATAAATCTACTAGAACCGTACCACAGATGTGCAGCAACTTCATCACTTAAATACTTTTCATAATCCCCTCTTGCATCATTTATCTCAACCACGAATTCTAAAAAAGCATTAGAATCGGACATGATTGCCAGATACACGCCTTCGGGGTTGAGAAGGCTGACTTGCTCTTCGTCCAATCTTTTTTCAATATCGTAGATTTCTTGAGTATGCGCCTTTCTTTCAATATCCCATACTGCAAGCAGTGCCTCCGCTATCTTTTCACCAATCACGTCTTGAAACCTCACTTTTTGTTCTTTGCGCAACTTAAACCTATAAAAAATATGGCTCGCTGCAACAGAAACAACGGCAACAATAATACCGGTCAAAATTTCTCCTGCATATACGACTAAAAAGTTGTGTAGAATTTCAAACATGATTCTCCTCCGTCTCATCATTCTACACTATCCGCCGCAATCTGTAAAACAAAAAACTCCCCATCGTCCGGGAGCTTTTCGGTCATATCGTTAAAGGAGTACTAAGTATTATCTCAACAAAGCCTTTTTTACTTGATATCATTATACCACGACAAAAATGTGACATTCAGTGACTATTTGTGACTATTTTGCCAAAAATCACGAATTTTTCTTGAAATCGTCTCCCTGGCATACCCCAATTCCTCCGCGATCTGCTCCTGCGTCAACCCATTTACATAATACAGCCTGAGAATATCCCGGGTCTGCGAATCCTCGACCTGGTCAAGAAAGCCTTCCAGAAAAGCGATCTCCTGCTGGATCTGCCGAAGCTTCTGGTAATACCGCTCTTTCAGCTCCGGGTAATCCTGCTGGCCATAACCTGTGATCGTAATGCTGTGGGGCTTGCCTGTCCGATAGTCCTTTGCAGTGTCTCCCACGTATTCAGTTGTCTTGGCCGGCCGATCAAGCATCTCCTGCAGATGCCGTGCTTCACTGATCAGAGACCGCATTCTTTTCAGGCGTTTCTTTGTCATTACTGTCTTCCCATTTCAACATGTTTTCGGCTACCATCCTCAGCAACCTCAATGCAGCATATGCAACTCTCGCAATTCTTGTTGCATGGAATAAGATTCGGATTATCGGAATCTCCAATATAGCCCTTTGATCTTGCCATCGGCTCATCGCAATAAAGCCGCTCTTTCCACTTCTTGGCTCCTGCCATATGTATCACCATCCTTCAAATTTGATTCCTGTGCCTTTTTCGATCGTCTCCTGTAGTTGCTGGATCCGCACAATGTGATCATCCATATATTTTCCGTAGCGATTTGCACGTCTGAAGATATCACATGCCTGCTCATCAGTCAGGCCGATCTCATCCGATGCAGCCGATAAAAACAGTAGCAGTGCTTTCTTGGTTACATCATCGGTCACTTTGTTCTTGATCCTCTGCAGCTGCTTTTCGCTAACATTATGTTTCTGATTCTTCTTTTTCGGTTTCTTCACTCTCTTCATTTTCCGCCCTCATTCGCTTCAGGTGCAAATACACCGTACCTATGGCACAATTTAACTCATCTGCAATTTTGGCTGCGCTCCATCCAGCATTGTGAAGCGTCTTTATTTTTGCCACATCAAGTTTCTTTGCTCTTTTCCCCCGTTTCTTTTCGGGGGGGGTATCGCACTGATCGGGTTCTGTAATTTCTTCGCGGTTTTCATCACGCTCCGCAATCAGCTCCTTAACATGCTGTAGCTTCTGCAAAGTCTCGTCCTGCTTTTTACTGGCATCCAGTTCTGCCACTTCTGCTCCGCAGGCAGCATACCCTGCCAGATCCACAAAGTTATCCTGTGTATACTTCCCGGTTTTGATCCGTGCCATTTTGAGCATGCCCATCATCATGGCCACATCTACCGCCGTAACAGAAGCTCCTATATATGTGCTCCAAAGATCTGCAATCAGCCCAAAATTATCCTCAATCTGACCGTGCTTGTCTCTTCGATCCTGGCATACTGTTTGAATAGCATTTTCTAAAATCTGTTTTCGAAACATCTTCTCACTCCTCTACTTTTAAAAATAATATTCCCAGTTTTTTATACGGCTTGTTTTTATGCAGAAGATCCCAGAAATACGGTTCATGAATTCCCACGATCTTTGCCAGTTCTCTCCCGGAATCAGCCACAAAACAGGGAAGCTCGTACTTATCTGCTGTTACTGCCATATAAAGCATCACTCTTCCTCCTGCCTCATGGCTTCTGCATCTTTAGCACGCTCGATCTCTCCTGCATGGCAGTTTGGACATACCGAAAATCCAAAACCTGTTTCTGTATGAATTTCAAGTGACGTGAAGCTTTCGCCAAACTTTACCGGCTTCCCGCATCCTGCACAGGCAATGGCCTTGTCCATCCTGTCTTCCAGGAGCGAACACTTCAGCTCATCTTCTGGAAGAACGTAGAGCCTGTATTTCCCGTGATATGGATTCCACCTTTTAGCAATTCTGGCACTAAATATTTTGCTCATTCTGCTTCTCCTTTCACCAGAATGTCATCGCCAACATCCGTCACAAAACTCCTGCCGGGTGTGGATCACCACATCACCGGTATCTTCATAAACCTCTACCCAGTAAGTATCACCGTCTGCATACTCTGCTGGTGCATCAGATGATGATGCAGCGCCGATACCAATACCGATCCAAAACACCGTCACAGCGACCACAGCTGAGAGAATGACCATCATAATCCTACTCATTGCCTTTTACCTGCACCAGCTTTGAAAGGAATTTTGCAGTCGTAGCCGTAGTAGGAACGTCTGTAAATTCGTCGCCGTCTATTCCAGCCATCAGGATCGTTCCACAAAAGTCTACGTTCAGCACCGTGCAGTTATACGGCAAGCTTTGGATGCGCCCTTCTTCGTTACAGACAATCGCAAGATCTTCGGCGATAGTCACTGTCTCAATATATCCTCCAACACTTTTCTGGAAAGCTTCCAGTGTGTTAGCAATATCCGTAAGCACCGGATCTTTTCCAGGTTCTTTTTTCAGTACGATCATAACGCTTCTCCTTCCATCACACCCTCTACCGGGATATGTCTCTGTTCCATCACCAGTTCACTGATCCGGTAATAATCCTCATCGTCTTTCGTCTGCACCAGCGCCCACTTGTCATCCACAGCGCTTCGCAGCTCTTTTACTCTTCCCAGCTCTCCGAAATTCGGATTGCCGATCTTTATGATTTTTACTAAATCTCCTACGTACAGCATTGCTTTTCTCCTTTGATTCACCTTTCACTCATCCTCCAGGGACTCCATCACAATATAGATTCCCGGAACCTTTGCCCAGAATTTTTCAACATGCTCGGATGCCACCTGAGCATCGTTTTTGAAAAATCCCAGATCTTCCATCACGTCTTTCAGCATCTTCTCCAGATTATCCGTATCCGGCTTTGTCGCTTTATACTCACCGTCTCTATGCCGGCCGCGGATCGGAAAGCACCACTTCACCCCGAGCCACACGGGACCAGTAAATCTTTTTTTAGGAACATGCTTTGCCAGATGTGCCCGTAATTTTTCTCTTGCCTGTTTCAATTCGGCCGGTTCATACACGACCGGTTTTCCATTTCGAATCGTGATGGATTTTTCCTGCTGCGTAATCGTTGGCGGCAGCATCGCCATAAAAAATTCAAATCTCACGCTTTACCTCGCTAAAGTGCATCCTTTTGTCAAAAAATGTTATTGTCACAGGGCAGGGAAAGGAAGGTAAGGGCGGGCAGCATTTAAGCCCGCCTTACTTTTCCCCTGTGACCGTCAGGGAAAATTCTTTATTACTCCCCTTTAGGGGAGTACCTTTTTCTTCCCTAGGGAAAATCTCGGTAAATCACCGACTTTTTCCCTCCGAGGGAAAGTAGGGAAAATCCTCGACTTTTTCCTTCCCTAGGGAAAATTTTCCCTTCGACTTTTTCCCTGTGAAAGAAAATTTTCCCTTCGAGAATTTCCCTGTCAGGGAAAGTGTTTCCCTTCGACTTTTTCCTTCTATTTTTTACCAACAACTCCATCATCGATCCAGAATCCTCCATGCTCTTTCAAGCGATTTCTTACAGTTTTTTCCGTCACTCCCATATATTCCGACAGTGCTCCGAGGGTAACTTTGCCATCAATACTGCATGCTCCATATGCCATTTCCACCAATTCTTCTTTCTCTTTTTTGCGATCTTCCGGCGTCTTTTTCTTCTTAAAATTTCGTTTCCAGCTCACCTGATCGCCGTCCGGCTGAACGTCTTGAAGGACTCCGCTCTGATCTAAAGAATGAGCCGGATAATCAAACCACAGATTCACCGGAGCAAACTTCGGAAACTCTCTGAGCGTCCCCTCGATTCGCCACGCGGTGAGGCTCTCTGCTCGCTTCTCAGCCATTCTTACAGCGGCTTCCGCCTCCCGTGCCTGTATGCCCTCTAAATGGCTGTCGCAGGCTTTTTTCATCTGCACAGCGCTGCACATATCATCCTGGGACACATGATCTTCCCAGCTGTCCGAATACTTATCCAGCGTATCGATACACGCCCTACAGGAAAACTCGTTCTTTTTCTGCGTAAGAAGCTCCTCGCCGATCTCAAGCTCGATCAGATCCAGCAGAGCATCTGGGTCCCTTGCGAATACCCCGGAGCCCGATGCACGGTCCATGGAGCGCTTCTGCCCCTGGCCGCCCTTGCTGTGATGGTGGCAGTAGATCACCGCTGCGCCCAGGTCACTGCATACGATATCGAACTGGTTGCAGAAATGTGCCATCTGATCGGCACTGTTTTCATCTCCGGTGATAACCTTATAGATCGGATCGATAATGATCGCGATGTAGTCTTTCTTGGCCGCCCGGCGAATAAGCTTTGGCGCCAGCCTGTCCATGGGCACGCTCTTTCCTCTCAGATTCCAAATATCGATATTATTAAGGTTTGCCGGCTTGATGTGCATGCTCTCATACACGTCCTTGAAACGATGCAGACAGCTCGCTCTGTCCAGCTCCAGATTAACGTACATCACCTTGCCTTTTGCACAATTCCACTGCAGCCACTTCTTACCCTCTGCGATCGCTATGCAAAGTTCGATAAGCGCATAGGACTTTCCGGCCTTCGACGGACCTGCAAGCAGCATTTTATGCCCCTGCCGAAGCACGCCGTCAATGAGCGGCGGTGAAAGTGCCGGCAGATCATCCCAGGTATCAAGGAGACTCTCTGGATCCGGAAGATCGTCATTGACGCTTTCGATCCATTCTCTCCATTCCTCCCAGGACTCTTTTCCGATATTAGTCTCTACGAGAAACTGCTTTCTGCCGTTTCGAATGATTCCCGGCATCCGGGAAAGCCTCGAAGGATTCCTGTTCTGGCTGTCTATTTTCAGCCCGTTTTTTCTGCAGACTTCGTAAAGATAATCGACACGCTTTCTGTACTCCTCGTAGCTTCTGGCATCCACCTTTACGATGGCATGCAGACTCTTCTTGCCGCTGTAGACAAGGCACGCAACTGGAAGATCTAGCTCTCTGATGATGGCGTTCTGCTCTTCGATCTCCATATTGTCGGACTCGACCAGGGCAAAACGGTAATCAGTGACGTTCTCATTTTTCACGCCGCGGCCATCCAGTGGATTGAACCGGATCCATGCACCGGCAGCTTCCTTATAGTCACCGATCACTGCTCCTATGTCATTCTTATTTTTCCCCAGAAGTTCGATCAGCTCGCCAGCTGTTCGGTCATATGCTCCCTTGCTCGGAAGATACTTTCCGTCCTTTTCCCAGCAGCTGGTCACATATCCGACGTTTTCATCGCTATTAAAAAGCGTTTCCAGATATTTGATCAGTTCCCCTGCAGGATCCCAGTCAGCGCCCGGCTCATGGATTTCTTTTCCTTCCAGCCATTCTTTTTCGACAACGACCAGCTCATCCTTGGTGCTGATCTCGGCGTCCCAGTCAAGCTCCATCCCTGGATCCGGCTTCCAGCCTCTATCCTTTGCCATCTGCACGATAGTGCCGGCAGTAACCCTGGTTCCGGCCATCCCATGGAAGCTGTCCCATTTTTTCTGACACTCTCCATTATGGTAGCGTTCCCGGTCAGCTCTGCTCCAGCTGTCCCAGTCAGCTGCCGTATAACCGTCTTCTTTTAGACCCATTCCTACCGCAAGCCATTCCTCGTAAGAAAGATCTCTAGGGTCTATATATTGAATTAAATCTACCAGGCTATATTTTTCCATGCCGTTTCTCCTTCAGTCTTTGGCGGTATATAAGTGTGTGGATCAATAGAGTTTGGAATTCTCCAGCCGTTTCCTGCGATCCGGTCGATCAGATGCTTAGCCGCAGTAAATTCCCACGTCCCAACATGCTGAAATCCTCTCCCTTCCAGGAAACGGATTTGCTTTGGTGTCGTAAGTCCTGCTTTTTTTCTGGCATCGAGCCTGTTAAGAAGCTTTGACGCCTTTCCTGCATTATCGATCTCATCCGGATAGATTCCGAGTTTTTCTAAGGCTTTTGTCTGCTTTTCAGACGGTGGCGCCATCTCCCAGCCAAAAGCCGGCACGTACCCGGACAGATCTTCTGCCTGGATGCTCATTTCAAACTGCAATGGATCTACAAGTTTTCTCTTGCGGGTCCTCATCTGCTGCAGCTGCTTAGCCAGAGACTCTTCACGCTGCGCTACTACATCTTCTGCAGCCTGCGCTTCTGCCTCTTCGATATCTACAGGTGCCGGTGCATCCTTGATGTTTTCAGTCATCTGCTTTGCTACTTCTTCATTTTCACAGATCAGGTGTGCCGGATGACAAAGTTCATGCCGCTCGGTATGCCACAGAAAATCCAGAAGCAAAAGCTCTGTTTTTCCAGTCTGCGGGGAAAGACGTGTACCGCGTCCTACCATCTGGCAATAAAGACTACGCACCTTTGTCGGCCGGAGCACCACCACACAATCTACGGATGGACAGTCCCAGCCTTCCGTAAGTAGCATACTGTTACAGAGGACGTTGTATTTTCCATCATCAAAATCCTGCAGCACCTGCGCCCGATCCATGCTCTCGCCATTTACCTCCGCAGCAGCAAAGCCTGCCTTATTGAGCATCTCGCAAAACTTCTGGCTCGTTTTGATCAGCGGCAGGAACACGACAGTCTTTCGGTCATGGCAAACTTTTCCCATCTCTTCTGCAATTTGCTCCAGATATGGATCTAAGGCAGTGCTGATATCGCCTGCCTTAAAGTCTCCCGCCTGCATACTTACCGAAGATAGATCCAGCTTTAACGGTATCGTCTGCGCTTTGATCGGACAAAGATATCCTTCCTTGATCGCCTTTGGCAGCGTATATTCATATGCCAGGCTCTCAAAATAGCTTCCGAGGTTCTTCATATCACCCCGATCCGGCGTTGCCGTCACGCCCAGGACCTTTGCCCCGGAGAAATGCGAAAGCACTTTCTGATAGCTGTCTGAGATGCAATGGTGCGCTTCATCCACGATGATCGTATCGAAGTAATCCGGATCAAACTGCTTTAAGCGCTTTTCTCTCATGAGAGTCTGCACAGATCCGACCGTTACCCGAAACCAACTGCCAATGCAGGTCTGTTCCGCTTTTTCGGTGGAACAGTGAAGTCCGGTCGCCGACGCCAGCTTGTCTGCAGCCTGATCTAGAAGCTCGCCCCGGTGAGCAAGAATAAGCGCCCTGCCGCCAGCTCTCACCCGATCTTCTACGATCTTGGAGAAAACGATCGTCTTACCAGTACCCGTTGGAAGCACCAGCAAAGTGCGATCGATATCTTCCCATTGCTCATGAACAGCCTGCCTTGCTTCCTGCTGGTACGGTCTCATTTCCATAGCCATTTAGAATTTCCCCTGTTCAAATGACATCTGTGCCTGCTGTGGTTGTGGCGCCGGCTGGCTGGATACCGGCTCATAGAATTTCTTGATTTCATTGTATGTCTTACCGTTATACTCTCTGGTTCCGACTCTGCATCTTCCTCGGGATCCCGGAACCATCGCCCAGTTCATTTTCAGCTTCTCACCTTTTTTACGCTGTCCTATTCCTGTAAAGAACGCACACAGCATTCCTTCTACCTTAGTGTGCAAGAACAGCTGGTGCCGGATGATCGTTATTCCTTCATGTCCACTTGCATCTTTTCCTTTAATTCTGATGTGTACGATTGCTTTGTTGCACGGCGGCAACTTTTCACTGCCTTCATGCCGTGCACGTTCAAAATCAACTACCTCAAAGTCATAATCTCCTTCCGGGAGCGTTATGTAATCGGGACCATCCTTTTCGATTTCATCATCCCAGCCAAACTCTCTGTCATCGAAGCTGTCTGCGCTTCCATTTGGCACGAATCCTTCTGGTACATTTCCGTAACTCATATCTTATTCCTCCTTAAAATGGTATTTCCTCATCTAAAATAGCTTTATGAACCTGATCCCAGGCTCCCACCAGCACGCCTTTGATAAAATCATCCGGATAATTCTCGATCGGCGTCTTCGCCGGGAAATATCCTTTTTTTGCGACGATATCCTGAATCTGATTCCTTGTGACCTGATGAGCATTCATAAGGTCATAAAGCTGCGTTTTGGCAGAGCCATCAGAAGCCGGCACCGAATCAGTCTGTGGTGTTTGCGACTCTGGCTGACTTACCGCTGCAGGTTCATTCATAGCCTGCGCTGCTGCCGGATCTTCTACTGGTGGGGCAGGTTCCGGTATTTCTGGTCTTCCTGCCGATTTATCCGGGATGGCTACTGCGATCACAGAGTAATCGAACTCGGCCTTTTCCGGAAAGCCCTTTCGATTCTTGGCGTCCCAGCACGGATGGTGTACTGTGTGCATCACCCTGCGGCCGCCTTTCGCCTTGGCTTTTTTCATATCCCCAGAGCCTTCCTTAACGACAAAGGTCTCATAATTTGCAAAGAGCACCATATCCGCCCATTCTTTCAGCAGCGGTCCGTCTTTTTTCTGCAGCTTCAGCTCCCAGCGATCATAAGCGCCTGATTCATCCGGCTGCTCAAACTTTCGCATTGTCGCGTGCGCCGTAAACACGACGTTGATTCCAAGATCAATGAGATCCGACAGCCGGTTTAAGAATCGTCCAAACTCTTCTTCCAGATACACATAACCCTTCCCGTATCCGAAGCCTTCGATTCCGGATACCTGATTTTTTTCGCACAGATTATTGATGCAAAGTCTTTCTGCCCAGTCTGCAGTATCGATGATCAGCGAGCTGCAGATATCCGGATTTGCTTTCACCTGATCAATTTCCCACATAAGATATTGCCAGCTGGTAGGTGCCGGCAGTCTCCTGACGTCAAGCTCTCCTGTAGAGCCTTCCGTATCGATAAAAAGAGGATTCGGAAAGTGCGCTGCAAAAGTCGATTTGCCGATCCCCTCCGGTCCATAGATCACGACCTTCTGGGCTTTGTTATTGATCTTTCCTGATGTGATCTCAACATTCAGCATTAAAATTCACCTGCTTTCCATGATGGCGCCAGCACTTCCGGTTCATTCGGCTTGCTGTAGCCATCTTCAATGATGATGGAGCACTCGTCGCCGGTAGAAACTCTCGTTGCGATCACCTGCAGGTTTTCCTGCTGCAGCCATGCTCCAAACTCATTTAACGTATCCATATCCATCTGCTCCAGCTTATCCAGAAGCACAAAACCGCACTTCGGATTCAGCTTTCTGACGATAGCCACTCCAACCTTCATCTGATCTGCTCCGGAGAGGTTGTCCCACTTGAATCCTTTATATGTGAGTTCACCGTCTTCTACCGACAAACCTTCGAGCGGGAGATTAGATCCTTTCAGAAGATCCGTACGTTCGCTGCGAACCTCTTCCAGCAGCTCTGAATACTCGTCGTACTTCTGTGCATATTCCTGCGCTTCGGTTTCTGCCTTTTCTTTATCCAGGTTTACTCTGACTTTCCGATTGATTTCTTCGATGTCCGAGATGTTCTTTTCGAGTTCTGCTGTAGATTCGTCATGCAGATCCGCAGCATCCATTCTGGCGATATCGAGATCCTTTTTTACTTTTGCCTGCTCCATTACTAGCTGATCGATCTGTTTCTGCAGCTGACTGCTATGAGCCTCAAGCTCCGCCAGCTGATTTCTCTTTTTTTGATTCTCTCCGTTTCTGGCCAGAATCTCCTGTTGCTGCCTGATCAGCTCCGACGCAGATATCAGCTCGTTTGGAGCCTCCGGGAAAACCGGAAGCTCCGCTGCGTATTTTTTCTTCTGATCGCCGATCTGGCCAATTGTACGGCGCTGGTTATAAAGTTCTTTTTCCTTCTGGTCCAGCTCATAGAGCTTGTCCCCCACTCCGATCACCTGCAAAAGTGTATTGGCTTTTTCTTTATTGTTTCCATGCATGAACTTTGGAAGATCCAGCGCGAACTGACTGATAAATTCATTCAGCAGCTGCTGTCCTGCTCGATTGCCGGAAGGATCGATCACCTTCAGATCTGAATTTTTTCCTTTCCTCTCAACCACCAGCCCGTTGGAAAGTGTGATTTTTCCATATGGCGGTGTTACAGAGCCTTCCCGCTGCGGTTCACTCGGCCGGTAGCGATCACCGCCAAGAATCCACATGATGGCATCCAGTACCGATGTTTTACCCTGATTATTCTTACCTCCCACGATCGTTAGCCCCGACGACGTTGGCGTGATCTGAACAGCTTTGATCCGTTTGATGTTCTCAAGTTCAAGGCTTGTGATTTTGGTTTCTATTGACATTTTTCCCTCCTGTGTTATCCTATAATTGATATTTGAGTTGTGCGTCCCTTACGCAGTAGCGTTTTACAGGGACGCTTTTCATTTCTTTACAACTGGGATCACATGCTCCTCATAATTCTTTACACCTTCAAGGGCATCAGGGCTTACTGCATATCTTCCCATTGAAGCGAGCCACTGATTTGCCTTTTCTTCGCCCCAGTGTTTCGTCATTGCCTGGTAATGAGTCGCCATCAGCAGTGTTATTTCTGCCGAAAGTTCTTCCAGATCACCGAACATTGTGACCTCATGATTCTCTACCTTGATCATTTTTTCTTCACCACCTTTACGCTACAGGCATGACACTCTGCCTTTATGATTTCTTCCCGATCAATCACCGAAGCGATCCCGCTGCAGCACGGACAAACGAACTCCTGATACTTCCAGGGAGTATCCAGCCTGTTCAGTGCTGCGGCTATCAACGCTTCCTTTCGCTCTTTTCTTGTTAATTTTTCTTCTGGCATTTCCGCCCTCCTTCCTTTAACGGTATAATGGCTGCCGCGATCACTGGCAGCGCCCATTCAGGTCCGATCCCGAACTCGCCACGCTTCACGTATGCAGCTACGACAACCAGGATCCCGAAGATCGCAATAATGAATACTGCTGTTTTAGGTTTCATTGTTTGAACTTCCTTTCTGAGCTGCCATACGTCTTTCGTAGGCTTCCGCTTCGGCTTTTTCTTCAACGTACTGCTGCAGCTTCGTTATCGGCACTTTCCAGTTGCATCCTACTCTGTATGCAGGGATTTCTCCCCGTTCAATCAGTGGATACACAACGTGCACTCCCGTCCGGAGCATTTCTGCTGCTTCAATAGCCGATACAACGAGCGGCTCTATAGACTTTGCTTTCATAACGAGTCTCCTTTCTTTATCCCGCATATGGTTCTGGTTGCTTCTCCATAGGCTTCCATCTTGCTAAGCGTTTCATTTGACACCTCACTTTCTTGTCTCGTCCTTCGCTCCGTGATAAAATAGGATCGAAAGGACGGTGATAACATGGATCAAATTCCTATCAAAATTGAACTGCCAGATTTCGTTAATAAAGCTCTATCCCCTTTAGCCGATCGGATTGGAGCCACCTTATCCTCCATATGGGACATCACATTCGGTTGGATAGAGAACTCCAAAGAAAAGATTCAGTATAAACGAGCTTTATCACTTGAACAGTTCAAAGAATCTCTTAACGATGGTATTTCTAAAATCCCACCGGAAAATTTATGTGAACCGAAAATTTCGATTATAGGACCTACTATGGAGGCTTCGAAATATTACCTTGAAGAAAAGGAACTTCGTGATATGTTCTCCAACCTGATTGTCAATTCCTTAGATTCTTCGAAATGCACTATGGTTCATCCATCTTTTATCGAGATCATTAAGCAGATGTCCCCTAATGACGCCCTTCTGCTAAAAATGATATTTTTGAAAAATAATTATCTCCCAGCAGCCAGACTATCTATATGCACAAGTCATGGTACATCGTGTCATGAAACTTCTTCGCATAAACGTAGGATGGCAACACCGATCATAGCGCCATTGCTCGTTTCAAACATTTCAGAAAATGAACAGTCTGTATCTATAAATAATTTTGATAGACTTGGATTAATCACTATTGATAAATACACACTTGACAACGATGCGGCCTACGATTTCATCAAAAACACTGATCTATATTCTGAAGCTTTAAACGAAATTCAGAGCATTAATGTCTCAACAACTGATTCAGCCATTTTTGCTCATGTCTGCGAAGATAGAATGGCTTTATGTCTTTCGCCATTCGGAGAAGCTTTTTGTGATGTGTGTCTATGATAGATCTGTAAAATGTGAACCACACTATTCACTATCAAAAGCCACACACATTTTTACATATCGAAAGAAGTTCCTCGCGGTGCTTCTTTTCGATTGTCTTTAATTCACTCAGGAATTTTATACACATTACTTTCGTCACTGCGTACGCAACAATCGCACCGCTTATACTCGATAAAATAATCCAGCTCATTTCCTCCACCTCCTCTCCTTCAAACTTTCAAAAGTTGGCTACTACTCATTGGATTGCTCAAAGAGGTTCTCATCTTGAAACTGCTCAAACAGATAGTCCAGAGAACAGTTAGGAAAATAGTTCTTCTTTATTTCCACCATTTCTTTTCTAGTAAATTCAGTTCTGCAGTAAATCTTGTTTGAAATGGACCTCTCATCTTTCTCTACAAGCTTTGCTAAATCTTTTTGCGAAATACCTGCACGAGCCATTTCTGCTATTAGGTTTTTTAACATCGGCCACCTCCTTTCTACCCCACAGGGTAACTATGTTTTTAATATATACCCCGTAAGGTAATTTGTCAACGGTATTTTTACCCCGCACCATAACTTTTTTCGTTCTGTAGTAAATAAATTACTTTACAACGGAAATATTTTGCGGTAGAATAGCCGTAACATATAGAAAGAGGTTTACGGTATGAGTTTTCTTACGAAATTAGATAAACTAATGAAAGATAGAAATATAAACAAGAATCAATTATCAAAAGAATCTGGAGTTCCTTACACTACCATAGATGGTTTCTATAAGAAAGGAACTGATAATATTAAATTATCTACATTAAAAAAACTGGCAGCTTATTTTGAATGTTCTTTGGACTACCTTGCAGATGATGACGTTCCAGACGATTCCATCCACACCATCGCAGCCCACCACGACGGTGAGGACTGGACAGAGGAAGAGCTGGATGAGATTGAGACTTTTAAAAAGTTCGTACTTTCCAAGAGGGATGAAAAATAATGTGTATAATGTGTATATTCGCTTGATATTTATGTGTATAGTGTGTATAATATGTATTGTAAGGAGGCAAAGCAATGGATGCGAAAGAACTTGAAAAGATTCTAAAAAAGGATGGCTGGACAGCTGTTAAACAAAAAGGCTCTCATAGACAGTACAAGCATCCAACAAAGCCAGGAAAGATAACGATACCTTTCCATGGACACAAAGACCTTAACATAAAAACCGCTAATACCATCCTTGAACAGGCGGGACTCAAATAGTCCTGCTTCGTAAAAGAAAGGAGTTACTAAAATGAAACTTGTTTACCCTGCTATTTTTACACCTTTTGATGAAGGCAACGGCTTTACAGTTGAAGTTCCCGATCTTCCAGGCTGCGTAACTGAGGGCGATAATCTCGTTGAAGCTATCGAAATGGGTACTGATGCTGCCAGTGGATGGATCCTTGGTGAAATCGAAGATGGCAACAGCTTTCCTGCTGCAAGCATGGCTCTTGAAGCTCCTGCAGGAAGCTTTGTGAATCTGCTTGTTCTTGACATGGATTCTTACGCCGAACAGTATGGCAGCAAAGCTGTACGCAGAAATATAACCGTGCCGGCATGGCTCGATACCTACGCACAAAAAAATCATTTAAGCCTTTCAAAAGTAGTTCAGGATTCACTGCTTGAAATAGCTCAAAAAGAGAAATAAACGGAAAACGTGCCCTCCACGTGAGGCGGAGAGCATTTATCAAAGCGACAGAGGTGACACCATGACGAAACATGAGAAACTCATGGCTGAATATGAAGATTTGTATATCGAAGAACGACAGATGATAAACGATGGTCTGTACGCTGACGGATGCATCTGGATCAATGAGAAGCTGCCTTCCTGCAAAAAGTTCTCCGTCTTGGCAGAAGAAATCGGACATTACAAGACCAGTGCCGGCAACATCCTCGATCAGGATGACACCGCAAACCGAAAGCAGGAACTGACTGCCCGCAAATGGGCTTATGAAAAAATCGTTCCGGTAGATAAAATCGTCGCTGCCATCGACTCCGGCTATGATGAGGTGTGGAGCTTGGCAGAACAATTCGACGTAGATGAAGACTTTATGAGGGAAGCTTTAAAGCATTATGGGATTTTAGATATATAGTCAGATTAAAGCAATCGATTTTGATCCTTTTATGGAAACATAAATTATGAATAATTAAAATTGCTTTTAATTACGCAAGTATCTGTTTCCTATTATTAAAGAAAAACGTTATTTTTTTAATAAAATACATTTTGCAAAGCCATACCCAAAACAACAAGGAGTAATGACGAGCAATAAGGAGTAATACAGAATCAGCAAAAATTTCATAAATATTATTGATTTTTTTAGATTTATCACATATAATAATTGTAACGGAACTCGCCGAGCCTCTGTTACTATTTAGTAATATGCGTAACATGGCGAGTATTTTGTTTTTTTGGAGGATCACCTATGGATAATATTAGTTTTCATCTGAAGATTGGAGAAACCAAACCGTTTCTTTCTATCGATGATCAGCTTGATCTATTGATTAAGCGTGGCTTAATAGTTAGTGATCGTAACAATGCGCTCAACATTCTAAATCGCACCAATTATTATCGTTTCAGTGCATATTCGCTTACTTTGAGAAAGGATAATGTTTTTTATCCTAACATTACATTTGACAATATTTATGAATTGTATCGCTTTGATGATGCTCTTCGAAAAATCATTTTTCAGCATTCACAGTACGTTGAAATTGCGCTTCGATCATACATATCATACGAACACACAAAGAAATATGGTCCACAAGGATATATGGATAATAAGAACTTTTCTGATCCTCTATACCATACAGATTTTTTGCTTAAACTATCTAATGAGATCGAAAAGTCCGATGATTTATTTGTTAATCACTACAAAAGAGATTTTGATTCAATGTTCCCTCTCTGGGTAGCTATTGAATGCAGTACTTTCGGAAATCTGTCAAAACTCTTCAAAAACATGAAGCCCGATGACAAAACGTTAATATCAAAAACGTATTTCGGAGTGAATAGAAGCTATATTGAGAACTGGCTACAAGCGACTGTATATGCCCGAAATGTTGCAGCACATGGAGGCCGTTTCTACAATAGAAAACTTCGACCAGTACCACTTAAACTTGCTTCGAAATATTCGCAAGCATTTGATCGATGCAGTGCTTTCGCATATATATATGCTATATATAAAATGCAACCAACAAAAGCTTTATCTCAAAGCATGCGATCTGAATTGACTACATTGTTCGACTCGTATCCATTCGCGTTAAAAAAGCATGTTGGATTCCCAGATAACTGGCTCGACATATTAAATGAGTCTGAAAATAAAAAAGCCTACTAAAAAACAAAACCCCCTGCGCTAACAGAGGGTAATGCTATCAGGTTGCGATGATACAACCCGAAATCCGCAATTTCATTGTATCATCGTCACCCTGAAAAATCAATATTCAGGGTATTTTTATGCCCATTTTTAAGGAGATGATACATAATGGCAACCAAGAAGAACACTGCGGTCCTCCGTGGTGACAAGGAATACAACTACTTCCGGATCACCCGAACCGTTGGTCATGAGTGGAAAGACGGCAAGAAGATCCCGATCAAGAAGCAGTTCTATGGTACCAGCAAGGGAGATGCGGAAAAACAGTTCCGTGCTTACCAGGAAGAGCAGCTGCAGAAAAAATATGAAAAGGAGCATGCTGCAGCTGAAGCCCAACGGAAGACCTTTGGAGAATATGCAGAAGAATATACCTACGAAGTCTTCATGAACAGCACTTATGCCAAAGGAACCAAACGCCGATATGAACAAAGCTACCGGGTCCATGTGAAAGGTTCCTGGATTACCTCCATCCCGATCGGTGAAGTGGATGCCAAGACACTGCAGGATTTCTATATGTCTTTGCCAGTATCAAAACAAAATCTGGATTCCATAAATAAGTGGATGTCTGCATTTTATAAATGGCTTGCCCTGAATAATATTTCCGGTAATATCCTGAGTGCAGTCACCATGCCTGAGAAATATGACAACAAGAAAAAGGATGAGATCATAGTGTGGGAACCGGATGAAATTCAGGCTATCCTTGCAAACTCTGATGGTCACAGGCTGCGATTTATGATGTTCCTCATGAATTATACCGGGCTTCGGATATCGGAGTGTCTGGGGCTAAAATACAGTGACATACGCTCCGGCTTCGTGCATGTTGACCGTCAATATTATCAAGGCGATATCGTTCCGCCGAAACATGATTCTCGCAGGAAGATTCCGATCCACCCGGAACTGGAAAAGGCGCTGCAGATCCATAAAGAACGATTCGAAGCTGAGGCCAGGCGTAACAAATACAAAACAGATTTTGTATTTACCAGTGATTCGGGAAAGCTCCTGGAGTATGGCAATACACGCAGATCATTGAACAGATATTATGCCGATATCAATGTTCCACAGAAGAGCCCTCACACCTACCGAGCCACATTCTGTACAGAGCTATGCAGGGCAGGCGTGCCACTGGAAGTTGCATCTAAATTGATGGGCCATAAATCCATCGAAGTTACAGCTAAGCATTACGCCCTGGTAAAGCAAGATGTACAGATTGCAGCCATAAATCGGCTTCCCGGGATAGACGTGAAATAGTCGTGAAATATTAAACTGATTTCCGCAAACCGTTGAAAACACTAGGTTCTAAACGACGCAAAGGCCGCAGGTTCGAATCCTGTCATCCCGACCAGTATCAACAATCAACCCATTGAAATTCCAACGTTTCAATGGGTTTTTTGTTGCCCGGGATATCCGGGAAATCATGAATTCCCAGATCACGAAAAAAACGATCTTGATTTGGATTTTTTACT